>Ga0136640_10000408_pt1 | contig 16519 bp, 16 predicted proteins | sample AntDrymUQ8642106_2_FD_105498 | JGI IMG/M metagenome (GOLD analysis project Ga0136640, IMG submission 105498) | Polar desert sand microbial communities from Dry Valleys, Antarctica - metaG UQ864 (21.06) | ecosystem: Environmental > Terrestrial > Soil > Desert | place: Antarctica: Dry Valley...
GTGCAGGCACACCAGATGACCGTCCATGGTCAGCCGGACGTCGCATTCCAGGCCGTCGGCACCCTCGTCGAGAGCCTGCTCGTACGCCGCCCGCGTGTGCTCGGCATGCCTCGCCGAGGATCCGCGATGCGCCATCACCCGAGGTGCGACCACCGAGCCCATGATCCTCCGAGGCCACGCCCGGTGGGCACCAACACTCGCTAACTCTGCACTACCGTCCGGTGATGGGTCTCGACCTCACCGATCCGGGGTTCATCGCCGATCCGTACCCCGCATTCGCCACGGCACGCTCGGCCAGCCCGGTCAGCTGGGACGAGAGCCTCGGAATGTGGCTGGCGTTCAGCCACGGTGCAGCCGATGCGGTGCTTCGCGACCGTCGGCTCGGCCGGATCTGGCGCGACCGCGAGCCCGCCGATACCTTCGCCGCGTTCAACCTCATCCACCGCAACGCCATGCTGGAGATGGAGCCGCCGGACCACACCCGGCTGCGCCGCCTGGTCGCCGCGGCGTTCGCCCGCGGTCACGTCGAGCGGTTGCGGCCCTGGGTGACGGGCCTGGCCAGCCGCCTGGCCGACCGGGTGGTCGACGCCGGCTCCGAAGGCAGCCCCGTCGACCTCGTCGCCGCGTACGCCGAACCGCTGCCGGTCGCGGTCATCGCGGAGCTGCTCGGCGTACCGGACCCTGACCGGCCGCTGCTGCGGCCGTGGTCGAACGCGATTGTGCGGATGTACGAGTACGAGCGGACCAACGCTGTGGAGGCGGCGGCCGAGCAGGCCGCCGCGGACTTCGTGGCCTACCTGCGGGCATTGGCGCATGAGCGGCGGCGAAGTCCGGCCGACGACCTGATCAGCCACCTGGTCAGTGTCCGCGGCGAGGACGGGTCGCGGCTCAGCGAGGATGAACTCGTCACCACCTGCATCCTGCTGCTCAACGCCGGCCACGAGGCGACCGTCAACGTGACGGCGAACGGCACGCTGGCCCTCCTGCGCCACCCGGACGAGTTCGCCCGGCTGCGCGCGGACCTGACTCTGGTCCCCACCGCCGTGGAGGAACTGATCCGGTACGACGGACCGCTGCAGCTCTTCGAGCGGACCGCGGTCCAGACCGTCGAGATCGCCGGCACACACATCGAGCAAGGGCAGCAGATCGCTGCGTTGCTCGGCGCGGCCAACCGGGATCCGGACGTGTTCGCCGAGCCGGATCGGCTCGACGTCGGGCGCACCGACAACCCGCACATCGGTTTCGGCGCCGGCGTGCACTTCTGCATCGGCGCGCCGTTGGCGCGGGTGGAGCTGCAGGCGTCACTGCGGACGCTCGTCACCCGGTTCCCGGACCTGGCGCTCGCGGGGGAACCGGAACGCCGGCCGGAGTTCGTGATCCGCGGGCTGCGCTCGCTGCCGGTCACCCTTCGTTGATGATCATGGAGTTTGGCCGGTCAGGGGCGGCTCAACTCCATGATCACGCAGGGCGGGCGAGTCTTTGGCAGAGTGAGTCGCATGCGCGCATTGGTGCAGGACTACCCCTTGACCGTCGACTCGATCTTCCGGCGGGTGGAGAAGCTCTTCCCCGACAAGGCGATTGTCACCGGGCCGCCGGAGCGGACCCAGCGGACGACGTACGGCGAGTGGGCGGAGCGGACCCGACGCCTCGGCGGCGTGCTGGCCGACCTCGGGATATCCGCCGACGGGCGGGTCGGGACGTTCGCTTGGAACTCCGCTCGGCACCTGGAGCTGTACTTCGCCGTGCCGAGCAGCGGCCGAGTCCTGCACACGCTGAACATCAGGCTGTTCCCCGACCAGCTCACCTACATCGCCAACCACGCCGAGGACGAGGTGATCTTCGTCGACCGATCGCTGCTCGGCCTGCTGTGGCCGCTGATCGACTCGATGACGACGGTTCAGCACGTCGTCGTCATGGACGACAGCAGTGCGGACGTTCCCGACGATCCGCGGATCCTGAACTACGAGGAACTCCTCGCTGCAGCCGCCCCGGCCGAGTTCCACGTCACCGACGAGCACCAGGCAGCGGCGATGTGCTACACGAGCGGGACGACCGGTCACCCGAAGGGCGTCGTGTACTCGCACCGCTCGACCTGGCTGCATTCACTCACCGCGACCACGACGACCTGCCTCGGCATCGACGAGACCGACACCGTGATGCCGGTGGTCCCCATGTTCCACGCGAACGCCTGGGGTATCGCCCAGGCCGCACCCATGGCCGGCGCCGCGCTCGTGTTCCCAGGACCCGACATGAGTCCGGCGTCGATCGGGCGCTTGCTGCAGGACGAGAAGGTCACTGTGACGGCCGGCGTACCGACGATCTGGCAGGGCCTGCTGCCGCTGCTCGACGACCTGGACCTGTCCTCGCTGCGGAGCCTGATCTGTGGTGGTTCCGCCGTACCCGCTGCGCTGTCCGAGGCGTACCGCGAGAAGACCGGCAAGCCGATCCTGCATGCGTGGGGAATGACCGAGACGCATCCGCTCGGATCGGTCTGCCGCGTTCAGTCGCGGGACCGCGACGCCTCCGCCGACGAACTCGTCGCCATCCGAGCCCGGCAGGGTACGCCGATGGCCGGCGTGGAACTGCGCATCGTCGAGACCGACACCGTCGTTGAACTGCCCTGGGACGACGAGGCGACCGGCGAGCTGCAGGTGCGCGGCGCCTGGGTGGCCCGCGACTACTACAACCCCGATGGCAGCGTTGAACTGTCCACTGAGGACGGTTGGATGAAGACCGGCGACGTGGCGGCGATCGACCCGTTCGGATCGATCCGGCTCGTGGACAGGACCAAGGACCTGGTCAAGTCCGGCGGCGAGTGGATCAGCTCCGTGGAACTGGAGAACCTGCTGATGGGCCACCCCGCCGTGGCCGAGGCGGCGGTGATCGGGGTGCCGCACCCGAAGTGGGACGAGCGACCGCTGGCCTGCGTCGTACTCAAGAAGGGCCAGTCGGCAACGGTTGAGGAGTTGCTGGACCATCTGCGGCCACGGGTGGCCAAGTGGTGGCTACCCGAGGCCGTCGAGTTCATCGACGAGGTACCCAAGACCAGCGTCGGCAAGTTCTCCAAGAAGGACCTGCGCAGCCGCTTCTCCGACTACCGCTTTCCGGACACCTGACGCCGGACGCCTGACGCCTGACGCCTGACGCCTGACGCCTTAGTCAGCCATGACTGCTGCGAAGGAAGTCGCGGACCTCGCCATTGAATCTGGCGGTGGCCTCGACATTGCTGAGGTGACCGACTCCAGGCAGCACCACGAGTGTCGAACCCGGGATCCGGGCATGCAGGTCCGCAGCGATGTGCAGCGGGGCGCGCTTGTCCAACTCGCCGTACAGCAGCAGCACCGGAACCTCGATCTGCGCTAGGCCGTCTCGAAGATCGGCCTCGGCCATCGCACGCGCCATCGTCCGATACCCCGCGGGATGGAAGTCGGACATCATCGCCATGGTCTCGTCAACCATCTCCGCCGACGCGGTATCGGTGAGCAGCCCCGGTATCCACGACGGCACGAACTGATCAGGCGGCAGCTCGGCATCCCGCAGACAGGCGTCGAGCCGCTCCGCGACGACTGCAGTCGGCAGCGAGCCAGCCCACCCTGCATACCCGGAAGCCAGCACCAGCGTTCGGCAGGTCGGCCTCCGTCGATAGAACTCCAGCGCGAGCGCTGCGCCAAGTGACAGTCCGAGCAGGTGAGGCTGCTCCAAGTCGAGAGCGTCGATGAAGCCACCGAGGCAGTCGGCGTACTCAGGCAGCCGGAAGGTACCGGGCGGATCCGAGGACCGGCCGCAACCAGGCGCGTCCCACGCCACCACCGTGAAGTCATCAGACAGCGCATCCAGCTGCCTCCGCCACGCCCGGCTGTCCTGGAGAATGCCGTGCAACAGGATCAGCGGCGGTCCTTGGCCGGCCCGCTCGTAGGCGATGCGCAGTCCGTCAACCTCGATGTGGTCCATCACCTCTCCCAAGGCTTGAGCCGACACGGACTGATCGGGATTCGATCAGTGGCATCAGGGCAGCAGATCCGCCGGCCCGACCACCTGGGTGGCATCGTCGACGCGGTCCCGCAATCGGCGGTCCAGCGTCACGAGCCGGCAGTCCAGGAGTTCGGCCAGCGCAAGGTATTCCGCGTCGTACGTCTTCGTCCAGCCGAATCGATCAGCGATGTCCCAGGCGCGCCGGCCGAGCAGCGCCGGATCGCGAGTCGTAACAGGGCAACCGGAGAGCCGTTCGTGTGCCGATGCGACTTCGGCTTTCGGCAGCTGCCCGCGCCAGGCGATCTGGTGCAGGGCCGACCGGACCTCCGGCCAGAGCAGGGGCGGTGAGAGGAGTTCGGTGTCGGCAAAGAAACCGAAGCCGTCCGGGCCGGCGAGCAAGTATGACGACAGACACAGCGGGTCTGCCACTACGGCTCTGAAACCGCGGCTATCAGCCGCCTTCGAGGATCGGCGCCACGCTGTCCTCGCTGCCGCCGAGGTCGACGACGAGCTGCGCCCACATCCGGTCGATCTCCGTCGGCGGCTCACCGTCGCAGTAGGGCTTGGAGCCGTTCTCCACGTAGTACCGGAACACCCCCAGGATCGCGGCGGTGTCGCCGTCCTCGCCCCCGGTGTACGCCGTACCCGGTTCGTCGGTCTGGTGCTCCATGCAGGTTATTTCCTCGGAACCGGCCGCGTTGAAGCGGCCGTCGTCCCCGCCGCAGCCGGCAAGCAGCACGGCCGCGGCCGAGACGGCGAGGACGGTGGAACGCCAGGTGGGCACTGCAGGTCTCCGATCCGAGGGTGACTAGACGGGCGAGAGGATGCCGCGCAGGGCCAACGCCACGCCGACGACCAGGACGAGTACGGCGGTGAGCACCGGCAGGGCGGCTGCGATCACGGCGGCAGAATGCTTGAGCCGCCCGCGGCGACCCCGGTCGGCCAGCCGGTTGCGCAGGCGGACCAGCAACAGACCCACCGCGGTCAGGGTGCCGGCCATCCCGAGGCCGTAGGCGAACACCAGCGCGACACCGAACGCGGTGCGGCCGAGTCCGATCGAGGCGAGCAGCACGATCAGGGCCGAGGGGCTCGGTACCAGCCCGCCGGCGACGCCCATGCCGATCAACCCGGATCGGCTGTACCCGTCCCCCGGAGCATGCGAGTGCGCCCGTCCGAACCCGTGTGAATGCGTGTGCTCGAGCACATGCGCACGGGCCGGCGCACCCGAATGCCCGGACCCGCCATCGTGGGCGTGATCGTGATCGTCCGAATGGCCGTGGTCATGACGGGAGTCGTGATTGTGATCGTGCGAGTGGTCATGATCGTGATCGTGCGAGTGGTCATGATCGTGCCCACCGGAGCCGCGACCCGAGGTCGACGTCTCCTCGAGCCCGCCCGCTCCGACCAGGACAGCGGCCCGTTCCAGTTCCGCGGCCCGGGTTCGCCGCGACCGCACGGCCGAGCGCAGCAGTGCCACCCCGATGGCGGCCACCAGGAGACCGCTGATGACACCCAACCAGCGCAGCACCTGCTCGCCGGCGACGGCGCTGGACACCGAGATCGCGATGCCCAGTACGAGTACGCCGGCGGTGTGCGTACCGGTCACGGTGGCGCCCACGATCAGCGCGTCCCGCCGGGACCCGCGCCGGCCGGCTAGGTAGGCCGCCATCACGGTCTTGCCGTGCCCGGGCAGCAACGCGTGACCGGCTCCGAGCAGGACCGCGAGCAGCAGGGCAAGGACGCCGACCAGCGGCGTGAGTTCTGGGCCGATCAGCTCCTCGAGATAGGCGTCGGCGGCGGCGATGAAACGGGTGAACGGATCGGCCGCCGCGCCGGTGCGGAGGTCCTCGGAGCCGGTCGACCCCTCACCGGGCTCGGTTCGCAACGTCACCGAGTTCACGTTCAGCGGGGACAGGAGCAGATCCTCGGGATAGACCCGCAGCTGCTCGCTGATGGTCTCGGCGGGAACCTGCGGCTGGAGCAGCCGGACACCGTCCCCGACCGCGGTGATCTCTCGCCAGCCGACCCGGCCCTCACCGTTACCGTCCACCAGCGTGAAGGTGGCAGGTCCGCTCAGGTCCGCTGGAGCGCTGAGTTCGCAGGTCAGGCGCAGGGTGGGTAGACCCGCCGCGCCGGGAACCGCCTCCAACGTCGGGGCGGAGACGGTCCAGTCCAGCGCCGTACCGTCGACCTCGGCGGTGACGGCGGCCGCGACGTCCTGGCACCGGTCCTCGGCGTACGACGCCCGCTCCGCGTCGGAGAGCTCCCCGGACTCATCGGTGTCTATGGCCGGGAACCCCTGCGCGGTAGGAATCTCGGCGGTGTCGACGACCGCGAGCACGTCGACCCGGTCGGGGAACAGCTCGATGCCGTTGTAATGGTTGACGGTGAAGTTACCGAGTGGATGCGCGACAGCGGGGGTCACCGGTACGGCGAGGATCGCGCCGAGGACGCATGCCACGAACCCGGTCCGCGCAGCCGGCCTCACAGCGGGCCGCCGAGGGCGGCGAGCGCCTCCTTCGCCTGCGGCGCGTGCAACGGGGAGAAGTACGGGTTGGTGTCCAAGGCCGCGTCCAGCGTTTGCCGGGCCGGCTCGGTCATGCCGAGCGCCCGCTCGATCATCCCTCGGTGGTAGAGGAAGAGCGCGTTCTTGCCGCCGATGCCGGTGGCCTGCTGAGCGTACGGGAGGGCTTCGGCATCCCGACCTGCGCTGTGCAGCGCCCAGGCCAGTGCGTCCGCGGAGTCGACGTTCTCACGCTGCGCCCACTCGGCCTGCCCTGCTGCGATGGCGGCCGCGGGATCACCGTGGTCGGCCTCGACGTAGGCGAGGGTGAGCTGATCCTGTACGCCGTTGCCCTCGAAGAGCTGTTGTGTCGTCTGGAACAGGGCGAACTGCGCATCGGCCTCCTCGGTCCGCCCGAGTGACACCAGATAGTCCCCGAACTCCACCAGGTACTCGGGCAGCGGCCGGATGGCGACCACCTCGCCGTAGCCCTCCAGCGCCGCGTCCTCCTCGCCGCGGGCAGCGGCCACCCGCGCCTGCCCGATGAGCAGGGACGGTTCGGTGGGTGACTGCTCCAAACCGGCGTCGTACTGCTCGGAGGCACCGTCAAGGTCGCCCTGCGAGAAGCTCAGGTGCCCCAGGTACGTCCGGCAGAAGGCGATGTCGGACGGCGAGGACGCAGAGTTGAGCGCCTGCTCCAAGGCGTTGCGGGCGCCGTCGATGTTGCCGTGCAGCTCGAGGTTGTAGGAGGCGCGGGTGAACGAGGGGATGCCCGGCCGCAGATCCAGCATCTGCTGGATCGCCGCGGTGGCCCCGTCGTAGTCGCCCAGCTGGGTCAGCGCGTCGGCCAGTACGCCGTAGGTGAAGGCACCGGCGGGGTTGACCACCAGCGCCTGACGGGCCCAGTCCTCAGCTGCCGCGAACTCGTGCCGCGCGTTGGACAGCGCCCCCATGCCGGTCAGCGCGACGTCGTTCACGGCGTCGTTGAGGTCCAGGGATGTCTGCAGGGCCCCCTCGGCCCTGGGGTAGTACGAGGGATCGGCGGTCACGCGGGCCTGCTCCACGTACGACGACCCAAGCTCCGCCCAGGTCCGGTAGTCATCTGGATTGCTCTGCAGACGCTGCTGAGCTTGTGCGATCGCCCGGGACAGCTCGTCCTGGGCGGCCGGTGCGGTGGGCGCCGTCTGCGCCGCAGTCTCCTCGGTGCCGGTCGCGTCTCGGCCGCCGAGCAGGCCGCTGAGCGCCACCACGAGGAGCAGCATTCCGGCGACCGCGGCAGCGATCAGGGCGCCCTTGCGGAACATCGTCACCCCGCCGCGCCGAGCGGCGTCGTCCTCGACACGGTCAACGTCCCCCAGTTTCATTCCGTCCGGCTCGCGGTCAACGCACGCGGCGCCTCTCCGACGAGGCAATTACGACGCCGGTGCGACTCATCGAAGCGTACCCGGCACGGCGTGACACGGGGCCGGATTGCTCAAGCTGGACGACCGGCTGCTAGATCACCGTCGGTGCCGCCGCGCTCTCGCAGACCATCGGACGTCCGGCTGCGCTCCACGCCTTCATGCCGCCGTCGAGATTCACCGCCTCGATCCCGATCTGCTGCAGGTACGTCGTCGCCCGTGCCGACCGTGCACCACTTCGGCAGATCACGACAAGCCGATCGGCGTCGGGTAGCTCATGCAGCCGGCCGGGCAGCTCGGTGAGCGGGATGTGGATCGCGCCGTCGATGTGTCCGGCAGTCCATTCGTCGTTCTCGCGGACGTCGAGCACGGTGGGCTCGGCCGGCAACTGCTCGATGCCGACCTGTGGGATCGGGGCCTGCCCAGGACTCGTCACAATGCCCATCCTCCCATCGCCGCAATCACGGTCGTTGGCAGATGGCACCATGCGGCCCATGAGCGATCGTGCGAAACAGTACGACCTGATCGTGCTGGGCGCCGGTGCCACCGGCCTGGGTGCGGCGGCCACCGCGCGTACGGCGGGCCGAACGGTGGCGCTGGTCGAACCGGCGCGGCCTGGTGGGGACTGCACGCATTACGGCTGCGTGCCGAGCAAGACGCTGATCGAATCCGCCCGGCGGGTCGCCGCCGCCCGCGACGGGACGCGGTACGGGTTCTCCACCGATGTCCGGGTCGACTTCCCGGCGGTCATGCGGCGGGTCGCGGCGGTCGTCGCCGAGGTCGAGAAGGACGAATCGCCGGCCCTGTTGGAGCGGCAAGGCATCGACCTGGTGGTGGGAGCCGGCCGGTTCACCGCCGCCGGCACCGTGCAGGCCGGGGGTCGGGAACTGAGCGCACAGCGCGTCGTGGTGGCAGTGGGCGCCGCCCCGACCGTGCCTCCGCTCCCGGGCCTGAACCGGGTCGACTACCTCACGAACGAGACGGTGTTCTCCCTCACCGAGCAGCCGCGGCACCTCGTCGTACTGGGCGGTGGTCCGATCGGGTGCGAGCTGGCGCAGGCCTTCGCCCGGCTGGGGTCGGCGGTCACCCTGGTCCATCGGGACGAGCGAATCCTGCCGCGCGACGAACCGGAGGCAAGCCGCCTCGTCGCCGCAGGTCTCAGCCGAGACGGCGTCACGCTCGTGCTCGGCCGGGACGTCACCTCGGTGGCCGAAGGGCCAGAGCTCACGCTGGCCGACGGGACCACCGTGTCCGGCTCGCACCTGCTGGTCGCCGTGGGGCGCACCCCCAGGACCGGTGATCTCGACCTGGCGGCCGCGGGGGTCCGTATCGGTGCCGGGGAACGGATCGTCGTCGACCAGCACCTGGCGACGACCGCAGCGGGGGTGTTCGCCGCCGGAGACTGCGCCTCCCCGCTGCAGTTCACCCACGTCGGCTACGACCAGGGCCGGATCGCGGCCGGCAACGCCTTCGCCAAGTCGGGGCGTCCTGGCGTGCTGGGCGGGCGCAGGAGCTGGGACGCCGACGCGATCCCGTGGGTCACGTTCACCGAGCCCGAGGTGGCGCACGTCGGCCTCACGGAGGCGCAGGCGTATGAGCAGTACGGCGAACGCGCGCGGGTCAGCTACCTGCTCGACAGCACCAGCGACCGGGCGCGCTGTGCCGGCGAGACCCGGGGATTCGTCAAGGTCATCGCGGCCACGCCGGGTGGCTTGCTCTCGGCCAAGGCGTTGCAGAAGATCATCGGGATGACTGTTGTGGGGCCGGTAGCTGGAGAGCTGATCACACAGGGCGTCCTGGCGATGAGTTCGGGGATGCTGGCCGGCCGGATCGCCCAGAGCGTGCACGCCTACCCGACTTGGTCGCTGTCCGTGCGTCTCGCGGTGGCCCAGCTCTTCGGCGAGTTCGCCGGCCGCGGCTCGCGAGCCGCCCGCCCGCCGTCGTGACCGGCTCTCCCACCCACCCCGACGGCCCGCCCGGCCTGGACACCGTGCGCGGTGGGTCCGGCGACGGGCCGCTGGTGGTCCTGCTGCACGGCCTGGGCGGCAACAGCGGAGTCTGGTCGGGTCTGTTGCCCCTGCTGTCCGGACGGCGTTGGGCGGCCGTCGACCTGCCCGGGCACGGCAGGTCGCCCGCACTGCCGTCGTACGGCTACTCCGACTGCGCCGAGGCGGTTGCCGCCATGCTGCCCGACGACGCCGATGTGGCGGTACTCGGTCACTCCTTCGGCGGCGCCGTCGGGCTGGCGTTGGCCGCGGTGCGGCCGGTGCGCAGCGTCGTCTCCGTGGGGCTGCGCGCGGTCTGGCCGGCCGCGTTCACCGCGACCCTGGATACGTTGGCGGCCAAGCCGCTCCGTAACCTGGGCGGCCGCGACGAGGCCGCGGCGTTCGTCCTGCGGATCAACGGCCTCAGCGATTTCTTCGACCCTGACAGCGAGTTCGTCGAGCGCGGGATCCGCTCGGGTGAGACGGGGTGGCGATTGGCCCAGGATCCACGTTCGTTCGGTATCGGTGAGCCGCCGTTCGACCCCCTGTTCGGCGACGCGGTTGCCGCCGGGACGTCGGTCACGGTCGCCCACGGGGAGCACGACGTCATGGTCGCCGTTGGCGATTACGACCGGTTCGCGGCCCGATTCGGCGTCGAGGTCCTGGTACTGCCCGGCCTCGGCCACAACGCGCACGTGCAGGATCCGTTCGCCATCGCCGGGTTGCTGCCGGCGTGAACTCGTCTCCGACAGGGCCGCGTACGCCGGCGTACCAGGTCTCTCCCAACGCGATCGGACTGTGGACGCTGCAGGGCGTGATCTCCTCGATCTTTGTCTTGGCGGCGGCGGTCGTGGCTGCGCTGGTGGTGCCCGAGCAGATGCCCGCACCGCTGCGGTTCCTGGCCGCCGCCGCGCCGTACGCCGCCGGGGTGTATGCGGTCGTCGCCGTGGCGATCCGCCCGCGGCTGCGGTACCGGGTGCACCGCTGGGAGGTGACCGAGGAGTCGGTGTTCACGCTCACCGGCTGGCTCGCGCAGACCTGGACGATCATCCCGATCGCGCGGATCCAGACCGTGGACATCAACCGGGGGGCCATGCAGCGGTTGTTCGGGCTCGCCTCGGTCGCGGTTCTCACAGCGTCGTCGAAGGGGACCGTCGAGATCGTCCACCTGGACGCCGGCCTCGCCGGTGCCGTGGCGCCGGACCTGGCCAGCCGGGCGGCGGCGGTTCGGGACGAAGCGACGTGAGTGTCCCCCCGCCGATGCTGGCCGAGCGCAGGCTGGACTGGCGGGTGCTCGTGGTGCACACGCTCACGTTCAAACAGGCCCGCGCGATCCTGTCCAGCGCCGGCCCGCTGGCGCTGATCGTCGCGTTGCAGGGCAACCTGGGATCCTTCGGCCTGATCGCCATCGCCGTACTGGTCACCATCGCCTCGCTGGTGTTCTCGGCGCTGCGTTGGTGGCGGTTCAGCTACCAGATCGACGCGCACCGGCTGCTCGTGCGGCAGGGGTTGGTGTCCCGGTCCGAGCGTGCCGTCCCCCTCGACCGCGTCCGGGGCGTGGACGTCGAGGCCTCGCCGCTGCACCGGCTCTTCCGGATTGCCGTGCTCAGGGTGGACGCCGCAGCGGGAACGGGGGCCGACGACGAGGCGGTGCTGGACGCGGTGTCGCTGACCGACGCGGGGCGGCTGCGCGAACTGCTCCTCATGCAACGGGTAGTGGACCGGTCGGCGGTTCCGGCGGCCGAGGCGGTCGAGGCGGCCGACGCGGCGCCGCGGGCGCCGGAGGTCGCGGCAGAGCGGGTGTTCGCGCGGCTGGACCCACGGTGGCTGCTGTACGCGCCGCTGGTCGGCAGCTACCTCGCCGTACCGCTGGCCATCGGCGCGACGCTGCTGCGCGAGGTGGATAGCCTGCCGATCCCGGCCGGCCTCCGCGACCTCGTGGAGATTCCGGAGCAGGCCGGCGCCGGCCGGATCGTGCTGAGCCTGCTCGGTGCGCTCGCCGTAGTCGTCGTCGGAGCCCTGCTGGCCGGTGCTGTCGCGAACTGGGGTTTCGTGCTCGCCTCCCGCGGCAGCAACCTCGTGGCCCAGCGCGGCCTGCTCACCCGCCGTACCGTCTCCCTGGAGATCGACCGGATCCGCGGCTACGTACTGTCCCAGGGACTCGGTATCCGCCTGGTCCGGGCGGCCCGGCTCACCGCCCTGGTGACCGGCCTCGGCGACCAGAACCGACGAGGACAGCTGCTCCCGTTGGGACCGCTGCACGTCGCCGAGGAGGTGGCTGCCGCCGCCGTACGGCGCTTCGACACGCCGCTGCTGGCACACCCTCCGGCGGCGTTGCGGCGCCGGCTCTTCCGGGCCATCGGACCGCCGGCGCTGGTCGCGGTCGTGCTCGCGCTGCTCGACCTGCCCGTCGCTGCGACGATCGCCGCCGTGGTGGCCGTCGCGAGCGTCGCGCTGGGTGTCGACCGGTACCGCGCGCTCGGTCACGCCGCCGACGCCGGCGCCCTCGCCGTGCGCTCGGGCTCTGTACTCCGGCGCCGGGTCGTGTTGGAGCAGCGTGCGCTCGTGGGGTGGCGGGTGCGGCAAAGCTGGTTCCAGCGCCGCGCCGGCCTGGTCACGGTCATCGCGTGCGTCGGCGCCGGCGAGGGCGGCTACGACGTACTGGACTGCAGCACCGCCCAGGGACTCGATCTCGTCGCGGCGGTCAGCCCGGGCTGGTCCGCGGCCATCAGTTGGTGAACAAGTTCTGCAGCAGGCAGCGGGCAGCGGCGGTGTGGGCCACCCGCAGCAGGCCGGCCGGCGCCAGCACGTAGCCGTCGTCGACCACCACGATCGCCCGGTCGAGTACAGCCCGAGCCCCACCGCGGTCGTCGCGCAATGCCTGGACGACGCCGGCGCGACCGGCCGCGTCCAGGTGCCGGAACACGCCACCGGACAGCACGACGAGGCCGGCGCCTTGGGCGCTCACGCTGCCCTCGTCGTACGCGCTCTCCGCACGGACGTGCCGGCGCAGCGCGATGATCGCTGCCAGCGCACCGAGCCGCGCGTCCACATCCCGCTCATCAGCCGTCCTCGGCAGGAAGTCAACCGCGTCCGCCCGCCGCGCTGCCGGATCGACCAGCCCCCGTACGTCGAGGCGCTCGACCTCGGCAGCGGCGAGCAGTGACGGTGCGCTCCAGCGCATCCCGAGGTCGCCCTCCACCGTGCGCCGGTCCCACAGCGGCGCTACGGCGCTGCGGACGCCTTCCGGGGTCAGCGCGGAATAGACGTCGGTCGTCGCGCCGCCGACGTCGACGACCACGACTCCCCGTGCACCGGCATCAGCAGCCCGCACGATCTCCCCGAGCAGCCCCACCCCCGCCAGCACGGTGTCCGGCGTCACCGTGCTCACCAGCCGGGCGAAGCGCTGCCCCCGCGACAACCCCTTGCCCCCGATGACGTGCTGGAGGAACACCTGGCGGATGGCCGCCCGAGCCGGGCCCGGGTCGATCGCCCCGATGTCAGGCAGCACGTTCGCCGTCGGCAGCACCACGCGACCGCGTACGGCGAGCAGCCCAGCGGCCTCGTCACGCACCGCGGCGTTGCCCGCCAGGACCACAGGGACGCGGGGACGGGCGGTGGCGAGGGCAGCCGCGTTGTGCAGCAGCACGCTCTGCTCGCCGCCGTCGGTACCGCCGGTCAGCAGGATCACGTCCGGGCGTGCCGCTGCCAACTCGGCCCTAGCGGCGCGATCGAGGCGCCCGGCACCCACATGCACCACCCGGGCCCCCGCGGACAGCGCCACCCGCCGGCCGGCCTCGGCGCTGATCTCCCGCTCGTACCCGACCACCGCCAGCCGCAGGCCGCCGCCGGCGCTGGAGCAGGCGAACGTCGGGGCATGTTCAGTCACGCCCAGCTCCGCGCGCACGGCCGCGACACCGTCGAGTACGTCGGTGTCTGACGTCGTACGGTGCTCGGCCGTGGCGAGCAGTTCCCCGGTACCCAGGTCGACGGTGGCACCCTTGGTGAACGTGGACCCGACGTCCAGGCAGAGCGCGACGTCGGGCACCGCGCGAGGGTAGCGACGTACGCCGGGCATGGGCGCTCAGCCGGTCCCGGCCACCGCCTGCAAGCGGCGTACGAGCGCGACGATCTCCCCGTCGGTGAAGTCCGCGACCTGCCGGCCGACCCCGATCTCGATCCGGGTCCGGTCCGGCGCATCGGTCGGCCACATCCGGTCGAACAGCCAGACGTCGTCCTTCACCGCGATCTGGTGGGGCCCGGTCCAGCGCTTCCGGCGACCCGTCGATGATGACGTTGAAGATCGGTGCCTGCGGCGGGTCGGGATGGATGTCGACCCCGGTCAGTACGGCGAGGTCGGCGGCCAGCGCCCGGGCCTGCTCGAGTCGGCCGGCCATCCTCGGAACTTCGACGCGGAGGCCGTGCAGGGCGTCGACGGCGTACGGCCACATCGCGAACTGCAGTCCGCCGTGCCGGGTCCGCCAGACCCGCGCCTCCTCGATCACGTCGCCCGGCCCGGCCAGGACGCAACCGCCGATGCCGCCAAGACCCTTGTAGAACGAGACGTAGACGGTGTCGAACAACGCGGCGATCTCGGCGTGCGGCCGGTCGTAGAACGGCTGCGCCTCCCACAGCCGCGCCCCGTCAAGATGTACGGCGGCCCCCCGGTTCCTCGCCCACCTCGTCTGGGCCACGAGGTCCGGCCAGGTCGGGAGTTGCGCGCCGATCATCCGTTGCGGCAGTTCAAGAACGATTGCCGCGACCGGTTCGGAGACCGACTGCAGGTCCGCGAGCTCTATCAGTCGATGCTCCTCGCCGACCGGGCGGCCGCGCAGACGGTGCAGGTGCTCGTAGGCGCGCTCCTCGTTGCGCTCGAGGTGGCACAGCCGGTGGAAGACGACAGTTCGCGAGTCGCGGTGGTCGGCATGCACACGCAGCGCGATTTGCTGGGCCATCGTGCCGGTCGGCATGAACACGGCTGCCGGCTTGCCGAGCAGCTGCGCCACTCTCGCCTCGAGTGCCTGAACCGCCCCGCCCCCGCCGTACACATCCCCCTGGATCGACGTCGCCGCCCATCGCTGCACCGCGGCGTACGGGGTCCGGTGCTGGGGGGCGTACATCGACAAGCTGCGCGCGCAGCCGGCTCGCACGGAGTCCGGTGCCATCATCGCCGTCCCTTCGTGCTTCGCCGTACCGCGTCGTGTGGCCGGCCGCGTCGATCATCGTGGTTTAGCCTCGCAGGGACCGATGCGCACTACTACGGGACGGTTCACACCGATGCACGAGCTGTCGATCACCGAGAGCCTGGTCGCGGCGATCCTGGAGCGGGTCGAGGGCCGCATCCAGACCGTGACCCTTGTGGTCGGGCGGCTGTCCGGCGTGGTCGGCGAGTCGGTGCGGTTCTGCTTCGACGTCTGCACCCAGGGCACTCGGCTGGAGGGGGCGGCCCTGGACATCATCGACATTCCCGGGCGGGTCCGGTGCCTGACGTGCGACGTCGAGTTGGAGCTGCCCGACACGATCCTGTTGTGTACGTGTGGGAGCGCCAACGTCGACATCGTCGGTGGTCAGGAACTCAGAATCAAGAACGTCGAGGTGATGGTCTGATATGTGCAGCACCTGTGGCTGTTCCGGTGGCGGGTCCGTGGTGACCGATCTGGGTGGCGCCCGGGAGCACGGCCATGACCACCCGCATGACCATGACCACCCGCATGACCATGACCACCCGCATAAGCAGCGCCCCGAGGCTGCGGTGACCCATCAGCCGAGCACCCGGCTGGTCGACCTCGAACTCGAGGTGCTGGCGAAGAACGACCTGCTAGCCGCCCGGAACCGAGGCTGGTTCGAGGGCCGGGGCATTCTGGCCCTGAACCTGATGAGTTCCCCCGGAGCCGGCAAGACGAGCCTGCTGGAGCGGACGATCCGGGATCTGTCCTCGGAGCTGGCGCTGTCGGTCATCGAGGGCGACCAGGAAACGCTCCTGGATGCCGAGCGGATCCGGGCCACCGGCTGCCGGGTGGTTCAGATCAATACCGGCAGCGGTTGTCACCTGGATGCGGACATGCTGGCCCGCGGGCTGCGTTCGCTCGACCCGCCCGCGCAGTCAGTGGTCTTCATCGAGAACGTCGGAAATCTGGTCTGTCCCGCACTGTTCGACCTCGGTGAGCACAGCAAGGTCGTGATCATGTCGGTGACCGAAGGCGACGACAAGCCGCTGAAGTATCCGCACATGTTCCGAGCCGCCGATGTGTTGCTGCTCAACAAGCTCGACCTGCTGCCCCATGTCAATTTCGACGTCGAACGCTGCATTGGCTACGCCAGGCAGATCAACCCCGACCTTGAGGTGCTAACCGTGTCGGCGACCCGCGGCGACGAGCTCGAGCGCTGGTACGACTGGCTGCGTCAGCGGGTCACTGCCGCGGTCTGAGCCGGCAGGCCGTCTGTACAGAGCGCTGGAGCGCTGCCCGCTGCTGGAGAAGTGGATGATCATGGGGTTTGGCCGGTCCTGACCGGCCAGACCCCATGATCATCAGCGCCCTCTAGTGCCGGATCGCAGCCTCCGCACCGGCGCCGGTCAACGAACGGACCTCCAACTCGGCGTACTTCGCCTCGTTCGGCTTCTCCTTGGTCAGCACGCTGCCGAGGTAGCCGAGCAGGAA
>Ga0136640_10000410_pt1 | contig 16483 bp, 16 predicted proteins | sample AntDrymUQ8642106_2_FD_105498 | JGI IMG/M metagenome (GOLD analysis project Ga0136640, IMG submission 105498) | Polar desert sand microbial communities from Dry Valleys, Antarctica - metaG UQ864 (21.06) | ecosystem: Environmental > Terrestrial > Soil > Desert | place: Antarctica: Dry Valley...
ATCACCCGGGCACCCTGGCCGCGCAGCGACTCCGCGCAGCCCTTGCCCACATCGCCGTACCCGAAGACCACCGCGACCTTGCCGCCGATCATCACGTCGGTGGCGCGGTTGATGCCGTCGATCAGCGAGTGCCGGCAGCCGTAAAGGTTGTCGAACTTGCTCTTGGTCACCGAGTCGTTGACGTTGATCGCCGGGAAGAGCAGGTCGCCGGTCTTGGCCAGCTCGTACAACCGGAGCACTCCGGTCGTCGTCTCCTCGGTGACGCCCTTGATGCCGGCGGCGACATTCGTCCAGCGCTGCGGGTCCTCCGTGACTGACTCCGCCAGCATGGTGAGGAAGACCTCGAACTCCTCGGTCTCGGCGGTGTCCGCGTTCGGAACGACGCCTGCCTTCTCGTACGACGCGCCCCGGTGCACCAGCATCGTGGCGTCGCCACCGTCATCGAGAATCATGTTCGGGCCGGTGTGGCCGCCCTGCCCGTCCGGCCAGAGCAGCGCCTGCTTGGTGCACCACCAGTACTCCGGCAGCGTCTCGCCCTTCCAGGCGAAGACCGGGATGCCGGCGGGGCGCTCCGGCGTACCGTCTGGCCCGACGGCCACGGCGGCCGCGGCGTGGTCCTGGGTGGAGAAGATGTTGCAGCTCGCCCAGCGCACCTCGGCGCCCAGGGACGTCAGCGTCTCGATCAGCACCGCGGTCTGCACGGTCATGTGCAGCGAGCCCGTGATCCGCGCGCCGGACAGCGGCTGTGCGTCGGCGTACTCCGCCCGGATGGTCATCAGACCGGGCATCTCGTGCTCGGCCAGTTGGATCTCCTTGCGGCCGAAGGCTGCGAGCGAGAGCTCGGCGACCTGGTAGTCGGTCCCGATCGTTTGCGTCATGTACGTCTCCTACTTCTCGGTGTGGGTGAGCAGGCGCTCGTGTTTCTCTTGCTCGAAACGCAGCCAGTCGGTGACCGGTGGCTCCTCCGGCCGGGCCGGCCGGGTGGCGAACCACTCCCCGACGGCGGCAGCGGCTTCCGGCTCGGACCGGAGCCGTGCCATGAAGGCGAGCTCGGCCAAGCCGATGTCATACGTCGTCACGAGATCGCGCAAGGTGCGCAGTCGCTCGACCTGGGCTGGACCGTAGAGCCGGTACCCACCCTCGGAGCGACGGGGTGCGACCAGCCCGGAGTGCTCGATGTAGCGCAGCATCCGTGCCGACCAACCTGTGGTCTGCGCCGCCTCGGCGATGGTCAGTACGTCCACCCCGATAGGCTACCACGCTCGTGTCAATCATTCACGTCACGCCTGCAGACCTTGGCACGGATGTGTCACCTTGCAGCTAGCCCCGGGACAGCCCCGTCGTCGCGCGGTAGACACCGCCCGTGCCGGTGACCGCGACCGGCTCGCCGGAGGGAACGAAGACCGACTGTCCTCGACCAAGCGGTTCCGGCACACCGTCACCCCTCAGGCTCAGTGCACCGTCGGTGCACAGCAGGATCTGCGGCCCCCGGACCTCGCTGGTGACCGGCCCGCTGCCGTCGAGTTCGGCGCGGGCCAGGGCGAAGCCTGCGGCCGGTGTCGGATACCGCGACCAGCCCGCCTCGTCCGGCTGACCATCGAGGATCTCGGGTACGCCGCCGCGCACCTCGAGGACCGCCATGAGTTCCGGTACGTCGACGTGCTTCGGGGTGAGCCCGCCCCGCAGGACGTTGTCCGAGGTTGTCATGATCTCGACGCCCACTCCGCGCAGGTAGGCGTGCAGCCGCCCGGGCGGCAGGTACGTCGCCTGACCGGGGCGCAGCTGGATCAGGTTGAGCAAGAGGGAGACGACCACTCCCGGATCCTCCGGGTATCGCTCGGCAAGCTCGGCGGCGCACAGGTACGACGGTGCGAACGGGCTGCCCTCCTCCGCGCGGCGACGGGAGGCGGCCAGCACGGCGGCGACCAGGTCTCCCGGAGCCGCAGCGTCCAGGATCGCGCAGACCAACCCTGCCAGTTCCCCGGGTCCAGGCAACCGGAGCTCGGGGACGCCCAGTTCGCCGAGCAGTGCCTGGATCTCCTTGATCGGTCGCAGCCCGCAGAGCGCATCGAACGGGGTCAACGCGCAGATCAACTCGGGCTTGTGATGGGGATCGCGGTAAGTGCGGCGGGGGTCGTCGTGGGCGATCCCCCGGTCCTGCTCCTCGGCGAAGCCGGCCGCGGCGCGGTCAGCGTCCGGGTGCGCCTGCAGCGACAGGGGTTGGTCCACGGCCAGGACCTTGAGCAGGAACGGCAGCCGCGGGCCGAAAGCCTCCAGTCCATCCGCTCCGAGCAACCCGCGAGGGTCGGCGTCGATCATGTCGACCAGCGAGCGCTCCGCGCCGTCGCAAATTACTCGGGACGGAGCAGCTGGATGTGCGCCGAGCCAGAGTTCGGCCTGCGGTTCGGCCGAGGGCACCTGCTCCCCCAGCAGTTCGGCGATAGCCGACCGGGATCCCCAAGCGTAGCTCTGGATGGGGTTGACCAGCCGGTACATGCTAGGACCATAACCATCAGACGAGGTGCGGTTCCGTGGGGCAGCTCTCCGGTTCGACGTTCGGCTTCGGCGGCCTGCCCGGCGGAGTCGACCAGGCGATCGTGGGTGGCCTCGGTCCACCAGGAACGGCCCGAGTGGTGATCGCCGGGCCGGGCAGGGCGAGCCGGGATGCGGTGCCGGCGGAGTGCGGCGCGGGGAGCGGTTGTTCGGGCAGATCTTCCCGGACATCGGCGACGAGCCGATATCAGGGATCAACTTCCGCATCACCCCCGTGCTCGTCCCCGGCCCCTTGCCGGTGTCGATGTCAGCCGCTTGACCCACCCCCGCAGGATGTCCGGGTTCATCAGGGCGTGGGTGCCTTGGGGACCGAGCCGCGTACCCACGGTGCTCGCCCGCTCCTCGGCTACCCGTAGATGTGGCGTGTCCGAATCGGCGACTATCGTGATCTACGCCACCAAGGACGCCGAACTCGTCGGCAGCACCTAGGCGCCCCCACGGACGTCGGGGGCACCGAGCCGGGCGGCGTCCGCGGTGCGATCGTCGGGCATCCGCTGGGACTCCCGCTCGGCGGCGACGCGCGCGCGGTAATGCTCGATCTCCCGTTCACGCGCCGCTCCCGACCAGTCGAGCACCTCCCCCATCAGCGCCGCGACCCGCTCGGCACTGTCCAGGCCGCGATGCGGCGTCTGCACCGAGATGCGGGTGCGCCGGGTCAGCACATCGTCGAGGTGCAGGGCGCCCTCGGCGAGGGCGGCATAGTGGACCTCGACGGCCAGGTGGTCCGTGGCGCCCGGCAGCGGCTGGGCCAGGTCCGGTCGGTCAGCGGTGAGTTCGAGCAGCTCCCCCGTCCGGTCGCCGTACCGGTGCAACAGTCGCTCCACAGTGGACAGCGCCAGTTCGTGCCGCTGGGCGAGGAGGCTCCGGTCGGCCCACGCGGCAGCGAAGCGCCGGGCACCGACCAGGGGCAGTCGTGCGGTCCGGCTGGCGGGGATGCCGGTCATGGCGGCGGTGGCGGCGTCGACGGCGTCCGCGGCCATGACCCGGTATGTCGTGTACTTCCCACCGGCCACCAGCACCAACCCGGGAGCCGGCGTGACGACCGCATGCTCTCGGGACAGCCGGCTCGTGGCATCCGATTCGCCGGCCAGCAGCGGTCGCAGACCGGCGTACACGCCCTCGATGTCGGAGCGGCCCAGCGGGCGGGCGAGAACCCGGTTCAGCTGCCCGAGCAGGTAGTCGATGTCGGCGGAGCTGGCCGCAGGGTGCGCCCGGTCCAGGTTCCAGTCGGTGTCGGTGGTCCCGATGATCCAGTGCGACCCCCAGGGGATCACGAACAGCACGCTCGTCTCGGTCCGCAGGATCAAGCCGGTCTCACCCGCCAGCCGGTCCCGCCCGACCACGAGGTGCACACCCTTGGATGCCCGTACCCGCAGGCTCATCGGGCCGCCGAGCATCCCCCCGATGTCATCGCTCCATACGCCGGTGGCCGCGATCACCGACCGGGACCGGACGTCGATCTCCGCGCCGGTCTCCAGGCAGCGGACCTGGACCCCGGTCACCGCGGTTCCAGATCCGAGCAGGCCCACGACGCGGGCACTGCTCAGTACGGCGCCGCCGTACGCCGCCGCCGTCCGTGCCAGAGCCAGCGTGTGCCGGGCGTCGTCGACCTGCGCGTCGTAGAACCGGATCGCCCCGCGGAGGCGATCCGGACGCAGGGCGGGGAAGGCACTCAGCGCCGAGCGGCGCGACAGATGGCGGTGACGCGGTACGCCGCCGGCCGACCCGAACGTCGAGGAGAGCAGGTCGTAAAGCAGGACACCGGCACCGAAGTAGGCGCGCTGCCAGACCGGGGCGGTCAGCGGCAACAGGAACGGCAGTGGGCGGACCAGATGCGGTGCGATGGTGCGCAGTTGCCGGCCACGCTCGACCAGCGCCTCACGCACCAGCGGGAGGTCGAACTGTTCCAGGTAGCGCAGGCCGCCGTGCACGAGCTTGCTCGAACGGCTCGACGTCCCGGCCGCCCAGTCCCTGGCCTCAAGCAGCGACACGGACAGGCCGCGGCTGGCCGCGTCGAGAGCCGCCCCCGCCCCGGTGACCCCGCCGCCCACGACGACGACGTCGAAGACCTCGCTGCCGAGTCGACGCAGGTCCCGCTCGCGTCGCTCCGGCCCCAGCCGGTAGCGGTCATCCACCGCCGCGGGTGGACTCGTGTTCTGAACGCTTGCGGATGTCGGGCTCGAGGTAGATGACCCGCGCAATCGGTACCGCTTCGCGGATCCGCTGCTCGATGGCGTTGATGCCCGCGGCGACATCCGCAGCGGTCGCCTCGGCGACGACGGCAACCTTCGCGGCGACGAGCAACTCCTCCGGACCCAGGTGCAGGGTCTTCATGTGGATGATGCTCTCCACGTCGTCGGTCGCGGTGATCGCGGCCCGGATCTTGGCCAGGTCGGACTCCCTCGCGGACTCGCCGAGCAGCAGGCTCTTCGTCTCGATCGCCAGGATCACCGCGATGATGACCAGCAGCAGGCCGATACCCATGGTGCCGATGCCGTCGTAGATCGCATTACCGGTGAGCGCAGACATCGACACGCCGATCAACGCGAAGAACAGACCGACCTCCGCGCCGATGTCCTCCAGCAGGATCACCGGCAGTTCCGGCGAGCGGCTGTGCCGGACGAACGCCACCCAGGACTGCGAGCCGCGGACGTGGTTGGACTCGATGATCGCGGTACGCAGCGAGAAGCCTTCCAGGATGATGGCGACGACCAGGACGATGATCGCCACGAGCGGGCTGACCAACTCGCTCTCGCCGTCGAGCACCAACTGGATCTTGTGATAGCCCTCGTAGAGGGCGAACAGGCCGCCGAGAGTGAACAACACGATGGCCACGATGAAGGCGTAGATGTAGCGCTCGCGGCCGAACCCGAACGGGTGTTCGGGGGTCGCCTTTCGCTTGGCCCGCTTGCCCCCGAGCAGGAGTAGCCCCTGGTTGCTGGCGTCCGCCACCGAGTGGACGGACTCGGCGAGCATCGACGAGGCGCCGGTGATGAGAAACGCGACGAACTTGGCGATCGCGATGCCCGTGTTGGCCAGCAACGCGGCGATGATCGCCTTCGTCCCGCCCTCTGTACTCATGCGCCCATCGTTTCAGGTCCTGCTCAGCCGCAGATAGGCACCGGTGAAGTCCCCGAGTGCGATGAGGGCGGCGAGCCGCCCGATCCGGTCCGGCTCCTCCACCGTGAGATCAATGACCGGTACGCCGGCGTGGTCCGCGCGGCGCACCAGATCCCGCATCGCCTCGTGGGCGCGGCTGTCGGACACCGGCTCGTCACGAACGGTGAGGATCCGCAGCGCCGGCGCGGCGTCGTCGGCACGGTCGCGGAAGAGATCCTGCTCCGCCGCCGACGGCGCCAGCGCACCGGTGAGGTACGCCGCAGCCTCCGCCAGCGCCTCGGGCAACTCGGCGATGGCTGCGGGGACGCCGACAAGGCGGGCGAGCCCGGACCGCAGCCGTTCAGCGACTACCGCCGTGGCCGGTGAGTCGGGGACCAGCACCGGCAGCACCGATCGCAGTTGCAGCGCGAGCAGCTTGGCGGGGTTGACGAACGACTCGCTGTCCGGCCGGCAGAACTCGGCCATGGTGTCCAGGGCGGCAGCAGTGCCGTCGAGGCTGTCCTCGGTGAGCCGCATCTCCCCGGTCAGCGCGAGGATCGGCGTCAGGAGCGACCACAGGGCGCTGCCTTCGGGACGTTCGGTCGGAACGGCCACGAACGGGGCACGAGCCCACGTGCACCGCTCGTGCAGTGCGCTGCCCGCTCTGCCGACCCCGAGCAGTGCGGCTCCGCGCCGGGCAGCGGCGTCGGTCAACAGGGCGAGTTCCGGGTCGCGGTCGCGCGATAGGCCGGCCACGACCACCAGATCCGCCGCCCCTACCCAGTTCGCCAGCGGTCCGGCCCCAAGGCGGATCACCGGACAGCCACTGTGCCGGCCGGCCAGCGCGGTCACCAGCGGGGCTGCGATGGCGGCCTCGCCGTCTCCGGCGATGAGCAGAGCACGGGGCGCACCGCCGGCGGCCAGCCGCAGCGCGCCGGACTCACCGGTCAGCTCGGTCAGCTCCCGCACCTGCGCCCCCGCGGTGGCGATAGCGCGCAGCAGGCCGCGGTCGTCGCGGGCGATCAGCCGCGGGGGATCGTCGAGCAGGTCCGCGTCGATGTCCGCATCGATGTTGTCGTCGATGGCGGGCTGCCGGCGCGCTAGCCGGGAGCGGCGTTGCCCCGGCGCCGCGCGTCGTCGATCAGCATGTTGGGGATGCCATCGGCATCCACCGCGTAGGCACGGTCGCACTCGGTGCAGAGCAGTTCGCTCGCCGCCTCGTCGTACTCCAGCGGCGCGTGGTGCTCCGTGGGACAGACCAGAATCTCCAGGAGCAACGGGTCGATCCTCACTCGGCCTCCGAACGGACGATGGACAGGGTCTCCTCGCGCAACGCGGTCATCGACGCCTCGTCGCGGCCTTCGACGTTGAGCCGGAGCAGCGGCTCGGTATTAGACGCCCGGATGTTGAACCAGCTGCCATCGGCCAACTCGACGGTGAGCCCGTCCAGGTGGTCCACGGTGGCACCGGACCGGTCGGCGAAGTGCGCCTCCACAGCAGCGAGACGGCCCTGCTGGTCCTGCGACGTGGAGTTGATCTCGCCGGAGGCGGGATACCGGGCGTAGTCCGCCGCGAGCCGCGACAGCGGTGCATCACCTTCCCCTAGGGCGGCGAGCACGTGCATGGCCGCGAGCATTCCCGTGTCCGCCCGCCAGAAGTCGCGGAAGTAGTAGTGCGCCGAGTGCTCACCGCCGAAAACGGCACCGGTGCGGGCCATCTCCCCCTTGATGAACGAGTGGCCCACCCGGGTACGGACCGGCTCACCCCCGTGCTCACGCACGATCTCCGGGACGGCTTTGGAGCAGATCAGATTGTGGATGATCACCCTGTCGGCGGGGTTCTCGCCGGCTTTCGCCAGCTCCCGCACCGCGACCAGGGCCGTCACCGCGGACGGGGACACCGGCTCGCCCCGTTCGTCGACAATGAAGCACCGGTCGGCGTCGCCGTCGAAGGCGATACCGATGTCGGCACCCTCGGCGACCACCCGCTTCTGCAGGTCGACGATGTTGGCCGGCTCCAACGGGTTGGCCTCGTGGTTGGGGAAGTCGCCGTCCAGTTCGAAGTACATCGGGATGATCCGCAGCGGCAGGTCGGCCAGCACGGCCGGGACGGTGTGGCCACCCATCCCGTTACCCGCGTCGATCACCACCGTGAGCGGACGTACGCCGGACAGGTCGACGAGCCGGCGCAGATATCCGGCGTACTCGGCGAGCAGCTCGCGGCGGCTGACCGAACCAGGTTCGCCCTCCGCGTTGGGAACTCCGGCTGATGCCATGTCCCGGATCTCGGTCAGCCCGGAGTCCTGCCCGATCGGCGCCGCACCGGCCCGGCACAGCTTGATCCCGTTGTACTTGGCCGGATTGTGGCTTGCGGTGAACATCGCGCCCGGAAGGTCCAGGAAACCGCTGGCGAAGTACAGCATGTCGGTCGAGCCGAGCCCCGCCTCGACGACGTCCACGCCCTGACTGCGGACGCCGTCGCCGAAGGCTCTCGACAACGGGATCGAGGATTCACGCATGTCGTACGCCGTGACGACGGCCGCCGAACCCACGAAGCGGGCGAAGGCGGCACCGATGGCACGGGCGATGCCCTCGTCCAGCTGGTCGGGTACGACACCACGGACGTCGTACGCCTTGACTATCGCCGCGAGATCCAGAGCCACGATGGGAGCCTACTGGGGAGCCGGCACCACCCGGAGATGGCCACGGCGACCGGTTCCTGGCCCCGACGGGCCGGGCGGGACAGGTGGCGCGCGCTCGGGACGCGCCGCCTCGCGGACGGCGTCGGCGAGGGCGAGCAGGTCGTCGCCGCTCGGCACCGGTGCGGCGAACTGACCCTCGTAGCGGACCACTTCCCACCCGCGCGGAACCGTCAACCGCACGGCGTGGCCCTCGCACAGGTCGTAGCTGTGTGGTTCGGCGTACGTCGCGAGCGGTCCGACCACAGCGGTGGACTCGGCATAGACGTACGTCAGCGTGGCAACCGCTGGGTTGGCGCACCCGGACCGGGAGCAGCGACGGACCTGCCTCACGAGCGCCGACGATAGCCGTCCCGGCCCGGCGCGGCGGCCAGGCTGCCTCCGTGTCGCGCACCCACCGCGGCGTCCCTACGATGACGGCCCATGAGTGCAGGCCCCGGGGAGCGACCAGTGGTCTTCATCCACGTCGGGGGCCCCAAGACCGGTACGACGTACCTGCAGGACGTGCTGTGGGCCAACCGGGCCACCCTGCGCCGGGGCGGCGTCCTCTATCCGGGGCGCACACCCGGCGCACACTTCCTGGCCGCCCAAGACCTCCTGGACACCGCCTTTCACGGCCACCAGGACGTCCGGGTGGCAGGTGCCTGGGCCCGGCTCGTCCACGACATCCACTCGGCGCAGCAGACAGCTGTGATCTCGCACGAGCTGTTGAGCCTCGCCACCCCCGAGGCGGTCGACAAGGCGATGAGATCGCTGTCCTTCGCCGCCGAGGTCCACGTCATCTACACGATGCGCGACCTGGCCCGGCAGATCCCGTCGGTCTGGCAAGAGGACCTGAAGAACCGGCACGCCGTGAGGTTCGCCCGGTTCGTCCGTGGCCTGCGTGGCGACGACCCGGATCCGCACTGGCTGGCCGGATTGTTCTGGCGCTGGCAGGACCCGGTCGCCATCCTCCGGACCTGGGGCGCAGCGCTGCCTGCCGGCCACGTACACCTCGTCACGGTGCCGCCACCGGGCGCACCCACGACGCTGCTGTGGGAACGGTTCGCCGCGACGGTAGGCGTCGACACCGGCGCACACGAGATCGACCTGCCCCATGCGGCCAACCTGTCGTTGGGTGTCGTCGAGGCGAACCTGCTCCGCCGGCTGAACGAGGCGCTGGGCAAGGACTTCGACTGGCCGACGTACGAGCAGTGGGTGAAGGCGGCGCTGGCCGGGCACATCCTCGGCTCACGCGCCGGGCGGATCCCCCTTCGGCTGCCCGCCGAGGAGCACGAGTGGGTGCACGCGTGGGCCGTCACGTCCGTCGCGGCACTGACCAGCGCCGGGTACGACGTCGTCGGCGATCTCGCTGAGGTCATACCTGCGCCGGTCCCGGCCGATCAGCGGTCACGGCATCCGGACCAGGCGACCGATGCCGAGTTGTCGGCAGCTGCCCTCGACGCCCTGGTCGCCCTCCTGCGGACGATGTCCGGGACGAGCGCGCGACGATCCGGCGACCCATCCGACGACCGAGACGGACCGCCTCCCGCTGACATGCTGCCGCCGGCGATGCTCGTCCGGCTGGCGGTCCAACGGCTGAGCCACGACCATCGCTCCGTGGCGCTCATGCGTACCTCGCTGGCGACGGCCAAGCGTGCGACCAGGCGGGCGACCTCGCGGCTGTCGCGGTAACGCGGGGCTAGGCTCCCCAACGTGGCTCCCAATGTGCCTGCCGCTCCAAGCCGACGCCGCGGCAGCCAGCGGGATCGCCGTGGGCGCGGGCTGCGCCATCCGTTGGCCCCGCCCGGTGTGCCACTGTCGCGGACCCGCGCCGAGGAGTTCGACGACCTCGTCCTCGACGCCGTGGAGCAGCTGGAACGGCAGTGGCGGCAGGAGCTCGCCGGTGTGGAGTTCGCCGTCGAGGAGGTCCCCTACGTCGAGTCGGGCGCTGCCGAGCAGCTGGTCCACGGCAGCGACGTCGTCGAGGACGGCAACGTGCCGCTCGCGCGGTTACTTCCGGCGGAGGGGGAGCGTGTCCCGGCCCGGATCGTGGTCTACCGACGGCCGCTGGAGGTGCGCGCTCGCGGCCGGCATGACCTCGCCGACCTGGTGCACGACGTGGTGGTGGAGCAGGTCGCGAACCTGCTGGGGCGCGATCCGGAGGAGATCGACCCGGCGGGCTGACTCAGACCGCCTGCTTCTTCAGCCGGCGCCGCTCCCGCTCGGACAGCCCGCCCCAGATCCCGAATCGCTCGTCATGGGCGAGGGCGTACTCGAGGCAGTCGGAGCGGACCTCGCAGCCGGTGCAGATCTTCTTGGCCTCCCGGGTGGAGCCACCCTTCTCCGGGAAGAAGGACTCGGGGTCGGTTTGGGCACACAGCGCCCGCTCCTGCCATTCCGCGGCCTCCCCCGATCCGAACGGGTCGAACCCGATCGGCCCGGATCGCAGGTCTCGGACGGTCATCCCCGGCTCGCCCACTGCATTGCCCATAACGCCGGTCCTTCCACGCTGCGCTCGACCGTCGCAGATCCGGGCTCGACCACCCCGACCGCGAATCACATGCATGTGATTACACGCGTGTCGTTGCCCTGCCGTCAAGCCTTCGTCTGGTATTTCCCCGCCGATTTCAGTCCTGGCGGGCGACCAGCACGAATTCGTTGTAGCGGAAGACCCGGCCCACCAAGCGCGGGAACGGGAACGAGTAGGCCTTGACGACGGTCAGTCCGAGCGACCCACAATGACGGCGAAGTTCGGCCAGATCAACGAAGCGCACATGCGTGGCATCGGTGGCGTATCCGGACTCCTGGGGCGTGATGAACACAACCCGGCCGCCCGGGCGCAGGTAAGGCAGGTACTCGGTCACGATGCCCTCGGCGACCTCGGCGTCCACGTGCTCCATCACATGCGCGAGGATCAGTGCGTCGTAGCTGGCCGGCGCCGCGTCGGACGAGGCCGGGAAGTCCCCGGTGGTGTAGGCAGTGAGCCCGCGGCCACGGGCCACCGCGATCGCCTCGGCGTTGTGGTCGACGCCCACGCCGTGACCGTCGAGGTTGACCAGGTTCCGGCCGATGCCGCAGCCGACGTCGAGAACCCGTCCCAGACGCAGCCGCCGCAGGTTCCAGCGGTACGGCCGCTGCACGTCGAACAGGCGCTTCCAACGCGACAACTCCAGGCGCTGCAACCGTGCGGCGTACTCACGCCCGGCCGTCCTCGATCCGTCCCCGGACGGGCGGCCCTCCTGCTCCACGGCGAGCAGTCTGTCACAGGGTGCGCAGCTGCCCCTGCCGAGCTCGGCCGTCCCTCAGCCTGACCGCGGAATGTGGGGAAGTGGACCTCATAACTCGGCCGGATGGGTCCACTTCCCCACATCCCGGCGACGCCTGCATCGCCGGCGGCTGCGAGACCTCGTCACGAAGATGCTGTGGTCCCGCAGCCGCCTGTCACACCGCGTCCAGGCTTCTGAGACCATTCCCGCCGTGCATGTCGTCGTCCTGGCCGGTGGTGTCGGCGGGGCACGATTCCTCAGCGGGTTGCGCGCCGTCGTACACGCGCCGGACCGGATCACCGCGGTGGTCAACACCGGTGACGACCTCACCCTGCACGGTCTGCGCATCTGCCCCGACCTGGACACCGTGATGTACACCCTCGGCGGCGGCATTGACGCCGAGCGCGGCTGGGGCCGCGCCGAGGAGACCTGGACGGTCAAGGCGGAACTCGCGGCGTACGACGCGGAGCCAGGCTGGTTCTCACTCGGTGACCGCGACCTGGCCACCCACCTGGTCCGCACCCGGATGCTCGACGCGGGCTTCGCGCTCTCGGCAGTCACTGCGGCGCTCTGCGCCAGATGGCAGCCAGGAGTCGTCCTGCTCCCCATGAGCGACCAACGGGTCGAGACGCACGTGGTGGTCGACACCGGGACGGGAACACGGGCGCTGCACTTTCAGGAGTGGTGGGTACGACACCGTGCGGAACTGCCCGCTCGCGAGTTCGTGCAGGTCGGTGTCGCCGACGCGCAGCCGGCGGCGGGCGTGCTCGAGGCGCTGGCGACCGCCGACGTGCTGCTCCTGGCGCCGAGTAACCCGGTCGTCAGCATCGGCACCATCCTCGGTGTACCAGGGCTGCGAGCCGCTGTCCGCGAGAGCGCGGCACCGGTGGTCGGGTTGTCGCCGATCATCGGTGCCGCCCCGGTCCGCGGGATGGCGGACAAGTGTCTACCGGCCCTGGGCGTGCCGACCAGCGCGGAGGGAGTCGGCCGGCACTACGGGGCGCGCGGGGAAGACGGGGTGCTTGACGGCTGGCTCGTGCACAGCGGCGACAGCGCCGACGTACCGGGCGTCCGGGTTCGTGCCGTGCCGCTGCTCATGACCGATCCCGCAGCGACCGCGGCCATGGCCACGGCGGCGCTCGACCTGGCCGTGGAATGCCGCCGCGATGCGTGAGCCGCTGCAGATCCTCCCGGTGCGCGGGCTACCGGAGTTCCGCCCCGGTGACGACCTGGCTGCCGCCATCGCCGATGCCGCTCCGGACCTGCGCGACGGTGACATCGTCGTCGTCACCTCCAAGGTGGTGTCCAAGGTGGAGGGTCGTCTCGTGCCGACACCGGCCGACCCCGCGGGCCGGGAACACGCCCGGCAGGCCGCGGTGGTGGCCGAGAGCGTCCGCGTGGTCGCGACGCACGGCCGGACCCGGATCACCCAGACCGCGCATGGTTTCGTCCTCGCCGCCTCCGGCGTCGACGCGTCCAACGTCCGTCCGGACGAGCTTGCGTTGCTGCCAGAGGACCCCGACGGATCGGCCGGACGGATCCTTGCGCGGTTGCGACATCTGCTGGGTGTCGACGTCGCGGTCGTCGTCAGCGACACGATGGGCCGGCCGTGGCGCAACGGGCTGACCGACGTGGCGATCGGCGTGGCCGGGATGGCGGCTCTGCGCGACCACCGGGGGACCATCGATACTTACGGCAACCCGCTCGTGCTCACCGAGATGGCCGACGCGGATTCGGTTGCCGCAGCGGCGGAACTCGTCAAAGGCAAGCTCGACGGCGTTCCGGTTGCCGTCGTGCGGGGTCTGTCCACTGTGGATGATGGTCGTGGGAGCGGGCCGTTGATCCGGGCCGCGGACGAGGACATGTTCCGGCTGGGCACCCGCGACGTCGTTGCTGCGCGCCGGTCCATCCGCGCCTTCTCCGACCGCCCCGTCGACGCCGCGCTGATCCGCCGGGCAGTGGCGGCGGCGCTGACCGCGCCGGCGCCGCACCACACCGTTCCGTGGCGGTTCGTCCACGTCGCCACCGCGGCCGTCCGCGAACGACTGCTCGACGCTATGCGGGACCAGTGGGCCTCCGACCTCGCCAGCGACGGCTTGTCCACCGAGGGCATCACCCGCAGGCTGCGACGCGGCGACATCCTGCGAGGCGCCACCGAGCTACTGGTCCCCTGCCTGGTACGCGACGGGGCACACGACTACCCGGACCGGCGGCGGGCGGTCGCCGAACTGACGATGTTCACCGTCGCGATGGGCGCAGGTGTGGAGAACCTGCTGGTCCAACTCGCCGCCGAAGGGCTCGGCTCGTGCTGGGTGTCCTCCACGCTCTTCTGCGCCGAGGTCGTACGGCGGGAACTGGACCTGCCACCTGGCTGGGAGCCGATGGGCGCGGTGGCTGTAGGACACCCGGCCGAGCCACCACCCGAACGTCTGGCGCGGGATCCCGGCGGTCACATCCTGATCCGCTGAACCGCACCCGGCCCGCCGTCCCACGCCTGACCGGCGCCGGACGTTACCGTCAGATGAACACCCGGTGCCGGCAGGAGGTCCCCATGGCAGCGCCGCCGCGGACCGGGCGCCGGCTCCCTCCCGAGATCGTGGTCCTGGGCGTCGGCACCGGAGCGGCCGTCTTCATCGTCCTGCTGCACATCGTCGTACCGCGGGCTCCGTGGGCACCGCAGTGGCGGGAGCCGGGATCAGCGGTCGGCATTTACTTCGACGTCGCGCGGGAGCAGAACCTGCCGACCTGGTTCAACGTCTCACTGCTGCTGCTGGCTGCCGCGATGGCTGCCCTGGCAGCCGCGCTTGCCCGCAGAGCGGGCAACCGGGCCGCGCTACCCTGGGCGGGCCTGGCCCTCGTGTGTGCAGCGCTGTCCCTAGACGACATGACCTCCTTGCACGAGCGACTGCACCCTCTCGGGGTACGGATCGGCGGCGGGAGCGGTCTGACGTACGCCGCCTGGCTCGTGCCCGGGCTCGCCTTCGCGGCCATCGTCGTCCTCGCCATCGCACTACTGGTACGCCGGGTGGGACGTCGGGCCCGGTTGCTCCTCATGGTCGGTGTGGGCTGCCTGCTGGCCGGCGCGTTCGGCGTGGAGTCACTCGGCAACGCCGTACTGGAGGCGCAGGGCTACGGGCGCGCCTACGCCTACCTCCTCGTCGTCGAGGAGTTCCTGGAGGCCTTCGGCGCGGTCTGCCTGCTCGCCGCGCCCTTCGCCGAACTCCGGATCCAGCACGCCGAGGGGGGACTCCAGCTGGCCTACCGTCCTTCGGCTCAGACCGCCCGGTAGTCGCGCACCGACAGCCGTGGACCGAACCGCGGCTTGGTGAAACCGCTGATCTCCAACAGCCGGACCAGCCGGTAGCGATGGGGCCGGTACGCCGCCAGCACGGCGAGCATCTGCTCGTCGTCGAGTGCATGCCCGACCAGGGCCCAGCCGACGAATGCGGCCAGGTGGTAATCGCCGACCGAGACCGTGTCGCCGTCACCGAAGGCGCGCTGCGCCACCTCGGCGGCCGTCCACGCCCCCACCCCCGGAACCACCTGAAGCCGGGCCAGGGCAGCCTCCCGAGGCATCCCTGCCGCCTCCTCCATCCGGTCGGCGACGGTAGCCGCCGCCCGCAGCGCACGGCGCCGGGCGCCGTCCACCCCGCACCGGTGCCACGTCCAGTCCGGGATTTTCAGCACGGCCGACGGGGTGGGCACGACACGCATACCGGCTGGCGCCGGTCCCGGTGCCGCCGTGCCGGCCACAACGGCGAGTTCACGCCATGACCGGTGTGCCTCGGTGCCGGTCACCTTCTGCTCGAGGATGGCCGCGACCAGGACGTCCCACACCCGCCCGGTCCGGGGGATGCGCAGACCCGGGTGACGTCGCCAGGCGTCGCTGAGCAGGCCCGGTGGCGGCTGCAGCCCGGTCCAGTCGTCCCGGGCCCCGAGTGAATCCGGAACCCTTGTCAGAGCCCACTCCGCACCCAGGCCCCACGCCTGGGCCTGAACCGCACCGTCGTAGCGGGTGAGCGTGAGCGTGGCCGGACCCATCGGCGTGGTCGTGGTCCGCCACAGCGCGCCGGCCGGGTCGATGCGGTACGTCGGGTCACCTGGTCCGCGGCGCAGCGACCCCAGGGTGCGCAGGATGTCGACGTGGCGGTCGGGGCGCCAGGTCGAGGTCAGCGCAGCGTCTATTTCGGTCCCATCCGCAGCGCCGCGTCCATCCGGATCGTCTCGCCGTTGAGGTAGCCGTGCTCGGCGATCAGGCAGGCAAGCGCCGCGTAGTCCTCCGGCGTACCGAGGCGTTTCGGGAACGGGACACCGGCGGCAAGGGCGGCCCGCACCTCGTCGGTGAGCCCGGCCAGCATCGGGGTGTCGACGATCCCCGGCGCGATCGTGCAGACGCGGACGCCGATCGAAGCCAGATCCCGGGCCGCCGGCAGTGTCAAGCCGACCACGCCCGCCTTGGAAGCGGCGTAAGCGATCTGCCCGATCTGGCCCTCGTACGCGGCGATCGAGGCGGTGTTCACGACTACGCCGCGCTCCCCGTGTTCCAGCGGCTCGGTTCGGGCCATCCGCGCCGCCGCCAGCCGCAGCACGTTGAACGTGCCGATCAGATTGACGGTCACCACGCGGGAGAACCGGTCCAGGTCGTGCGGGGTGCCGTCGCGTGACACGACCCGGGAGGCCCAGGCGACTCCGGCGCAGCTGACCGCGAGCCGGAACGGCCGGTCCTTGCCTGCCGCGGCGTCGACAGCTGCCTGCACCTGCTCGGGGTCGGTCACGTCAGCAGTGACCGCTGTGGTCTGCTCCCCCAGCTCCCCCGCGAGCGCGCCGGCGCGTTCGGCGTCCAGGTCCACGATCGTGACAGCCACGCCCCTGGCGGTCAGGGCGC
>Ga0136640_10000411_pt1 | contig 16469 bp, 15 predicted proteins | sample AntDrymUQ8642106_2_FD_105498 | JGI IMG/M metagenome (GOLD analysis project Ga0136640, IMG submission 105498) | Polar desert sand microbial communities from Dry Valleys, Antarctica - metaG UQ864 (21.06) | ecosystem: Environmental > Terrestrial > Soil > Desert | place: Antarctica: Dry Valley...
CCGGGGTGAGATCGACGGAGTCGAGCAGCTCACGAGGTACGTCGAACTTCTCAACCGCGATCCGCTGCTCAGCCCGGTGCGCGGGGTCTTTGCCGCGCAGGAGATCAAACCGCAGGCGCGGGTACTGGCCACCGACCGTGGGATCGGCTGTGTGACCCTGGACTACGCGGCGCTGCGCGGCTTCGACGACCCCACGTCACGATTGTTCTGAGATGCCGTTCGCATTCCCGGTCAGCCGCATCCCGGACCCCGCCGATGCACCGTCGCTGCGCTGGGGCATTCTTGGCCCAGGCGGCATTGCGCAGTCGTTCGTCGATGCGCTCATCAAGCACACCGGGCAGCGCGTCGTCGCAGTCGGCTCACGTGCGACCGAGCGGGCGAGCGCCTTCGCCGGCGTACACGGCATCCCCCGAGCCCACGGGTCCTACGACGCACTCGTGAACGATCCCGACGTGGACGTCGTCTACGTCGCCTCCCCGACCGGCCAGCACCACGAGCACGCCCTGCTGGCCGTCGCGGCCGGCAAGCACGTCCTGGTGGAGAAGTCGTTCAGCCGCACCGCCGTCGAGGCCCGCGAGATGGTGGCCGCGGCACGCTCGGCCGACGTCGTCCTGCTGGAGGCGATGTGGACCCGGTTCCTACCGCACATGGACGTCGTCCGGCAGCTCGTCCACGACGGCGTACTCGGAGAGGTGCAGACTGTCATCGCCGATCACGGGCAGCTGCTCACGCCCGACGGCGCGCCCCGCCTGCACCGCCCGGAGCTCGGCGGGGGAGCGGTGCTCGATCTCGGCGTCTACCCCATCTCCTTCGCCGCGCTCATGCTCGGCCGGCCGGACTCGGTCGTGGCGGCCGGAGAGATGGCGCCGACCGGGGTCGACGCCCAGGTGTCGGCGGTGCTCCGCACAGGGACCGCGCATGCGGTTGTCACCACGACGTTGACCGCGCGTACGCCCACCACGGCATCGGTCTCCGGTACCGCGGGGCGGGTGGAGATCGCCGCCGACTTCTACACCCCCGCAGAGCTGATCCTGACGACGCAGGCCGGCTGGCACGTACGGGAGGTCGATGCGATCCGGGGCCACGAGGGGTTGTGCTACCAGGCCGCACACCTGGCGCAGCTAGTAGGGGACGGCCGCCGCGAGTCGCCGCTGCTGCCGCTGGACGAGACGGTGAGCATCATGGAGACGATGGACGAGGTCCGGCGGCAGATCGTCGCCGGCTGAGCCATCGAGCGAGCGACGGGAGTGCACGATGGGACTCTGGGACAAGCTGATGGGCCGCGATTCCGAACCTGATCCGGGCCGTGACCCGGCTGCCGCCCCGGGCCGGCACGGTGTACGGCAGAACGCCGATGACCCCGACGAGCAGGCGATAGAGCGCTACCGCTACCTGTTGCGAACTGCTCCTCCCGATCAGGTGGAGCAGGCGCACGCCGAGGCGTTCGCGAAGTTGACCCCGGAGCAGCGTCAGCAGGTGCTGACCCAACTCGGTGCCGAGGTGCCGCCGGCCGAGCGGGCGCAGAGCAACGATCCGCCGGCGCTGGCCCGGATGGCCACCCGGGCGGAGATGCGTCAGCCCGGAACGCTGGAGCGCACGCTCGGGCGGCCCGGCGGCATGGGAATGGGCGGCCTGGTCGCCGGCAGCCTGCTGGCCAGCGTCGCGGGAGCCTTCGTCGGTACCGCAATTGCGGGCTCTATGTTCGACGATGCAGGAACTGAGGCCGACGAGTCGGGCGCCGAAGATCCTGGGGCCGGCAGCGAGGACCCCGGCGGCGATTACTACTCCGGCGCCGATTCCGGCGGCGTGGACTACGGCGGCGCGGACTACGGTGGCGGCGGAGACTGGGGTGTCGGCGGCGGCGATTTCGGCGGCGGTTTCGACGGCGGTGTCTGAGATGACGTTCGGGGCGCGGATCCCGGACTTCTTCGACTCGCTCGACCCCGCGACCGGGGACCTTGTCGGCAGCTTTCCCGTCTACGACGACGATGCTGTACGCGCCGTCGTGGCGGATGCTCGGCGAGCCGCGCAGTGGTGGGCCGACCTCGGCTTTCCCGGCCGGGAGCGTCGGCTGAAAGCCTGGAAATCGGCGATCATCCGTCGGGTGGACGACCTCGCCGAGCTGATGCACCGCGAGGGCGGCAAGCCGGTAGCGGACGGCACGTTGGAAATCGTTCTCGCCGTCGAGCAGATCGGATGGGCTGCCGGCCACGCCGCCAAGGTGCTGGAACGCCGGCGGGTCAGGCCGGGGCTGCTGATGCCGAACCAGGCGGCCACCGTGGAGTACCAGCCCTACGGCGTCGTCGGGGTCATCGGCCCGTGGAACTACCCGGTCTACACCCCAATGGGATCGCTGGCTTATGCCCTGGCGGCCGGCAACGCGGTCGTGTTCAAGCCGAGTCCCTACACACCGGCGGTCGGCCGGTGGCTGGTCGAGCGCTTCGCCGAAGTGGTCCCGGAGCACACGGTGCTCTCCCTGGTCACCGGGGACGCAGACACCGGGACGGCGCTGTGCCGGGCCGGTGTGGACAAGCTCGCGTTCACCGGCTCCACCGCCACCGCCAAGAAGGTCATGGCCGTATGCGCGGAGACGCTCACCCCGGTGCTGCTCGAATGCGGCGGCAAGGACGCCCTCGTCGTGGATTCTGACGCGGACGTCGGGGCTGCCGCGGACGCCGCACTGTGGGGGGCGATGTCCAACTCCGGGCAGACCTGCATCGGCATCGAACGGGTGTACGCGGTGGACGCGGTGTACGACGAGTTCGTCCGTGCCCTGGCCGACCGCGCTCGACACGTCCGGCCCGGTCCCGAGCGGGGGGCGGACTACGGCCCGATGACCACCCCCCAGCAGCTCGACGTCGTACGCCGGCATGTCGATGACGCCCTGGCGCGCGGCGGCCGCGCTGTCGTCGGTGGCCCGGGGTCAGTCCGCCCGCCGTACGTCGACCCGGTGGTGCTCGTCGACGTACCGGAGGAGTCCGCAGCCGTCACCGAGGAGACATTCGGTCCGACCGTGACGGTCACCCGGGTCCGCGACGCCGACGAGGCGGTGGACCGGGTCAACGCCAGCCGGTACGGGTTGGGCGCCGCGGTGTTCGGCCAGGCCCGGGCGGTCGAGATCGCCCACCGGGTCCGGTCGGGCATGGCCAGCGTGAACTCCGTGATCGCATTCGCCGCCGTACCGGCGTTGCCGTTCGGCGGTGTTGGGGACTCCGGGTTCGGGCGGGTGCACGGAGCGGACGGGCTGCGTGAGTTCACCCGGCCCAAATCGGTGACGCGGCAGCGGTTCACACCGCCACTGCGGCTGACGACGTTCCGCCGCCGCCCGCTCGCCGTCAAGGCGACGGTAGGCCTGGTCCGGCTGGTGCACGGGCGTCGCTAGCCGGCGTTCAGCCCTTCGTCGCGACGTAGTAGGTGTTGAACGGGTCTGTGTCGATCGACTTGGGGTCCACCTGAGCGAACCCGGCGTCGCCGAGCATGGCTACGGCCAACTGCTCCCCCCAGGCTGTGCCTAGCCCGGTACCACCGAGAGCCAGGGACACCGTCATGCAGTGCAGCGTCGACGTGGTGTAGAGGAATGTTGCCCCGGGCAGGTCCAGGTTCTCGTGCACATGCTCGAGGTCGCCGCCGTCGAGTGCCGCTGCCGCGTCGAGCCAGGCCAAGAACCCACGCCCGGCGCACTCCGGCTGATCCTGGAGGAGCCTCCGAGCTCGGCTCAGCCAGCCGGACCCGATGGCGATCTCGCCGCGAAGAAGCCAGCAGAACCCGATGTCCAGTGCGTTCATCGCCGCCCGGAGCGGGCGACCCTCCTCGATGAAGTGCCGGTGGCAGTCCTCGGAGATACGACGCGCGTGCGCTCGAAAGCTGGTCAGCCAGATCTGGCACGGAGCACAACGTAATCCAGGCAGCGGTTACGCGGCCGCAGCGGCTGGCGTCGTCAGACGGCGGTCAGTGCGAGACTGGGTTTCATCCGGAGCAGCAAGGAGCGGTCGTGGCGCGAGAGTTCTCCAAGGTCGGCGTGGTCGGGCTCGGCACGATGGGTGCCGGGATCGCCGAGGTCTTCGCCCGGTCCGGGCTCGAGGTCGTGGCCGTCGAGGTCGACGACGCCGCTGTCGAGCGGGGCCGGACGCACGTCGAGGACTCCACCGGACGCGCCCTGGCTCGCGGCAAGCTCGATGAGGCCGACCGCGCCGCGATGCTCGAGCGGATCACCTTCACAAGCTCGCTGGAGGATCTGGCCGACACCGAACTCGTGGTGGAGGCGATCCCGGAGCGGATGGAACTCAAGGCCGACGTGTTCGCTCGCCTGGACAAGATCTGCCCGCCGGAGGCGATCCTCGCCACGAACACGTCCTCGTTGTCGGTGACCGAGCTGTCGGTGGTCACCGGCCGGCCGAGCAAGGTCATCGGCATGCACTTCTTCAACCCGGCGCCGGTGATGAAGCTCGTCGAGGTGATCCGCACCGTGGTCACCGAGCCGCAGGTGGTCGAGGACGTCGAGGCTCTGGCCGCCCAACTCGGCAAGACCGACGTGACGGTCGGGGACAAGGCCGGCTTCATCGCCAACGCCCTGCTGTTCGGGTACCTCAACCACGCGGTGTCGATGTACGAGCAGCGCTACGCCTCCCGCGAGGACATCGACGCGGCCATGAAGCTGGGCTGCGGGCTGCCGATGGGGCCGCTGGCGTTGATGGACCTGATCGGGATCGATACGGCGTACGAGATCCTCGACACGATGTACCGGCAGGGTCGCGATCGCCTGCACGCTCCGGCGCCGATCATCAAGCAGCTGATGACAGCCGGCCGGCTCGGCCGCAAGTCCGGCCGCGGCTTCTACAGCTACCAGGGGGAAGGGTCGCCGACGGTGGTCGACGACGATCTCACGCCCGTTGCCGGTTTCGGAGAAGCCGAGGGGCGACCGGGCCGAACGGTCGGCGTCGTCGGGTCCGGGACGATGGCCACCGGCATCATCGAGGTCTTCGCCAAGGGCGGGCACGACGTCCTGTTCGTCACCCGCGGTCGCGAGAAGGTCGACAAGGTCGAGAAGGTCGTCCAGCGGTCGCTGGAGAAGGCGGTGCAGCGCGGCAAGCTCTCCGAGCAGGACCGTGCCGCGGCCCTCAGCCGGATCACCGGGTCGACGAGGCTGGACGACCTCGCCGACTGTGACTTCGTGGTCGAGGCGGTCGTGGAGGAGTTGTCGGTCAAGCAGGCGCTGTTCGCGAACCTGGACGAGATCGTCAAGCGGGGCGCAATTCTGGCGACCACCACGTCGAGCCTGCCGGTGATCGAGTGTGCCGCGGCGACCTCACGACCGGCGGACGTCGTCGGCATGCACTTCTTCAATCCCGCCACCGTGATGAAGCTGGTCGAGGTGGTGACGACGGTGGCCACGGCACCCGAGGTCACCGCGACGGTACGCGGGCTGTGCTCGAGCCTGGGCAAGCATGCGGTCACGTGCGGCGACCGGTCCGGGTTCATCGTCAACGCACTGCTCTTCCCGTACCTGAACGACGCGGTGAAGATGCTGCAGGCGCACTACGCGACCGCCGACGACATCGACTCGGCCATGAAGGTCGGTTGCGGCTACCCGATGGGGCCGTTCGAGCTGATCGACGTCGTCGGCCTGGATGTGAGCCTGGCAATCCAGCGCGAGCTGTACCTGGAGTTCCGTGAGCCGGGCTTCGCGCCCGCGCCACTACTGGAGCAGCTCGTCACAGCCGGCTACCTCGGCCGCAAGGCCGGCCGAGGCTTCCATGTCTACCCGAGCTGACCCGGCAGTGAGTCCACGCCGCCGCGTTCATGATCGTGAGGCCAGATTGCGCGGAAACCGCTCAATCCAGCCTCACGATCATGACGGGTGGGTCGTGCGGGAGGTGACGGGGGCAGCATCCACGCGGATCTATCGCTGTCCCGGCTGCGACCAGGAGATCCGCCTCGGTACGCCGCACGTCGTGGTCTGGCCGGCGTACGACGAGGAGGCCGGCGGGGTCGATGAACGGCGGCACTGGCACAGCGCTTGCTGGGCCGCCCGTGAGCGGCGCGGCGTCAAGGTGCACCGGTCGAAGAACGCGCCGCGGTATGGCTGAGGCGCTACCGGGCGCGCAGATCAGGCCGAACACCGTCCTAGCGGCCCGCCGCCGCGCGGTCAGCCTGCACACCGCGGACGGGCTGAGGCTGGTCGGCGATCTGGCGCTACCGCTCGGCCGTGACCCCGTGGCGACGCTGATCTGCGTGCACCCGCTGCCCACGCACGGCGGGATGATGGACAGCCACCTCTTCCGCAAGGCCGCCTTCCGGATGCCCGCGCTGGCCGGCCTGGCGGTGCTGCGCTTCAACACCCGCGGTACCCGCAGCGTTCAAGGACATAGCGAGGGTGCGTTCGACGGCGCGGTCGGGGAACGGTACGACGTGGCAGCGGCGATCGAGTTCGCCGAGTTCGAGGAGTTGCCGGCGCCCTGGCTGGTCGGCTGGTCCTTCGGAACGGATCTCACCCTGAAGTACGGGTGCGACCCCAGCGTGGTCGGGGCCATCCTGATCAGCCCGCCGCTGCGCTACACCGTGGACGCCGAACTCGACATCTGGGCCGGGGCGGCGAAACCGCTCGTCGCACTGGTCCCGGAGTTCGACGACTACCTGCAGCCCGCCGAGGCCCGGGCTCGGTTCGCCCGGGTGCCGCAGGCGGAGGTCGTCTGCGTACCGGGGGCGAAGCACCTCTTCGTCGGCTACACCGAGACCGTGCTCGACGAGATCGTGCGGCGGGTCAACCCTGCCGCGCATCCGTTGCCCCGGACCATCCCCGACGGTCAGGACAGTAGCCCGACGGGTGACGGCGCGGAGTAGACGACAACAAGCACACCTGCGTCGAAACCCTGCGACAACGGGCGGTAGGGCAGCAGCTGGTACCGGAAGAAGTCGCGCAACCGGAGGGCCTCGGGCTCATCGGTCGCGGTGGCCGGGTTCAGGATGGCGACGTCGCCGATCCGCACGGTCCGCAGCGTCCCGACCTCGTCGCCGCCGTTCGTGCGGGGGAAGGCCTCGATGGTGAAGGTGAACTCGGCGGCCGCGGTGGCCAGCACCGTCAGCAGCCGCGAATCCACCCTCCCGCTGCCTAGATCCTGACGGACCGCATCGTCGATGCTCAGATTGGGGTTGCCGGCGAGGTTCGAGCCGAACTCCTGACTGGCCTCGCGCTCTGCCGCTTGCGCGGCCACGAGTAGGACGACGACGTTGACCCGCTGCCGGACGTCGATTGCGAGCGGTCCTTCCCCGAAGCTGGCAATCAGCGGGAGTTCGGCGTTCTCCTCGCTCCGCTCGGCCAGCAGGGCTGCGGGCGGGAGGTCGGAGTCAACATCGTCGGTGCGCTGCAGACGTGTCGCCGGTACGCCGGCGCGCACCAACTCGACCCACAGCAGCGGCTCGACCTGGACCGTCGTCTCTATGGCGAGGTTGCCGGCCAGCCAGCCGGCGAGCTCACTCGGCGCGGAGCCCTCGACCGTGTCGGTGGCACTTGCGGGGAGCACCAGCAGGCCGAACGCCGCCGCAGCGGCCAGTGTGGCGGCCAGGCCGCGGACCACCACCGGTCCGGGTCGCCGCCAGCCGGTGAGCGCCTCCTCGATCACCACCCCGAGCAGTACGGCGATGATCGGCACGGCGATCAGCAGTGCCGGTACCTGATCGCCCCCCGGCACCAGCGCCATGACGAGCAGCGGGACGCAACCCAGCGCGAGCGGCCGAGCCCACAGCACCCGCCAGCTCACAGCGGCGGCGAGCAGCAACCCGGCCACCGCCAGCGCGCTCACCGTCGCCCGCGGCACCGGCGACTCCCCGACGTTGCCCGGGGCGATGACGGCCACAGCACCGATGCCGACGAGCAGAACGGCGAACGCGGACACTGCCAGCCCACGGCGGAGGGCGCCCCAGCGAGGGAAGACCGCGCCGGTGATCACCGCCACGGCGAGTACACCGACCGGTAGCAGCAGCCCGACGGGCTCGATGACGGCGGCCAGCACGAGCAGCAGGACGCCCAGGGCGCGAGAGAGCCGGGTCAGGGCACCCGCGCTCGGGCGGGCGGACAGCACGATGGCCGCCAGCAGGAGCCAGGTGGTGGCGACTGAGGCGGCGTACCCGAGTACCTGCGCGCTCGCCACGGCCGGCGCGACGTAGCTCAGCAGCACGACGCCGAACGCTGTCGCGGTGCGTAGGCCGAGCTGACGGCACAGCGTGAACAGCGCCAGCGCACCAGCGAGCACGACGACGAGCAGCAACTCGCGCAGCGCGCCGGCCACCGACTCATGCCGATCCGCCGCACTCGTCAACTCGTTGTACAACGCGAGGTGAATACTGAGGACGCGATCCGACAGCGAGTCGGGAACCTGGAATCCGTTCAACCGGGTGAGCCCGTAGGCGTTCGCTGCCACCGTGGCTTCCTCGACACCGGCCGGTTGCGGAATCGACCGGGACGCCGCGAAGTGCGCGAACCCGGCTGCCGCGGCGGCCACTACCCCGGCGACAACCGCGATCAGCCTCGTCGTCTGACGGGGTCCTGACAGAGGTGTGGGCTGCTCGCCGGTACTCCGGGCCGGGGCGGCAACGCCGACGGTCATGCTCAGGTCGGCGGCGGACTCGGCCTGGATGCGGTCTGTCCTGAGCGGGTACCAGCGCCCTGGCGGGACGGGTCACGTGGTGGCAGTGCGATCGTCTCGGTGGGGGCGTCGGGCGACTGCGCGCTCTTCGAGGTGCCGGCGGCTGCCTGCTCATCGCGGCCCTGCGACGCTGCGGGCTTTGCGCCCGCCGCCGAGTCGCCTGCGGAGGGCGCACCGAGACTGGTCACGATCTGCTTCACGAGGGCAAGCTCTTCGCGGACGTCGGTCACATGACGCGTGCTGATCTCCACCCGCGCCTGGGCCTCGGCGCGCAGCCGTGCGGCGTCGGCCGCGGCGGCCTCGGTGAGCAGCCGCGCCTGTTGCTGAGCGGTCGTCTCCAGTGTCTCCGCCCGGCTGGTCGCACCGGACAGCGCCGAGTGTGCTTCCTTGGCCTCCTTGTTCAGCCGCTCGACGAGTGGCCCGAGACGCTCGGCAATGCTCTCGAACGTCGTGCGCAGCTTCGCCTCTGCCTGCGTGTGAAGCCGGGTGGAATCCTGGGCCGATCGGCGGATGGCGGCGGCTTCGTCGGTCGCCAGGCGCAGGATCGCCTCGACCTTTGCTCCGAGCCCGTCGAGGCTCGCGCTCTCCGACACGGGCGGTGGCTGCCCCGGCGCGGAGGACCCCCCGCCGCGCACGGCGTTGCCACCGCCTGTGCCGTTGATCCGCTGCTCGAGTTCGTGGACCCGGCTGGCGGCGGCATCGCGTTGCATGCGCAACTCGTTGCACTGCCCCGATGTCGCTGCGAGCCGTCCTTCGAGGGAGGCCAGGTGGTCGGCCACCTGCCGGCGATCGTAGCCGCGAAGCACGACATCGAAGGGGTACTCTGCCCCGTGTGTTCCGTCCCCGTGTGTCATGTCGTTCTCCATTAATCCTCTGACGTTGAGTAGTCGATGGTCGCATAGCGCAATGGAGTGTAACCCGGCGGGGAGTGCTCGTCAGCCGATCAGGTGGCTTCACCGTCCAGAACGGCATAGACGACGATGTTCTCGAGGTAGGACCGCCGACCCGGGTCGAAGTCCCCTCCACACGTGATCAGGCGCAACTCCTGGCCCGGGGTCGGGCCGTACACCTGCTGGGTCGGGAAGTCGACCTTGGGATAGCGCTCCACCCGCGCGACGGTGAACGTGGCCACGCTGCCGTCCGAGAGAGTCACCATGATCGCCTCACCTGGCCGCATCTCCTCCAGCCGGAAGAAGACACCGGGCCCGGCTCGGGAATCCACGTGACCGGCGATGATGGCCGGACCGATCTCGCCGGGCACCGGGCCGCCGGTGAACCAGCCTGCGACGTCGTACGACTCGGGCGGGACAAGGACGCCGGTGGCGTCGACGTCCAGGGAGAGCAGATCACTGCGTACGCCGATCGACGGCACCTCGACCGACACTGGGGTCAGCACGGCGCGTTGCTCGGCGGGAGCCGCAGTTTCGGGGTTCGGCGTCGTCGGAGCCCAGGAGTCCGCAGCTGTCGCGATACCTTGCGCGGTGCTCTGCGGTGCAGGCACGGAGGAGCTGCGAGGGGCCTGGTCGGCGACAGCAGCAGAGTTCCGCGGGCCGCTGAGCGCCACCACTGCAGTGGCGACCACGGCGAGAACCACGAGGGCCGCCGCAGCCACGACGACGACGAGGCGGGTACGGCGCGCTCGGGGCGCGGCCGGCAGTGTGGTCGGAAGGGGCATCGGGACGACGTCGCCCTACGCCGCGGCAGCGCGGCGCCGGAGAGCCCCAGCCAGCACGAGCATTACGCCCGCGGCACCGGCCAGGATGGCCAGCGCCGTACCGGAGTCGGCTGTGGCAGTTCCCCCGGCGCCGGTCTCGACGCTGCCGGTCGGGACGGTGCCACCGCTGCCGCTGCTGGCCGCGTCCACGCGGGTGACGAGGGTAAGGCCGCCCTCGGACTCGTCGAGGATGAGTACGGAGTACACGGTTCCGGGGTCGACCGACAGCGACAGCGTCGCAGCCAGACCGGTACCGCCGTCGACCCGTAGCGTCCACTCACCCGGATCGACCGTCTCGTAGTCCGTCGTGGTGGCGAAGGGTACGGCTTCGCCCAGGATCGGCCCGCCGTCGACGCGGATGTCGAGTTCAGGCTGGCTGGCCGAGGCTTGGATCACCCGCACGCGTGACTGGCCGGCAGGTGGCAGCGTCAGGTCGTCGGACAACACGGTCAGGCCGAGGTCGTTGAACAGGCCCACGCCGGCGACGGTGTAGGCGCTGCCCTCCTCGGTGGTCAGCGTGGTGGCGATGACCGGGGGGGTGCTCTGGTCCGCCCCGGCCGGTCGCATGCTGATCGTGTACGTGCCGCCCTCGACTGCCTGATACTCCGACAGCGACCCGTAGCCGACCCCTTCCAGGACTATGTTGTCCTGCGGATCGGCCGCCGACACGACGTACACGTCCACCTCGGGGGTGTCCGGGGACAGATGGGCCAGGCGCAGATAGGACCCGGTGGCCGCAGCCGCTGGTGATGCGAGGGCGATGCTGAGCCCACTGAGGGCGAGCACCGTCGCCGTGGCGAGGCAGGAGCGAATGCCGGACGGGCGTGCCATGTAATCAGTCCTCCACAGGGTTGCTGCTGCGATGGTAAGCACGCGAGGTTCACGTTGTCCGGTGAGCGTTCAGATTCCACCCGGGTGGGATCGCTTCGGTCAGGAGCTCTGACGGGAACGCGTCCGCACCGGACGTGCCTCCCCGTGATCAGGCGCTTTCACTCCGGAGCCGGCAGGCTCAGTCGCCTGCTCGGTCGCCTCCTGCTCGGTCGCCGGCTCCGCCCCCTGCGGCTTCGCCGCTTCGGTCGCCGGCTCCGCCGCCCCCTGCTCGACCGCCGGCTCCGGCGCCCCCGGCTCGGTCACCGCCGGCAGGCTGCCCAGCAGCGAACGGATCGCGGTGAGCTGGCGCAGGGTCTGCTGGCGGATTCCCTCGATGCGCCGCAGCTCGTGATCGGCCTGCGCGATCAGCTCGGCGCTGTGCGTCTGAGCCTCCGTGGTGCGCCTGGTGGCCTCGGCTGTCGCGTCGACGACGCGCTTGTTCGCCTCCTCCGCGGACGCCCGCAGCCGCTCGGCTTCGGCGCGGGCGGCTTCGCTGCGTCGCGCCCGTAGCGAGATCTCGAAATCGGTCTCGACCCGTTTGTTCCGCTCTGCTGTCTGCCGGGTCAGCTGCTCGCGCTGGGCCTCGGCGTCGCTGACTAGGGCGGTGGCTTTCCGCTCGGCGTCGGCGAGAACGCTGGCGGCCTTCTGCTCGGCAGTGGTCCGGATCCGCTCCGCCTCGGCAGCGATTCGCTGCCGTTGAGCGTCGCCCTGCTCCCGCATCGCCTGCGCTTCCTCGCGCACCGTCGCCGTATCGGTGTGAGCGGTGCGGCGGATTTCGGCAGCTTCCTCCTCGGCCAGCCGCAGCATGTGCGCGATCCGCTCGCCCATCGTCTCGTACGTCGGCGCCGCGGTACTCGCCAGCTTCCGGCGCAGCGACTCCATCTCCGCGTGGACCGCCGACAGCTGGCTGGCAAGGTTCGAGGCCCGGGCTACAGCGGCGTCCCGGTCGGTCAACGCGATGCGTACGTCGGCGTCGAGCCGCTCGACGGTCTCCCTGACCTGCGCCCGGTCGTAACCTCGCAGCACGACCTCGAACTCGCTGACTGCCGGCATCTGGATCATCTCCGTCGGCTGCTCGCGATCCATCGCCGTACCTGCCTTCCGTCGGGGCCAGCTTAGCGATCCTTGACCGGTTGATCGCCGTCTCATGCAGCTCGCGGGTCGTCGTGTCGCGCCCGCCCGGTCATCGGAGCCGGACTGGCTAGAGTGCCGCTGCGTGACGCCGTCCCGACGACCAGCCCGGCCCCGGCGGCTGCGGATCTACCGCGTAGTAGTCGGCCTGCTCGATGCCATCCTGGGACTCGCCGCCCGCCGGGACTACCGGATCCCGCCACTGCCGCGAACCGGCCCGTTGCTCGTAGCGCCGAACCACGTGTCGATGGTCGATCCGATCGCCGTCGCGATGGCGGTGGTCCGAGCCGGCCGCATCCCGCGGTTCGTGATCACCGCCGAGGTGATGGACCTGCCGGTCGTCGGACCGGTACTGCGCTACTTCGATCACGTCGCCCTCGACCGCACCCGCCCGCTCGATCCAGCTGTCCTGGAGCCGGTTCGCCGGAGCCTGCGCGACGGCGAATGCGTGGTCTTCTACCCGGAGGGTGCGATCAGCAAGGACGCGGGCTACCGGCCGGGGCGTGCCCTGCCGGGCCTCGGCCGGCTGTCGATCGAACTCGGCGTTCCGGTGCTGCCGGTGGCGCAGTGGGGTGCACAGCACGTCGTCGGCCGCGGGCAGCTCGCCTGGCTCGGCCGGCCGCCGCGCCGGGCGCGGGTGACGGTCCGCGGGCTGGCGCTGATCCAGCCACCCGCGGAGCCCGCCGGCGCGTTGCCCTCCCGGCGCCTGGTCAACACGGTCATGGCGCAGATCACCGCCGACCTCGAGCGACACCTCCCTGACGCTCCAATCTCTCGTCGATCATGAAGATGTGTGGCCCGATTTGCCCGGTTTGCCCCAGATGGGTCCGCCGGAACTTCATGATCGTCCGGGTGGGGAGGCGTGCGCGGCGGCCGGTTCGACCAACTCGATGAGGACGCCGCCGGCGTCCTTGGGGTGGACGAAGTTGATCCGCGATCCCGCAGTCCCGCGTCGCGGCTCGTCGTACAGCAGGCGGATCCCACGCTCGCGCAGCGTGGCCGCGGTTGCGTCCACGTCCTCGACCCGGTAGGCGACCTGCTGGAGCCCCGGACCGTGCCGGTCGAGGAACTTGGCGATGGCCGACTCCGGTGACAGTGGTGCCATCAGCTGCAGACGCGAGTCGCTGTCACCGATGGCCAGCATCGCCTCGCGGACGCCCTGGTCCTCGTTGACCTCCTCGTGCACGACGCGCATGCCGAACGTGCGGGCGTAGAAGTCGATGGCCTCGTCGAGGTCCCTGACCGCGAGGCCCACGTGGTCCAGCTCGGTGAACATGGCCGACACCGTAACTGGGTAGTCTGGATGTCATTCACGTGGGCGAGAACGAAAGGGTCCCTCATGTCGGTGATCGTCAGCGGAGCCCGTACGCCGATGGGACGGCTACTGGGATCGCTCAAGGATTTCTCCGGGACAGACCTCGGCGGTTTCGCCATCAAGGCCGCGCTCGAGCGAGCTGGCCTGCGGGGAGACCAGGTGGACTACGTAATCATGGGTCAGGTGCTGCAGGCCGGTGCCGGGCAGATCACCGCCCGCCAGGCCGCGGTCAAGGGCGGCATCCCGATGGATGTGCCCTCGCTCACGGTGAACAAGGTGTGCCTGTCGGGCCTGGACGCCATCGCGCTCGCCGACCAGCTCATCCGCGCCGGTGAGTACGAGATCGTGGTCGCCGGCGGCATGGAGTCCATGACGAATGCGCCGCACCTGCTGGCCAAGTCGCGTGAGGGAACCAAGTTCGGCGACGCCACGCTCGTCGACTCGATGGCGCACGACGGGCTGTTCTGCGCCTTTGACCTCGTGGCAATGGGCGCCTCCACCGAGACGCACAACGCCTCGCACGAGCTGACCCGCGAGGAGCAGGACGCGTTCGCGGCCGCCTCCCACCACAAGGCCGCCCTCGCCGCGAAGAACGGGCTCTTCGACGAGGAGATCGTCACCATCCAGGTGCCGCAGCGACGCGGCGACCCGATCGAGTTTGCCCATGACGAGGGCATCCGGGCCGACACCTCCACGCAGTCACTGGCCAAGCTGAAGCCGGCCTTCGCCCCCGAGGGAACGATCACCGCCGGCTCGGCCTCGCAGATCTCCGACGGAGCGTGCGCGGTAATCGTGATGTCCGGCGCCAAGGCGGCCGAACTCGGACTCACCCCGCTGGCCGAGATCGGCGCACACGGCGTCGTCGCCGGGCCGGACGCCTCGCTGCACTCCCAGCCGGCCAACGCGATCGCCAAGGCCTGCGCTAAGGAGGGGATCAAACCCTCGGATCTGGACCTGGTGGAGATCAACGAGGCCTTCGCCGCGGTCGGGATCGTCTCCACCCGGCAGCTCGGCCTCGACCCTGACGTGGTGAACGTGAACGGCGGCGCGATCGCGATGGGCCACCCGATCGGCATGAGCGGGGCCAGGATCGCGCTGCACCTGGCGCTGGAGCTGCGGCGTCGAGGCGGCGGTGTCGGAGTGGCCGCCCTGTGCGGTGGGGGCGGCCAGGGCGACGCCTTGATCCTGCGCGTACCTGCCGCTACGTGACCGCGCGCGACGCATCGCGCCGTACGCCGGACGTCCCCGACCTCGTCACGCGCGCCCGCGAGGGTGACGCGCGGGCGGTGGCCAGGCTCATCTCTCTGGTGGAGAACGCCAGTCCGCTGCTGCCCGACGTAGCGGCAGCGCTGGCGCCGCACACCGGAAACGCGCGGATCATCGGACTGACCGGGTCGCCCGGCGTCGGTAAGTCCACCAGTACGACGGCGCTCGTGCGCGCGTTCCGGGACCGGGAGCTGCGCGTCGGGGTACTTGCGGTGGATCCGTCCTCGCCGTTCTCCGGCGGCGCGCTGCTCGGTGACCGGGTGCGGATGCAGGACCACGCGACCGACAAGGACGTGTTCATCAGGTCCATGGCCTCGCGCGGACATCTCGGCGGGCTGTCCTGGGCCACGCCGCAGGCGCTGCGCGTGCTCGACGCGGCGGGCTGCGACGTCATCCTGGTCGAGACCGTCGGCGTCGGGCAGGCCGAGGTCGACATCGCCTCCTCCGCCGACACCACCGTCGTCCTGCTGGCGCCGGGGATGGGCGACGGCATCCAGGCGGCCAAGGCCGGCATCCTCGAGATCGCCGACATCTTCGTGGTCAACAAGGCCGACCGGGACGGGGCCGACACCACCGTGCGCGATCTGCGCTACATGCTCTCCCTCGGGGGCCGGCACTCCGAGGCCGGCTCGTGGCGGCCACCCATCCTCAAGACGGTCGCATCCCGGTCGGAGGGCGTCGAGGAGGTCCTCGATGCGATTGCCAAGCATCGCGACTGGATGGCGGCGAAGGGTGAGCTGGCGCGACGGCGTACCGCCCGGGCCTGTGCAGAGATCGAGGCGATCGCCGTACAGACGCTCCGGGAGCGGATGGGTGACGTGCACGGGTCGGCCGGGCTGCCGGCGCTGGCCGAGCGGGTGGTCGCGGGGGAGACCGATCCCTACACGGCCGCCGCGGAGATCGTCGAGTCGCTGTGAGCCTGTGGGAACATCAGAAGTCGATGCGCCGAAACGAGCCGGGAGACGCCATGGACACCAGCCCCTCCACCGCAGGCACAGCTGAAGGGCGTCGCCGCTGGCAGGAGCGCTTCGATGCGGCGACGAAACGGGACGCGGACTTCAGCACGTTGTCCGGGGTCGAGGTGGACCCGGTCTACGGTCCGCCCGAGGGCGCCGAGGTGGCCGGGTTCGACCGGATCGGGTGGCCGGGGGAGTACCCGTTCACCAGGGGCCTGTACCCGACCGGCTACCGCGGCCGGACCTGGACGATTCGGCAGTTCGCCGGCTTCGGCAACGCCGAGCAGACCAACGAGCGGTACAAGATGATTCTCGCCGAGGGCGGCGGCGGGCTCTCGGTGGCATTCGACATGCCGACGCTGATGGGCCGCGACAGCGACGAGGAGCGGTCTCTCGGTGAGGTGGGGCACTGCGGCGTCGCGATCGACTCCGCGGCGGACATGGACCTCCTCTTTGCGGATATCCCGCTGGCGCAGACCACGACGTCGATGACGATCAGCGGTCCCGCCGTACCGGTTTTCTGCATGTACCTGGTCGCGGCCGAGCGCCAGGGCGCCGATATCGGCGCGCTCAAC
>Ga0136640_10000412_pt1 | contig 16461 bp, 14 predicted proteins | sample AntDrymUQ8642106_2_FD_105498 | JGI IMG/M metagenome (GOLD analysis project Ga0136640, IMG submission 105498) | Polar desert sand microbial communities from Dry Valleys, Antarctica - metaG UQ864 (21.06) | ecosystem: Environmental > Terrestrial > Soil > Desert | place: Antarctica: Dry Valley...
CCGGCGCTCGCGCCGGTGAGAGCGTTGAGGAGCGTCGACTTGCCGGCGTTGGTGTAGCCCGCGAGCGCGACCGTGGGCAGGTGCGCGCGCTCGCGCTCGCTGCGCATGGTCGAGCGGGTGGCGCGGGTGCGCTCGAGGCGGTGCTTGAGCGCGGTGATGCGGTCGCGGGCCAGACGGCGGTCGGTCTCGATCTGGGTCTCACCCGGGCCGCGGGTGCCGATCCCGCCGTCCATGCGGCCGGCGCCGAGGCGCTCGAGGTGGGTCCATAACCCCCGCATGCGCGCGAGGTTGTACTCGAGCTGGGCCAGCTCGACCTGAAGCTTGCCCTCGGCCGAGTTCGCGTGGTCGGCGAAGATGTCGAGGATGATCGCGGTGCGGTCGATCACCGGCACGCCGGTCTCCTGCTCGATGTTGCGCTCCTGGCGCGGCGCGAGCTCGTCGTCGCAGGCGATCAGGTTGGCGTCGGAGTCCTTGATCGCCGCCTTCAGCTCGGTCAGCTTGCCGCGGCCGAGGTAGCGGTCGGGATCGGGGCGGGGCCGGCGCTGGGTGAGCTCGCCGGCCACGGCCACGCGCGCGGTGCGCAGGAGCTCGCGCAGCTCCGAGAGGTCGGGCTCCTCGGGGCCGGCCGCGATCAGCAGCGCCCGCTGGCGCGCCTTCGGATTGCGGATGCCCTCGCCTCGGCGAGGTAAGGCACCGTTCTGCCCGCTCGTATCGGTCATCACCTCTGAGTGTAGGCGGCCCGCGCCCGCTCGAGTCGACTCCGCCTCGCGGGGCTCGTGCGCGTCTGTGCCCGGCTACCGTGCGTCGCCCATGCCCGCCGCCTCCAGCCCCGTCGAGGTCTCGACCGACCCCGCCCGCCTCGATCGCGACCTGATCCACGCCTTCCTGAGCCGGGAGTCCTACTGGGCGCTCGGCATCGCCCGGGAGGTCGTCGACCGCGCCATCGAGGGGTCGATCCCCTTCGGCGCCTATGCCTCGGGCGCCCAGGTCGGGTTCGCCCGAGCCGTGACCGACGGCGCGACCTTCGCCTGGGTGGCCGACGTATTCGTGCTGGGCGCGCAGCGCGGGCACGGCATCGGGACCCGGCTCGTCGAGGCGGTGCTGGCGCACCCCCAGGTCAGCGGCGCGCGCAACGTGCTGCTCGCCACCGCCGACGCCCACGGGGTCTACACCTCGCACGGGTTCACCGCGCTGTTCAAGCCCGAGCGCTACCTCAATCTGCGCCGGCCGGGCCGCGAGCCCTTCGCGTCCGCGCCCGCGCCTCCGCCGGGCGACTGAGATCTACAGGGCCGGCTCGTCCGGCGCAGGCTCCGGCACGGTCGACTCGGCCGGGGCAGGCGCGGACTCGGCGCGGCCCGCGGCGCCGAGCCGACTGCGGGGCACGCGCGGGATAACACCCTCGCTCGAGAAGACCCCAGGCGGACGGGAGCCCGGCATGACCACGACCCCCTCCTCGGGGTCGCCGAGCCACGCGGCGTGTCCGACGGCGTAGCGGTGCGCGCAGAGCGCGGCGGCCGCGGCCTCGATCTCCTCGATACGCCGGCTCCAGAGGTCGCCGCCGGGGTCCTCGACGCGGTCCTCGGTCAGCTCGTCGATGCGGGTCAGCACGCCGAGCGGGTGCCGGCGCGCCGGCATGCGCCGGCCCTGGAGCGCGCAGAAGACGGCGTCGACGTTGACCTCGAAAAGCGCGGCCTCCCGGAAGATGCCCTCGTCGACGACCCCCTCCTGCTCGCCCTCGGAGCCGACGTCGGCGTCGAGGGCGGCGTCGGGAAGGAACACGTTGAGGTCCTCGAGCGCGTCGTAGAGGGCGAGACCCGCCTCGACCAGCGGGCGTGGGGCCACACCGCGGCGGCGGAGCGCGGCGTCGCACACGCGCAGCTCACGGCCCTCGATCGGCTCGCCCTGCGGCGCCCCGACCGCGACCACGACGTCGCCCAGCGAGGCGATCTCCTCCACCACCTCGGCCGGTGAGCCGGGCTCGTAGAAGGTCGCTCGCAGTCGGATCGGAGGATCGTCGGTGCGCATCTCCTCGACTCGGCAGAGCTGCTGGAGCTCGTGCCCGACCGCTATCCCGCAGTAGTTCATGCCGCCCGCCCTTCCGCGCCGCCGAGGCTCGAGCGCAGCCGCTCGACGGCCTCGCGCAGACGGTCGTCGTCGATGGTCAGCGAGATGCGAAAGAAGCCTTCGCCGTTCGGCCCGTAGGCGCCGCCCGGGGAGACCACCACGGCCGACTCCTCCAGCACCATCTCGCAGTACGAGGCCGAGGTATGTCCCTCGGGCACCGGCGCCCAGACGTAGATCGTTCCCCGCGGCGGGGTGACCGTCACGCCGATCTCGGCCAGCGCGTCGCAGACGAGGTCGCGGCGGCGCTCATACACCGCGCTCATCTCGCGCGCGGCCTCGTCGCCGTCGGGCCCGAGCGCCGCCACCACGGCGAGCTGCACCGCTTCGAACATGCCCGAGTCGATGTTGGTCTTGAGCCGCCAGTAGCTCTCGAGCGCCTCGGCGTTGCCGACGATGGCGGCGGTTCGCCAGCCCGTCATGTTGTAGCCCTTCGAGAGCGAGAAGACCTCGACGCCGACCTCCTTGGCTCCCGGCGTGGCCAGGAAGCTCGGAGCCACGTAGCCGTCGAAGGTCGTCTCCGTGTAGGAGGCGTCGTGGACCATGAGCACGTCGTGGGCGCGGGCAAACTCGACAACCTCGGCGAACAGGCCGTCGGGGACGACCGCGCCCGTGGGGTTGTTCGGATAGTTGAGGTAGAGCAGCCGGGCGCGCTCGCGGGCGTCGGCGGGGATGGCGCTCAGCTCCGGCGCGAAGCCGCGCTCGGGGACGAGCGGCATGAGGAATGGCTCGGCCCCGGCCAGCAGCGGCCCGGCGGTGTAGACCGGGTAGCCCGGATCGGCGGCGAGCGCGAGGTCGCCGGGATCGAGAAAGGCGAGGTTGAGGTTGAAGATGCACTCCTTGGCCCCGAGCGCGGGCACGACCTCGGTGGCCGGGTCGAGCGTCACGCCGAAGCGCCGCTCGTAGAAGGCGGACACGCCCTCGCGGAACTCGGCACGGCCCCGGTTCGACGGGTATTGGTGTGTGCCCGGGTCGGCGCCCGCCCGAGCCAGCGCGTCGACCACGACCGACGGCGTCGGCGTATCGGGGTCGCCGATGCCGAGGCTGATCACGTCGATCCCCTGGGCGCGCCTGTCGGCGATCTTGTGCTCGAGCTCGGCGAACAGGTACGGCGGTATGCGGCTCAGGCGCTGACTAGGCCGCATGCAGCTCCTCCACCAGCTCGTCGCTGAGCTTGCCGCGGTAGACCGGTACGGCCCAGCCCGTCAGCCTCACGCCGAGGTCCTCGCCGACCTCGACCTCGAGCTCGCCACCGTCGAGGCGGACGGTCACCGGGCTCTCGGCGCCGCGCACGACCGCGGCCACCGCCGCCCCGCACGCCCCCGTGCCCGAGGAGAGCGTCTCCCCCACTCCGCGCTCGAAGATCCGCGCGGTGAGGCTCGCGTCGTCGTCGCGGCGCCAGAAGGAGACGTTCGTGCGGTTGGGGAAGAGCTCGGTGTTGGCCTCGATCGGCGGGCCGAGCTCGCGGAGATCGAGCGCCTCGAGCGGCTCGCCGCCGGTGACCTCGACCGCGCACTGGGGGTTGCCGATCGACACGTGCTGGAAGCGCAGCTCGCGCCCGGCCGAGGTCAGCGTCCCGACCCCGTCGTCGCCGCCCGAGGGGAAGTCGGGCGAGCGCAGCCGGGCCCGTCCCATGTCGACCGTGCAGGTCGTCTCGCCGGTGATCTGCGGGCGGATCTCCCCCGCCGCGGTCTCGATCGAGAAGACATCGTGATCGACCCAGCCCGAGCGGCGCAGGTAGAGGATGGCCTCGCGGGCGCCGTTGCCCGAGAGCTCGGCCTCCGAGCCGTCGGGATTGAAGATGCGCAGCCGGGCCACGTAGCCGCGCTGCGTCGGCTCGCAGAGCACCAGGACGCCGTCGGAGCCGATGCCGGTATGGGCGGCGCAGAGCCGGCGCACGCGCTCCGCGGTCAGCTCGAAGGGGAGCTCGCCCTGCTCCACGATCAGGTAGTCGTTGCCGAGCGCCTGCCACTTCTCGAAGGTCATGTCGCAGGGTGACCGTGAACGGGTGTCGGGTTGGGAAGCGGCAACGTTCTGAGGGCCTCGCCGCGGCGCGATCGGCGCCGATCGGCGTGGACGTGCGCGCGGCCGGGCGCGAGGCGGGTCACCCGGCGGGCGCTCGTTCGTTCGGCGCGGCACTATAGAGATGCGCCAACTCTGCCGCCACCTCCCCTGGCCCGCGTCCGGTGACCTCGACGGTGTGGAGCCCGCCGAGCTTGCGCATCCAGGTGAGCTGGCGCTTCGCGAGCTTCCGCGTGCGCCGCTTCAGGCCGTCGACGTCGCCGTTCAGCAGCTCCTCGAATCCGAGCGCCGCCCGCGCCGTGAGCGAGGCGCCGGCCTCCTCGGCGCGCCGGACCTCGTCGAGTGCGCCGGCGGCGACCATCGCGTCCACTCGCTCCTCGATCCGCTCGTCCAGGACCTCGCGGTCGGCCACGAGGCCGCAGAGCAAGGTGTTAAGGCGGGTCTCCCCGGTCCAGAGCTGCGAGCCCCCCGGCTGCGGCTCGGCGCGCGGCTCGAGGCCGCTCTCGATCAGCTCGAGCGCGCGCACGACGCGGCTGCGATCGGTCGGTTCGATGCGCGCGGCCGCCTCGGGCGCCCGCGCGGCGAGGTCGGCGTGGAGCGCGACGGCCCCGCGGGCGGCCAGCTCGCCCTCGAGGCGTTCGCGCACCCCCGGCGCGGGCGGAGGGCGCAGGTCGAGCTCGGTCAGCGCAGCGCGCAGGTAGAGCCCTGTGCCACCGACCACGATCGGGCGCCGTCCGGCCTCGAGCGCCGCGTCGATCTCCGCGTGCGCGAGTGGCATGAACTCGCCGACCGAGAACGTCTTGGTGACGGGGAGCCAGCCGACGAGCCGGTGCTCGAGGCGCGCGCGCTCGGCCGCGGTCGGCGCGGCGGTCAGGGTCTCGAGGCCCGCGTACACCTGCAGGGCGTCGGCGGAGATCGCGACGGGGTCTTCCCCGGTCTCTCGCAGGCGATCGGCGAGCGCCAGGGCGATGGCAGTCTTGCCGATCCCCGTCGGACCGAAGATCGCCAGTACCTCCGGGCGCGGTCGGCCCGGGCGACCGAGTGGCGTCGCGCAGGACGCTAGGCCGCCGCGAAGGCCCGTGCCGGCCCGCCGAGCGTCGTACTCGCGGCGCTCGTCGGTCAGCGGGCCGCGGCGAGCATCTTGGCCTCGCCGGCGAGCGTGGTGCTCGTGGCGCTGACGATCTCGACCTCCGCGAGCTCTCCGGGCGCGGGCGCAGCCCCCGGCTCCGCCGCGAAGTGAACTGTCTTATTGTGGCGAGTGCGCCCCCGCAGGCGGTCTGGGTCCTTGCGCGACGGTCCCTCGACCAGGACCTCCATCGTCCGTCCGACGAACCGCTGGGCACGCTCGCTGGCCCGGCGCTGAACGGCCTCGACGAGCCTGTCCATCCGCTCGCGCTTGACCGCGTGCGAGAGCTGGCCCTTGAGCTCGGCCGCCTCGGTCTCTCGCCGCGGAGAGAAGACGAACGTGAAGGCCGAGTCGTAGCCGACCTCCTCGACCACGGCGAGCGTGTCCTCGAAGTCGGCCTCGGTCTCGCCCGGGAAGCCGACGATGATGTCGGTGGTGAGCGCGCAGTCGGGCACGTGCTCGCGGATGAGCGCCACCCGGTCGAGGTAGCGCCCGCGGTCGTAGGTGCGCCGCATGGCCTTGAGGATCCGGCTCGATCCCGACTGCAGCGGCAGGTGGATGTGCTCGCACAACGCGCCAAGCTCGGCGTGCGCGCGCACCACGTCCTCGCGCATGTCCTTGGGATGGGGGCTCGTGTAGCGGATTCGGTCGATCCCCTCGACCGCGTCGAGCTTGGTCAGCAGCTCGGCGAAGCTCGCCCGCCCCTCGCCGCGCAGGTCGCGGCCGTAGGAGTTGACGTTCTGGCCGAGCAGCGTCACCTCGCGCACGCCGTCGGCGGCGAGGCGCTCGACCTCGGCCACGAGCTCGTCCGGGGGGCGGCTCACCTCGCGCCCGCGCGTGGAGGGCACGATGCAGTACGCGCAGCGGCAGTTGCAGCCAACCGAGATCTGCACCCAGCCCTGGAACTCCCGCGTCCGCTTCATCGGCAGGTGACCGGAGAAGCCCTCGAACTCGAAGTAGCCCTGCGCGGTCAGCGAGTCGCTGGTCAGGAACTCGGCCAGCTTCGGGATCTGACCGGGGCCGAAGGCCACGTCGACGAACGGAAAGCGTTCGAAGACCCGCTCCTTCATCGACTGCGACCAGCAGCCGCCCACCCCGACCACCCGCTCGGGGTTCTCGGTCTTGAGCCGCTTCGCCTCGCCCAGGTGCGCGACGAAGCGGTTGTCGGCCGACTCGCGGATCGAGCAGGTGTTGAAGAGGATGAGGTCGGCCTCCTCGCGCCCGGGCGCCTCGCGGTAGCCGAGCGACTCGAGCATTCCCTTCATCCGCTCCGAGTCGTGCTCGTTCATCTGGCAGCCGAAGGTGGTGAGGTGATATCGCTTCATGGCAGTTGGTCAGTTAGCGGGTCCGCCGCGCGCAGGAGGCCCTCATCGAGGGGCTCTCTGAGCGAGCGAAGCGAGCGTACCCGAGAGGAGGGCCTCCGGAGCGCTATTTCGCGTAGTCCACTGCGCGGCTCTCGCGGATGACCGTCACCTTGATCTGGCCCGGGTACTCGAGCTCCTTCTCGACGTCGCGGGCGATCGCGTGCGAGAGGAGTGCCGCGGCGTCGTCGTCGATGTCCGCGGGGCTCACGATCACTCGCACCTCGCGTCCGGCCTGCATGGCGAAGACCTTCTCGACGCCGGGGTGGCGCGTGGCGATGCCCTCGAGGTCGCGCAGGCGCTTGACGTAGTGCTCGAGCGACTCGCCGCGGGCGCCGGGGCGCGCCCCCGAGAGCGAGTCGGCGACCTGCACCACGACGGCCTCGATGGTCTGGAGCTCGACCTCGTTGTGGTGGGCCTCCATCGCGTGGGCGACCGCCTCCGCCTCGCCGTAGCGGCGGGCGATGTCGCCTCCCACCAGAGCGTGGGGGCCCTCGATCTCGTGGGTGACGGCCTTGCCGATGTCGTGCAGGAGTGCGGCGCGGCGGGCGGTCTTGGGGCTCGCGCCGAGCTCGGCCGCGAGCGTGCCCGCTAGGTTCGCGCACTCGACCGAGTGGGCGAGCACGTTCTGGCCGTAGCTCGTGCGGTAGCGGAGCTTGCCGAGCAGCTTGGTGAGCTCGCCGTGAAGGGTGCCGGCCTCGGCGTCGAAGACCGCCTGCTCGCCGACCTCGACGATGTGGCCCTCCATCTCGGCCACGGCCTGGTCGTAGGCATCCTCGATGCGGGCGGGATGGATCCGCCCGTCCTCGAGCAGCTTCTCGAGGGTGATCCGGGCGATCTCGCGGCGCACGCCGTCGAAGCCCGAGAGCACGACGGTGGAGGGCGTGTCGTCGACGATGAAGTCGATTCCCGTGAGGGTCTCGAGCGAGCGGATGTTGCGGCCCTCGCGCCCGATGATCCGTCCTTTGAGATCGTCGGAGCGAAGCTGTACCACCGATACGGTGGTCTCCACCGCGTGGCCCGCGGCGAGACGCTGCATCGAGGTGGCGAGGATGCTGCGCGCGCGTCTGTCGGCCTCTCGCCTCCCCTCCTCCTCGGCCTGGCGAATCTTGCGCGCGCTGTCGTGCTCGAGCTCGTCCTCGAGTTCACGCAGCATGATCTGCTTGGCCTGGCTCGCGGTCAGGCCCGCGATCCGCTCGAGCTCGAGCAGCTGGTCGCGGCGAGCGCACTTGATCTCCTCCTGACTCTGCTCGAGGTTGCGCTGGCGATCGGCGATCGCGCGCTCACGCCGCTCGAGATCGGCGATCCTGACGTCGATCGACTGCTCCTTGCCGAGCAGCCGCTCCTCGATGCGTCCGACCTCCGCGCGGCGCTGGACGAGCTCGAGGTCGAGCTGCTCGCGCAGGTCGGCCGTCGAAGGACCGGCGGAGGGCTCCGAACCCTCCTCGAGGCGCCCGCCGCCGAGCGAGGGTCCCGTCAGGGCCACGCTGTGGGGCGAGCTCGGGACGGCTCGGCCAGGGCCGTCGCCGCCGAGGGCGCCGCTCTGCGGCCTCAGCCTGCGCGCCCGATGCGTCGTGGCGACCGCGGTCACCGCGGCTCCCGCCGCGAGCACCGCCAGAACTACCAGGACGATCTCCATCTCTCGTGTCTCCCCGCTCCCGCGTCCACGGACGCGGGGCTCGAAGTCTTGGTAACTCGACCAAGAGCCGACCCGCAAGACACCAGTCCGTGCTTTCTCCCGGTAGCCGCTCAGCCAGGACGGCCGCGCCACGTACGGCTGGGGACTGCTAGCCCACTCCTTTCGGCTCGTCCTCTAGATGGTCTGTGCGTGTCATCCGGCTGCTGGGTGAAAAGCGCTTTCTGGACTTCGTCCTGCCGCGACCGGCTCGGCCGCTTCGGACAAGGTTAGTACCGCCCGTCCTCCGGATCAAGCGACGGTGGCGGACCGCCGGCTCTCACTCGGCGGGCACCCGCACCTCGCGCCCATGATGGCGCACGGCTTCGTAGGCGACCTCGGGCCTGTACCCTCGGCGCACGAGCAGGCCGAGCGCGCGATTGCGCGCACGGTCGTCGGCCGGCGGGGCGGGAAGCCGCTCAGCGAGCAGGGCGCAGGCCGCGTCGAGCTCGTCCTCGACAGTCTGTCCCTCGAGCGCTCGGGCCACGACGTCGGCCTCCACCCCGCGACGGCCGAGCTCACGGGCTATGCGCTCCCCGCCCCAACGGTCGAGCCGCCGGCGGTCCTCGACGAATCGCCGCGCGAAGTCGACATCGTCGAGGTAGCCGGACGCCGCGACCTCCTCGAGCGCCTCCGCCGCGGCGCCCGGCTGCACTCCTCGGCGCTCTAGCAGCGCGTGCATCTCGGCCACCGTGTGGGCGCGGCGCGAGAGCGCGCGCCAGATCAGCTCGAGCGCCCTTCGGCGCCCCGCCTGCTCATCACGGGGCACCGAAGGGTGCTGGGTCATCTCTGGCCGTCTGCCTCGCGAGCGCTCAGGCCGCCTGGCGGACCGGGGTCTGAGGGCCAGCAGTGCCGTTGGCGGCGTCGTTCGCCCCGACAGCCTCGGGGGCGGGCGGCGGTACGGGGGCCGCCTCGGCCGCCGACGTGCCGTTCGTGTCGCGGGTCGCCGACCCGCGACGCTCCACGCCCAGGACCTCGTAGATACGCCCCTCGATCGTCTCGGCGACGTCGGGGTGCTCGCGCAGGTAGGCCTTGGCGTTGTTGCGCCCCTGCCCGAGCCGCTCGTCGCCCAGGGAGAAGAACGAGCCGGACTTCGTGACGATCCTGTGCTCGATGCCGAGGTCGATCAGGCAACCCTCCGTGGAGATGCCCTCGCCGTAATCGATGTCGAACTCGGCCTGGCGGAACGGCGCGGCGACCTTGTTCTTGACGACCTTGACGCGCACGCGGTTGCCGACCGCCTCCGTGCCCTCCTTGAGGGTCTCGATACGACGGATGTCGAGTCGCTGCGAGGAGTAGAACTTGAGCGCCCGCCCGCCCGGCTGGGTCTCCGGCGAGCCGAACATGACGCCGACCTTCTCGCGGATCTGGTTCGTGAACAGGCACAGGGTGCCGGCCCGGTTGAGGTTGCCGGCGAGCTTGCGGGTGGCCTGGCTCATCATGCGGGCCTGAAGCCCGACCGTCTGGTCGCCCATCTGGCCCTCGAGCTCCGCCTTCGGGGTGAGCGCCGCGACCGAGTCGATGGCGACCACGTCGATCGCCCCCGAGCGGACGAGCACGTCGGCGATCTCGAGCGCCTGCTCGCCGTAGTCGGGCTGGGAGACGAGCATCTCGTCGACGTCGACGCCGATGCGCTTCGCGTAGGCCGGATCCATGGCGTGCTCGGCGTCGATGAAGGCACAGGTGCCGCCCTGGCGCTGGGCCTCGGCGAGGACGTGATAGACGAGCGTTGTCTTTCCCGACGATTCGGGCCCGAAGATCTCGACCATGCGCCCGCGCGGCAGGCCGCCGACCCCGAGCGCGAGGTCGAGCGAGAGCGCCCCGCTCGGGATCGTCGAGACCCGGACCGCCGCCCGCTCGTCGCCCATGCGCATGATCGAGCCCTTGCCGAAGTCGCGCTCGATCTGCCCGAGCGCGTTCCCGAGGGCCGACTCGCGCGCCTTTGCCGACTTTTCCTGATCCTTGTCCATCGCCTGGGCTCCTGGTTCTCGTGCGTGTCTCGATCTTCCTGTCTGTGAGCAAGTTAAGGGTCGGATCGGACGCCGTGGGGACGCTTGTGTGACGAGTCCGCCACCGCTTCGATACGGGGGCGTGAAAAGCGGCGGCGGGTAGGGTGTCGAGGCCCCGGATGACCCTCCCCCTCCCCCACGTCGACGGCGTCGAGCACCGCTGGGTCGAGGCGGGCGGGGTGCGCCTGCACCTCGCCGAGGCCGGCGAGGGTGAGCCGCTCGTGCTCCTCCACGGCTGGCCGCAGCACTGGTACGAGTGGCGCGAGGTGATCGGCCCGCTCGCCGAGCGCTACCGGGTCATCTGCCCCGATCTGCGCGGCTTTCGGCTGGTCGCAGGCACCGCCCGGCGGCTATGAGAAGGAGACCCTCGCCGACGATGTGAGGGCCCTGCTCGAGGTTCTGGGGCTCGAGCGGGTGCGCCTGGGCGGCCACGACTGGGGCGGCTTCGTCGGGTTCCTGCTCTGCCTGCGCCGCCCCGACCTGGTGGAGCGCTATCTGGCCCTCAACATCATCCATCCCTGGCCGCGTCTCGACCCCCGGCGGATGCTCGACCTGTGGCGGCCGCTGCACGCCTACGTCCTCAGCGCTCCGATCCTCGGCCAGCGCCTGCTCCGTCACGCGCCCGCCGTCCTGCGCCGCGTCCTCGAGGCGGCGGCGGTGCGGCCGGACACCTTCACGCGCGCCGAGCTCGACGCCTTCGCCGAGCCGTTCCGTGAGCCGGAGCGAGCGCGGGCGACGGCCGCGCTCTACCGGGCCTTCGTCCTGCGCGAGCTGCCGGCGCTCGTTCGCGGCCGTTACGCCGGCGCGCGGCTCACGACCCCCACCCTGTTCCTGTTCGGCACCGCGGACTGGGTGGTCTCAGCTCCGGGGCTTCGAGGACCACGCCGACGAGATGGAGCTCGTGCCGGGCGTCGGGCACTTCATCGTGGACGAGCGGCCGGAGCTCGTGGTCGAGCGGGCGCTCGAGTTCTTCGGAGGCGAGGGCTAGTACGTGGACAGGACGAGCCGGCGGCGCTCGATTGCCCCGTAGCGGGCGCCGGCTGGGTGGGAGCGGTAGAGGGTCACGCGGTCGAAGGACATGGGGATCTGTGGGGCGGCTGGGAGCGGCCCGTCCGCCCGGCCGGCTCTGGCGCTCGTCCCGCGCATGCGCGCGAGGGTCAGATGCGCCCAGAACGGGCGTTCCTCCGGTTCGTGCATGCCTGCCGCGACCAGCGCGCCGGCCACGGCCGCCGCCACGTCTCGGGCGCGGCGTTCGCGGTCGTCGAGGTCGAGCGCCAGCAGGCGCGGGCGCCGGCGCGGGACGCCCACGACGCCTCGGGCGCACAGCACCGGCGCCGCCAGCCCGGCGACGGCGGACAGCCCGGCACGGGCGATCGCCGGGATCTCCAGCTCGGGCCGTCCACCGAGGAAGGCCAGCGTGAGGTGCAGCGACTCGGGCGGAGGAAGGCGCAGCTCGCTCCGTCCGCCGAGTACCTCGTCGCGCCAGGCCGCGAGCGCGGAGCGGGCCGCCTCGTCGGGTTCGAGCGCGAAGAAGAGCCGGGCGCGCGGCTCACGGGCGGGCTCGCACATCGGCGCGGGCTTAGATGCTTGGTCCCCTATTGGCGCCCCCACGGCCACGTCAATTCGGAAATCAGCCATCTCAGAGGTCGGCGGACTCTCCGCGCAGGAGCCGCCGCAGGATGTGCAGGCCGAGGGTGGTCGAGCGATCGCGCACGTCGGGCCGCTCGCCGGGGATGACCAGATCGCGGGCCAGCTCGGAGCCGTCGGCCAGGCGCGCCGCGAAGCAGACGTAGCCCACGGGCTTGTCCTCCGTCCCCCCGCCCGGCCCGGCGACCCCGGTCACGGCCAGGGCGGCGTCGGCGCCGAAGCGCGCGAGCACGCCCTCGGCCATCGCGCCCGCCACCGGCGGCGACACCGCGCCGTGGCGCTCGATCAGCCCCGGGTCGACGTCGAGCAGCCGGGCCTTGGCCTCGTTCGCGTAAGCGACCACCCCGCCCGCGAAGTACGCCGAGGCCCCGGCCGGGGCGCTCATCCGGCCCGCCATCTCGCCCCCCGTGCAGGATTCGGCGACCGCGACCGTCCGGCTCGAGTCCGTGAGCAGGGCCGCGACCTGCCCGTCGACGCTCGTGCCGTCGTCCGAGAAGAGCTGGGGCCCGTGGCGTTCGCGCACGAGCGCGAGCAGCCCTTCCCACGCCGCCTGGGCGGACGGCTCGTAGCGAACCGCGACCTCGAGCTCGGCGCGGCGCAGGCAGGTGGTGACCTCGAGGGCGTCGAGTCCGTCGATCCGCTCCTCGCCGACTCGCAGGGTCTCCGCGATCTCGGACTCGGGGATGCCCATGAGGCGGAGCATCCGGTGCTCGAACTGCGACCGGCCGGTGGTCGCGGCGCCGAAGGCCGCGGTCTCGACCGCCTCGGGCCAGAGTCGATGCAGCTCGCCGGGGGGGCCGGGGAGCACCACCGTCGTCGGTCCGTCGCGCCCATTCGCGGGCGCGACGACGAGGCCGGGTGCTGTGCCGGCGGGGCCGAGCACGTCGGCCCCCTCGGGGATCGTCGCCTGCTTGCGCGTCGAGGTCCTGATCGCCTCGGGATCGAGGCCGCGCCAGCGCTTGAGCAGGGGCTCGACGATCGCGGCGATGCGGCGCTCGAGCTCCTCGTCCAGGTACAGGGCCCGGCCCTGGAAGCGGGCCACGACCTCGGCCGTGAGGTCGTCGGCGGTGGGCCCGAGGCCTCCGCTGGTGATCGTGAGGTCGACGCGCTCGTCCGCCAGGAAGCGCAGCTGAGCCTCGAGGTCCTCCCTGCGGTCGGCGCAGATGGTTATGTGGGCCAGCTCGATCCCCAGCTCGGCCAGGCGGTCGGCGAGCCAGGGCCCGTTGCGGTCGCGCACGCGGCCGGCGAGGACCTCCGTCCCGGTGATGACGATCCCGGCGCGAGCGCTCATGGAAGCGCCGAGCGGCCGGGTCGCGGCGGCGCCCTCAGACGCAAGGGCGCTGGCTGAGCGGGAGCGGTCGCGGTCGCTTCGTGGGCGAGAAGGCGAGGCCCACCGGACGACCCTCGGACCCGAGGTCGACGTTGCGGCCGTTCACGCGGACACGAGCCGTCGGGCGCCCGAGGTTCAGGCGCAGCCGCCGGCCGCGGAAGGTCCGAGGCGAGGTCAGGCTGCCCTCGAAGACCGGGGTCTTATCCTCGCCGCGGTCCACGCAGGCGTAGGTGGGCCCCTCGGGGGTGATCCGGAGCTTCACCGACCTGGGGCGCTCGCGTCGCTGCTGCGCTCGCCGCCGCGCGCGCCGCTCGGCTCGCTCTCGCTCCGCGGCGGACTGCTCCACGTCTGCACCGCCACCGCCCGGGGGCTGGTCGCCGCCGTTGCCGGTGAGGCCGAGAACCAGGAAGAGGACGAGCACCGCGGCGACCGCGCCGCCGACGAGCAGACCCGGCCCGGGCGAGCGGCGGTCGTAGCGGACGGGCTCGCGTCGGCGGCCCGGCGGCGCGCGAGAGCCGAACGCCGGAGCGGGCTCCTCGTCGGGCACCCCCTCGTGGTCGGTGCGAAACTGCTCGACGAGCACGCGCGCGTCGAGCCCGAGGTGCTCGGCGTAGGTCTTGAGGAACGAGCGCACGAACGTCGGCCCGGGCAGGAGGTCGAACTCCTCGTTCTCGAGGGCACGCAGGTACTTGGCGCGAATCTTCGTCGCCCGCTCGACCTCGGCGATGTCGACGCTCTGGCGGATGCGCGCCTCGCGCAGGGTTTCTCCGATCCTGGGCACGAGCCTATTCTGGCGCAACTCGGCGCCGTCCTCGGTCGGTGGCGCCCGGCGGAGCCGCAACCCCCTGACGAACGGGGCGTCTCCCGCTTTGAATCAGGTGCTCGGCGAGGCGCCTGCGCCCACCGGCTCGTCGAGCGCCGCGAGCACGCGTGGCACCTCCACCTCGGAGATCAGTACCTGGCGCGCCTTCGAGCCCTCGTAGCCCGAGATCACTCCCCGGCGCTCCATCATGTCGATCAGCCGGCCGGCGCGGGTGTAGCCGACGCGCAGCCGGCGCTGGAGCATCGAGGTCGAGGCCGAGCCGAGCTGGGCGACCGTGGCGATGGCCTCGCCGAGGAGCTCGTCGGCGTCGGGGTCGAAGTCACCCGGGCCGTCGCCGTCGTCGGCGGAGGCGACCTCCTCGAGCAGCTCCTCGTGCAGCTCGGGCTCGCCCTGGCGGCGCCAGTGGTCGGTAAGACGCTCGATCTCCTCCTCGGAGATGAAGGCGCCCTGGATACGCGCGCCGCGCGACTCGGTGGCCGGGCGGAAGAGCATGTCGCCCTGGCCGAGCAGCGACTCGGCTCCGTTCGAGTCGAGGATCACGCGCGAGTCGGTCTGCGAGGAGACGGCAAAGGCGATCCGGGCCGGGACGTTGGCCTTGATCATGCCGGTGATGATGTCGGCGCTCGGGCGCTGGGTGGCGAGCACGAGGTGGATCCCCACCGCGCGCGACTTCTGGGCCAGGCGGATGATCGCGTCCTCGACCTCAGCGGGGGCGACCATCATCAGGTCGGCGAGCTCGTCGATCACGCACAGGATGTAGGGAAGCGCGCGCTCGCCGCGTCCCTCTCGTACCTTGTTGAGCTCGACGAGGCTGCGCGAGCGGGCCATGCTCATGATCGAGTAGCGCTCCTCCATCTCCTTGATCAGGTTGGCCAGCACGTTCGCGGCCACACGCGGGTTGGTCACCACCGGGGTGATCAGGTGCGGGATCGACTCGTAGTGGTTGAGCTCGACCTGCTTGGGGTCGACGAGCACGAGCTTCACCTCGTGCGGCGAGGCGTGCAGGAGGATCGAGGAGAGCATGGCGTTGACGCAACCCGACTTGCCCGAGCCGGTCGTGCCCGCCACGAGGATGTGGGGCTGCTTGGCCAGGTCGGTGCCGATGGCCTTGCCGGCGATGTCCTTGCCGAGCCACACGGTCAGCGGGGACCATCCGCTCGGGGCCTCCTGGTAGACGTCGCCGAGGTGGACGACCCGGCGGTGGCGGTTCGGGACCTCGACGCCGACGGCCGTCTTCCCCGGGATCGGCGCGAGGATCCGGACGTCGGTGGCCGCCAGGGCGTAGGCGATGTCGTCCTTGAGTTGGGCGACCTTGGACATCTTCGTCCCGGGTGCGAGGCGCAGCTCGTAGCGCGTGACGTGCGGGCCGGAGACCGTGCCGGTCACCGCCGCGTCGATGCCGAAGTGCGACAGCGCCTCGACGAGCTGAGCGGCGAGCCGGGTCTCCTCGCCGGTGTCGGCCGGGCGGCCGTTGTCCTTCGAGCGGCGCAGGAAGCTCGGCCGCGGCCGGGTGTAGACGAAGTCGTCGGCCTCGGTGGCCGAGGCGCGCAGGCGGCCCTGCGGGGTCAGGTCCTCCGGCGCCGGGCGGGCCGGCATGCGCGCGGCCGGTCTCGCTCCGATCTCGGCCTCGCCGGTCATCGGAGCGATCGCGGTCACGTTTTCACCCCCGCCGGGGCGCTCGACCGTGGCCGCGCCGGCGTCCGTCTCATCCTCGAGCGCCTCATCTTCGGCCTCGGCGTCGAACTCCGGCGGCGCGGTGAATTCGGGCACGTTGCCGTACAGGCCGTGCCCGGCGTGGTCGCCCTCGGGCTCCTCCTGCGGGCGAGGCGGCATCTCGACGTGGGTGGCGCGGACGACCGGCTCTACGTCGGGGGGGTCGATCGAGTCCCGATCGGCCGGATCGACGTAGGCGTCGACGCCGGCCTGTGCCTCGGCCGCCTCCTCGTCCGGAACCTCTCGGGCCTCGGGCTCGAAGGCGGTGCGCGCCTGTGTCCGGGCGCGGCGTCTACGGGCGCCCGATCCTGAGCCCGAGGAGCGGCGCGTGACCACCGCGGCGAACTCGGTCGTCGACTGGCGCACGCGCAGGGAGGTCGAGGCGACCCCCTCCCCCGTCGTCCGCAGGACGCCGGCGACGGTCGCGCCGGTCAGCAGCAGCAGGGCGCTCAGGAAGAGGAAGATGGCCAGGATGTCGGCACCCACCTCCTGAAGCAGGAGCCGGGCGACCCAGAAGAGCGCCTCACCCGCGGCGCCGCCGTGAGCGCGGAAGAAGGCGGGGTCGAAGAACCCCTCGCGCGGCGGGCGGTCGGGGCCGAGGCCGAAGGTCTCCGCGGCCAGGCCGAGCAGAAGG
>Ga0136640_10000413_pt1 | contig 16454 bp, 16 predicted proteins | sample AntDrymUQ8642106_2_FD_105498 | JGI IMG/M metagenome (GOLD analysis project Ga0136640, IMG submission 105498) | Polar desert sand microbial communities from Dry Valleys, Antarctica - metaG UQ864 (21.06) | ecosystem: Environmental > Terrestrial > Soil > Desert | place: Antarctica: Dry Valley...
GCGAGGCACTGATCGATGCGCTGGGGGTGGCGATCTCGGCGGTCACCGCCCAAGACGCCCTGAGCTTCTTCGAGCATTGTGGCTACCATCGCTCGGGTCAGCTTCTATGAAATACGCTGTAGCCTACAATCCGAACGAGGTAGGATCTAAGATACTACAGCGCCGTGCAGCGTAGATGATCCATCGGGCGTCATGGGCGGATGAACACCTACTCCGAAGACCTTCGCAAGAAGATCGTCGATATCCTACGTCGGGGCACGGCCAAGAGCGAGACCACCCGCTCCTTCGGTTTCAGCCTCTACTCGGTGAAGCGGTATGCGAGGATGGCCCAAGAGGGAAGACCGCTCGCCCCAAAGAAAGCGACAGATCCGTGCCCAACTTGGGCGAGGGTGCAAGGAGGCTTTCGGGAGCCAATGAGGATGCTCTCATGCTTCCAGGCTCCCCAGGGCAGCATCATCGCAACCCGCTTTTCAGTTTCGGGACCACCCGAGGCGTGGCTACTTTCCCTGAAGGGAATGATTCTGGCCTGCGTATGGCTGCCCACCGTTCGGCTCCTGGAAGGAAAGGTTCGCTAATCGTAGCTTCTCCAGGACCAGCGACGCTAATATAATTGAATAACGGGTTGAACGGAGAGTTCGGCCGTGCCCACTTGATGAGCCGGATATTGTCGAAATCTGCTGTGATGCTCTTCTGATCAAGGGGAGGCTTCAATCGCAGATAGAGTCCTATCGCCGCAAGGTTCGCTGGTGTGGTTACGTCGACGCGAAACGGTTGCCACTCGTTGTCAGACCGTGCGTTGAGGGGCACTATGGTTTGGGAAGAAGACGGCCCATTGGTATCGGAATACCAACTTAGCTGCAAGCTCAGATCTGCGTTCGTGCTAGCACGGACCATACCCACGACCGAGACGTCCTCATTAGGCTCGATAAGAATACGATGCAAAGGAGTTAGTATGGCGTCTTCACTGTTTGTATAGTCTCGTTGTAGCCGTGCACCGAAGGCACCATCGTAAGCAGATTTTGACTCCACCCGCGTATCACCGTGTAAGTCCCAAAGAGCGCCCCCCAGGTTGTAGGGATCTACGTCTTCGTCTTCGAATGAACCTACCCATAGCAGATCCCTACCCAACCGTATGCGGCCTGCCCCCGAAAAACTAGATACCCAAGATCCTTCATCCAAGCGAAAGATAGTTCCCGTTGGCAATTCACCCTCAAGTGGCATCCTGACAGCGCGCGGTGTTGCGCGGCCACCGACATCGATCACCGCTGCTCCATCTTCTAACAAAAATGGACCAGGAGCATTCCCCGCGGCTTCCCTTGCCACGTGGTCAGCGAGTTCGCCCGTCAACCCTTCAGGCATGAAGGATTCGATCCTCAGCGGCTCGGCGTAAGCATTTATGACCTGTCCACGGCGTAGCTCGACCCTCATCATATACGACTCAAACGTTGGCCATACCGTTTGATCGAATAGCAGGTTACCCATCGTCCAAGCCGTCAAGGACGGATCAGCCCAACGGAGACCGCCCACGACGTGTGGGTGACCATTGATGACGAGGGTTGCCCCTGCCTCTCGTGCAGAATTTGTCAACCGTCTGACGTTTTCAGAGGGAGAGCGTTCATATTCGAACCCACCGTGGATCATCATGACCACAATGTCGTACTTTGCTCGGGCCTCGGCAACTTTGGCGCGAATTACGCTTTCGTCGCACTCCGCAGCCCCCCCCTTGTTCTCGGCGTCCGACGCGACATAGCTAATGTGCTTCGGTACATCTTTAATGGGCTCGGTAGGTACGGTGACGGTCGTGCAGCCGATGAACGCGACCGACTGACCTTTGACGATAGTAACGGCTGGTCTCCAAGCCTCTTCTTCTGCCCTTCCACCCCCGAAGTGGCCTACCCCCGGCTTGAAGCCAGCCCGGCTGAGAGTAGTCAGAGTATCGTCGACACCTTGCTCTTGCGCATCGTACAAATGGTTATTCCCGAGATCGACGACGTCCACTCCGGCTTTTCGCAGACCGACGGCGGCTTCAGGAGCGCTCGCGAACACAAACTCTTTCGTTGGATGGAACTTGCTGGGACGCGGCGTGGTCGGCGAAATATAAGGGTACGGTGTGAGGGGGGTCTCCAGGTTAACAGCGGTAATATCGGCGTTCTCGAGTAGCGGCTGCACATTGCGAAAGAGCTTGAGATGATCGAGCGCTCCACCATCTAATTGCAACAGACCATCTGAGGTATTGCCATCCTCATTGGGGTCGTAGAAGCGGCGACCAAACATCACATCCCCGGCGAAGTTGAGCGAGATCGTGTCGCCATCCTCTGGAGTCAATCGGAAGAGTACTGGTGAGTCGGAGGTCGCAGCTCTCGTGCGTGAAAGGAATTTTGGATGCTCAACGGTCAACCATTCCGAAGGTCGGCTGGTCGGAATCTCGAACCAACCATTGCTGTCCGTAGTCGTACTCTCTTCTTGCGTTGAGACGGTGGCTCCGCTGACGGGTTTGCCCTTCATTCCTATGGTGCGACCCGTGATCTCTTCAGGGCGAGACTCTGAGCCGCTTGGACCTTCTCTACTTGAATCCTGGGAACCCGCTATTTTGCTTTCCCGACTACTCTTTGCAGCGCCAGAATCTTCGTCTGCACGTTCTCCGCAAGCGGCTGCTTGGCTGCCTATCAAGATTACGATCAACATCGCCGCAAGAAGTGTGCGCTTCATTTCACTTACCTCGCTAACTCAAGTGGTATCCATAGGTCTGCCGACCGAGCTAGGGCTCGTGCCAGTGTCTCGACGACTCTAGACCGCTCCACTGGATTGGTCCGCACATGCGATACGAGTTCCACATGCACGAACTCCCCCCCGGCTTCGCGGGTCGAAGTTCCTTGTAGATTCCTCGTACCCGCTAAATCCGTATAGCGCCCCCGCCCGTCGAAAAGGCCAACGTTGATCCCTGCACTATTCATGCTGCGATAGATGGACCTGACTCCGGTTGGTGCGGGGGCTACACCACTGGAGAGCACTATATCAGGGTACCTGTCATCCTCTCGGGCATGAAACCCGTGCAGCTGGACGACGAACCGCGCAGCAAGTAGGGTTTCGTGCGCCGCGTCGAAGGGTGTACCAGGGGCGTGCGCCATGTCGGCCCGCTCGTCCGCCCAGGCATATCTGTGAGTGCCTGCAAGGAGCAAGGCCTTGGCTCTAGTCTCCTCAAACAATTCGACCCCGACCTCGGGAGTATCAATGTCAAATAGAGGGTGAGGAACCTCAACAATGAGGTCATTGCCCCCAGGGTCGACCACGATGGTTCCCCAACCTCGTTTGGCCGTACGCGCGGGCACCTCCTCTTCTCTCGCCATCAAGAGGCGACGTCCCGTTGAGATGTCTTCGTACCAGACGAGTGTGTAGTCGAGGGTATCGGCGGACCGACTTGCTTCTTCCAGGTCTCCTGCGCTCATTGCAGAGGCAAGGTCAGCAAACTCGGACGCTTCATGGGAAGATGGCTTCACATACCCTTCACTCCCGCGACCGGGCATGCCTTCGACAATCTCGCCGATAACCTGAGATAGATTCCCACGTTCAAGGGGAGTCTGTCGAGAGCGGTCTCGCTCCACATCTAAAAGGATTATCGTGGCAGCCCCTAAGATCACCAAGATTATTAGCATGATGCTGATCCAGAACCCGACGTAGGCGCGCGTCCCCTCAGGTCCAGAACCCGACGTAGGCACGCGTCTCCTCAAGTCTAGCATCTTTCGCACTCTAGCATCTTTCGCAGTTTCAAACTGCATCCCTGTCAAACCGTTGGCACGAACTGCAGCAGGATACCCGTAAGCAGCACGCCGTATGCTAGGGCTGTCACGAGGCTTGTGGCTAACAGCGTAGGGACTATAGGTTGCCGGATCAATTGGTAGGCGATGAGACCCGGGACGATGAATCCCAGCGTTTCATGTGTGAACAGAAGCGGGAAGTCGCTCAATAGGAATAAGAACAGTGACATCTGCAGGAAGACTCCGAGAAGGACCACCGAGGCGAATAGGCGCTTGCCGTACAAGATTACTACGCGTTGCACTCCTCGCATGAGGAAATAGCTCAGCACCACGACCGCAACGATCAGCAACACCCTGCGAGCGTCTTCGACAAGGATAACGGCCAGCCAGCCGGGGGTTATCATGCCGCCGGGCGACAGATTGCTGACAAGGTAGCAGATCAGGGAGAAGAGAAGTCCCAGAGAGATACCGAGGACCGCGACTTCCGGGGTCACCTGAGCAGCCCCAAGTGCTCCATATGTTCGAGCAGCATCTCGCCCTGTCCGTGGATGCTACCTATAGCGACGAGCGAGGCCTCCTCGTCGACTTCCGCTATGATGCTTCGGAAGATATCTTCGCCGTCTCTGTCCAAGCCGCCCAAATCTATAACCTCGCAGTCGAATCCTTTGGGCAAGGAAACGATCGCGGAGCGCGACGGATGACCAATAACGAATAGCTTCTCGGTGAGGAGGTTAGGCACGATCTCGCCCATCTGCCGGTTGCGTTCGACTCGGTCCGGGCGGCAGTTGATCAGGGTAAAAATCGGGGGGCGTATGGCCTCGGCATCCAGAAGCCGTTGAAAATTCATAACCGTAGAGTTCGGATCGTTCGCCGCGAAGATGTTAGCCATCCGCAAGGTCTTGCCTTTGAGGTGGTACGTTTCGACCGTGAGAACCCCAGGGTCAGGAGCGGCCGCCCACATTCCCTCGAGCGCCTCCTCGCGGCCGACGCCAAGCTCTCGGGCCACGGCGAGCGCTATCGCCACATTCTCCTTGAACGTGAAGTACTTGAAACCTCCCATCTCTTTATCGGTTACCGACTCAGGATCTGCGTAAACTAGACGACAGCGTCTTCGGTCGGCCTCTTCTTTGAGTATGCCGAACACATCGTTTTCCGCCGTGATGCAGATGCCGCCGACCGGTATGCCGCGCGAGAGCGAGCGGGCAACGTCTTCGAGGGTGGGCCCCATCTCCTCGAGGTGGTCTTCCCGCACGTTGGAGATAACCCCGATAGTAGACTTCAGCAGCTTCTCTTGGTTGATCTCCTGTAGAGCAGGCATAACCGCCATGCATTCCATCACCAATGCATCCGGATCCTCAGCCGCAGCCCGTTGCACTATCCCGATCTGCTCCGCCACGTTCGCGATATTGAACTTCCGATAGATCGGTTCTTCGCTCCCGTCCGGCCAGATATACCTGGCGGCGGAGCCGGTCGTCTTGGCGACGACGCGCAGATCTCCGCCACGAAGCGCTCCCCCGCACAGCCGCGTTATGGAACTCTTGCCGCGTATGCCGTTGACTAGTATCCGTGCCCTGATGGACTCAAGGTTGGAGTCGTGGCGCCTCTGCTCGATGATTCCGGCTACGAAGATCGCCGCCAGGCAACCAGCAAAAACAAAGTACAGGAACAGCACCTTAGCTCTCCTCTTCCCCGGACGGCTTACTCTGCGACGGTCGTTTACCCCGCTGCACACGTTGGCGTATGAGGAGTATCCGGATGCGCTCTAGGGCGCGGGCGGTAAGTCCGATTTCATCGTAGCGTATAACCTCCACGTTGCGAGAGAGATCACCGTAGGCGAGGCGTTCTGCCTCACCCTGCAACCTAAGCAGCGGACGGAGCACCAGAATCCACAACCAACCGAAGACCACAATGGTCATGAGGGCAAGGACGATGGCGAATACGAGTATCTGCCGGCGAGTAGTGGTTTCGGGCAGCAATATGCTGCTGACTGATCTTGCAGTTACGATGCTCCACCCGACTTCGCCTGCAGGCCCGATGCCAACGACCGGAGCGAAACTGATGATCTCTCGCCGATCCAAACTGCCAGGCACAATCGTGACGCCGCTTTCGCCGGTTGATGCTCGGGCCGCCGCCTCGCGCAGCGGACGGCGCGGCAATGCCTGAAATGCGGTAAAGCCTCCAAGCGACCCTATCACACGGCCGTCCTCGTTTACGAGCCATGCCTCACCAGGTTCCGCCGCTTCCAAGGCATAACTAAAGAATAAAGGATCGTACTGACCAATAACCGCTCGGGCCTGCGTATCTTGCTTGGGCAAGGGGGCGTACTGCAGAATGATCGGTATCGTGCGACCCTCAAGCTGCGCGGCAGGGCTCATGCCCGGCTTTTCCAAAGAGCCTATTAACTTCAAGGGATCGTCCACCGGTTTGCCTTCGCCGGTGGCGGCAAGAACTTTGCCTTGGTCATCTATCACGGACAGCCTAAGATATCGGTCGTGTACCTTAGCCACATTTACTAGAGACTTTGATAGCGACGGCGTCGTCTGCACTCCGTTGACCGGTGCGAGAGTAGAAGAGAACGCCGCTAAGTCATCTACCCCTTCGTTCGCGCTGCGCCTCACCGATTGGGCGACACTTTGGGTAAGGGATTCTTGGTTGTCGAGTATGGCCTGTGGCACCTTCACCTTCGTCCCTGTTCTGCCGATAAGCACCACCGCCGCCAACGTGATAAGCAGGAACAATACGAGCCCTATGAGCCATGGTAAGCGGACTGAATTCGCCAGCCGGTATGAACGTTGTTTACCCGGGGTAGTCTGGCGCGCTCTCCCTAGAAGACCTTTGCAACGCTCAAATATGTTCATGCAGGGGCTCCTCGATAATCCAATCCAGGTATTTGCCACCGAAGGGTTTAGCCAGCCATCCGTCGATGCCCATGTCGTGGGGGTATCCTAACGCTCGATAAATGGAACGAAAATTGTAGGGTTGCGAGGCGATGCAGTATCAGAGGACATGTGCCGCTCTACTTCTTACCTGTTGATGGCCGACCCCATGAGGTTGAGCAATATGAGCTATGCTGACGCAGCAGGCGCAGCGTTCCCGCCCCGGTAGCCGTTTCGTGGAATCTATGCTTGGCCCCTTCCCAAGAAGGCAGTGTAGCAACGCTCCACATGCGCATTGTCTTCAACCACCAGCGATCGAGCCATCATCTATTAGCCCTATCGGTGATTAAATTTTTAAGGATATGATCGAGTTCGGTGATGTCAAAGGGCTTAGTGAGATACTCGTCGGCCCCCTTGTCAAAAGCAGTTTCGATATCTTTTTCCATGGCCTTCGCCGTAAGGAGTATCACCGGAATGGCGGCGGTCTCCGGATCCGCCTTGAGTTGAGCGCAGACCTGATGACCAGGTATGATCGGCATCATCCAGTCCAAAATTGCCGCGGCGGGAGATCTGTGGCGGATCGTCTCGAGCGCCTGTTGCCCGTTGGAGGCGGGCAGCACACGGTACCCGCGTTTGGTTAAACGTTTACGAAGCAAATTCAGTATGTCCTGGTCGTCGTCGGCCACCACTATCAACGGCACGGTCTCCAGAATCTGCATAATTCTTCTCCTTTAGAACTCTGCCGAGCAATATATCAGATACTGTTGCTGGACTTGATCTGCTCTGGTGGACGCCCAAAAGTTCGGAGGCGAAGCCTCCACGAGGGGGGTCCATATGCCAAGTAGTATCGGGGCCCGCTACACCCACAGCGCGTTTCACGGTAGCTGACCCGGTGTGCAAGTTTAGTGGGTGATCAACTCCGAGAAGCGCAATGGCGAGAGCCCCTCTCGCTGGCAGAGCAACACGCAGCAGGTGTGGGAGAGAACCTTCCTCAAGAACCGCGAGGTGAGGTGCCAGCGGTCCCTGGCCCGCACCCGCTTGACGTGATAACGCTCGACGAGCTGGCTCGCTACCGTCTCGATCCTGCGTCTGACGGCGATCAGCCACCTCGGCCACGGGTGGCGCTCGCTCGACCACCCAGCGGTCGTGCTCGTTGGCGGGGGCGAGGCTTGCGGCGACGATCACCCCAGGCCAACACACCTTAAGGTGGGCCCGAAAGCCGTAGAAGAAGCCCTTGTTCATCGCGTCGTGGCCGTAGGCGGCCTCCCCCGCGAAGCCCTTGCAGCGCGGGGCCTTGGCGAACGAGCACACCGGCACGGCGAAGGAGTCCACCAGGGAGACCTTCGGATCGTGCTCGACACGGGAGGCCAGCAGCGCCCGCCACAGCAGCTCTTTGACCTTCCACAGGTTTGCCGCCTGCCTGGCGAAGGTGGTGCGATGGACGACGCCGAGCGCCGGGAACCAGGAGTCGTAGTGGCGTCGGAAGTAGCGGTAGATCCCCTCGTCGGTGTCGATGCCGAGGAACTCGCCAACGAGCTCGATGGTCAAAACCTCCCGGTCGTCCAGGGTTGGGTTCGGTCCGCGCTTGCGCAACCTCTCCTCGTCGCCTAACGACTCGTCCATCGCCTCGTCTACGAGGCAGTAGGTGGCTACAATGAAGGTGTCCAGGTCCACGGGTCTCGCCTCCGTCTTGCGGTTTGGTCACCTTCGATGGTAGGCCAGACCGTGGACCCGGGCTAGAGAAAAACCCGCACACCGGGTTAGCTGACCCAGCGTACAGTATCCGGCGTGCCCGAAGAAGCCCCGGGCGTCTGCGACCGTGATCGCGTAGAGCGCCGCCGCTATCGCTTCCACCAGAGCCCCTTTGCTCCTGCCCGCCGCCTTGCGGAGCAGGTTCTTGAGCTTGGCGAACGCTTCCTCGATTGGGTTGAGGTCGGGAGAGTAGGCCGGAAGATAGAGCAGCTCGCATCCCACTTGCTCGACCAACTCCGCGATCCGCCTCGGTCTGTGGGCTCCCAGGTTGTCATCACCACGAGCTGCCCCGGCCGCAGGCTCGGGACGAGCGCCTTCTCGACGTAGACCTCGAACACCTGGGCGGTGGTCGCCCCTTCCACCGCCAAAGACGGCCTCATCCCCTCGGTCGTCATGCTCGAAGGCAGCGTCGTGTTCTTGCCGCGCGCGGTTGCGGGGTACCGGGATCCCGCCGGGATCCCGAGACGCCCGCCCCTTGGCGCGTAGCCGTAGATCTACAGAGCGAAGTGTGCACCCTGCACTCGTCCACGAAAACCAGCCTCTCGGGCTCCACCGCCGCGGCAACCATCATCCGCCAGCCAGGTCGCTCTCAAGAACTCGTCTTGCTCGGCGGCAACTCGTCCCCTTTTTGCGCGTAGAGCCGATCCTCCGGGCTATGGCGCGGCTCACCGAGAGCCCCGTCACGGCTTCTATGCAGTCGTGATGCTCTTGCAGGATGGCGCAGGGCCGCTCCTCGAGAGCGTCCGCTAAAAGCTTTTCGGCCTTCTCGTCGAGCTTCGGAGTGGAGTTAGGGTTCTTCTTCGGGGACAGCGATTCTCCCCGGTCGGCCTTGTTCACGTAGCGCTCTACGGAGGAGAGGCTCACACAAAAGGTGTGGGCCGCTCGGATCTTGGGCATCCCGCGTTCCACGGCGAAGACTATCCTGCGTCTGAGGTCTTCGGAGTAGCCGTTCATGCGAACATGTTGCCACCAGTTCATCTTCATTGCAACGCGCTGTCAGGAAGATCGGCACCCCCCAAAGAGACCTTAATCGAGGCGAGGGTCGAGCATTGGTAGCCGTGAGTGCATTAGACGTGCGGTGGTCCTTCGTTCACTGCGGATACGGCACACTAGCGCAATAGATATGAAAGCCGTTGTCAGACAGTAACGTTCGGTCCCACAAGCGGACGTTACCGATCTACTACACGCGAGACTGCCCCTGTGAAGCCTCCGGTAGTACGACGCGGAAGGTGGAGCCCACCCCCTCTTCGCTCTCGATCTCCAGTTTGCCCCCATGCCGTTCGATAATGTCTTTCGTGATGGCCAGCCCTAATCCCGTGCCCTGGACGCTCCCGGCAGTCGAGGCGCGGAAGAACCTCTCAGTCAACCTCGGCAATTCAGCAGCGGGTATCCCGACTCCCTCATCTACAACCTCGACGATTACCTCATCGTGCCACCGGGAGGCGGACACGCTCACGCGGCGTCCGGAGGGGGTGAATTTGAGAGCGTTGCCTACCAGGTTACTCATCACCTGAGCGATGCGAAAGCGATCACCTATGATCACTAGGTCGGACTCTGCTCTGATCAGGAGAGCGATGTTTTTCTCCTGTGCTACCAGAGAGAATTCTTGCTCCACTTGGCGAAGTACCCCACCGACGTTGATAACCGCGCTATTCAACTCTAGCTGGCCCAAGTCGAGACGAGGCAATAGCAACAGATCCTCGACGATCTTCTGGAGTCTACCGGTATTACGGTAGGCAATATCGGCGTACTCCTGTTGCTCGGCGTTTAGGGGGCCCCCCTCATCTTCTATCAGCGCTTCCAGGTAACCCCTAATGGAAGTCAAAGGCGTGCGCAACTCGTGCGAGACGGTGGAAATGAAACTGTCTTTGGTTGCTTGCAGTTGTTTTTTCTCGCTGATGTCACGAGCGATGGCCGATGCCCCTACGACGTCGCCTGCGGGAGTAATAATTGGCGAGACGGTTATGGCAACGTCGACTCGGCTGCCGTCCTTTCTAATCTGCTCGGTTTCATAGTGGGTTATCGACTCTTTTCTCCGGATACGCCTAAGAATGTCGGGCACCTCACCGGAGCGATCTGCAGGAACTATCACCGAGATCGATCGTCCCACAACTTCCTCGGCACTGTAACCATAGATCCTCTCGGCACTGGAGTTCCAGCTGGTAATCATGCCATCCAGCGTCATGCCGATTATGGCGTCATCAGAGGATTTCACGATAGCCACAAGCTGGGACTGTGTTTCCTCGGCCAGCTTACGCGCGGTAATATCCCTAAACGAAATCACAGAACCTGTATACTGTTCGTTCTTAAAGATCGGTGCTGTAGTGTATGCTGCCGAAAACGTGCTTCCATCCTTGCGGGTAAAGGTGTCATTGGCTACGCGGAAGACCGTGCCCGAACTTATCGCTTCCAGCAATTGACAACCTTCTGCGGATCCGCAGTCGCCATTATTGGGCCGATGATAGATAAGATCGTGTATCCTCTCGCCGACCAATTCTGATCTGGCCCAGCCCAAAATCTGTTGTGCAGCAGAGTTCGCGAAGGTGATTCGATCTTCTCTGTCGACGCCAATAAGACCCGAATGTAGGCTGTCGGTAATTGTTCTTGTCAAGTCCAACAAGTAGCGGAGTTCCATTTCCGTTCGTTTGCGCGCGGTAATATCGCGAGCGATGGCTACAAGCCGTGAGTGGCCATCCATTCGGACCGCACTGAGACCGAACTCCAAATCGATGCGTTCTCCTCCTTTTGCGAGAAGTACCATCTCCCATTGGCCGTTAGTCTCTGAGCTTTCCATAATTTGGTGCAAACGTTCGCTGATCATAGCCCTATCTTCCGGACAAACGAGGTCCAAAAAGGAAGGCATTGCCGTCAAGCTTTCGACGCTGTAGCCGCTGATTTCGGAGAACGCTTGGTTCACGTCGATGATGCGCTCGTCTTCGAGGATGACTAATCCTTCTCCCAGCTCGCCTGAAGCCCCTAGGATACTTCTGTATAGATCTCTTTGACTACGAAGCTCTTCACTCTGCTTTAGCAACTGTTGCCTACCTGGGCGCTCGTGGCTGAGCGCGCCTAGCAACTCAAGCCTGCTGACGACCGCTCGGGCGAACGCTTTGAGCACCTTCATCCGCTCTTCGCCAAACTCGCTAGCTCGGGCGCTCAATACACAGAGGGTACCGATGGTATGGCCATCAGAGATGGTCAGTGGCGTACCGGCGTAGAATCGAATGCCATAACGTACCCAGAAATGCTGTTCTCTGAACTCTTCCGTGGCCAGGAAGTCTTCCACGACGAGCGGGGTCTCGGTGTCTACCACGTACTGGCACATGCTGTTCTTGCGGGAACCCTGTCGGGCTTCGGCCAGGTCCTCGGCAAGGTCCCCCGACCAAGCCCTGAAGTACTGCATATCAGCCGTTAGGAGGTTGATCATGCACAGGTCGGTGCCAAACATCTTACACACATCGTCTACGACCTCCTGAAGGATACTATCGGCTTCAGGCCGCACCGCATCCAAACGCTCGAGCGCTGTCAAGCGCGCTCGTTCACGCTTGTCCGTGCTGGATATCGCTGTGTCGTACTGATCACTATTCAAATCAAAATTATTGTGCATAATTTATTATATCCTTCGCAACTACTTGCCTCTACCGTAATCGACCGATACCCTCAGGTAGATTTTACGTTTTCTCCTCACCTGTTCGGCACAGAGTGCACACGTGTGCTCCGTCCGCGCCAGCCCGAATCGGCCAGGTCCGAAGGGCAAACCTTCGACCTGGCGGGCCGCCACGGTGGAGAACATGAGGAAGGCGAGCGGCAAAATCAGGCGACTCGGACGCCGATGCTACTACCCCAAGCGTTGTCATGTGCGATTAGAGCATCTGTCACAGCGGTTGGCCCACCGTGCGGTAGCCGCAGTGCCCGAAGAACCCGCGGACATCTCGGGCCATGAGCGCGTCCAACGCCCGTCCCATCGCCTCCACGAGCGCCTCTCGGGTGCGCGCCTCGGCCTTCCTGAGCAGCCCCTTGACCTTCGAGAAGGCCTGCTCGATGGGATTGAGGTCCGGCGAGTAGGGCGGCAGGTAGACCAACTCGCAGCCCCGCCCCTCGACGATCTCGCGCACCCTTCCTCCCTTGTGGGCGGAGAGGTTGTCCAGCACGACGACCCGCCCGGGCCGCAAGCTCGGCGCGAGAACCCGCTCCAGGTAGGTCTCAAAGACCTCCCGCGTCGTCGGCCCCTCGACCGCCAGGCACGGGTCAACGCCCTCCGCCGAGATGCTCGCCAGCAGGGTCACGTTCTTGCCCCAGTTGCGCGGGGCGCTGCCGAAGGCTCGCTCCCCCCTGCGGGACCACGCGTAGATGGGAGACAGCGCGGTGTTGGCCCCCATCTCGTCCACGAACACCAGCCGCTCGGCGTCCACCCTTCCGGCGAAGAGCAGCCGCCAGGCCGCCCTCATGAACTCGTCGCGCTCTCCCGCACCCAGCGATCTTTTTTTCGGCTGAACCTTAGGCGCCTTAGCATCCGGCTGACGGTGGACTCGCTAACCGACACCCCGGCCACCCGCCCGAGGTACTCGCGACGCTCGGAGAGGGTGGCCGAGGGGCGTTCTTCCACGTCCGCCTCCAAAAGCCTCCTGGCGGCCTCGTCCATCTTGGGCTCGGAGCCGGGCCTTTTCTTCGGGGCGAGCGGGCGGCCCTCGTCTGCCAGAGCTTGGCGTAGCGCTTGACCGATGAGCGGCTCACGCCGAATGTGCGGGCGGCCTCGCTCTTGGTCGTGCCCCGCCGCAGCGCTTGGAGGATCTTCTTCCTGAGGTCTTCGGAGTAGGCGTTCATGCGTGCATGGTGCCACGCGGACCATCTGCGTTGCAAACCGCTCTAGTGAGCAAGCCCGCGATTATGAGCGTATTAAAAACAACGTAGATCAGGCGGTACACAGGCCGCCTCTCCCCTTCGGATTGGCTGTACACATCAGCCGCCCAGACCAGCAGGCTGATAATGAGCGCCGAAACAAGAGCCGCCCAATTCGCCCCGCTCCACCAAGCGGCGCCGGGCAGCTTCCACAGCACCGTTGCAAGTGCCAGCGCTAGAGGCAACGTGATCATGAGCGGCTCGCGGACCAGCGTGGCCGCTATCGTCTTCTTCGGGTCAGGTTGCGGGTCGTTAGCCAACGTACTTCCTCTTCGGGCGGAAGCACGCCTGGCGACGGATCGCCGACACGGAAGGAGAAAGAACGTGAAGAAATCGTACTCCAGGGTTATCCGGTGGGGTGGGCCAGACGGTGCCTCACGAGCGAAGGAGATGGGATGAAGCGGTTGGTGATCCTGTTGGTTGGCGCGGCGGTCTTTCTGGGTTCTTGCGGAGCGCAAGGGCAAGGGGTCGGCGAACTGCAGCGCGAGTCGCGGGCGGTGGATCCGGAGAACGCCCAGTCCGTTCGTGCTGAACTGAGGATGGGCGCCGGCGAGCTAAAGGTGACCGGCGCCGCCGACGCGCTGATGGAGGCAGACTTTTCCTACAACGTGGCCGACTGGAAGCCCCAGGTAAACTACGAGGTGAGCGGCGAGACGGGCGAGCTGAGCGTGGAGCAAGGTAGCGGCGAGGACGGCAGCCTCGGCGGCGACGCGCGCAACGAGTGGGACCTGCACTTCAACGACGACGCGCCGATCAACCTCAGCGTGCAGATGGGGGCCGGGGAGAGCGACCTCGATCTCGACAGCCTCGCCCTGACGGGGCTGGACCTCAGGATGGGAGCTGGGGAGACGACGGTGGATCTCACGGGCGATTACGCTCGGGATTTTGACGCCACCGTAGAGGGCGGAGTTGGCGAGGCAACGGTGCTGCTGCCCAGCGACGTGGGCGCGCGGGTGAGGGCCGAGGGCGGGTTGGGCCAGATCAACGCCGAGGGGCTCCAGAGGGAAGGCGACTCATACGTGAACGACGCCTACGGCGAATCGGATGTCACCCTCGAGGTCGATATTCAGAGCGGCATCGGGGAAATAAACTTGGAGGTGGTCTGAGGCTGCTCCTGTCACCTACGTTCATGAAGCCGGCGAGGAGGATCAGAGTGGGAGACACAACCGTATACGGTGCCCACCCCTCCGGGTCCATCCGCGTACTGCATCTGCTCGGTGTTCGTCTGGCCACGAGGCTATAGGCCGGTACCGCCGCGAGGCCGGACGCTGGTGGAGACGAATAGGAAAGGCAAGGACATGAAGGATCCTGCGAAGGTGATGGTGGCGGGCGCCGGCATCGGCGGGTTGACGGCTGCGGTAGCGCTGCGCCGGGCGGGCTTTGAGGTCGCCGTCTTCGAGCGCGCGGCCGAGCTCGGGGAGGTCGGCGCCGGCCTGCTGCTCGCCGCCAACGCCCAGAAGGCGCTGGGACAGATCGGCCTCGCCGAAGCGGTCGCGCGCCTGGGCACGCCCGCCTCCGCCGGCGCGATACGCTCGTGGCGCGGGGAGGTGCTCGCAAGCATCCCCGCGGCCGAGTTGGAAAAGAAGGTCGGAGCCCCGAGCGTCGCCGTCCACCGGGCGGACCTGCAAGCCCTGCTCGTGCGAGAGGCGGGCGAGGGAACGCTGCGCCTCGGCGCCGAGGTGAAAGGCTTCGAGCAGGACAAGGGCGGCGTGAGGGTCTTCCTCGCGGGCGGCAGCGAGGAGCGCGCCGACCTCCTCGTGGGCGCGGATGGCCTCCACTCTAACGTCAGGGCCGGACTGTTCGGCCTGAAGAAACCCAGCTACGCTGGATACGCGGCCTGGCGGGCGGTGGTGGAGCCAGGGGAGGAGCTTCTGCCGTGGGGCACGGGTTTCGAGTCGTGGGGGCGGGGCGCCAGGTTCGGGTGCGCCCACATAGGCAAGGGAAGGGTCTACTGGTTCGCCACCGGGAACGCCCAGGAGGGCGGAAAGGACGGCCCGTCCGGTAGTCCTGCCGGACCCAAGGCGACGCTCCTGCGGCGTTTCGGAACCTGGCACCGTCCCATCGGGAACCTCATCGAGGCGACGGACGATCACACAATCTTGCGCACGGACATCTACGACCGCGAGCCGTTGGGCGAGCTTTGGGGGGACGGTAGGGTGACGCTGCTCGGGGACGCCGCCCACCCTATGACGCCCAACCTCGGCCAGGGTGCGTGCCAGGCCGTGGAGGACGCGGTGGTGCTGGCGCGCTGCCTCCGCGAAGGAGGCGCCACCGCCGATGCCTTGCGACGCTACGAACGGCTGCGGTCTGATCGGACAGCGATGATTGTGCGGCGGTCGCGGCGCGTTGGAAGGGTCGGCCAGCTCGAGAACCCCCTGCTGTGCCGGTTGCGCGATCGAGTGTTCGCAATGATTCCCCCGAAGGTGCAACTGAGGCAGCTGGAGGAGGTCGTGGGGCACGAGGTGTAGAAAAGGGGTTACGTTGGGGTGGTCGAGGCTGTACGAGCAGCGCCTCCTACTGAGCCAAAGTAGGTCTGAAAATATCCGATTTCAGTTCGCGAACAGCGTATATGGTCGAGCCGGAGAAGCACCTTCGAGACACCTTTAGGCGGTCCGTGCCTCAGCCCGGCGGCATTAACCATTCCTGCGGCTGTCCAAGATCTCGACGTCCACCGCGAACCATCGCTTCCGCAGCCTGCCTGAACCGACGGAGAAGCAAGGAGGAGGCCAGTCAACCTAACCCGACCTGAACGGGACGGCGTGCGTTTCTCCCGCCGATGCTGGTCCGCCTATGCGTCCCGCGGACTTTATGGCGAGGTTACTCATGACAGGGTGTTGCCCCCTGAATAGCGAAAATCCCTCCACCGAAGAGGGTACAGATATGTGTAACGCCTCCGTGGCGAGGTCTGATCTGGGAGAGGTGTAGGTATCCAGCCTTCCTACATGTTGGCTCTTGGTGGCGTAAGATGTCCTGAAGTTCGGACGAGACTCTAAAGGAGGGCCACCATCACGGCTCAGGCAAAGAGCGACGGGCTGCAACTGCTTCGGGTCATCAACGCAACCCAAGCCCACGGCCAAGAGGGAGCCAGGGTGGACCCAACCAGGGCCGCCCACGAGGCCGGGCTAGACGTCGGCGATGTCGGATCGGATCGTTACCAGCACGCCTTGGGCTA
>Ga0136640_10000414_pt1 | contig 16448 bp, 13 predicted proteins | sample AntDrymUQ8642106_2_FD_105498 | JGI IMG/M metagenome (GOLD analysis project Ga0136640, IMG submission 105498) | Polar desert sand microbial communities from Dry Valleys, Antarctica - metaG UQ864 (21.06) | ecosystem: Environmental > Terrestrial > Soil > Desert | place: Antarctica: Dry Valley...
GGAAAAACCCAGTCGCTACCGCTCCCGGTTCTGACAATTATTATTTCCCGAATCCCTCAATATACTTCCTCGTCACTTCTTTCAGCTCCGCGTACGACGGGATGACGTAGAGGATCGGCTGCATGTCGCTGTAATTGTAGTCGGTATTGATGACGCGTTCGAGATCGAACGGGCGTCGGTCAACCTGATCGGAGAAAGCGTGTTCGAGCTCGCCAAATGACGATAGCAGTCCTGCGCCGTATGCCTTGACCGCGCTGCCGTCCTCGACGAGGCCGAATTCGACTGTAAACCAATAGAGCCGCCCGAGGGCTTCGAGCTGCTCGTCGTTTGCTTTGCGCGCACCGTGGCCGACGAACTGTGAATAATCGGCGAATGCAGGATTCGTGAACATCGGAATGTGGCCGATCGATTCGTGGACGATGTCCGGTTCGGGCGTGTATTCGGGCCGCGAGTGGTGGCGGATATATTGCGTCGAGAGCATTACGCGATACGAGAGCCACGACAGAAATCCACGCGTCTCGACCAGTCCCTCGATCGGTGCAAGTCGAAAACCGGTCGTCTCCTTTAACCGCTTATTGAGCTCCGAGAGCTGCGGGATGCGTTGCGTCGTTATGCCGAGATCCTCTTTCGCCTTCAGGTAAAACGGTGAAGCGTATTTCTGATGCAATTCGTCGAGCCGCGTTGCGACGTGCCGCCAAATATCCTGTTCCGATTCGTTGTAATCGACATCCGTGATCTCACCCGTCTCACGGAAGTCCTTGGCGAGGCTCGCGATGTAATCGCGGCGTTCCCGATAGTCGAGGTCGTGCGCTCCGGGATGGTCGAGATGCAGCTCGTTTATGTCCTCAAACTGCATGTCGCGGAACGCGGGCAGCTCAGCATCCGTCGGGCGATAGTTAGTAACTCCAAAGGCGGATTCGGCAGTCGTGGCGGCGGTTTCAGTAAGCATTATTGCGGCTCCATTTCGTCCTGATTTGATTGCTGCAATTCTATCGAAATTCCGTCGAGGACTAAATAGGATTATTACGGAAACAGGCAGGATTGGCCTTAGATTATATGATATCTTCTCTCATCTACCTAAATATATAAGGTAGAAGGCTTAGCAATATGGTTGACGATATCGACAGGAAGATTCTGAGGCAACTGCAGTTAGACGCTCGCACGAGCTATGCCGAGCTCGGGAGGCGAGTGGGATTGACGACGCCGGCAGTTATCGAGCGGGTACGCAAGCTGGAAGATGCTGGAATCATTACGGGCTATCGTGCCGAGATCGACACCGCCAAGGTGGGCTTGCCGATAACTGCGTTCGTGCGAATGAGCATCACCGGCGTCGATTACAGTCACATCATCGAGGTGGCGACCGAGGCGAACGAGGTCCTCGAATGTCACCGCGGCACGGGCGGCGACTCGTTCATCATTAAAGTCGCGGTCTCATCGGTTGAGCACCTGCAGCAGGTCATCGACAAGCTCACGCCATACGGAATAACGACAACCGCAATCGTGTTGTCGTCGCCCGTAAAACGGAGAGTTATCGAGGTCTGATTATGAGGCGGACTCGGTAGTCTTGCCGTCGAGATCCTCTTCGTTTGCCTCGGCCTCTTCCTTTGTCTTGCGAACGATGCCGTCCTTGTGATGCGGCGGAGAGTATAGCGTGTACATCTTGAGAGCTTCGCTCGAGGATGTGTTGATGACGTTATGCTCGGCCCCGGAAGGTACGATGACAGCGACGCCGTCGGCGACCTCGTGAACATTTCCGTCGATCGTCACATTGCCCTGGCCCGATTCAAAACGGAAAAACTGGTCGTTGTCTTCGTGAGTCTCGAGCCCGATTTCCTCGCCCGGCTTGAGCGTCATTAAGACGAGTTGAGTATGCTCGCTGGTGTATAAAACCTTTCGAAAATTTTCGTTTTCGAGTGTGTCTTTCTCGATATCCGATCTGAAGCCTTCCATAATTATTCTGCACTAGAGAATGCAAGAATATCATCGCGTCAGTGAATCAAAGGTTCGCTGGCGTACACGGCACCGCCGAGATCAAACAAAAGATCAACGAAGCCATGCAGCTAAAACGCACCATCGGCTTTATGATCCCCAACGTCTTCGGCTCCGACCCGGCCGCCACCGCCGCCTGGCACTCCGCCGCCCACGTCGAAGTCATCAACAAAAAGAAACCACCAACGCCGTGAGGCGGTCACACAGTTTCGCTCGATAGGTTGAAAAGGGCTGGCGGCTCGATGAGCATTGTTTTTGGATTGACGCGCGGAGGCTCGTAATTCGTTATCAAGACTTCGCGGTTCGGTACGCGCGAACTTCCATTCTTCTTGTCGCTCATTCCGGAGGAAGATTGTATAGATGTGAAATAGGCCTTACGGAATAAGCTATGTATTTCGGGCTTATCATAGGACGACACGATCCATTTGCATTTCGCGTCGGCCAGACGGGTGGCTAAAGCCTCATGAGCATCCCAATCCCGCATATTATGAAAGTAGTTCGCACCATTACCTGGATACGGTGGGTCAATATACATGACCGTACCTTCTCGGTCATATCGGTCAACACATTCTGACCAATCCAAATTTTCTATTATTACCGTGCGTAATCGCGTATGTACTGGTTCAAGGCGTTCCCGCAATGTCTTTAAGCCTCCGATCAAGCGATTACCGTGTCCGCCATCCGAAATACTTGTGGCAAAACGAGGATAGTTCAATTCCCCGCCCCATCCGGCCATGATTATGTAAAAAAACCTATGGGCTCTCTCGATGTCGGAAGCTTTGGTCAAGTTCATCGAGGCAAGTCGCTCGAATTCTGCCCTCGATACCAACTCCCATTCGAAAGAAGCAATCAACTCTTCTGGCTTTTCTTTGACAATTCTGAAAAAATTAACTAGTTCTTGATCAATATCATTGATGATCTCGACATCGCTTGGTGATTTGCCGAAAAGTACCCATGCGGCCCCAGCAAATGGCTCGACATAACACGAGTGGTGGGGAAGAATTGGGATAATAAACTTTCGTAGTCGGGACTTACCGCCAACCCATTTAAAAGGACTATTCATAGATATAGCTTGACCAGGAAAATGTCTCTACTAGAGACAACGGTATCACTTCGGTCTTTTTTCTGTCAAGCACTCGGACAATAGATTATCAATCGTTTTGGAGAAAAACTAAATTCCTTGCGAAGAAGCAAAGGTCTCACACTCAAAGAGCTTGCTCGGAGCTTGGGACTTTCGGCACACGGGCATATTAGCGAACTAGAATCTGGCAAGAAACAGCCAACGGCAGAGTTCGTGCTGAACGTCGCAAGACGCTTCAACGTTTCGACGGACGAGTTAATGAAAGACGAACTTGATCTGAAAATGTCGAGGTAATACATTTTGGCTCTTCCGTTCATACAGCGAAAACCGACGGCTAAAGAGGTAGAACGTCTACGCCTAATCTTGAGCACATTCCAGGACGGAACAGGCATGCTTCAGGTGGGGGACAACCGAACACTTCCGGGTTGGCGAGATTTTGAACGTGCAACAGCTTTGGCATTCAATGGTCAAGCCCAAGAAAGCAAAGCGATATTTGATGTTCTACTGCCCGACGTCCGAAAGAAGGAAGTGTTCTACGGTCTCTCATGCAAGATGAGAAGTGAACTGAATCGGATCGGTAGGGATGGTCGAGTTACGATTGAAGTCTCGAATTCCGCCGGTCAGTTTTGGATGGGCCTGGGAACGCGAGGCCTCAATCAAGGAAACTACAAAAATAGGCCAAGCGATGTTGGCGCCTCGCTGATTGAAACCGTCAGTGAATGGCATAACATAGTTAGTCTCGAACGAGGCGGATCCGTCGATGTGCACAATAGCTATTATTTCATCCTTTCTTGGAATAGACAGGGGGATTATCAATTGCACCAGCTCAGCTTGAAACTACCCGACCCTGACCAAATAGCCTGGTCGTTTCCTATTCTTGGTCGAGGGGCAGAACCCGACGCGATTGGCAGACGCCTTGCCGGAAATGATGGAAACGGGAATTTGTTCGAGTGGTACGGCGAATCGGGCGGTCAGTTGAAGTATTATCCGTTGGCTGCTAACGCGGTTTGGGCTTCGAAAGTATTTCGCTTAGAACCTCTGGGCGATATTGAATACGGGATCGTCAACAAGGCGCACGCTTACTTTCCGAAGCAATGGGAACGGTGCACGGGATAATTCAATATCTCGAAACACGAACCCTCATTCACTGAACGCCTTGGGGAGACGATTCGAATTTACTCCTCCAAAAACTTAGCAATTCCCTTTTTGCAGTCGGGTCTGCCGGGCACCGGCGGTTTTAGAAATTCCAGCCGACCTGACTTCGCAGGCGCATCAATGTTCTTTCTAACCCTAAGATCTCGAAAACCGAAAGCATTGACGGGCCCACGGCAACGCCTGTGAGCATAGTACGGGCGCCATTCATAATGACACCGAGCTTTGTGCCTTTTTCCTCGGTAAAGGCTTTGACGACGGCTTCGATGTTTTCTTCGGTGAACGAAGAACCCACCCGCTCACGCAGGTGGTTCTCCCCTGTATCTTCGAACTCGGCTTCGAACCGGTCGGCGAGCTCCGGCAGCCATTGCTGCAGCTCCGGGAACTTCCGTAGATTTTTTTCTACCGCCGCGCCGTCAAAATCGAAGTCTTCGCTGAAATACGCGCGGCCCTGACCTGAGAAATCCTTGAGCGTAAAAAACCGCTGACGGATTAGATCGATGGTGCGGACGAACCAATCGTGCGAGCCATGTTCCGGGATGTCGAGAGCGATAGTTTCGGGTCGGTCGGCGATTTCCGTGGTGCTCTCGAAAGCTTGCGCTTCGGTCGACGAGATCGTTCCTGCGATTGCCCTTCCGTCGGGGTCGTATTCTTCGCGCCAGAGTTTCTCGCGCTTTAGCTCGCCCTTCACGAATGGCAATAACTCCGAAAGCGGCATCGTCCGGATGTACTCGGCGTTCATCCACTGGGCCTTGTCGTCGGTCCAATGTCGGGAGTCGTTCTCTTTAAAATTGAATATCGCGTTAGAGCGATGAATGCCCTCCAGCGAAAACTTCTCGACGAGCTCCGAGAGCGAGTAGATCTCTTTTTCTTCGCTGGCCGACCAGCCGAGCAGTGCGAGATAATTGCGAAATGCCGCTGCGAGAAACCCTGCGTCCCGATACGTCGTCATCGAGACAATCTCGCCGTGTTTGCGCTTCGAGAGCTTGCCTTTATTCGGCGCCATAATGAGCGGCAAGTGCGCGAAGATCGGCGGCGTCACGCCGAGCGCCTCGTATATCAGGATTTGCTTGTGCGCATTCGTGAGGTGATCCTGACCGCGAATGACGTGCGTGATCGTCATCTCGATGTCGTCGCAGACAACCGCTAGGTTGTAGAGCGGATGACCGTCGGATCGAAGCAAAACGAGGTCTTCCGTTTCAGAATAATCACGTTCCTGAAGACCGTAGACAGCGTCTTCGAACGACGTCTTGCCCGTCGCAGCGACCTTTAGCCTGATCGCAAAGGGCTCACCCGCTGCGGCGCGTGCGTCTGACTTTTCGGCACTCAGATCTCGATACTCATTGTCCCGAAAATTCTTATCACCACCTTGAGCTCGTGCGCGTTCCTTTATCGTGTGTTTAACGTTTGCATCCGTCGGCTCGGCCTTGGGCGTAAAGTCGCGGTAGGCCTTGCCTTCGCCAAGCAGCCGAAGTGCGGCAACGCGATGTTTGTCGGCATTGTCAGACTGAAAGACGATTTCCTCGTTGTGATCGAGCTCTAGCCACGCGAGCCCTTCCAGGATCGAACGCGTCGATTCCTCGGTCGATCGGGCGAGATCGGTGTCCTCGATCCGAAGGAGAAATTTACCGCCGACGTGGCGGGCATAAAGATAGTTGAAAAGTGCCGTCCTCGCAGAACCGATATGCAGATATCCCGTCGGCGAAGGAGCAAAGCGAACGCGAGCAGTCATAAGGGAAGAGTATAGCGGATAGAATGGCAACCACGCCCGAGCGGCGATATCGGAAGCGCTGCACTGTCAAATTGTAAAGGCCTCCGCCAAAAAAGCGCGAGGCCTATATGTAATCTGGCGGAGACGACAGGATTCGAACCTGTGAAGGGCTTTTGACCCTTAACGATTTAGCAAACCGCCGCTTTCAGCCGCTCAGCCACGTCTCCGTTTGTTCGTCCGATCAATCAAGATCGGAGATTCAATTCTAGCCGCAAGGCAAACTTTGTCAAGAGTTGCGCCATCGAACTGGTCAAGTTGAGTTCCCTTTGAGATTGACAGAGTTGTCATTTGCACCCAAAATACGATAGCTACTCGTATTAACTTTCATGAATCCTGGTTTTAAAACCACACGGGCCGCATCTGCGGTCGCGATCATACTGGCGCTGCTAACAGTCATGCTACCCGCGAATGCTTTCGCGGCTGAGCCAGCGTTGTATAGCGCCGGCGGCTTCGGCACGATCAAGGGTGTGGTGCGGGATTCGGCGGGCGAGCCTATTGCGGACGCGACCGTCGCGATCTTTCGGCTTGGGACCTCTGACCTACTCAAGCAAGTTCAATCGGCCGCGAATGGCAGCTTTCTTGCGAAGATAGCTCCCGGCACATACACCGTGCTCGCCGTGGCCCAGGGTTTTAACCCCGTGACGCTGTCGGACGTACAGGTCGGCAAGTCGGCCGAACTTAATTACGGCTTCCGCCTCGAGAAGGCCGGCCAGGGCAATACGCTCCCCGAGAAACGCGTCGATCGCAGTAGTTCTAAATGGCGAATCCGGGCCGCACAGGCAGGGCGTTCGATCTATCAGAATCAAGAGGGCGAATCAACCGTCGCCGAGGACACCGTTGCTCAGGCCGACGACGAGAGCGAAGAACGTCACTCGGCCCCGTCCAGCACCGTGGTCGAGACGTATGCCGCGGGCACTTCCCAAGGCGGATATGTCGGGCTCAATTTTGCGACTGCCGTACCGCTCAGCGAGGACGTGACTATTGCTTTTGCGGGCCAAATCTCTAAAGGACGTCTTTCGCCGCAGCGATTAGAAAGTGCTCTCGCGTTTCGGCCATCGGACCGCCATCAAATAAGGATCGTGGGCGGCGTCGGCAGCTTCGGTCTGGCCGACGGCAGAAAGCTTGGTCAGTTCTCGGTTCAGGCTACAGACGAATGGAGAATCCGCGAAGGACTAGTCCTCGTCTACGGCGTCGATTATTCAAAGTTTTTTGGAGCAGGTGACGATGTTTCAATCTCGCCGCGGCTGGGACTGCAGTTCGATATCGATGCGAAAACACGAGCTCGCGCCTCATATACTTCCCCGACCGACGACCGCACGTGGATGCAGGCGGTTGAGCTGGAGGGCACGGAGCTCCTGTTTACGGAACCCGTTGCCATAGAAGATTTAGTGATTGCCGAAGGCCGACCTTCGATTAATAAATCGCGTCGGTTCGAGTTTGGTATCGAACGCGTCTTAGATAACCGCTCCTCGATCGAGGGCAATGTCTTTATCGACACGACGTTTGGCCGCGGTGTCGGCCTTAACGCTCTGCCCTTCGATACGCTCGGCGGCGACGAGTTCGATCATCTGGTGGCGAATCAACAGGGCCGCTCGCGCGGCGCGCGTGTGGTTTATAATCGCCGCCTTTCCGGAATCTTTAGCACGGCGGCAGGGTACTCGTTCGGTCTGGGCCAGCAGTTATCTCCGGCGGCGTTGACGGGCCCGGCCGACGCGTTTGAGGACGCTATATTCCACACATTCTTCGGTCAGCTCTCGGCCGACCTAAATACGGGCACGAGCATTCGCACGGTCTTTCGCCTTTCGCCCGAGGCGACGGTATTTGCTATTGACCCATTCAAGGGTCGGCTCGCGATCTACGATCCGGGGCTGAGCGTCCTCATCACTCAGTCGCTTCCGAATCTCGGCCTTCCATTCAAGGCACAGGCCATAGTTGACGCTCGCAACCTCTTTGACTTCCAGCAAATCGTCTCCGGCGAAGAGGGCAGCATCCGACTCACGGGTCAACGACGAATGGTCCGCGGCGGTATTCGCGTTCGCTTCTAACACTGCCGCCTTTGTCCGAAATTTCGGATTCGACAGCAAAAAACTGTATAGAACCGTCGGTCCTGCCCAATTCCCCGGCTATATTTGCCCTTAAAGTTCGCTGGCGGACTCAGTTTGACCGCTATTGCCGTCTAATACTGATTGGAACGTAGTTTGCGTCCAAATTCTGAACGGAGAACTGTGTCCTCAACTATGAAGGGCAAAATGATCACAAGTTGGAGCCTGCCGTGGCTAATCGCGGCCGTACTGCTCGTTGCCGGAGCGGCTCTAAACCTGTCTCAGCGTGCCTCTCAAGACTTGCCGGCCACGGACGGCGTTCTTTGGACGCTCAGGTCCGATGGCATCTACGCGACGCGCGTAGTGCCCGGTCTCGCAGCAGATCGTGCGGGCATATCTCTCGGCGATAAATTGATCGGCCTCGGTCTCGAGACGGACCGTACGGAGGAGATCACGTCTCCGGCGGACGTTCAGATGTTCCTAAACACCGTCGGTGTCGGCGGTGGTCTCACCTATTTTTATCAAAAGACCGGATACTCGTTTGCGGATAATTACTATTTTGCCGACCTGCGCAATATCGACTCGGTGCCGCGCTGGACGCCGTCGGTAATTCTTCTTGCATTTGTCGGCCTGATCTGGCTCGCGGCCGGCGCCTTTGTACTATTCAAGCAGGGCAGCCAGTCGCCGTTTGTCATCCATTTTGCAACCGTCTGCCTGACGGCCTTTGTTTTCCATTCATATAGCGCAATCGGGCTCGGGCAGGATTTCGACCTTGCCGTAAGTTTGATCGATAACATCGCGTTTGCATTTTTCGCGGCCCTCTTCCTGCATTTCTGTCTGCGATATCCGGTCCGATCGGCATTTTTTGATACGCATCCATGGAAAACCTACGCGATCTACGTCGTACCCGCCGTGCTTACGCTATGGATGACAGTCCTGTTCCTCGTCCCGGCGCTTGCCTGGCGCACGTCGGTGGCGTCGATGATCGCGTCGTTCGATGATCGTTTTAATCTAACGCTCACGACGTACACCGTTGTCCTCTGGCATTTCATCGCCTGTGTCGCGATCGGGGCCGGTGTCCTGGTCTGGCGTTTCTTAAAGAATGATCACGTCGTCGTCCGACAGCGGTTAAAGTGGGCGATGGCCGGTACGATCGCCGCAATTATCCCGATCCTGCTGATGCAGCTGGCATTTCGGTTTGGAGTTCGCATCGAAGACGATACGGTTGCTACCGCAATTACGACGCTTCCGCTTGCGTTGATTCCTCTCAGCTTTGGCCATTCAGTCGTTCGCTACCGCCTGATGGATGTCGACGTCGTAGTGCGGCGTGCGCTCGTGTACGCGATGACCACTGTGGCGATCGCGATGATGATCGGTGCGGTCGCACTCGGCCTGGTGTTCCTCGTCGTCGGCGAAGACCTTACCCCAACCGAGATCACGCTGCGTTCGCTGATCGCGGTTATAGCGATGGCAGCGATCGTGATCGTGAGCGAACCAATTAAGCGTTTCCTGCAGGAGCGTGCGGACAGATTTTTCTACGGCGAGCGATACGACCTAAGACAAGGCTTGCTCGATTTTGGCAAAACGCTCAGTGCGACGACCGCCCTTGATCCCCTGCTAAACGCACTGACCGAGCGGCTGCGTCAGGTGCTCGACGTTCAAAAGGTCGCCGTCCTGATCGAGGACGAGCTCGCGCCGTCTCATTATCGAATCGCGAAAACCGTCGGTCTGGACGAGGAATACCGCATTCCGGCGGATTTTCGAACGATGGTTCGGCAGAAGTCGGCAGATCGCGGCATCGTCCGTGCAGACGAGCTGGACAGTGCCGAATCGGACGAAGCGAGCGACTTTGCCCTCCTGCCTGTGCGGCAGGAGCTGCATTATTTCGTGCCGTGTGTCGCTCGAGGGAAAATGGTTGCGGTCATCGGCCTGGGCAGGGCGAGCGACGGTTCGCTGCTCTCCTCCGAGGACCTCGAGATCCTCAGGACCGTTTCCGGTTACATCGCCGTCGCCGTCGAGAACAGTCGTCTCTACGAGGAGCAGCAGCAGCACAACGACGAACTCGCGCTGCTCAAAGAGTTCAACGAATCGATCGTCGAGTCGGTTAACGTCGGCCTCCTGGCCGTCGATGAAGACGGCCGAGTGACGCGATGCAACTCGCCTTTTGAGCAGCTGATGGGCCAAGGCCGCGACGAAGTCGTCGGCCGGCGCGTCGAGGAAATCTTCGACGAGGCGTTCGCTCTCAATCTCGAGAATATTCTCGGTAAATCACGCTGGCATCTGACCGAGATTAGAAACGCCTACAAGCTGCACACATTTGACGCTGAAGGGCGCTCGCTGATCTTGAACGTTGCTGTCGCACCACTGCGTTCAGTCTCGAATCAGCATAGGGGAGCAATCATTGTCCTCGAAAACGTCTCGTCGCGCGTTAGGCTCGAAGAAACCCTGCAGCAGAGCGAAAAGCTCTCGAGTATCGGCCTGCTCGCCGCAGGCGTCGCGCACGAGGTAAACACCCCGCTGACGGGCGTTTCGAGCTACACGCAGATGCTGTTGGGCATGATTCCGGAAACCGATCCGAAACACGCCCTGCTGCAAAAGATGCAGCGGCAAACGGATCGGGCCACAAACATCGTCGGAAATCTCTTGAATTTTTCGCGTACTGGCAGCACAGCGGATTTTGCCGAACTCAATCTAAACGGTCTTCTCAACGACACGATTCAGCTCCTCGAACCGCAGCTTCGCAAGACGAACATTGAGATCGTACGCGACTACGATGAAGCACTGCCGGAGATTATCGGGAACAGCGGGAAGCTGCAGCAAGTCTTCACCAACCTGATCCTGAACGCCCGGGATGCGATGTTCGATGGCGGCGAGATCCAGCTAAGGACGCGCACCTATCTCGATGAGATAGGTGTCGAGGTCGAGGACAGCGGCGAAGGCATTTCACCTGAGAACCTCACAAAGATTTTCGATCCCTTCTTCACGACGAAAGGCGTCGGTAACGGTACCGGCCTCGGCCTTGCGGTGACTTACGGAATCGTCCAGGAGCACTTCGGCTCGATCGAGGCGAGCAGTGATGACTCGCGAGGCACGACGTTCAAACTTACCTTCCCGGCCGCATCCGCATCACGTCGCCGGGCCGTCAGCTAGTTGCTCGTCTTTCGAATACCTCAAAAAATAAATAGACGTCAGTAGCGACACGAACATTATCGCCGCAGCCACCCAGTAGGTGCGCCTGAGCGTTCCGCCGTCGACCGTGCTTGCGATGTTGGTAAGCAGGACACCACATAAAAGCGGCCCGACGACGCGTGCCAGGCTCGCAGCGGATTGTAAAATTCCCAGCATTCGCCCTTGCTCGGCATCACCTGCGTTCCGAGACGCGAGAGTCGACAGGGCCGGCGTAGCGAGCGAGTTGCCGATCGCGAGGCCCGCAGTGATGATGAGCAGTGCGATGATACCGCCACTTTGGTTCGAGATCAGCGGGGTCGCAAAGAGGGTGCCCACGAGAATGGCACAGCCCAGAACTGCAAGCTTCGCCTCACCGATCCGCGTCGCGAGCTTGCCGAAAACCAATCCCTGCATCAGGGCCGCAATAAATCCAACAAAAGTAAACAGGTAACCGGTCTTCGCGGTTCCAAACTCGAAGTTTACGAGCGTGAAGTACGCAAACGATGTCGTCATCATTGAGAACGCCGTCACCAGCAGGAAATAGTCGAGCGTGATGGTCGCAAAACGGGCGTCCTTGAAAGTGGTCATGAGATTGGCCAGTCTGCTCACTTTGTTCGCCGGCAGGGCGGGCTCACCGAGCCTGCGGGATTCCGGCAGATAGAAGTAGAGGAACGCTGCATTAGCAACGCTCAGGCCTGCCGCGAACAGGAGCGGAACGTGATTTCCCCACCGGCTCAGGACGCCGGCAATCGCTGGTCCCAGAATAAACCCGAGTCCGAAGGCCATCCCGAAAAGGCCCATTCCTCGCGCACGGTTCTGGCGAGTTGTCACGTCGGCGATGTAGGCTTGTGCCGTTGAGAGATTTCCGCCCGTAATACCTGCGAGAATGCGGCCAAAATAGATCATCCAGAGAGCCGTCGCAAAGCCGAGCACGAGGTAGCCGACGGCACTCCCCAGAATCGTGATGAACAAGATCGGGCGCCGCCCAAATCTGTCCGACAAACTTCCCCAGACCGGCGCAAACGCGAACTGCATTAGGGAATACACGCCCATGATCAACCCGACATCCAGCGGAGTTGCGTTGTATTCTTCCGCATAAAAGGTCAGCAGCGGAATCACGATGCCAAAGCCAATCAGGTCGATCAGCACCGTCACAAAAATTATGATGAGCGGTGTCGTGAAGAATTTTTCTTCCGGGGCAGAGGTGTTCGGGTCGGAATTCATTCGATATCAGTTTCCTGCGACTTTGCGATTCCCACGCACGCCCCTAAGAGCGCGCGAGGCCGCGAGAGATGCTCGTCTCAAGACGTTATAGTAAGATAACCGAAAAGCTTACGGTTCCCATCCGCACGCAGTCGGATCAGCCTCGCAAAATGCCGAAACATATATTTTTAAAAGCAGTCGCGCTCCTCGTCCTCACATTATGTGCTCTCGATCAGGAGGCGCTTGCCCAGCGCAGTAGTCGGCCCGCTCGAATAACGCCGCCCGTCACAATACAAGCGGTTCAACCCGAGATCGCCTACGCCGTCTCGATGTCCCGACCGGCGACGCACCTTCTCGAGGTCGAGATGCGTGTCAAATGGCGGGCGATGCCGGATCAGGTGGACCTAAAGATGCCTGTATGGACGCCGGGCAGTTACCTCATTCGTGAATATTCGCGGCACGTCCAGCAGTTCTCTGCGACGTCTCCCGCCGGCGCCGCGCTCGCGTGGCGCAAGACGAGCAAGAATACTTGGCAGGTCGACACGAAGGGCGTTAGCGAATTAGTCGCAAGGTACGTCGTTTACTCTAACGAGCTCACTGTGCGCACAAACGAGCTGAACGACGAACACGCGTTTTGGAATAACACCGCGCTCCTTATGTTCGTGAAAGGCCAGCTCGCCGCTTCACCGACGATCGCGGTACGCCCATTCGGCAATTGGAAGGTCGCGACCGGCCTGCCGGCGGTCGATGGACAAACGAACACCTTTCGCGCAGAGAATTTTGACGTTCTCTACGACGCGCCCTTCGAGGTGAGTAACTTCACGGAGTTTGCGTTCGACGCTCAAGGCAAACGCCATCGCTACGTCATCACCGGAGAGGGAAATTACGACCCGGCGCGCCTCTCCGCCGACACCAAGAAGATTGTCGAGGCAACGTATAAGATTTTTGGAGAATTGCCGTACAACGATTACACCTTCATCGTTAACCTCCGCGGCGGCGGCGGCCTCGAGCATCTGAATTCAACGGCGTTACAGGTAAGCCGATTCGGCTTTAAGCCGGACTCGCGATACAAGAACTTTCTGGGACTCGTCGCCCACGAATTCTTCCATGTCTACAACGTCAAGCGGATCAGGCCCGACGCGCTCGGCCCATTCGACTACGAAAACGAAAATTACACGCGCCTGCTGTGGGTAGCTGAGGGAGCGACCGAGTACTACTCAAATCTGCTGCTCGTACGCGCAGGACTCGTGAGCCCCGCAGAATTTTTGCTTCAACGCTCGGCGGGCATATCAGCGCTCGGGCAAAGGCCGGGCAGGTTTGAGACCAGCCTCGAAGATGCGAGCTTTGACGCGTGGATCAAATACTATCGGCAGGACGAGAACTCGGTCAACAATCAGATCTCATACTATGACAAGGGCGAGATCGTCAGCATGATGCTCGACATCTCGATCCGCTCAGCGACCGCCGGGGCAAAATCCCTGGACGACGTGATGCGGTATCTCTACGTCGAATTTTTTAAGAAGAACAGGAATTTTACCGACGCGGATTTTCAGAAGGCGTGCGAAATAATTGCCGGTCGCAGCATGGATGATTTTTTCGCAAAATATGTGAGGGGCAAGGCCGAAATCGATTACAACTCGTTCCTGTCGGGGATTGGCCTCCAGCTATATTCCGACCCAGCCTCAGCCGACCGAGCGTATTTTGGGCTTGATACCCTCGAGGAAGGGGCGGGCCTGAGAATTCGCACGGTAACCGCGGGTAAGCCCGCTTACGAGCAAGGCTTAAACACGGGGGACGTGATAGTTGCGATCGATGGCTATCGCGCGACGCAGGCCTTTTTGCAAAGCTATTTGGGCGAGCGCAAAGTAGGCGACAAGGTCAAGCTAACTCTTTTTCGTTATGATAAACTCCGCGAATTCGAGATCACTGCCTCCGCCGACAATCGAAAGGGATATTCAATTATTCCACTCGAGGCGGCAACCGAAGCCCAGCGAAGCCTGCTCAAGCAATATCTGAATGCCGATCTCAAGTAAGCTCTGCGCCAGTTTGTTGATCGCGGCCGTACTCGTCTTATCGAGCTGCGGCGGCGAAGATATGCCCGGCGATACCGGTCCGCGCACGATGAGCGAGGTGCCGTCAGTCTCACTTAGTTATCGCTACGAGGGCGACGTGAGCGCGCCGTCTGTCGCCGAGACTCAAAGCTACGACCGCAATGCGCAGGTGCAGGCCGATTTCGACAACAACCGGACGGCTGAGATCCTCGAACGCACGATCACCTCGCCTGACAAGAAACATGTCTTCGCCGTCTACCGGAAGCTGGGCGATCAAGGGGCCGATTTCCGCCTCGATGCCTATTCGCCCGAGGGCACACTGGTGCGTAAGGTCACATCGGATTCGATGGCCGTTCGGTTCCCGGATACGCTAACGTGGGCGCCGGATTCGAGTTCGCTCGCGTTTGTCGCGATGCTCCGAGAAGTACCGAACGAAACTGCGCAGGCCTCGCCATCGCCTTCTCCTTCTCCATCAGCATCACCCACGCCATCCGAAACGCCGGTTCTCGACGCCGTGACAGGCGAGCCGATCCAGGAGGCGAACACAGCCGCGCCCGCAGTAGAGGCATCGCCTTCGCAAGTTGAACCGACGCCGACCGCTCCGACCGGAATTCTCACGTTTCGCACCGAGCAGATCTATATCTGTAACGCCGAAGGCGGCGCATTAAAAGCCGTCACGCAGAACGAGGGCCTGATCTATTTCTATTATGTTTGGGCACCGGACAGCTCTATGCTCGCGGCCCTCGCGACTACGCATCGCGAATGGCGGTATCTCGAGATACTGGCCGAAGGCAAGGGCGAGAAAATGATCCCAATCGGGCGCCTTCGTTTTGTCGAAAAGAATGGTCGCGAGCGTCGGCTCGATGATAATCTCACCGCCGTTCATCCTGTCTGGTCGCCCGACTCAGCGAAGGTTGCGGCAGGCTTTGGCACCCAGCTCAGAATCTATGATGCGGCCGGCATCAGTCCCACTCAGGCCGCGATTCCGCTAAAAAACCAGTTGTTGATCTCGTCGCAGCAGTTCGATCGCGACCAGGCGAGGCTCGCGCAGAACGTCTCCACCGACGCGAACGCCGCGCCCCCGGCTCCGGCCAACAACGAACCACTTACAACCCTTCCCGACGAGAGACTGCTCGTGTCTTTCAAGCCGATTGTGGAGCTCGCCTGGACGGCGGACAACCTCGTCTATTTCCGTACGGCGGATATCAAGCGGATGAAGCTCGAGACCGACAATGTGACGAGTTTTGCACGGTGGCATCGCCTTATCCTTTCGCCGCAGGCGGCCGCAGTTCCGAATAAGGTACGTTAGGAGAAAATGGATGAAATTCGAGACAGTCGACGATATCTTTACAACTAACGCCAAGCTGCACGAGCGGTTTCGCACGACCGTTTTGGCAGTGACGGACGATGAAGCGAAGGTGCGGCCCGACGGCGAGGAATGGTCCATCGCCGAAATCGTAGAGCATGTCTCAATCGTTGATGCTGGCATCGCCCGCATCTGCGCGAAACTCCTTGACGGAGCGAAGGCCGCGGGCAAAGCTTCCGACGGCTCACTTGCAATCACGGAGAAATTCCGCGAGGGCACAGCGCGTATCGCAAATGAAAAACTAGAGGCTCCGGACCGCGTTCGCCCTACCGGCAAGGTCTCGATAGCCTCGGCTCTTGCAACGATGGACGCGACCGCGACGGGCGTTGAAGCTCTTCGTGCAGACTTGGCACGGGTGGACCTCTCAGCAAACACCTTTCCTCATCCCTATCTGGGCGATATGACGGCTGCCGAATGGCTCGTTATGTATGGCGGACATCAGGCACGCCACGCCGCGCAGATCGAACGAATTCTCGAGAAAATCAGGCATTAAAATGCCCCAACCGGAAGGAGGTAACTCCGGTCGGGGCAACACCTCGAATACCAAACTTCATCGCGTCAATTAGATCAGAAACGCTCGAGGTAATAATACGATGTGACCGCAATTTGAATGGTTGTCAAAAAA
>Ga0136640_10000415_pt1 | contig 16447 bp, 17 predicted proteins | sample AntDrymUQ8642106_2_FD_105498 | JGI IMG/M metagenome (GOLD analysis project Ga0136640, IMG submission 105498) | Polar desert sand microbial communities from Dry Valleys, Antarctica - metaG UQ864 (21.06) | ecosystem: Environmental > Terrestrial > Soil > Desert | place: Antarctica: Dry Valley...
GGAAACCTACCGCGCGGACTACCCAGCCATCCTCGCCGTTCGCGCCGGGGAAATGCGGGGGGCGATCATCGGCACCATCGCCATTTTTGGACTGGAGACACTCGGCCTGATGGTGCTTGGCATCTTGCTGCTACGCAACGGCTTTCTCACCAACGGCTGGGAGGCGGCGCGCTACCAGCGCTGGGCGGTGCGTAGTTATGTGATCGGCATCCCGCCGCTGATCGCGCTCGCATATTGGAATTTCGCGATTGGCTTCGATACCCACGCGGTTTTCGCGACCTGGGCGGCGTGGGCCGAGCCCTTCAAATATGCCGTCATGTTCGGCCACGCGTCGCTGGCGATGCTGCTGCTCGCGCGCTTCGCTGGTTCCCCGCTGGTCGCACGCATCGCCGCCGCCGGCCGCGCGGCCTTTAGCAATTACATCGGCACGAGCCTCGTCATGACGAGCCTGTTCTACGGCTATGGCGCGGGGCTGTTCGGGCACGTCGGGCGCGCCGAAGTCTATCTGTTCATATTAGCGATTTGGGCGGCGATCTTGCTGTGGAGCAAACCATGGCTCGAACGCTATCGCTACGGCCCGTTCGAATGGCTTTGGCGTTCGTTGAGCAGGGGCGAGACCCAGGCGATGCGAAGGGACGCCTGAGTCCTTTTGGAACGGCGTTAAATTCGCCCGAATTCCTGGTTGGCGGCCGATTTCTTACCGAAGCCGGGACGGCGCTCGGCGAGCGGATTTATCTCGCGGTCGAACAGCGCGGCCGTCTCGTCGAACAGGCGGCGAAGCTCGACCACCTTGGCGACCAGCTCATCGGGGAAGCGCTGCATCTCGACGCAGCGGCGCGCGGTGAATTCGATCTCTTCGGCAGCGTCGCCGAGGGGCTCCGCGCCGAACTGGCGCGCCTCCGATTTGAGCGTGTGCGCGGGAAGGACGAGTGCGGCGGTATTCTCCTCGTGCATCGCCTGCTCGATCCGTGACACCGATTTGACGCCGTCTTCCTTGAAATAGCCGAGGATGCGGACGAAGCCCGGCCCGAGCTCGGCACGTGCCTTCTGGAACGCTTCCCAGTCGACGGTGCTGATCGCTTCTTCTTCGTCCAAGGCTCGTCTCCACGTGAGCGGCGCGTTCGCCCTGCAGCGTCCGGTGTCGCCCGCTCTACCCGGCAAGTGGTAAAGAGGGTGTTGACGCCTCCCCCGTTTCGAACGTCGAGAACGTCAGGCGTCGAACGGGTTCTTGGCGGCGCGGGTCGAAAGCCGGATCGGGACCGCACCGAAGTCGAGATCGCGGCGCATGCCGTTGACGAGATATTTCAGATAGCTGTCGGGAAGCTGGTCGGTGCGCGTCCCGAACAAGACGAAAGTCGGCGGGCGCGTCGCCACTTGTGTCAAATAGCGGAGCTTGATTCGCCGGCCGCCTGGCGCGGGCGGAGGGTTGGCGTCGACCGCGCCTTCGAACCAGCGATTGAGAACCCCGGTCGAGACGCGCTTGCCCCAAATGTCGCGGGTCTCGAACGCCGCTCCGATGAGCGCGTCGATGCCTTTGCCGGTCGCGCCCGAAACGGTCAGCAGCGGCACCCCGCGCGCCTGGGCGAGGCCTTCCTCGAGCGCGGCGCGAACGCCCTGGAAGAGCCGGCTTTGGTCTTCTGCCACGTCCCATTTGTTGAGCGCGATGACGAGCGCGCGGCCTTCCTCGAGGACGTGCGAAGCGATTTTGAGGTCCTGGACCTCAAGCCCGCGGGTCGAATCGAGGAGCAGCACGACGACTTCGGCGAAATCGATCGCACGACGCGTGTCGGCGACCGACATTTTCTCCAATTTTTCGTCGATCTTGGCGCGCTTGCGCATTCCCGCGGTGTCGATCAGCCGCACAGGGCGCATTTCGCCATCCCTGGCCTTCCACGCCCATTCGATGGCGATCGAATCGCGCGTGATCCCGGCCTCGGGCCCGGTGATCAGCCGCTCTTCGCCGAGCATGCGGTTGATAAGGGTCGATTTACCCGCGTTCGGGCGCCCGACGATAGCGAGCTTGAGGGGGCCTTCACCCTCCTCCTCGGGCTCCTGCTCGGCTTCCTCGCGTTCAAGGAAGGGACGCAGGCTGTCGAACAAATCGCCGATCCCCTCGCCATGCTCGGCGCTGATCGCGATCGGCTCGCCGAAGCCGAGCGCATAGGCTTCGAGGCGGCCCGTCTCGCCGGCGCGGCCTTCGGCCTTGTTGGCGACCACTACGACTGGGGTCTTTTCCGAACGCAGCCAGCGCGCGATTTCCTCGTCGAGCGGCATCACTCCTGCGCGGCCGTCGAACAGGAACACGGCGACGTCGGCATCGCGCACCGCGGCCTGGGTCTGGGCGCGCATGCGGCCGGGGAGCGAGACCGGGTCCTCGTCCTCGAACCCCGCGGTATCGATCACTCGAAAGTCGAGCCCGATCAGCGAGGCATCGCCTTCGCGCCGGTCGCGGGTCACTCCGGGCATATCGTCGACTAGCGCGATCTTGCGGCCGACCAGCCGGTTGAACAGCGTCGACTTGCCGACATTGGGCCGGCCGACGATCGCGACCGTGGGTTTGCGCTTAATCATCAAACTCCGTTCGTGCTGAGTAGCCGTTGCTTTCGCAACGGAGTATCGAAGCATCCCTCGCTACGGGCCTTCGACTTCGCTCAGTCCCTACTCAGGACGAACGGCTCCGGGCCTGCTACCCCCGATACGCCGTCAGCCGCCCGTCGTCGTCGAGGATATAAAGCATGTTTTTCGCCACAACCGGCGACAGGCTCACTCCGCGGTTGAGGGCGGTGGTGGATTGGACCGCACCGTCGGTCGGCGAGACGTTGACGAGCTGTCCGGCGGAGTTGGCGAGGATCAGCCGGTTGCCCGCCAGAATGGGGCCAACCCAGCTGATCGGGCCTTCTTTGTCTTCGGCATCCTCGTAGCGCGCGAGCTGCGAAATCCAGCGGATCTTGCCAGTGGCGCGGGCGATGCACATCAGGCGCGCATCGTCGGTCACCACGAACAGCCACTCACCCGCCACCCACGGCGTTGCGATTCCCGCGATGTTGAGTTCCCAGATGCGCTGCCCTGTGACCAGCTCGAGCGCGACCATCCGCCCGCCCTGGCCGAGCGCATAGACCCGGCCGCTGTCGATCACCGGATTGGCATCGATATCCGACAGCGACGACACCGAAATCGAAATGCTGGTGCGTGCCAGTGCGTCCTGCCACAACGGACGCCCGTTCTCGTAGCGATAGGCGTTGAGATCGCCGCTCGCGAAGCCCGCGACGACGGTGCCTTGCGCGAAGGCGGGAGCGCCGGCTCCGAACACGCCGGCGAGCTCGAGCGCGGCGGCTTGTGACCACAAAGTCGTGCCGTCGCTGGGTTTGAGCGAATAGATCTGGCTGTCCTGGCTCATGACATAGACATTGCCCTCGGCAACGGTCGGCGCGCCGCGCAGCGGACCGCCGGGGCGCACGCTCCACGCCACCGCGCCTGTTTTGGCATCGAGCGCCGACACCGAGCCAAGGCCGTTTGTCGCGTAAACACGGCCATCGCCGTAGCTCACCCCGCCCCCGAACCGCGCGGCGTCGTCATCGCCCTCCGGGCCCGGTTTTCCGCTCCACACCGTCGCGCCGGTGCTAGCGTCAAAGGCGCGTACCGCGCCATCGACATCGACGGTATAGACGCGCCCGTCGGCGACCACCGGAGGCGCGCCCAGGCGTTCATATTTACTGCTTCCCACACCGATCGAAATCGAAAAGGCGGGAGTCAAAGCGCCGCCGAGCGCAAGATGGCCGAGCGACTTGGCGGCATTGCCGCCGGGCTGGGTCCAATCGGAATTGGCCACCGCAGCCGGAAGCGTCACCGCAACTCCCGCGAGCGCGGGATCGACTTCGACCCCGGCTTCGAAACCGAGCACTGCCTTGCGTTCGCCGACCGTCGGCGTAATCTTCTTGCCGGCCTTGCCGAAAATGCCACACCCGCTCACCAGGGCGGCGAGGCTGAGCATCAATATGGTCCGCTTCATGTGTATCATTCCTTCGGCGCGCCGACGGCGGCGCTGGTTTCCGGGCTGTCCTCAATCGCGTCGATGCCAAGCGTCCCGGCCATCTGGGTCGCGCGGGCGCGGATGCTTTCGGGAACGCCTTCGTCCTTGGCGATGGCGGCGAACAGCGGCGCGGCACGCTCGGGCTTGCGCTGCTTGAGATAGGCGGCCGCGACCATTTCGCCCGCGCTTCCAAACCACGGATTTCCCGGCTTGGCGAGGCGCTGAAGCCGCGAGATGACGAGCGCGGGGGGGATCGCGTCGAACTCGGCCGCCGTCTGGCGGACCAGCGCGAGATCGCGATACGGCTGAGCGAGCCCGGGGTCGCCTGCGATCGCGCCGAACGCGGCCGAGGCTTGCTTGACCTCACCCTTACCAAGCGCGAGATCGGCCTTCGTCAGCAAGGCCGCGGCGCGATACCCCGCGCTTTTGGACCTGGCCAGCTCATCGAGCCTGGGCTGGGCGGGCTTGTCATTGCCTTCGGCAAGCTCGGTAAGGGCGGCGTCGAGAGTTTCGCTCTGCTGCCCCGCGATCTTCTGCTGCCGGTTCTTCCATACGGTGTAGCCCGCGGCGACCGCGATCAGCAGCACCGCGGCGGCGAGCAGAGCCTTGCCGTAACGCTTCCAGAAGCTGCCGAGCTGCGCGCGGCGAAGCTCTTCGTCGACCTCGCGGTAGAAGCTTACATTCTTGTCCGGCGTCAGCGCCAAGGGGATACTCCAATGCATGTCGGCGCGAAGGGCAGGCTTTTCCGATCCAGTCTGAACCGAAGCTGGCGATGCCCTGCCGCGCGGGCTGTCTATCGCCAAGCGGCAGGCGATGCAAAGGGCTCGCCTACGCCTTCGTCCGGTACAGTTGATCCTCGCTCGGGAACGCGCGCGACCGCACCTCGGCGGCGTAACTCTCCGCTGCCGCCCCGATGCGCGCGGCGAGGTCGTCATAGCGTTTGACGAAGCGCGGGGTGCGTTCGAACAGGCCGAGCATGTCCTCGGTCACCAGCACCTGTCCGTCGCACGAAGGCGAGGCGCCGATTCCGATTGTCGGGCACGCGACATCGCCGGTGATCGCGGCCGCGACTTCCTCCATCACGCCTTCGAGCACCAGCGCGAAGCATCCCGCCTCCGCGACCGCCCGCGCGTCGTTCTTGATCTTCGCGGCCTCGGCCTCGCTTTTGCCGCGCGCGCCGTATCCGCCGAGCATGTTGACCGCCTGGGGAGTGAGCCCGACATGCCCGATCACCGGGATTCCGCGCGCCGCGAGGAACGCCACGGTCGGCGCCATCGCCTCCCCGCCCTCGAGCTTGACCGCGGCGGCGCCAGTCTCCTTCATCACCCGCGCCGCGCTTGCGAACGCCGCCTCCGGGCTCGCCTCGTAACTCCCGAACGGCATGTCGACCGCGATCAGCGCGTGATAGCTCCCCCGCACCACCGCCGCGCCGTGCGCGCACATCATGTCGAGGCTGACGGGCACGGTCGAGGGCAGACCGTAAATGACCTGGCCAAGGCTGTCGCCGACCAACAGCATGTCGCAATGCGGGTCGAGCAGTTGGGCCATGCGCGCGGTGTACGCGGTCAGCATGACGATCGGCGTTTCTACAAAACCGTTTGGGCCCTTGCGTTTGGCGATCGCTGGCGCGGTCAGCCGCTTCATCGGCTGGGGCGTGGGCGTCGCGCGGCTGGTGGCGGTGTCGAGCTGATAAGTGGACATGGGCGGTTACCAGAATGTGGGAACGGGATAGCGGCGGACGATCCGGTCGGCAGTTATGAGGGTCAGGTCCAGGGTCAACGCCTGGGCGACGAGCATCCGGTCGAACGGATCGCGATGGATCGGTGGCAACTCCTCGGCGAAGCTGTGAAGTGCGAAGCTCAGAGCCAGGCGTCGATAGTCGGCCATGAGGAGGCGCTCGAACGGCTCGGGCAATTCCGCCGGATGCTTTGCCCGCTTGATGCCATATTCCCAGCCGGAGACGACGCTCACGCATATAGCTTCACCCGATGTAACGATGCGGTCGCGCACGCGCGCCGGAAGCTTTGGATCGCCATGCGCGAACCACACTATAATCTGTGTGTCGAGCAGCAGGGTCAGGAGAGTTTCTCGAAAGAATCGAGCTCTTCGTCCGTTAAAGTAGGCTCTTTCCAGATAGAGCTCATCGAAGGCTTGCCGCCGATGCTTCCAAAGAACGCCAGGCGGCGTGCCGCGAGCGCAGCACGGTCAAGCTCCGGCGAAACCGGGACCAGCTTTACAGCCGGCTTTCCAGCATGTGCGATCACGACATCTTCGCCGCGCCTGGCGGCTGCGATCAGTTCGGACAATCGCGTCTTGGCTTCACCGATGTTAACATGGATGGTCATGGCTTGGCCAAGCTAGGTTGGTCAAGCATAATTGTCAACCTCGCTCACCAGCGGTTAAGAGGGCTGAAGACATGCCACCGACAGAGTTTTAAGGGCAATCCCATGATCCGCATCCTCCTGTCGCTTGTCGCCGCCTTGACTCTGACCGGCTGCATCGCGCGCACCGCGCTCGATATCGTCACTCTGCCTGTCAAGGCGGCCGGTGCCGCGGTCGATGCGGTGACCACGAGCCAGTCCGAAGCCGACGAGAAGCGCGGCCGCGAAATCCGCAAGCAGGAAGAACGTGAGGGCAAGGAAGCCCGCAAGCGCCGGAAGGCGGAGGCCGAACGCGACGATTAGCGGAACATCGCGGGCGGGAGGCTGGTTGAGCCGGTTGAGTTCAACCCAACCGAAGGACCCATGAAATGTCGGCACCCGAAGATCTGCGCGAAGTCTATCTCGACGAGTTGAAGGATTTGTGGTCGGCCAACGACCAAATGAAAAGCGTCGTCGAAAAGCTCGCCGGCGTTGCCAAGGACTCCAAGCTGAAAGCGATGCTCGATAAATCGGTCGACGGCATCCAGAAACACACCGATCTGTTGAAGGAATTGCTTGCGGAGAATGGCGAGGAAGTCGCCAAGGAGCATTGTAAGGGCATGCAGGGCCTCGTCGCCGAAGCGAAGAAGCACGCGCTCGACGAGGATTTCGACGACGACTCCGTGCGCGACGTGGTCATCATCGCGCAGTATCAGCGCATGACGCATTACGGCATCGCCGGCTTCGGCACTGTCGCCTCGTTCGCCGGCACGCTGGGTCTTAAGGATGACGCGGCGAAACTCGAAAGGGCGACCGGCGAAATCTATACCGCCGACGAATATATGACCAAGATCGCCGAAGCCTGCATCAACGAAAGCGCGGAGGCTTAGACGGACGCAGGCGGTGCGGGGCCGGCGGCACGTTCCAGATGAGCGTGGCCGAACCAGCGTTCATTCCGCCCGCCATCTTGCCCCCGGCAAGGCCGCCCGGCCTGGCCGCGGCGTTTCGCTCGGTGCGCACGGCGATCGATGCCTGGCCCCGGGGGGTGTTCGAAGGCGGCTTCCACCGCCTTCGCCTTCCCGGGGCGCCGGTCGTCGTCAGCGATCCCGCAATGGCGGCCGAGGTCCTGCTGGAGAAAGCCGAAGACTTCCCGCGCGGCGAAAGGATAAACAGGCTGTTCCGGCCGATGTGGGGCCGCGGGATTTTCGTTACCGAAGGCGCCGAATGGCGCTGGCAGAGGCGCGCGGGCGCTCCGGCCTTCCGCCCCGCCCAGATGGCGGCGCTGGTCCCCCTCATGCGCGCCGCCGCCGAACGGACGCTGGGCGAATGGCGGCCGGGGCGCAGCTTTTGCCTGCAAGACGAGACGCGCCGGCTGACCCTCAACGTGCTGTTCGACGCGGCCTTGTCCGGCGGCGAGGACTTCCCCGACAAGGTCGAGGCGAGCCGCCAGATCGAGACCTTCGTCTCCGGCGTCGGCAAATTCATGCCCACCGATTTCTTGCCGATGCCCGACAGCTGGCGTCCATCCGTCTCGGCCAGGGGCGGCAAACCCGCCGCCTATATGCGCGATCATGTCGGCGCGATGGTGGCGCGCCGGCGCGGCGAAGGCCGGCCGAGGGGTGATCTGGTCGATTTGATGATGGCGGCGGTCGACCCGGAAACCGGCGCCCGCATGGACGATGTGCTGGTGCGCGACAATCTGATCGGATTCATCGCCGCCGGCCATGAAACCTCGGCCCACGCGCTTTCCTGGGCGCTTTGGCTGGTCGCCAGCCACCCGCCGACCGAGCGCCGCCTGCTCGCCGAAATCGAAGCCGTCGCGGGCAGGAAGCCGATCGCCGCCGACCATCTCGATCGGCTCGTCTTCGCGCGCCAGGTCGTCCAGGAAACCATGCGCCTCTATCCGGGCGGGGTTGCCCTGGCCCGCACCGCCCAGCGCGATACGTCGATCGGCGGCCACCCGGTCAGGCGCGGCACGCTGGTGACGGTCGCCGTCTACGCGCTGCATCGCCGGGCGGACTTCTGGGAAAACCCGAACGCTTTCGATCCCGACCGCTTCGCGCCCGCGCGGCAAGCGCACCGCCCGCCGTTCGTCTACCAGCCCTTCGGAGCCGGGCCACGCGTGTGCATGGGCGCGGCCTTTGCTATGACCGAGCTCGTCGTCGCGCTGGCCACGCTGGTACGGGGAGCGCGGCTGACGCCCGATCCGGAGCGCCAGGTGAGGGTCGGCGTGCGATTGGGCGCGCTGGTCGCGAAAGACGGTCTATGGATGACCGCATCGCCGCGCTGAAAATAATTCAGTTCATTCCCACTCGATCGTCCCCGGGGGCTTGCTCGTATAATCGTATACCACCCGGTTGATGCCCGGCACTTCGTTGACGATGCGGGTGGCGACGCGGCTCAGGAAGCTTGCGTCGAAGGGGAAGATGTCCGCGGTCATCCCGTCGGTCGACGTCACCGCGCGGAGCCCGCATACCTGCGCGTAGGTGCGCGCGTCGCCCATCACGCCCACGGTCTTGACCGGAAGCAGCACGGCGAACGCCTGCCAGATCGCGTCGTGCAGCCCCGCTGTGCGGATTTCCTCGAGGTAGATCGCGTCGGCCCTGCGCAGCGTGTCGCAGCCTTCTTTGGTGACTTCGCCCGGGATGCGGATGGCGAGGCCGGGGCCGGGAAACGGGTGGCGCGCGACGAAGGCTTCGGGCAGGCCCAGTTCGCGCCCGAGAATGCGCACCTCATCCTTGAACAGCTCGCGCAGCGGCTCGACCAATCGCATGTTCATGCGCTCGGGCAAGCCGCCGACATTGTGGTGGCTCTTGATCGTCACCGACGGCCCGCCGGTGAAGCTGACGCTTTCGATCACATCGGGATAAAGCGTTCCCTGGGCAAGAAAATCGGCGCCGCCGATCTTGCGGGCTTCGTCCTCGAATATTTCGATGAAGGTCTTGCCGATGAACTTGCGCTTGGCCTCGGGGTCGGTGAGCCCCGCGAGCCCGCCCAGGAACAGCGCCTCCGCCTTCACATGGACAAGCGGAATATTGTAGCTGTTCCGGAACAGCGACACGACTTGGTCGGCCTCACCGCTACGCATCAGGCCATGGTCGACGAACACGCAGGTCAGCTGCTCTCCAATGGCTTCATGGATCAGGACCGCGGCGACCGCGCTGTCGACTCCGCCGGACAGGCCGCAAATCACCCTGCCCTTCCCCACCTGTTCGCGAATTTCGGCGATCTTGGCCTCGCGGAACGCCGCCATCGTCCAGTCGCTTGCGAGCCCGCAGACGTGGCGAACGAAATTGGCGATGAGCTTGCCGCCGTCGGGGGTGTGGACGACCTCGGGGTGGAACTGGACTCCGTAGAAGCGGCGCGCGTCGTCGGCGGCCACCGCGAACGGCGCATTGTCGGATTTTCCGACCGCACGGAAACCCTCCGGCAAGGCATCGACACTGTCGCCGTGGCTCATCCACACCTGGTGCCGCTCGCCCGGCGCCCACAGCCCGTCGAACAGCGCGCACTCTTCGGTGACTTCGAGGAAGGCGCGCCCGAACTCGCTGCCCGTCGCGGCGGGTACGACGCTGCCGCCAAGCTGCTGCGCCATCACCTGCTGGCCGTAGCAAATGCCGAGCACCGGCACCGATCCGCCCAGCAGGCGATCCGGAGCGCGGGGGCTTTCGGTCCGCGTGACGCTGTCGGGGCCTCCGGACAGGATGATCCCCTTGGGCCGGAGCCGATCGAACGCCGCCTCGGCGCTCCCGAACGGCGCGATCTCGCTGTAAACCCCCGCCTCGCGCACGCGGCGGGCGATAAGCTGGGTCACCTGGCTGCCGAAATCGACGATCAGGATCGAATCGCCCGATGGGGCTTTTGGCGTCTGGACGGTCATCCCGCCGCTCTAAACGAAAAATGCGCGCGGGCCGCAACCGGACCCGCGCGCACTTTGCTCGTAACTTGGCTCGTAACTTGGCTCGTTACCTAGTAGCCGTAGGCGTAATCGCGGTCCCCGCCGACCCGAATGCCCGTCACGCGGCCGTTGCGCGCAGTGCAGGCGAACTGGACGCGCTCGCTGCCGCGGTCGTAACGATCGTAACGGTCGCGGCCGTAGCCATTATTGCCGTAGCGATCCTGGACCTCGATGGTACCGCGGATGCGGTAGCCGTCGCGGCCGGAGCGATCCACATCGTCGATGTCGCGGACGCGGGCGGACCCGCCGAAGCGGCGGCCGGCTTCGCGCTCGGCTTCATAGGCACAGGCCTCGACCGAAGCGCGCTGATCGTTGCCGTAACCGCCATAACGCCGGTCTTCGTAGCCGCGCGAGTTGCGATTGCCATTGCTGAGCGCGCCAACCGCAGTGGCGACGCCGACCACGGCGATCGTTCCGAGAACGACATCGCCAAGGCTAATGCCGTTGCCGCGGCGGTCGTAACGGCGATCGCGCGCCTCGGCCGGCGATGCCACCGCAGTGACGAGAAGCACTGCCGCAACCGCGCCCGTGATCGTCCTGGATATCGTCTTCATGACAAAATTCTCCGTCAATAAAAGCACCCAAGCCTCGGGTGTTGCTGACCTTTTACCCGCGTCGCACTGTCACAGCGATGAACCGGGGCGGCAGCCGCCGTTCAGCCCGTGCCGGGTTATTGACGCGGGGCCGCTACCTCCAGCCCCGTATGCGCCGCCATAAACGCGTATACGTCCGCCGCCTCCTCGATGATTTTGTCGGTCGGCTTGCCAGATCCGTGCCCGGCGCGGGTTTCGATGCGGATCAGCTTGGGCGCCTCGCCGGTGTTGGCGGCCTGCAGCGCCGAGATATATTTGAAGCTGTGGCCCGGGACTACGCGGTCGTCGGTGTCGGCGGTGGTCACCAGCACCGCGGGATAGTCCCGCCCGCTCTTGATATTGTGGTACGGCGAATAGGCGTAGAGCGTGCGGAAATCGGCCTCACGGTCGGGGTATCCGTAATCGTCGACCCAATAGCGCCCCGCGGTCCAGCGGTTGAAGCGCAGCATGTCCATCACGCCGACTGCGGGAACGGCGACCGCGAACAGGTCGGGCCGCTGATTGATCGCGGCGCCGACCAGAAGCCCGCCGTTCGATCCACCCTGGATGGCGAGCTTGTCCTTGGTGGTGACGCCTTCTCGCACGAGATACTCGCCCGCGGCGACGAAATCGTCGAACACATTCTGCTTGTTGGCGAGCCGCCCGGCATCGTGCCACGCCTTGCCATATTCGCCTCCGCCGCGAAGGTTGGCGACCGCGACCACTCCGCCCTGCTCCAGCCATGCCAGCCGCGTCGCCGAGAAGGAGGGGGTGAGCGAAATGTTGAAGCCGCCATAGGCGTAGAGCAAGGTCGGCCGCCCGCCGCGCAGGCTGAGGCCTTTCTTGTGGACGAGGAACAGCGGCACCCGCGTCCCGTCCTTCGATTTGTAGAAGCGCTGCTGGACGGTGAAGTCGTCCGGAGCGAAGCCGACCTTGGGCTGCGCGAACACCGAAGTCTCGCCGGTACGGCTGTCGTAGCGGTAGATCGCGGTCGGCATATTGAAGCTGGCGAACGCGTAGAAGGTTTCGGTATCGCTCATGTCGCCCGAAAATCCGCCCGCCGTGCCGATCCCGGGGAGCGTGATCTTGCTGAGCGGCCGCCCGGTAAGATCGTAGGTGCGGACCTCGGTCTTGGCGTCGACCAGATAGGATGCGATCAGCTTGTCGCCGACGATCGACGTGCCGTCGAGGGTCGCCTTATCCTCGGCGACCAGGGTGCGCGCCTCGCCGATCGGGCGGTCGATGTCGGTCGAAACGATCTTGAGCCGCGGCGCGTCGCGATTGGTCGCCCAGTAGAATGTGGAGCCCTGATTGCCGATGTACGACCAGTTGTTCTGAAGGCCGGTGATGTAGCGCCGCGGAGCGCTTCCCGGCCGCGTCAGATCGATGAGCGTGATGTCGTAGCGGTCGTCGGTCCCCTCCGACGAAGTGACGATCAGCCAGCGCCCGTCGTCCGAGACCTGCCCATTGTTGCCGAGCTTGGGCCGATCAGGTTGCGCGAACACCAGCCGGTCGGCGGTCTGCGCGGTGCCGAGGCGGTGGAAGTAGATCGCCTGGCCTTCGTTCAGGGACTGATATTTTTGCCCCGCCTTGGGCTCGGCGAAGCGCGAGTAGAAAAACCCCGATCCATCCTTGGCCCAATCTAGATTGGAAAACTTCACCCACTCGACCTTGTCGGGAAGGATGCGCCCGGTGCCCGCGTCGAGCACGCGCACGGTGCGCCAGTCGGTGCCGCCGTCCTGCACCGCGTACAGCAAATGCCGGCCGTCGTCCGAAGGCTGCCATTCGGCGAGCGCGGTCGCGCCGTCGGCCGACCATGTATTGGGGTCGATCAGCATTCGCGGCGTGCCGTTCAGGCTGTCGCGCACGTACAGCACGCTCTGGTTCTGCAGCCCCGTGTTGCGGGTGTAGAAATAGCGGCTCCCGGCTTTGTCGGGAATTCCGAAGCGCTCATATTCGTAAAGCTGGGTCATGCGCTGCTTGAACGCGGCGCGCCCCGGGAGCGTCGCCAGATAGGCGTCGGTGACCGCGTTTTGCCGCGCTACCCATTCGGCGACCTTGCCGTCCTCGCGAACGTCGTTTTCGAGCCAGCGATATGGATCGGCAACCGGTGTTCCGAACTGGGTCTCGACCAATTCCTGGCGGAGCGTCTCGGGATAGACGAGGTTGGCGCGCGGCGCCGCGGGCGGTTCGCTGATGGCTGTGGTCTTCATGCTGCAGGCGGCAAGGGGGATAAGGACGGCGGCGATCATCGGACGCATGGAGCGGACCCTTTAGGACGGCAAGAGAGGGCAGCCTAGCAGCGCGGCGCGGCGCGTCAAAGCGGCATCTGCCACTCGCCCTTGCGATTGATAAGGCTGGCAATTGCCGCCGGCGGCGCGCTTAAGGGCGTTTCCCGAAGGCTGAAAGATCGGCCCAATCCCACCGAGTAGGTCGGCTCGCTTCCGCGCTCGACGCGGCTCCAGCATGCGATCCTCGAATATGATGCCGACCGCATCACCCGCGACGCCTCGTCGCCGAACAGGACGCGGCCTGCGCGGACACCATCCGCCGGCTGGAAGCCACCGGCTCGCCGCTGGTCAGCGACGGCGAGCAGCGCAAATCGAGCTTCGCGACCTATCCGCTGGTCGAAACCCTCGCCGGCTAGGGAATGGCCGACAAGCTCGCGCCGGGCGGCCAGGGTTTCGCGACCTTCGCCGACGAACACCGCCGCCAGCTCCCGCAGCTTATCGAGGGCCGCTTCAAATACCGCACCTACGCCGCCGACTATGTCAAAAAGGCGCGCGTCGTCGCGTCGGCGCCGTACAAGCAGGCGGTGATCGCGCCGTCGATGCCGGCGCTTCTCTACCCGCTCGACGGGAGCCTTCCGAACTAGGAGCGCGAGCGCTTCGAGAACGACCTCGTCTACGAATGCGAGAAAGATATTCGCGGCGCGTTCGAAGCTGGCGCGACGCGGGTTTCGATCGATTTCACCGAAGGCCGGCTCGCGCTTCGCAACGATCCCGGCAATCCGTGGATCGGGCGCGGGATGCTGGGCCATTTTTTTGGCGCTCAACAACCGCGTGCCGTTCCGCTTCTCGCCCGCCGAACGCGTCGACATCGGCATCCACACCTGCCCAGGCCGCGACTGCGATTCGACCCACAGCGCCGATGTCGACTATGCCGATCTGCTTCCCAGCCTGTTCCGCATGAATGCGGGCTATTTCCTCATCCAGGCCGCGAGCGAGGCCGACCGGACACGCGTCTACCAGCTGATCGGCGAGCATATCCGCCGCGACGCCGGGGGGGGTGAAGCAGATCGCCTTCATCGGCGTCATCGATCCCCTGAACCCGCGCGTGGAGACGGCGGAGGAAGTCCGCGACGCGATCCTGCTCGCGGCCAGGTACATCCCGCTCGATCAGCTCGGCGCGACCGACGATTGGGGCTTCTCGCCGTTCAGCACCGACAGCAAGCCCCGTCATGGCTCGCCCGACGCCGCCCGCGACATCGCTTTCAGGAAAATAACCGCCCGTGTCGAAGGCGCGCGCCTCGCTTCCGAAGCGCTCGGCGTCTGAGCGTCGGCTAGCGGGCGCGGCGTTTGCGGCCCGCGAACTCCATGACGCCGTCCTCCACCCTGCCGAACTTGAAGTTCGCAAGGTCGAGCGCGTAATTCTGGTGGAGCTTCCACGGCTTGGTCGTCCCCTGTTTGGGAAGCACGTCGCGCGCCCGCTGGACATAGCCCGAAGTGAATTCGAGCAACGGCGCCTCCGCGACCGACGCATCGCCGCGTGGGATCGCGATTTGCGCGCCGCTGCGCCGCATATGATCGAGCAACCGGCACAGGTAACCGGCGACCAGATCCGCCTTCAGCGTCCACGACGCGTTGGTATAGCCGAACGTATAGGACAGGTTCGGCACGTCGCCGAACATCATCCCCTTGTAGCTCATCGCCCTGGACAGATCGCGCGCTTCCCCGTCGATGGTGAATTCGATTCCGCTCAGCAGCTGCAGCTTCAGGCCGGTCGCGGTGACGATGATGTCGGCCGCGATCGTCTCGCCGCTCGCCAGCCGGATGCCGTCGGCCACGAAGCGGTCGATCTCGCCCGTCACCACCGATGCGCGGCCTGCGCCGATCGCCTCGAACAGGTCGGCGTCGGGGACGAGGCACAGCCGCTGGTCCCACGGATCGTAGCGAGGGGTGAAATGGGTCTCGACATCGTATCCGGGCGGAAGCAGCCCGCGCACCCCGTCGATGAACCTTCGCTTCATCGCCGCCGGGCGCCTGCGCGCCAGGGCGAAGAAGAACATCTGCAGCAGGACGTTGCGCCACCGCACGATTTTGTAGGCGATCCGCGCAGGCGCATGGCGGCGCAGCCGGTCGGCGAAGGCATCGCGCGATGGGCGCGACACCATGTAGGTCGGCGATCGCTGCATCATCGCGACATGGGCCGCGGTCCTGGCCATCGCGGGGACCAGCGTCACCGCGGTCGCGCCGCTGCCGATCACCGCGACGCGCTTGCCTTCATAGGCGAGATCGTCCGGCCAGAATTGCGGATGGACGATGCGCCCGGCGAAAGCTTCGGCACCGGCAAATTCGGGCGAATGGCCCGCCGCATAGTCATAATAACCGCTGCACATGTGCAGAAAATTGCATGTAAAACCGACTAGCTCGCCGGTATCGGTGCGCTCCGCTTCGACGGTCCAGCGCGCGTCAGCCGTGGACCAAGAAGCGCGCTTCACCCGATGGCCAGTCCGGATGCGGGCTTCGATGCCACCCTCGCGCGCGGTTTCGCGAACATAATCGCGGATCGCCGGCCCTTGCGCGATCGCCTCGGCCCCCGTCCACGGGCGGAAGCCATAGCCCAGCGTGTACATGTCGGAGTCCGATCGCACCCCGGGATAGCGGAACAAGTCCCATGTCCCGCCGATCGCGTCCCGCGCCTCGAGGATCGAATAATTCAGCTCAGGGCACCACGCCCGCAAATGATGCGCCGCGCCGACGCCCGAAAGGCCGGCGCCGACGATCAGCACGTCGATATGCTCGACCATCAATCGCCCGAGCGCAAGCGGCTAGGCCGCCTCCTCAAACTCCTCGTCGTCGCCGCCCATCACCGGCCCTGAATCCAGCCCCTTCGCCGCGACATCGCGGTCGACCAGCTCGATGATCGCCATTGGCGCGGCGTCCGATGCGCGGATGTTGGCGTGGATGATGCGGATGTAGCCGCCGGCACGCTCGGCGTAGCGCGGGGCGATGACGTCGAAGAGTTTCACCAGCTGTGTGTCGTCGAGCATGCGCGCATGGGCGAGGCGGCGGTTCGAGAGGCCGCCCTTCTTGGCGAGCGTGATCAATTTCTCAACGTAGGGCCGTAGCTCCTTCGCCTTGGCGGTCGTGGTCGTGATCTGCTCATGCTTGATGAGCGCGGACGCCATGTTGCGGAACAAGGCCGCGCGATGGCTCGAGGTCCGCTGCAGCTTCCGGCCGCCCATTTTGTGGCGCATGTTGGTTCACTCCGTTCGTTAAGGGGCCGTGTCAGGTACCCCAGACCA
>Ga0136640_10000416_pt1 | contig 16432 bp, 17 predicted proteins | sample AntDrymUQ8642106_2_FD_105498 | JGI IMG/M metagenome (GOLD analysis project Ga0136640, IMG submission 105498) | Polar desert sand microbial communities from Dry Valleys, Antarctica - metaG UQ864 (21.06) | ecosystem: Environmental > Terrestrial > Soil > Desert | place: Antarctica: Dry Valley...
CACTCTCAAGCCAGGATTCATCGCCGGCCTGCACACCGCCGCGATCATCGCCGCCGCCCTGTTCCTGCTCGGCGTGATCGCGACCGCCACGCTGATCCGCACCACCCCGAGCACTATTTGACCGGCGTGCCGTCCGCGAGGCCCGGCGGCGCTTGCCTGGCCGGCCGGTTAGATTCCGGCGATGGCCCCGGACCTGCTGAGAAAGCCCGCCGTCGAGCTCGCCCGCATGGTCCGCGAGGGCGAGGTGACCTCGCGCGAGCTCACCGAGGCCTCCCTCGCCCGCATCGAGCAGGTGAACCCCTCGCTGAACCACTGGACGCTGGTCGACGCCGACAACGCCCTGGCCGCGGCGGACGCCGTCGAGCCCGGTGACCCCCGCCCCTTCGCCGGCGTGCCCCTCGCGATCAAGGACCTGTTCACCCCGGTCAAAGGCCTGCGGATGGCGCAGGGATCGGACCTGCTCGGCGAGTTCACGCCCGACTACGACTACGCGCTCGTGCGCCGCTTCCGCGAGGCGGGCTTCGTGCTCGTGGGCAAGACCCAGACGCCCGAGTTCGGGATCCTGCCGGTCACCGAGCCGCGCCGGTTCGGGCCCGCGCGCAATCCCTGGGATCCCGAGCGCACCACCGGCGGCTCCAGCGGCGGCTCGGCCGGCGCCGTGGCCAGCGGCGCGGTCCCGGTGGCGCACGCCAGCGACGGCGGCGGCTCGATCCGCATCCCGGCCGCCTGCTGCGGCCTCGTCGGGCTCAAGCCCCAGCGCGGCCGCATCTCCCGCGCGCCCGACCTCGGCGACCACTTCCTCTCCACCGACGGCGCCCTGGTCCGTACCACCGCCGACGCCGCCGCGCTCCTGGACGTGATGGCCGGCCCCGAGTCCGGGGACGCCACCTGGGCGCCGCCCCCGGAGGCGCCGTTCGCCGAGCTGGCCGCCCGCGACCCTGGCAGGCTGCGCGTGGCACTGACCTTCGACCGTCCCCTCGACGGCGAGCTCGACCCCGAGTGCGAGCGCGGCGCGCGCGAAACCGGCGCCGCCCTGGAGGCGCTCGGACACGAGGTCGAGGAGGTTCAGGCCCCGTGGAAGGACGCCGACCTGCTCCCCGTGTTCTCGGTGCTCTGGTCTACCAACGTCGCCGCCAGCGTGATGCACGGCCAGCTCGTGACCGCCACCGAGCCGAGCGCGGAGAACCTCGAGCCGCTGAGCATGTGGCTGTATGAGACCGGCATGGGCTTCAAGGCCCCCGAGTACCTGGCCGCGCTCGTGACCCTCCAGGCCTTTGCGCGTGGGGTGATCTCCTTCTGGGGCCGCTACGACCTCGTGCTGACCCCGGCGCTGGGCAAGCGCCCGGTGCGCCACGGCGAGATCGATCCCTGCGGCGAGAAGCCCGCCTTCGAGTTCAAGAAGTCGGGCGAGTTCACGCCCTACACCGCGGCGTTCAACGTCACCGGCCAGCCGGCGATCTCCATCCCACTGTCCCATGGCGACGACGGGCTGCCCACCGCGGCACAGCTCGTGGGCCCACCCGCGGGCGAGGGCCTGCTGCTGGCGGTGTGCCGGCAGCTCGAGGAGGCCCACCCTTGGGCGGACCGGGTGCCGCCGGAAGTCTGAGCCCGGTAGGACGAGTGGGTGCCGCTCAGGTCGAAGCGAGCTGCGGCTCAGGGCGAAGGGAGCTGCGGCTCAGGGCGAAGGGAGCTGCGCCAGCACGTCGTGGTCGCGTTCGTAGGTGAGCAGCTCTACCGCCTCGGCGAGCGGCAGCCAGCACACCTCGTCCACCTCTTCGTTGGGCTCGAACTCCCCGCCCTGGGGGGTTGCTCGCCCTTGATCCTTCTCCACGGTCATCTCCCAGTAGCGCACGACCTTCGGCCGGCCCTTGCTGTCGCGGTACTCGGTGGTGGCCAGCTCGCGGCCGAGCGTGCACCGCAGGCCCGTCTCCTCGCGCACCTCTCGCAGCGCCGCCTGCTCGAAGGTCTCGCCCGGGTCGAGCTTGCCCTTGGGCAACGTCCAGTCGTCATAGCGCGGCCTGTGCACCAGCAGCACCCGCCCGTCTTCGCTCACGAGGACCCCGCCCGCCGCCTCGACCCGCCGTTCGCTCACCCGATCTCGCTCACGTCGGCCCCGCCGGGGGCGAACGTCACGCGGCGCACGTCGCAGTCGGCGGCGCGCTCGAAGAGCGCTGCCAGCAGGGTGCCCGTCTGCTCCCAGTGACACCAGAACAGAACCGCGGGACCGGCGCCGGAGATGGTGGCCCCGACCGCGCCCAGCTCCCGCGCCAGGCCCACCAGCTCCATCGAACGGGGATAGAGTTGCGCGCGTCGCTCCTGGTGAACGCGGTCACTGAGACCCCGCCCGATCAGGGAGAGGTCTTCGCGGACCAGCCCCAGCACGAGCAGGGAGGCGTGCGCCACGTTGTGCACGGCGTCGGTGATCGGAATCTGCGCGGGAAGCGCCGCGCGCGCGTCCGCCGTGGCCACCGGGTCGGGCGGGATGGCGATCACGCCTTCGAGCGCCGCTGGCGGGTCGAGGCGTTCCGGCTCGTCTCCGGCGCAGACGACGAAGCCGCCGTACAGGGCCGCGGCGACGTTGTCGGGATGCCCCTCCAGCTTGCGGGCCATCTCGAAGATGGGCGCGTCGAGCTCGTACATGTGGTCGGCTGCGCTGAGGCCCGCCACGATCGCCGCGGCGCTGGAGCCGAGGCCCGCCGACACCGGTATCTCCGACCTGATCCGGAAGACGTGCCCCTCGATCGGCTGCAGCGCCTCGAAAGCGCGCACGCATAGGTTGGAGCGGTCGAGAGGCACGCCCCGCACGTTGCACTCGACGCCGAACCCGCCGGCTTCCTCGACCTCGAGCTCGAGCCGGAGAGAGAGGGCGGCGGCCAGCGCGTCGTATCCCGGCCCCAGGTTGGCCGAGGAGGCGGGCACGCGGACCAGGCGACGCCGGTTCATGCGGGGGTCCGGGGGCCCGCGGCCCCCGGCGAGGGTCCGGGGGGAGAGCCCGCGGAGCGTCCATCCCCCCTCACGGCGGGGGTCCAGGCCGAGAGCCCCCGGACCGTCCATCCCCCATCACGGCGTTCTCGACGTCGTCGATGGTCGCGTCGCATGGGATCACCGAGGAGGCGCGGTTCATCGCCGTCTGCGGATCCTTGAGCCCGTGACCTGTCAGCACGCACACCACCCGCCCCTCCGCCCCGTGAGCCAGCAGGCCCGCCACCGATGCCGCGGAGGCCGGCTCGCAGAACACGCCCTCCCTGGAGGCCAGCAGGTCGTAAGCCTCGAGGATCTGGTCGTCGGTCACGGCACGGATCTCCCCCCGGGAGCCGGTGACGGCGTTCATCGCGTCCTCCCAGCGGGCCGGGTTTCCGATCCGGATCGCCGACGCGACGGTCTCCGGGTTCTCCACGGGGGCCCCGTGCACCAGCGGCGCCGCGCCCGCGGCCTGGTAGCCGTGCAGCTTGGGAGCGACTCCGTACTCCTGAAAGCCGCGCCACCACGAGGTCACGTTGCCCGCGTTGCCGACGGGAACGCACAGGACGTCGGGCGCCTCGCCCAGCTGGTCGCACACCTCGAACGCCCCGGTCTTCTGACCCTCGATGCGGAAGTCGTTGACGGAGTTGACCAGCGAGATCGGGTGGCGCTCCACCAGCTGGCGCACCAGCGTGAGCGCCTGGTCGAAGTTCCCTCGCAGCGCCACCACCCGCGCGCCGTGCATGAGCGCCTGGGCCAACTTGCCGGTGGCGATCTTGCCCTCGGGAACGATCACCGCGCCCCGCAGCCCCGCCCGGGCGGCGTACGCGGCGGCACTGGCCGCGGTGTTGCCGGTGGAGGCGCAGATCACCGCCTCGGCGCCCTCGCTCAGCGCAGCCGACACGGCAACGGTCATCCCCCGGTCCTTGAACGACCCGGTCGGGTTCGCCCCCTCCACCTTGAGCCACACGTCGCAGCCCGTTCGCGAGGAGAGGAAGGGAGCCTGGACGAGCGGAGTATCCCCCTCGTCCAAAGTGACGAGAGGCTCAACGGGAAGCCGATCGGCGTAACGCCAGAGGCTCACTGTGAAGGCCGGGGCCGAAGCCCTGTCGACTTCACTCGAAGGTGTCCGAGATCACGCGAATCACCCTGGGCGAGGACCGCACGAAGTCAAGCCGACCGATCAGCTCGACCGCCGCGCGGAAACGTGACTCCAGCACCGGGTGCATGACCATCGCCAGCCGCGCGTCCTGACCGATCCCCTTCTGCACGAGCGACTCGAGCGAGACCCCCTGCATGCCGAGGATCTCCGCCACCTGGGCCAGCACCCCCGGGCGGTCCGCCACCTCGACGTGGAGGTAGAACGCCGACTCGCGGTCGCTGACGAGGGGCATGGGCACGGCGGGAGGCGGGTTGAACGGCGGCGGGATCATCGCCGAGATCACATCGCCGAGCACGGCGGAGGCGGTCTGGCTGCCGCCCGCCCCCGGCCCCGACAGCGTGATCTCCGTGATGTCCGGCGACTCGATCGTGACCGCGTTGAACGAGCCGTTGACCGCCGCCAGGGGGTGGCCGGCGTAGAGGAAGGCCGGATACACCTGGACCGACAGACCGCCGTCGACGCGCTCCGCGCTGCCGATCAGCTTGAGCGAGAGCCCCAGCTCACGGGCGTAGGCGATGTCCTCGGCGGTGACGCTCTCTATGCCTTCGAAGGGGACGTCGTCGAGGCTGACCGGCGCGCCGAAGGCGAGTCGCGCGAGAATCGTCATCTTGGCCGCCGCGTCCTTGCCGGTCACGTCCTCGGTCGGGTCGGCCTCGGCGTAGCCGAGCTCTTGGGCCTTACGCAGGGCCTCCTCATAGGACGCGCCCGTACGCTCCATGGCGGTGAGGATGAAGTTGGTGGTGCCGTTCACGATCCCGTGCACCCGCTCGATATGAGCCGCCGCGAGGGTCTCCGAGATCACCCGGATCGCGGGCACGACGCCGGCCACGGCGGCCTCGAAGCGCAGCTGCACGCCGGCTTCCCCGGCGGCCGCGAACAGCTCTTCGCCGTACTGGGAGAGCAGCTGCTTGTTGGCGGTCACGAGATGCCGCCCCGCCCGCAGCGTCCTCAGCGCGAAGTCGAGCGCCGGGTCGGTGCCCCCGATCAGCTCGACGATCAGGTCGCTGCGCTCGAGGATGTCCTCGAAGTCGCCGCCGCTGCGGGTGAGCACGCCGGAGATTTCGGGCCGCAGGCCCATCTCGGCGCCGATGGCGTCCGCGCGCGCCTCCACCAGCTCCCGGAAGGCGGCTCCGACGGTGCCGGCACCCAGGACGCCCACCCGAAAGGTCGACACCCCCGGGGTGTCCTGCCCCCCGCAGGTTGACACCCCCGGGGCGCTCTGCCCCCCGGAGCTAGACGACGTCACGGCGGGTGAGGTCGTCGTAGGTCTCGCGGCGCACCACCACGCGTGCCTGACCGCCGCGGCAGAAGATCACCGGCGGCCGGCACACGGCGTTGTAGTTGCTGGCCATCGCGTGACCGTATGCGCCCGTGGCGCCGATAGCCAGCACGTCCCCAGGCCGCGGGTCCTCCAGCGCGGCCTCGGGCACCAGTACGTCGCCCGACTCGCAGTGCATCCCCACCAGGCGGCAGGGGTCGGAGTCGCCCATGCGCTCGACAAGGTCGGCCTCGTAGGTGGCTCCATAGAGCATCGGGCGAATGTTGTCGGACATCCCGCCGTCGACCGAGACGTAGGTGCGCACGCCGGGGATCTGCTTGACGGTGCCCACGGTGTAGAGGGTCACGCCGGCGTTGCCCACCAGCGAGCGCCCCGGCTCGCAGAGCACGGTTACCTCCTCGGGCACCCCGCGCAGCATCGCGTCGGCGTACTGCGCCGCGGGCGGGGGGCGGTCCTCGCGGGTGTAGGCGATCGCGAACCCACCCCCCAGGTTGAGCAGGGGGTAGTCGCCGATGTCGCGCAGGACGTCTGTGAGCGCGCCGTAGACGGCGAGGTCGTTGACCTGGGAGCCGATGTGGGCGTGCAGGCCGCGCAGCGCCAGGCCCGCGGAGGCGCAGCGCTCGACCGCGCGCTCGAGGTGCGCCAGGGGGATCCCGAACTTCGAGTCGAGCTGGCCCGTCTGGATCTTGCGGTGGGTGTCGGTGTCGATCCCCGGCGTGACCCGCAGCAGCACCCTCTGGGCGCCCCCTCCGGCCACCCGCTCGAGGCGGTCGATCTCGTCGAGGGAGTCCACCACGATGTGGCCGATGGCGCTGGCGAGGGCGTACTCGAGCTCGGCCTCGGTCTTGTTGTTGCCGTGCATGTAGATCCGCTCGGGAGCGAACCCGGCGCCGAGCGCCAGATGCAGCTCCCCGCCCGATGCGACGTCGCAGGACAGCCCCTCCTCGGCGAAGATGCCCAGCGCCGCCGTGCATGGGAAGGCCTTGCTCGCGTAGACGACCCCGAAGCGCTCCGTGCGGGCCGCGAAGGCCTCCATCGTGGCCCTGGCCCGCCCGCGCATGTCGTCCTCGGCGTACACGTAGGCGGGGGTGCCGAACTCGCGCGCCAGCTCAACCGTGTCGCAGCCGCCTATCTCCAGGCGCCCGGCGGAATTGATCCGGGTGCCCTGCGGGTAGACGCGCGCCAGCCCGCCGGGGAGGTCGGCCTCCCCGGCCTGGGCGAGGGCCTGTTCCGCGTCGCCGGTGGCCATAGGGTTGGCGATTATGAAGCACGATCCGCCCCAGCCGCCCGAGCTCGGGACCCGGGCGGGGCTCTCCTACGCGCTCTTTGCACCCCAGGGGCCGGCCACCGGCGGCGTCGTGATCCTCCACGGAGCGGATTCCACCAAGGAGAGCCACTACGACTTTGGCCGGATGTGCCGCTCCTACGGCCTGGCGGCCGTGGCCTACGACGCTCGCGGGCACGGCCGCTCGCGGGGCGCCTTCGGGCCGACGGCCTTCGGCGACGTGCTGGCCATGTGCGACCTCGCGCGCGAGCACGCGCCGGAGGTGGCGCTGCGCGGTTCGAGCATGGGCGGCTTCTGCGCGATTCACGCGGCCGCCCTCGATCCGGCGGTGGCCGCGGTCGTGGCGATCTGCCCCGCGCCCGAGGACGTCCTGATCCGCGGGCTGCGCTCGGGGCACATCCCGCCGGATGCCTTCGACATCGAGACGGTGGAGCCCTGGCTGTCGTCGCTCGACCTCTACCGAGCGGCCGCCGCCCTCGGCCCCGCCACGGATCTGCTGCTACTGCACGCGCGCGGCGACGAGCTGGTGCCCTACACCGTCAGCGAGGAGCTGCACCGGGTGGCCTCCGAGCCCAAGCGCCTGTTGCTCCTGCCCGGTGGCCACCACCGCTCGCTGCAACACGATCTGGAGATTCAGAACCTGACGGCGCGCTTCATCGAGCGGGCGCTGGCGCGGCGCGCCGAGAGCCGGCCCGAGGGGGCTCACTGAGAACGCCGAGAGCCGGCGCGAGGGGGCTCACTGAGGAGGGCCGAGGTCCCCTACCAGGTCGCCCAGGAGTCCGCCCGTTTCGCCGAGGGTATCGCCGAGCTGCGGATTCACCGGCTTGAACGTTGCGCCCAGGCCGCCGGTGAGCTCCTGCGTGGCCTTGCCCAGGCCGCCGGTCACACCCTGCAGGCCGAGAGCGGGAGCGCGAGGCCCGCGGCCGGGCGCCGCGGCCGGCGGGGGCGCGGGCGGGGCTGCCGGGGGGCTGACGGACCGAAAGCCCGCGCCCGGGGGCGTAGGCTGATCGTCATCCAGCCGGGGCGTGGTGCCCGGCGAGGGCGGGGTCGGAGCGGTGCTCTCGAAGCTGCGGTTGCCCGCCGTCTCAGCGGGTGCGGGTGCGGGCGCAGCGGCGGCGGACGCCGGGGCGCGTCGAGCCGCCCGCGCAGCGGGTGCAGCCCGGGCTGGCCGGTCAGTGGGCGGAGGGTCCTTGAGCACGAGGTCGCCCGCCTCGTCGCCCCGCTCCGTGGGGCTCCATTCGCTGAAGGCGACGAGTGAGGTGACGGCGATCACGAGCAGGCCGGCGGCCAGCGTGAGGATCGCCGTGGTCCCGAGGCCGGCCAGGTAGGCACCGGGGTCTCTGAGGAGCGCGGGCACCCTTTCCCTTTCGGCATCGCGATCCCGAGCCTTGAGGCCCTCTTGGCGAGAATGGTCCCGCTTGTGCGCGGCCGCCGCCGTTTGGACGCGGCGATGCCCGCGGGGCTCAGGCGGGGCGGGGCTGCCCGGACCCGCCGCGCAGGCGCGTGAACAGCGCGGCTCCGCCGGCGATCATGGCCACGCTGAAAAGCTGCGCAGGGGTCAGCCCGGCAAGCACCGCGTCGTTGCGCCGGATCAGCTCGATGAGCAGCCGCTCGATGCCGGCAAGCACCAGGTAGATCGCGAGCAGCACACCGGGTCTGTAGCGGTCGCGGAGGTTCCACAGCACGAGCGCGACCAGCCCCATCGCCACGGTCTCGAACACCGGCGTGGGGTGCACCTCCTCGGTCGTCTTGACGGTGCCCTCGGGATAGGCCATCCCCCAGGGCAGGTCGGTGGCCCGGCCGTAGTCCCCATCTCCGGAGAGCTGACAACCCACCCTTCCGATCGCGTAGCCCAGCGCCAGGGCGGGCACTGCCATGTCGGCCATCCGCAACTCGAGGAACCCGCGCCAGCGCGCCCACAGGGCCACGCCCAATGCCCCGCCGAGCACCCCGCCGAACCACACGAGGCCCGACCCCGAGAACAGGCTTCCCAGCAGGTCGTCGGACACCTCGTCGTAGTTCTGGATCAGGTAGTCGATCCGCGAGCCCACCAGGCCGCCGACCATGGCCGAGAAGACGGCCTCGTAGGCCCAGTCGGGCGGCTTGCCAAGCTCCTTCAGCCGCCTCGTGACCAGTGCGCCCGAGGCGAGGAAGCCAAGCGCGAAGCAGATGCCGAAGGTCTGCAGGGTGATGGGGCCCAGTTCCAGCTCCGGCAGCACCCGGCGCACCCTAGCGGCGGTCAGCGCTCCCGCAGCTCCGGCCGGGCTAGGTCAGCTAGGGCGTGCCCGCGGGCTGGCTGCAGCACCAGCCGCCGAGTCCCGGGAATCCGGAACCGCCGCTCCCACCGGGGTCGAACTGGCGCCCCACGTTGGACACCGCCCGGATCTGGCCGACGCGGTCGGAACGGATGAACAGCCACTGATCAGCGTCGCGCCAGGCCAGTAGCAGCCAGGCCCCATCAGGCGACCACGCAAGATCGGAGAAGCGGCCCTGGCCCGCGAAGAGCACCCGCGTTTGAGTCGCCCTCGGCGCGAGGTCCAACGCCACCACTTCGCTGCGGCCCCGCAGTGGCTGGTGGCGTACGAGCGCCAGCCTCGCGCCGGACGGATCGGCCGCCACCCGTTCGGCGCGGGCGCCGGGCGGCATCGAGAGGGTGGCGGTGCGGCCACCCTGAGCTTCGAACACTTCCACCGCCGCGCGCGAGACGGCGATCAGCCGCCGGCCGTCCGAGCTCCAGAGCAACTGGTGCGGCGCCTCCGCGGTCCGCGCGCGCCAGAGCGTAGCTCCGGTGTCGGTCTGCGCGACCACGACCCGGCCCGCGCGGTCCGCGTAGGCGAGCACGTGGCTCGCGCCGGGCCGCCACGCGGGCGTCACCCGGGCCACCTCACCGGCCAGGAGCGCATCGGCGGTGGAGTCGCCCGCCACGACGCGCACCGAACCGCCGCTGAGGTAGGCGATGCGGTAGCCGTCGGGCGACCACGCGGGATCCGATACCGGTTGCGGGCGGGTGAGCGTCCAGCGCACCGCGCCCCCGGGTTCGAGAGCGACGAGCTGGCGCCCGCGCGTGGCCACGACGAACAGCCCGCCGGGGGACCAGCCAGCCTGCTCATAGCGCCCGAGCCGCCGCTTGGAGCCGTCGCGCTGCACGACCCATGGACCGTCCGCCGCCGTCACGAGCAGCCGCCCCTCGGCGGGCAGCGAGGTGAGCGCGGGCGCCGAGGGCGCCCGCGCGGGTCGCACGGCGTTGGAGATCCACTCCCCCACCGCCTCACCGGGCGGCGTGAACGCGGCGATCACGGCGCCCAGGGCCACCGCCCCGGCCAGAGCCGGACGCCCGGCGCGGCGCCGGAAAAAGCCGCGCGCGGGCGCGGCGGGGCGCCGCTCGAAGGCCGCGTCCACCACCTGCCACGCGCGCTCCTCGGCCGCCTCTTCCCCGGGCAGCGGCGCCCCGCGCAGCATCTCGCCCACGCGCTCGTCAGCCATCGCTCTCAAACCCCCCGGTGCGATGCTCGCCGGAACAACGTTCCGGCTGCGCTCCTCCCCGCTCGAGCAGCAGCCGCAGCGTGTCGAGGCCGCGGCGCAGGCGCGAGTTGACCGTGCCGCGCGGCATGTCGAGCGCACGTGCGATCTCCCCCGGCGTGAAGTCGAGCAGGTGGCGCAGCACGACAACGGCGCGCTGCTCCGGCGAGAGCGCACCCAGGGCGCCCATCAGCTCCTCGGAGTAGGGAGAGCCGGGGGCCGTCGCGACGGCGGCCGCCTCCTCCGTCGGCTCGGCCAGCTCCCGGCGGAGCGCCCGCGAGCGCGCGAAGTCGATCGCCCGGTTGACGACGATCCGGTGCAGCCACGGGCCGAAGGGGCGGGAGCGGTCGAAGCGGTCGAGGGCCCGGACCGCAGCCAAAAAGCCCTCCTGGGCGATGTCCTCGGCGGCCGCGGAGTCGCGCACGATCAGGTACGCCGCCCGGTGCGCCTTGGGCCAGTGCACGCGGAAGAGGCCCTCGAGCGCCTCGCTCGATCCCTGCTGCGCCGCGCGCACCACCGCCCGCTCGCGGCGGCGCGAAGGCGCGCCTGCCGCCGTCGGCCGGCTGGCCCGCAAGAGGGGAGTCGCGACGCTTGTGGGGGCTCGGACCGCCATCGGTGCGGGCGCACCGCCATCGGGTAACCGGGACGCCTGATGCATCCTCCCGCATACGGGCGAGGTCCCGCCAGAAGTCCCGGGCCTGGTCAGCGGCCCCCTCCGTCGGCGTACTGGCCCATCGAAGCAGCGGCTCGAAGGACCATGTTCTCGCTGAGGTCACCGGGCGTGCTCTCGTCGACGAAATGAAGCGTCAGGGCGTAGCCGGCGCCGCCCTGGTTCCACACAACCGCGATGTGACCCCCATGAACTCCGCCGGCCGGGAACGGCTCGGCCACCAGCAGCAGAGCGGCCCGGTCCGCCACCTTCGTCGTCCGCAGGACCCGGAGGCGCGCGGGCGCGAAATAGCTCCCCTGCTCGCCGGGTGCCTGCGGCTTCGATCCGATGAGCCCCAGGTCACTAACTCTTCGGGCCTTCACAGGCCACCGGCCGCTCCGGGTGCGCAGCGAGAAGTTGCCGCAGCGCCCGCCCACGAAAGCGTGATACGGGCCGCCCCGGCCAGCGGAGCGCCGGTGCAGTTCGAACAGGTAATCGCACCCGCCGCCGCCAAGCGCCCGGCCTCCCCAAGCGCCCCGCGGCAACCACGACGGGCAACGCACGGGCAGTGCGATCTCGGACGAGGCGGCGTTCGCGCACAGACGACTGAGCCCGTTCAACCTGCTCGGCAGCCTGTTCTTGACGCGCGTCTCCGGTCGCTCCCTCTCCGCCGCACCCGGAGGCGCGGTCGACGATTCTCCACGGCCGTCACAGCCCGCGAGCATCGCAAGCGCCAAGGCAGCGAGCAGAGAGAACCGCATCGCCCCAATACGGGCGTGAGCGGGCCAGAGGTCCCCGCACCTCCTCGAGGCGCGAGACCGTAGAGAAGTTGCAATGGCCCGTCTTGCCCTGTCCGCAGCTGTGCTCCTCTGCCTGGCCCTCGGCGGCTGCGGTGCCGGGGAGCCGAGCCGCCCGGCGTTGCCTCCACCGACCACCGGCTGGACGACCCACCACGACGAGCGCCGCGGTTTCACCATGAGCCTCCCCGAGGGCTGGGAGCGCGCCGAGAAAACCGTCAGCCCGCTGCTGACGGAGCCGCGCGAGGTGCTCGCCGCGGCCACCTACCCGCTCCGTCACCGGCCGACCAACTGCGAGGCGTTCGCGGGAGGCGCTCGGCAGGATCTCGGACCAGCCGACGCGCTGGTGACCATCCAGGAGCGCGGCTTTGACCGCTCCTCACAGTGGTCAGACTTCCCGCCCCGACCGGCCTCCTTCGCCATGAAACGTGCCGAGCCCCCGCAGCCCGCGTGCGGCGACCGCCCCGGCACCGAGACCTGGTGGCTGCCGTTCACGGACGCCGGCCGGCACTTTTACGCCCTGGTGGTCATCGGCCCCGACGCGTCGCGGCGTGTCCACGAGGAGGCCTTCGCGCTCATCGACACGCTGCGCTTCGACCCCGCCGTCCAGCCGGACTGGCAGGCGTCCGGCTAGGGCGCTCGGCGGCGGCGCTCGAAGCCTTCGAGCGACTCGCGCGCTCGGGGGGCATGCGACGAGCCCTGATGGCACTCAGAGGTAGCCGAAGGGGTCCACCGGCGTTCCGTTGACGCGCGTCTCGAAATGCAGATGAGCGCCGAACGAGGCGCCGGTGTTTCCCACATATCCGATCACCTCGCCCTGGCTCACGGAGGCCCCGGCCGATGTGGCATAGCCCGACTGGTGCGCGTAGCAGGTGCTCAGGGAGGAGTCGTGCTGGACGCAGGTGTAGTTGCCGTAACCGCCGGTGTACGCCGCGAGGACCACGCTGCCCGAATCGGCCGCCCGGATCGGAGTGCCCTCCGGGGCGGCGATGTCGATGCCGGCGTGCAGGCGCCCCCAGCGCTGACCAAAGGGAGACGTGACGGTGCCGTCGATCGGCCAGATCAGGCTGCCCGTGCCCTGCTTGATCGGACCGGCGGGGGCCGCGGTGGGATTCATGAGCTGCCGCGCCACCTTCGCCTGCGTGGCCTCCAGCTCGTCCAGATCGCCCTCGAGGCGCACGCGGCTGTCGCGGACCTCGCCGAGAGCGCTGCGGCGGTCGTTGCGCACGGTGACCAGCTCGCCCTGCGCGGCGGCCAAGCGGTCACGCGAGGCGGCGATCTCGTTGCGGCGGGTCAGCACCACCTCCGCGGCATCCTGCTTGATCTGCTCCAGCTCCGCGAGCCTCGCCTCCGCGCGCTCGGTGCGGATCTTGAGCGCGCGCACGCGCTCGACGATGGCGCGGTCCTGGTCGGAGATCAGCTCGAGGAACTCGGTGCGCTCCAGCAGGTCGTCGAAGCCGTCAGCCTCGAGCACCACCGTGAGCGTGTCGGGCTGGTCGGCCTTGTAGAGCTCGATCAGACGGCCGGCCAGGGCCCCGCGGGCCAGCTCGAGCTTCGCGCGGGCGCGCTCGAGGCGGTCGCGCGCCACCTCGAGCTCGTCGCGCACGCGGATAAGCTCCGCCTGTTTCGCGTCGAGCTCTCGCTGCACTCCCACCAGCTGCCGCTCGGTGCCGTTGATCTCTCCCTGAAGGCTGTCGATGCGGTTGTCGTAACCCTCGATGGTGGTCGAGAGCACACCCTCCACCTGCTTCTTCTTGTCGACCTGCTCACGCTTTTTCTCGATGCGCTCGGACAAGGGAGCGGACTGCCCGGGGAGGGGCAGCAGGAGGTAGGCCACAAGGGCCAGCGCGATGGGTACCCAGAAGGTCTTCTTCAACATGACGAGTGGAGGGCTGGTCACCCTCGACGGATGGCGCTGTTTACCGGCGTTATGCAGGTACTTTCAGCGCTTGGGACTCGGGGCAACCTAGCATGGGCTCGTCGAGTTTCCGCCCCGAATCCTGCCCCTGCAAAGGATCGTGCACCCCCTCACTACAATCCCTTGCATGGCGACCCAGAAGGCGATCTTCCCCCGGGACACCGGACTTCAGATACGGATGCTGCTCACGATGTTCCTGCTCGGGCTGCTGTACGTCGGCTTCGTCGTCGTGCTGCTGTCGGCCGGCGCCGGAATGACCGTGATGGTCGTCGTGATCGGCGCGCTCACCCTTGGGCAGCTGTTCCTCTCGGACAAGCTCGCGCTGGCGGCAATGGGTGCGAAGGAGGTCTCACCGGAGGAGGCGCCGGGGCTGCACGCGCTGATCGAGCGCCTGTGCATCCAGGCCGACCTTCCCAAGCCCAAGATCGCCGTGGCGGACACCGACGTTCCCAACGCGTTCGCCATGGGCCGCTCGCAGAAGAACGCCACGGTGTGCGCTACCACGGGGATCATGCGCACCCTCTCCCCCGCCGAGCTGGAAGGTGTGATGGCCCACGAGCTGGCTCACGTGAAGAACCGTGACGTGCTGGTGCTCACGGTCGCCAGCTTCTTCGCCAGCGTCGCCGCGATGATCCTGCAGTTCGGGTTCTTCTTCGGCGGCGGGCACGGGGATGACGACGACGGCGCGCCGGCCTTCCTCGTGATCCTGCTCGCCTCATTCCTCGTCTACATCCTTTCGTTCTTCCTGATGCTCGCCCTCTCGCGCTACCGCGAGTTCGCCGCCGACCGTGGTGCCGCGCTCGTAACGGGTCGGCCCAGCGCCCTTTCCTCCGCGCTCATGAACATCTCCGGCGCGATGGAGCGGGTTCCCACGCAGGACCTGCGCCAGGCGGAGCGCATGAACGCATTCTTCATCGTGCCCACCAGCGTCAAGGGCGCGATCCAGACGATTTTCTCCACCCACCCGCCGATGGAGAAGCGCATCGAGCGCCTGCAGCAGCTCGAGGGGTCCCTGCAGCGGGGCGCCGCCGCGTAGGTGGGCTTCCTCGACGCGATACTCGGCGGGGGCAAGAAGCTCAAGGGCGTGGCGCCCGACCGCCTGTTCGCGATGACCACCGCCCACGTGACGTTGCAGACCGAGCTGAGCATGAACAGCGTGGGCTCGGCGGGGATCGTCTTCCAGCCGCTCAACACGTCGGACTTCGAGCAGATCCTGCGCGACGCCCACGAGCTGCTGGCCGGCGTGGGTGAGGAGAACGACTCCGAGCTCGAGTCCGCCGACGACGAGTTCGGCTACCGCTGGATCATCCTCCGCGATCCGGACTTCGAGGATCTCGTGGTGTCGCTGAACACGATCTCGACCGAGCTGCAGGGAGGCGGCTACGGCGAGCGCCTACTTGCCGCCGTCTTCCCCTTCGAGGACAACGGTGGGGAGAGCGGCGGGAAGGATTCCGCGTCCATGCAGAAGCCTTCGAGCGGCGGGAAGCATTCCGTGTCCATGCAGAAGCCTTCGAGGGGCAGGCGCGTCTACTTCATCTACAACTTCAAGCGTGGCTCGTTCTACCCGTTCGTGCCCTCAGGGGGCACCCAGCAGCGCGACACCGAGCGTGAGCTGAGGCTCAAGGCCCAGCTGGAGCGAGAGCTTCCCTTCGAGGCGGAGACCACCCGCTGGTTCCCGCTCTGGGAGATCCCGCTGTAGATAAAGGTGCACTGGGGGCCCCCGAGTCACACGCAGGAGATTCGAGCGCTACCGTCATTGCATGAGCCGCCGGGTCGCGATCCTCGCGTTGGCTGGGCTTGGGCTCGCCGGCGCTGTGCCGACCGCGGTTGCGAGCCCGGCGTTCCGGCTGCTCGGTGGGAGTGGCGTGATCAGCGACGGCGTTCGCTATGCCGCGCTGAGGTCGTCCGAGGGTGAACCTCCGCTTCTGATTGACACAGCTACGCAGGGCGCGGTGCGCCTTCCCCCGCCGTTGGCGCCATCCGAGGCTCGGTGTGAGCTGACGGGACTTGGCGCGAGACAGGCGCTCTGGACGTGCTCACGCCAGCAGCCCGGCGGGTATTCGTCGGAAGCTCCGGTTCCGATCCTGACCGACTTGACGACTCGCGCATCGCGACCGGTTGCCGGCTACGAGCGCCTCTTCGACTGTCCTCAGATCACGTGTGGCCCGCTCTTCTATCGCTATGACGGCGTCGGGCGCGCTTGGGTGCGGGTCAATACGGGCCCTAGCTTCATCGGTGTGCGCTACCTCAGCCGCACGAGCGGCGAGGTGCGTCCCGGTATTGATGCGCCCCGCAGCCAAGCCGATCTCAACCGTCCAGGGCTGGCGCGGCGGCTGTGCCCGCCGGCACGACGCCCCCGCGCGGGACCGGGCGTCGATGGGCAGGGCGCTTACGCCGAGGTGGGACTCCAAGGCCGCTACGCACTGATCCCATCCACGCGCTTCGGCGAATCGGGCGGACCGTTACGTCTGTTTCGCTGTGGCACCAGACACGCCCGCCGGCTAAGCCGCTGCCGGCCCCAACCCTGCAGGTCGACCAACCTCTCGGCGGGCGTGGCTACCTGGGCACAGGGCTCGCGCGTATGGGCCTACCGCCTCCGTACCCGCCGACGCGTTGCGATCGGTTCAGTCCCAGTCGGTCCCGTTCCCAGCGGCGCTTCCGCAATCGCCGTCTCCCACACGCGAACCCGCGTCTTTGCCACCGCCCTGCAGCAGCGCGGGGCCGTGTACGTCGCTCGCCTCCCTCGGTAACCGACCACGGTGTCCGTTGCGGCGACAGCGTGGGCGCCGTTTCACATCTCGATACCCATTAGACTGAAGTGATGCCCTCTGACCGGTGTGAGCTTCTCTGCCTCGACCTCAG
>Ga0136640_10000417_pt1 | contig 16404 bp, 15 predicted proteins | sample AntDrymUQ8642106_2_FD_105498 | JGI IMG/M metagenome (GOLD analysis project Ga0136640, IMG submission 105498) | Polar desert sand microbial communities from Dry Valleys, Antarctica - metaG UQ864 (21.06) | ecosystem: Environmental > Terrestrial > Soil > Desert | place: Antarctica: Dry Valley...
ACCGCCGACGTGCTCGTGCGCCTGGTGCCGGCGCGCAAGCTCTCGCTCGACCAGGCGCTGGAGTTCCTGCGCGAGGACGAAGCCGTGGAGGTCACGCCCGCGGTGGTGCGGCTGCGCAAGCTCTACCTGGACCGCAACGAGCGGGTGAAGATGGCCCGGCGGGCGAAGGCCGGCGCCGCCGGCTAGCTACGCATCGCCGGCAGAACGGCGTCGAGGACCGCGAGCACCTCGCCGGGACGATCGATCACCTGGTGCCGGGTGAAGCGTTCTGTGCGATACCCGGCAGCGGCCAGCCAGGCGTCACGGCGGCTGTCACGCTCGCGCTGCGCGGGGCGGTCGTGCGAGGCGCGGCCGTCCGTCTCTACCACCAGACCGGCCTCTCGCCAGAGGAAGTCCACCGTGTAGGTACCGAGCCGGACGTTGATCTCGGGCTGGGGCAGCTGGGCTCCCCGCACCAGCAGGAGGAACGCTTCCTCGAGCGGGCTGCGAGTGCGGGTCGTCCCCGGGATCTGACGCCTCAGGACTGCCGCCAGCCGAGCGGCTCCGGCGCGGCCCCGATGGCGCCTCAGGGCATCATCGATCTCACGCTGGTCGAGGAGCTTCAGGTACTGCGCCTCGTCGAGGGCCCGCTCGAGCGAGCGGGACGAGACCATCTCCGCCATGTCGATCAGCGTGCGGGGCACCGTTGTCACCGGGATCCCGCGGTGACGCGCGACGTCTTCCGCTTCCAGGTGGCGGGGCCGGTGCAGCCGAACCCCGTCACGCCGCTTGCCGCTACGCGAAGGCACCGACACGTCGATCGTGACCGGATCTACTTCGCGCAGCTCCCACACGGCGCCGGCGGAGAGGTGGCTCGCAACCGAGCCCGGCGGGCAGGCCAGCAGCGCTCTGAGCCAGCGTGCCTCCTGCGTCTGTGAAGCGACGCCCACCGAGTACACGCCGCGGGCGACCCGCGCCAGCCGACCCGTCCCTGTGCGGTGGACGATCGCCCCTGGCCCGAGGCCGAGGCTCAGCAGCTGTGCGCGGCTGACCATTCCCTGCTGGCGCTGCGCAAGCCGGATGATCCGTCCTTCGAGACCCGGCGGGTGACCTTTGCTTTGCATACCGGCGCAAAGGGCACCCGACGGCAGTTTTCGGCCCCCGGAGGCCTCAGCCGCCGCGCAGCGCCGGCAGCACCTTCTCGCCGTAGGTGCGGATGCTGCCCATCGGATCGGCCTGGCCGATCAGCTGCAGGCTGATCACCGTGGCGCCCGCATCCTCCATCTCGCGGATGCGCCGCACGTGCTCGTCGGTGTCCGAGCCCACGAGGAAGCCCTCCTTGGCGAACTGCTCGTCGGTCATCTGCTCGTCGGCGCGGCGCTGCATGTCGTCCTGGTCGGGGATGTCCTCCAGGTAGAGCTCGGGCAGCTGGGTGGGCTTCCAGCGGCGGGCGCCCTCGATGGCGTCGTCGTCGTCTTGCGCCCAGGCGAAGCCGGCCTGGAAGATGATCTCCCCCACCTCCTTGCCGTTCTTCTCGCACGCCTGCTTGTATGCGTCCACGATCTCCGGGGCCGCCTCGGGGTCGCCGAGCGTCCACAGACCGTCGCCGTACTTGCCGGCCACCTCGGCCGCCTGGGGGCCGAAGGCCGACACGTACATCTTCGGCCGGCTCTCGGCGCGGGTCCACAGCTTGGCCTCCTTGAGCGAGAACCAGCCGCCGTCCATCGTCACCGTCTCGCCGTCCCAGAGGCGGGTGATGGCCTCGAGGCCCGCGTCGAAGCGCTTCTTCTTCTCGGCGAACTCGGGCCAGTCGAGGCCCAGCGGCACCTCGTTGACCGCCTCGCCCGAGCCCACACCGAGGAACACGCGCCTGGGGTAGAGCTCCTCCAGGGACATGAAGGCCTGCGCGATCGCGCCCGGGTGATAGTGGTGCAGGACGGGTGTCACTCCGGTGCCGATCGGCTTGGACGTGACCTGGCCGATGGCGCTCAGCGTGACCCAGGCATGTGAGGCCTCGCCGTCGGGGAACCAGGGCGCGAAGTGGTCCGAGACGCCGAGCCCGTCGAAGCCCGCCTCCTCGGCGGCCTTGGCCTGCTCGACCATCTCGGACGGGGTGAACTCCTCAGAAGATGCCGCGAACCAGTATTTCATCGCGGGCGCTTACCCCGTGACACCGAAAGCACACCGGCGGAGGCAGTTGTTCTAGCGGCATCCCGCTCAAGGAGCCTAGGAGCGCCTCAGGCGGATGGAGGGCGAGGAGCCGGGCGAAAGGGGCAAGAGGGCGAGGGGCGCCAGCCGGCACGTCAGGCGGCGGAAGCGCGCACTCCGACTCCGGCGAGCCGGGGCCGGGGCCGGGCCAGCGGGTCGGCGACGGTGGGCACTACGCCGCCGAACATCTCGCGGTAGGCGGTGAGCCAGCGCAGGAACTGCTCGTCCGCGAGCGGCTTGCTCAGGTAGTAGCCCTGGGCGAAGTCACAGCCCAGCTCTTCGAGCCTGTTCCACACCGCCGGCGTCTCCACCCCCTCGGCCACCACCTCGAGACCCAGGTTGTGCCCGAGCTGGGCGGTCGACTTCACGAGGGCCGCGTCGCTCTCGTCGGCCTCCATGCCCATCACGAACGACCTGTCGATCTTGATCGCGCTCACCGGCAGCTGCTTGAGCGACACGAGCGATGAGTATCCGGTGCCGAAGTCGTCGATCATGATCCTCAGGCCCATGTCGTGCAGGCTCTGGAGCACCGTCTGGGCCCGGCGCGGGTCATAGACGATGGCGCTCTCGGTGATCTCCACCACCAGCTTCTCGGGCGGTGCGCCCACGCGGGACAACATCTGCTCGATCTCATCGGGCAGGCACAGGTCGAGCAGGATCTGGGTGGACAGGTTGACGGCCACGCTGAGGTCGAGGCCCATTTCCTCCCAGGCGCGCACCTGCGCAAGGGCGGTCTCGAGCACGTGGATCGTGAGCGGGCGGATCATCTGGGTGTGCTCGGTCACGGGGATGAACTCGTCGGGCAACAGCAGCCCGCGCTGAGGGTGGTCCCATCGCACCAGCGCCTCCACGCCCTCGATTGCGCCGGTGGAGAAGCGCGCCTTGGGCTGGTAGTGCAGGACCAGCTCGCCCTGCTCTATCGCGCGGGGCAGTTGCCCCACCAGGCCGAGGCGGGCGGGGCTGTACTGCTGCTGGTCCGGCGCGTAGACGGCGTGCCCGGTGTGGGCCTTCTTGGCCGCGTACATCGCCACGTCGGCGCTGCGCAGAAGCGTGCCGCCCTTCTCGCCGTGCTCGGGGTAGAGCGCTATTCCGATCGAGGCCTCGATCTTCAGCGTGAGGCCGCCCGCGGTGAACGGCTCTTCCAGCGCACGGTGGACCCGCGCGGCGGTGTTGACCACCGACTCGGAGGCGGACACCTCGGGCAGCAGCATCGCGAACTCGTCGCCGCCGAGGCGCGCCACGCTGTCGCCTTCGCGGAGAACGGTGCGCAGCCGCTCGCCCACCCGCTCGAGCACGAGGTCGCCGTTGTAGTGACCGAGGGTGTCGTTGATCTCCTTGAAGCGGTCGAGGTCCATCAGCAGCACGGCGACCTGGCCGTTGCGCGGGCATGAGGCGAGCGCCTGGTCGAGCAGCCGGTTGAAGAGGGCGCGGTTGGGCAGGCCGGTGAGCGCGTCGCGCTGAGCCTGGTGCTCGTTCTCAGCCGCCTGGTCTCCCAGGCGGCTGGACGCGGCCTTGACGGTGCGCAGCAGACCGAGGCACAGCAGTGCGAGCCCAGCGAAGAGGATGGCGTACAGGCGGCGGCCCTCGGACGAGATCGCCGCTTCGACGGGAGCGGCTGGGATATCCACCCGCAGAGCTCCGGCCGGAGCACCTGAGCCGGTGCGCACGGGGGTGTAGACCTCGATCGCCTCCGCCGCCTCGGACGCGTGCTTGGCGGGCTTCTCAGGCGCGGGCGCCGTCCCGGAGGCCGGCTCGCCCTTCAGGGCGCCCAGCAGGCGGGGGGCCCGTGAGACCGATCCCTCCAGCGCCGGGTCGCTGGCGTACACCACGCGCCCGCGGCGGTTGAGCAGCTGGACGCCCGACACCTCCCCGGTGGCGATCGTCCTTCTGAAGGCCCGATCGAGCCGCCGCCGGACAACAGGGGAGGTGGCGCCATCCGCGGCCCGCCCAAGGCGGCCCTCGTCGGTCGTGCGGGCGATGAGGGCCGCCTGGCCCTCGGCGTTATCGAGAGCACGTGCGCGGATCCCGTCGCCAAGGCTCTTGCCGAGGACCACGGCGAGCAGGATCAGCGGCACAAGGGTCATCATCCCGACCTTCACCGTGAAGCTCGGCTCTCGAAGCCTTCTCAGGTTCATCTTTGACCTGCATCGGCCCCCATGCCGGCCCGCTTGAGGCGAGCGCGCCGTTCTCAGACACCGGGAGCGCCCCGGTCCAGTGCGCCGTGCTCAGGCAGCCGCGGGCGCCCCGGTCCAGTGCCGGGGCGCCCACCCGCGGGAACCTCTACGGGGTGATCTTGTCCTTGACCTTCTCGGCGACGCCGTGCGGCGCGTGGGCCACCTCGGCGATCGGCTCGTCTCCGAGCCCGGCGTCCTGGCGCAGGCGCCTGGAGATCTCCGCGATCTCCTCGGGCGCGTAGTCGGGAGCGAACACCGACGGGTGCGGGGGCGGATCGGCGGGGGGCGCGCCTTCGGGCGGTCCAGCCTCCACGGTCAGCGGCTCACCCGTCTCTGGATGCGGGCCATTGAACACCGCGGCGATCTCCTGATAGTCGCTTGGTGAGAACCGGTACAGCTTGGTGTGCGCGCCCTGCTCGATGTGGGGCTGGCACTCGGGGATCTTCTCCGTGGGGATCCGCGGCGCCGGGAACAGCTTGCTCATGTCGGCGCCGGTCAGATGCTCGAGTGCACGGGCGTAGGCCACCTGGTGCACGCCGCCTCGTACCAGCAGGTAGCCGGTCAGGGCCTTCGCGGCCGGGTGATCGACCATCTCGTAGACGCGCAGCTTGTTCTGCCTCGCGCCCGTCTCGAGGAAGAAGTTCCAGGTCAGGTCCTCCACCAGGTCGCCCGTGGAGGTCACGTAGTCGCCGCTCCAGGGCTTGCCCATCGAGTCCTGTGGCAGGGCGCTGCCGCCGCCCGCCAGGAACTGTTGGGAGTTGCGGGCGCTCTTGACGCCCTCGAGCGAGCCCCCGGGCGTGCGCCCCCCGTTGCTGGCGGTCGGCGCCGCGCCGCTGAGCATGGTGTTGATCGTGTAGGCCACCAGCTCGATGTGCCCGTACTCCTCGGCCGCGATGTTGGCGATCAGGTCGTAGAAGGGCCGCGCCTGCTGGCGGCCGCGGAAGTTGAACGACTGGAACGTGTACGTCATCAGCGTGGTCATCTCGCCGAACTTGCCGCCCATCAGCTCCTGGACGGCGGCGGCGCCGTCGGGATCGGGGTCCGTCGGAGGCGGCAGCTCTGTCTGAAGGCGGTCGATCCGGAGGATCATGGGAGGGCTCCTGTGTGCGGGGGTGAAGTGCTCGGGTGCTTCCCGAGCGGGCACCCCCTAAACCAGAGGAGCGTCACCATTGCGGTGTGAGCGATGCCGGCGTGCTTTCGTGCCCGGTCTGCCGGCAGCCGCTTCGGCGTGACGAGTCGAGGGTGCACTGCGCCGGAGGTCACTCCTTCGACATGGCCCGGGCCGGGTACGTGAACCTCACGCTCGGCCACGGGGCCCGTGGCCGGGTGGGTGACAGCGCGGAGATGGTGCGCGCGCGAGCCGAGTTCCTCGACGCCGGGCACATGGAGCCGGTTGCGGCCGCGGTGGCCGAAGCGGTGGCCGCGGGCCACCCGGGCGACGGCTGCCTGGCGGAGGTGGGCAGCGGCACCGGCGCCTATCTCCGTGCCGCCCACCGACAGCTGGCCGGGTCAGCCGCCGGGCCGCCGTTCGCGTGGGGATTCGACCTCTCGAAGGCCGCCGCGTCTGTGTCCGCGCGGCGCCACCGCGGCCTCGGCTTCGCGGTGGCCGACGTCGAGGCGCGTGTCCCGCTTCTCGACTGCGCCGCGGGGGCGTTGATGGCGGTGTTCGCCCCCCGCCCGGCCGCCGAGTGCGCCCGTGTCCTCGCCCCCGGCGGGTGCTTGGTCGCGGCCTTCGCCACCCCCCGCCACCTCGAGCGGCTGCGCGGCAGATGGGATCTGCTGTCGGTGGGCGAGGGCAAGCTCGAGGCGCTGTCCGGGCGGTTGACGCCGTGGTTCACGCCGGTGGAGGCCCACACCGTCGAGTACGAGATCGAGCTGGCGCCGGCGGACGCCGAGTGCCTGGTGGCGATGGGACCCAACGCCCGCCACGGCGGTCTGCCCGAGCGGCCCTCCGAGGCCACGCGCGAGCGGATCTCGGTAACCGTGGCCCGCTTCCTGCGGCGCTGATGCACGCGCCCGCCCGGCAACCGCACTCCAGCGCCCAGCCGCCCGCGATCCTGGGTTCCGACCCCCCCGGCACCTATCTTCGGACGCCCCGCATGGAGGCTCTCAGCGTCACCTCACCCCCCGGCGCCCCGGCGCCCTGGCCCTCGGCCCGGCCGCTGCGCGCCTGGCAGGAGGCTGCCCTTCACCGAGTGCACGAGGCGCCAGGTGCGAGCTTCCTGCTGTCGGCGACGCCGGCGGCCGGCAAGACCACCTTTGGCCTTCGTGTCGCTCACGACCTGCTGTGCCGCGGGGTGGTCCGGCGCGTCTGCATACTGGCGCCCACCACCCACATCTGCCGCCAGTGGGCGGCAGACGCCGCACGGTACGGGATCGACCTCGAGCCCCACCGGCCCAATGCGGAGGGCGCCGAGCCGGCGGACCGCCACGGTGTCGCCGTGACCTACCAGACGGTGGCCGCCGGCCCCGAGGTGCACATGAGGGCCTGCGCGGCGCGCGGCACCCTCCTGATCGCCGACGAGCCCCACCACATGGGCGAGCTTGCGACGTGGGGCCTCACGGCCGCGCGCGCGTTCTCCGGGGCGCGGATGCGGCTGCTGCTCTCCGGCACGCCCTTCCGCTCGGACAACACGGCGATCCCGTGGGTGCGCTACGACGACGAGGGCGTGAGCAGCGCCGACCATGCCTACACCTACACCGACGCCCTGATCGACGGGGTGTGTCGGCCGATCACCTTCATGGCCTACGGCGGGGAGATGGAGTGGATCTCGGAGGGCAAGTCGCGGCGGTTCGACTTCGAGGCCGCTCTGCCCCGCCAGGAATCCGCCCGGCGCCTGCGCACGGCCCTCGATCCTGAGGGCGATTGGATCGGCGAGGTGCTGCGCGACGCCGACGCCCGGCTGTCGGAGTGCCGGTCCGAGGGCCACCCCGGCGCCGGCGGCCTGGTGGTGGCGGCTGACAAAGCCCACGCGCAGAAGCTCGCCGGCCGCCTGGCGGCGATCGGCGGCGAGCGCCCCGCCGTGGTGACCTCCGACGACCCCGCCGCCTCCGCCGGGATCGACCGCTTCGCCGCCGGCGAGGCGCGATGGCTGGTGTCGGTGCTGATGGTCAGCGAGGGCGTCGACATCCCTCGCCTGCGCGTGGGCGTGTACGCGACGCCCGCCCGCACCGAGCTGTTCTTCCGCCAGGTGGTGGGTCGCTTCGTGCGCCGCACACCCGCACCCCGCCGGCAGATGAGCTTCCTCTTCCTCCCCGCGGATCCGGCGCTCAAGGCGCTGGCCGCCCGGGTGGAGGAGGAGCGCCGGCACGCGCTGGAGCTCGCGCCCGACCTCGAGGAGCGCGATGCCCCCGCCGAGCGTGCCCCCTCAGAGCACGGCTTCGTCGCGCTCTCCTCCAACGCGCGCCTCGACGACGTGATCTCCTCCACCACAGCGCCGGGCGACGCCCTGCACCTGTTCGCCGACGCGGCCAGCCCCGCGTTCTCGAGCCCTGTTGCGGTGGACGCGCCAGAGCCCCGGGCGCCGCTCGACCCCGGGCCCGAGCCCGCCTACCGCCGCCGAGAGCGCCTGCGCGAGGAGCGCGCCGCTCTGGTGTCTCAGCTCGCCCGCTCACGCAAGCAGGAGCATCGCGCTGTGAACGCGTGGATCAACCGCGAGGTGGGGCTCCGGACCGTGGGCGACGCGACCGCCGAGCAGCTCGCGCACGCGATCGAGCGGCTGCGGCGCGAGCTGCGCGGACCCATCGCTTAGGGTCCAGGCGATGGCGGCCGTCCTCACCCTGCACGTACTACCGCCGTCGCACCCCTGCATGACCGCGGAGGCCGCCTTGCGGCGCAAGGGGCTGAAGTACGAGAAGGTGTCGCTCACCCCCGGTCCCCACGTCGAGGAGATGGAGCGGGTCTACGGCGCAGGCAACACGACCGTGCCGGGGCTGCTGGTGGGCGACGAGCCCGTGCACGGCTCCCGAGCGATCCTTGAGCGCCTCGAGCAGATCGAGCCCGATCCGCCGCTCTACCCGGAGCCCATCGCCGGCTCGGTGAGGAAGGCAGAGCGCTGGGGCGACGAGCAGCTGCAGGACTTGGGCCGGCGCCTGCCCTGGGGAGCGCTCTACTTCCGCCCGGAGGCGATGGGCACCTTCGGCGGTGGGGATCCTCTCGACCCCGCCGGCACGGATTTCGCGATCACCTACGTCCGGGGGACCTGGAAGTACCACGCGATCACCGCCGAGCGGCTGGCCGCCGACCTGACGGCGCTGCCGGAGATGATCGACCACGTGGACACGCTGGCCGGCGAGGGCGTGCTCGGCGGCGACGAGCCGAATGCGGCAGACCTCCAGATCGGCGCGACCCTGCGCGTGCTGCTCACCGTCGCCGACCTGCGGCCGCTGATCGAGGGCCGCCCCGCCGAGCAGGTCGCGCGCGGGTGGTTCCCCGACTACCCGGGCGAGATCCCCGAGGGAGCATTTCCCGCCGGATGGGTGCCCTCCCGGTCCTAGCGCGGCCTTGTGCTCCCTTCTGTGAGTCCTGACCCTTTGGTGGCGCCTGGGCGCGCGCGCCCTACTCGTCGCGCGGGGCCGGGCGGAAGGCGATCCGCTTGAGGTCGTCGATCGCTTTGCCGCCCAGCCGCAACGAGGTGTTGAAGCCCTCGCCGCCGAGCCGGCCGGCATCGAGAGCGCTGCGCAGCTTGTTCAACGCGGCGTGGGCGTCCTCGTCGGAGATCCGGTCGCGCACGGCCTCGATCAGGATCAGGTGGCAGGGCCGCCGGTGCGGCGCGGCCATGCGTACGTAGTGCTCGCGCTCCTCGGGGGTCACGCCCGCGGCCGGCACGACCACCGTCTCACCGGCCTCGAGGCGCTTGAGCACGGCGGCGTCGAGCAGTTCCGCGGCGCGCTCCTCGGCCTCGGCATCGGGGACGCGGCCTGCCAGCAATCCGCGGACCTTGTCGAGGGAGAGCACCGACGAGCGGTCCTCGATCACGCGGCGCGCGAAGTCGTCGCGCTCCTCCGGCGAGCCGGACACGATCACCAGAAGGCTCCCCGGGGAGTAGCGCAGCTCGTCGGTGGGGCTCAGGACGCGGCCGCGAACCGCCACGTCGGCCGGGCGCGGCGGCGCACCGTCACGACGGGGACGGTCCGAGGACCATCCCCCCCGCTCGTCACTGTCGATCTTGACGCTGCGCGTGGAGGGGGACGTAGGCATTGCACACACCCTAGGCGGTCTTCAGGTCCCCAAGGTTCGAATCGTCGGGATCACGCGCGGGGTCGCTGCTAGGAATTGTCGGCCTGGTCGCCCCGAGCCTTCGCGGCCAGCACGAGGTTGAACGCGCCGACGGCCACCATGATCACCGCGAACGTCGTGGCGTCACCAAAGGAATCGACCTCACGCTCGAGCATGAACACCAGGCCGGCGACGGCAGCCGTCAGACCTACGCCGAGGAGGTCCACCCGGCGCCCGGCCCGCGCCGCGGCCGCGGCGAGAAGCACGCCCAAGCCCATTCCGAAGGCATGGGCGGCCGGGGCGAAGACATCCGGCTGGGATTCGTTCAGCCACACGACCACCCCGCCCCATCCCACCAGCACCGCCGCGGTCGCCCAGTAGCTCCCGCCGACGCCGCCCGAGACAGCGGCCGCGAGGTACGCGAGCCCGATCAGCAGCGGAGTCCACCAGAACGCGAGCTCGCCGCGGCCCACCAGCACCTCGAGCACAAGGCCGCCCGCGACCAGCACGGCGCCTTGGCGCGCGCGCTGGAAGGCGGGGAGCTCCTTCACCGGCCGCATCCGCCTAGGGTAGAAGGCAGGGATTACCGCTCCGTGAAGGACCACGCGCCGGCGCTCCGTGAAGGACCACGCGCCAGCGCTCCGCGAAGGCCCACGCGCCGCCGTTCACGCGCGAGCGCAGCACCGCCCTGGCCGCCGGTCAATCCTCGTCGGGCATCGACACGCGCACGCCGTCTGTCGGCTGCTCGGGGCCCGAGCCGTGCTGACCCGTGGATCCGTTGCGCATGCCGGTGCTCGGCGCCGGCGCGGCGTCGTCGCCGCGGTAGGGCCCGGGCTTGGGCCGCGGCTTGCCCCCCGGGAAGGCCAGGCGCAGGATCGTGCGCTGCACCATCGCGAACTGGGAGAGGAAGGGTCCGGTGTTGTAGGGCAGGTCGTAGCGCGCGCACAGCTCCTTCACGCGAGGGGCGATCTCGGCGTAGCGCGTGCTGGGCATGTCCGGGTAGAGGTGGTGCTCCACCTGATAGCCGAGGTTGCCGCTCATCACGTGGAAGAGCGGACCGCCCTCGATGTTGGCGGCGCCGAGCAGCTGGCGCACGTAGAAGGCCCCGCGCGACTCGTCCTCGACCTCGCTCTCGCTGAAGGTGTAGGTCTGATCGGGGAAGTGCCCGCAGAAGATGATCCCGTAGGCCCATACGTTGCGGACAACGTTCGCGGTCACATCCGCCACAAGCGTGCTCTTGAACGAACGCTGGAACGCGCCGCCCTCGAGCACGCCGCCCGCGGTCGCGACCAAGCCGCCGCTGCGGGAGGAGCGCAGCTTGCGCCGGACCTTGCCGAGAGCGCCGCCAAGCTCGCTGCGGCGGCGTTGTCTCACCGTCTCGACGGCGACCTCGGCCGCCGTCGCGGCCAGCGCGCTCAGCAGCGGGAAGACGATGTAGTCCTTGGTGATCTGCTCGCGGCCCTTGCGGACCATGCCCTTCAGCTCGCGGCGCACCTTCTCCTTGGACTTCTCGCCCCTCGCGACGGCCTTGAAGTCCAGGTCGTGGCCGGCCACGCCCCACTCGAACAGCGCCGCCAGCAGCAGGTTGTAGAACGGCTGCGCCAGGTAGACCGGGTTCCACTTCTGGTGCGGGTCGATCCGCATGATCTCGTAGCCGAGGTCGTGGTCCTTGCCGAGGATGTTGGTGTAGGTGTGGTGGACGTAGTTGTGGGAGTGCTTCCACGCCTCGGCGGTCGACGCCGAGTCCCAGTCCCAGGTCGAGGAGTTGATCTGGGGATCGTTCATCCAGTCCCACTGGCCGTGCATCACGTTGTGGCCGATCTCCATGTTCTCGAGGATCTTTGCCAGCGTGAGCATCGAGGTACCCGCGATCCAGGCCGGCTTGTAGCGCGAGCCCAGCAGCACGATCCGGCCCAGCACGACCAGGCGGCGGTGCATCTCGATCATGCTCGTGATGTAGCGGCGGTCGCGATCGCCGAGCTCGCCGAAGACCTCGTCGTGGATCGCGTCGAGCTCTGAACCGAGCTCCTCTATCTGCTCGTCCGTCAGACGGGCGAGCGGGCTTTCGATCATCGTGGCCATGGGTCCTTCCCGGGGGGAGTGGGTTGCGAAGCGAAATCAAGTTCGGGCGTGGCCACCATCAGAGCGCGATCTCGACGGGGCCCTCGGGAGCGTTCACGCACGTCCGGATCATCTCACCCTCCGAGCCGAACACCTTGCCGGTGCGCAGATCGCGGATCTGCCCCGAGCAGAGCTTCCCGACGCAGGTGTGGCAGATGCCCATGCGGCAGCCGAAGGGGAGCGTCGCGCCGGCCTCCTCGCCCGCTACGAGTATCGGGGTAGTGCCGTCGCTCTCGGCCTCGATGTCGCTGCCGGTGAGGTGGATCGCCCCGCCCTTGCCGTGCTCGGCGGCGCCGGGTCCGACTATGGGCTGGAAGCGCTCCACGTGCAGGCGATCACGATCGCCCTCCTTGTCCCAGTTCGCATCCATCTCGTCGAGCATCGCCGCCGGCCCGCTGATAAAGGCCTCGCGGTCGCGCCAGTCCGGGCAGAGGCGGTCGAGGTCTTGAGGACCCATCCGCCCCATCTCCCGCGTCAACTGCTCGTGCAGGTGAAAGCCGGCGAAGCGCTCGGCCAGATCCCGCAGCTCGTCTCCGAAGATCACCTCCTCCGTGGTGCGCGCGGAATGCAGCAGCACCACGTCGTCGAGCGCGTCGCGCCGCGCGAGGGAACGGAGCATGCTCATGATGGGCGTGATTCCGCTGCCGGCGCTGATGAAGAGGAACTTGTCCGGAAGGGGGTCCGGCAACACGAAGGTGCCCTCCACGCCGCCGAGGCGGACGATCGCCCCGGGCCCGGCCTGGCGGACCAGGAAGGGCGAGACCTTGCCCGAGTCGACGAGCTTGGGCGTGATACTGATGCAGCCGTCGGGCCGGCCAGGATCGGAGGTCAGCGAGTACGCGCGCCAGTGGTGCACGCCGTCCACCGCCATGCCGATGCGCAGGTACTGCCCGGGCTCGTGGCCCTCCCACACCCAACCCGGCTTGATCAGGATCGTGGCGGTGTCGGGGGTCTCGCGCTCGATCCGCTCGATGCGACCGCGCAGCTCCTGGGTCGACCAGAGCGGGTTGATCAACTCGAGGTAGTCGTCGGGGAGCAGAGGGGTGAACAGCGACCTCAGCCCCCGGAGGGCATGCAGGCGCCAGCGCGGGACCTTTGGTGTGGCGCCGCGCTCAGCCATCGAGGGCCCGGCCACCGTGAGAACGTGTGTCAACCATTGGTTCGCAACCGTAGAATCCGAGGCTAGACCCCGCTGGGTGGAGCCTACAAAGACCACCCCCTTGAGGCGTGTGCGCGAGCGCGAGCTGGTGCTCGCAACGCGCAGAGGGATTCCTGCTCGACCCCGGCGCCCTGAAACGGGCCGCTCTCGCTGATAGGCTCTCTCGCGGGTGGTTGCCGGGGTCGCTGACTGGCCGTAGCTGGACCTGCCAACGTGCACGGCTGCCGCTCGTCAAGGAGAACCCCGACGGGGGACGCGTTTCGCTTCGCGCCGCGGACGAAAGTGGACCCAGTGAGGAGCCCCGATGGGGCCCGATGATTCACCAGCCGACGAGCTCTCGCGCCAGTCGTCCCCTGCCCTGCCCGACTCGCGGGCACGCCGTGGCTTCGGTCTCGCCCTCAAGGAGCAGGACGCCACCCTGCTCTTGCGTATCAGGGGGGAGTTCGACTGGTCCTGTGTCGGGCGTGTGGAGGGTGCGCTGGAGCACATCTCCGCCGTCACGAAGCGGGTGGTCTTCGACCTCCGAGGTCTGACCTTCATCGACCTGAGAGGGCTCAAGACGATCCTCAGAGCAGACCAGCGCGCACGTAGCGGAGCGTTCGAGGTGGTCGTCGTACGGCCATGGGGACTCGCAAGCCGGGTCTTCACGCTCACCCGCGCGGGTGAGCGCCTCACGATCGTCGATCGCCCGCCGCCCCTGGCCGGCAGCAGCTGAGGGGTGCGGAGTCATGCCCGGAGACGAGGTGGCGCGGAGGGAGGAAGGCGGGGCCCTGCTGGCACGCATCTCCGACGCATTCGTGCGCATGCAGAAGGAATACTGGGGCTTGGGTCCCGTCCAGGTGAAGTCCTACATGATGGACGATCTGCTGCTGGTGGTGATGCGGGATGGCATGACGAGAGCCGAGCGCACAATGGTCGATTTCGGCGACGCGGATCTAGTGCGCAACTTCCGCCAGACCTTCGAGAACAAAATGACCCAAGAGCTGACCGGGATGATCGAGGAGCTCACCGGCCGAAATGTCCTGACCTACCAGAGCCAGATCCTGTTTGACCCCGACGTCGTAGCCGAGCTGTTTGTCTTTGACCGGGCGGCCCCCGGCGGCGCGAAGGAGATAGTGGCGACCGCGAAGGGACAACTCGACGAAGAGCCGCTCGGCGAAGTCGAGAGCGAGATGGGCACAAGCACTCGAGCGGCGCCTACTGGCGAAATGAGCCGCCCAGACTTAACTTGAACGGGGGCCGAGCTCAGCCGTCCCGCGTTGCCTGGGGCGTGGTGCGCTTTTCGATGCTACGCTCATGCTTCGGGTGGTGCTGGGTTCGTTTGATGGCCGTAGCAGGGACCTGCCGGCGCACACAGCTGCCGCTCGCTGATAAGAACCCGACGGGGACGCGTTTCGCTTCGCGCTGCGGACGAAAGTGGACCCAGTGAGGAGCCCCGATGGGGCCTAACCGATTTACCCGCCGGCGAGCTCTCGCACCAGTCAGCCTCGGCGTGACGGGAGATCGTCAAGTTAGTTCCCCTCCCGGTTACCTGCCCTCCGATCTCGCCGGACAAGTGGAGGGGCAGATGCGCCCTCACCCCGACCAGCTCAAGCCGACCCACACGGCCCTGGGCGTCTGCCACGCATGCACGGCGATCGTCTACAAAGGGGACAGCCTCGCGATGGCTGGCGGCCACCTACTTCATGGTGGCTGTTGTCCCGGTGGCCTCGCGCAGGGCGCTCCGCCACCCCCTGGGCTGACGCCTTCGGTCGCACAGCACGCCTGACCCACGCCGGCTCGCCGCGGGCGCGCACACGTCTGATCCGAGTCGTCGTCGACCGAGGCGTCGTCTTGCGCGGTCACCGCGGCAGGCAGGGTCCCACGGGCCTATTCGTCGTGCGCGCAGTCGCCGACGGCCCTTCCCGAGCTTCCCGTTGCGTGAGACCGTCGTTCGCGCTCGAAGACGGCACCGGCCGGATGCGGCGCAAGCGTGAGCCAAACGCCAGCATAATCAAGATTAGATGATAACCTTGAGTATGTGGCGCGCCTAACCAAGCTTACCTGGCCACCGAATATGTCCTCCGGCCTGTCGCGGAGTGCGCGCCGTGGCTGCGACTTCGAAGCGTACTTGCCCGACTCCTTGGCCGGCCGGAGGATCTCTTTGAGCGGCGAAGCCGCTGCTGAGGTTGCTGACGCCGAGCGCGCAGTCGAACGCCTCAACCGGGAGGCCAGTGGCCTCGCCGACCCTGAAGCGGTTGCCCGGCTGCTGATGCGGGCAGAGGCCGTCGCCTCGTCCCGGATCGAAGGCTTGGAGGTCGGAGGTCGCCGGCTACTGAAGGCTCAGTTGGCTAGGGGCCTCGGTGAGGACGCGTCGGATGTCACGGCCACCGAGGTCCTGAACAACATCGAGGCGATGCGATGGGCGGTGGAGTCCCTCAGCACCGCCTCGGCGGTCACCGTGGAGAACCTCCTTGGCATCCACGAAAGGCTATTGACTGGAACCTCCCTCGAGGAACACGGGGGCAAAGTCCGCAACCAGCAGAACTGGATCGGAGGCAGCTCCTATAACCCATGCTCAGCCGCGTTCGTTCCCCCGCCGTGCGAGTACGTCTGCGAGCTACTACAGGATCTCTGCCGGTTCTGCAACGACGACTCCTTGCCGACAATTGCGCAGACCGCTCTGGCGCATGCACAGTTCGAAACCATTCACCCGTTCATCGACGGGAATGGGCGGACCGGCCGAGCGCTGATCCACGTCATCCTGCGTCGCCGCGGCCTAGCGCCAGGAGTGGTCCCGCCCGTGTCGCTCGTGCTCGCCACATGGTCACGGGACTACGTGGACGGCCTAACCGCCACTCGTTACGTCGCCGAGCCGACATCTGACGAGGCGGCCGAGGGTCTCAACTATTGGGTCGCGCTGTTCGCTGCGGCCACCCAGCGGGCGGTCACGGACGCCGAGATGTACGAGCAGAGGGTCGCGGAGGTGCAGGACACCTGGCGTAATCGGTTGGGCCGCGTTCGTGCCAACTCGGCGGTCGACCGGCTGGTCAACGCGCTACCTGGCGCCCCGATCATCACGGTGCAAAGTGGCGCCGCGCTGATCGACCGCAGCGAGCAGGCGGTCAACGAAGCAATCCCTCGCCTCGAACGCGCGGGGGTGTTGAAGCAAGCAAATCTCGGTCGTCGCAACCGGGCCTTCGAGGCGACCGACCTAATCAACGCTTTCACGGACTTGGAACGGCAGCTGGCCAGTCCGGACGGTGACACGCGCTGGTCGCCCCCAGAGCGGCGTGTGCCTTACCGCAGTCGTTAGGTTCGGCGCTCTCAACGCCGGTGGACATTTGACCCCTGTAACCCGCCCACGCCGTATTACCGGCGATGAGCGCCTAGGGCCGCCGCGCGCTGTAACGGATAATTTGGCCTTTCTCAGAGGCGGCCGAGACGCGGAGACCGGCTCTGCTTAGCCGGGCCGAGGTGCAAGCCCTCTTCCGGACTCGAACCGGAGACCCCTTCCTTACCATGGAAGTGCTCTACCAACTGAGCTAAGAGGGCGTGGCGAGGGA
>Ga0136640_10000418_pt1 | contig 16378 bp, 11 predicted proteins | sample AntDrymUQ8642106_2_FD_105498 | JGI IMG/M metagenome (GOLD analysis project Ga0136640, IMG submission 105498) | Polar desert sand microbial communities from Dry Valleys, Antarctica - metaG UQ864 (21.06) | ecosystem: Environmental > Terrestrial > Soil > Desert | place: Antarctica: Dry Valley...
ATGGTGCAGATCGGCGCGCACGTGCGCGACGGCGACCCGCTCACGGCGGCCCATGAGGTCGACGCCGACCTCGTGCAGTTCTTCCTGACCGACCCGCAGGGCTACAAGGCACCCAAGCCGCGCGCGGACGCCGAGCAGATCCGCGAGGCCGATGTGGGGGTCTTCATCCATGCGCCCTACATCGTCAACGTGGCCTCGACCAACAACCGGATCCGCATCCCCTCGCGCAAGCTGCTCGCCCAGCACACCGCCGCCGCCGTGGAGGTCGGCGCCCGTGGCGTGATCGTGCACGGCGGACACGTCACCGCCGACGACGAGATCGAGGCCGGCGTCGACAACTGGCGCAAGACCGTCGCCCGGCAGGCCGCCGAGGGCGGGTACGCCGTACCGATCCTGCTGGAGAACACCGCGGGCGGGGATCGCGCGATGGCCCGCCGCTTCGATGCGCTGGCCCGGCTGTGGGACGCGATCGGGGAGTACGACGTCGGCTTCTGCCTCGACACCTGCCATGCCCATGCCGGCGGGGAGGAGCTGCTAGACATCGTCGACCGGGTCTTGTCGATCACCGGCCGGATCGACCTGGTGCACTGCAACAACAGCCGGGACGGGTTCGACTCCGGCCGCGATCGGCACGCACATCTGGAGTCCGGCCGGATCGACCCGCAGCTACTTCTGGCGGTGGCGCGCGACGCCGGGGCGCCGGTCATCTGCGAGACCCCGGCCGACCGGATCGCCGAGGACATCGCGTTCCTCCGCAGCGGCCTCGGGTAGCGCGCGGCGCCGTCGGGCCAGCACGAACACGTCGGCGACGCCGTCGAGCACGCCGCCGGCCGGGTCGTCCACACCACCCCTGCGTACAACGTCGTGGGACGGCTGGAGCACGTCGCGCACCACGAGGCACACCAGCACGACGACGGTGACATCGCGCGCGATCACCGAGAGCAGGAACCACTCGACCGGGATCCCATTGTTGTCCTGGCCGAGATACCACAGCATGCGCGGAATCCAGAGCACCGCCTCGGTGATCTGCCAGATCAGGATCGGTCTCCAGCGGGGTAGCGCGAGCACGGCCAGCGGCAACAGCCAGAGCGAGTACTGCGGGCTCCACACCTTGTTCGTCAGCAGGAATCCGGCGACGACGAGGAACAGCAACTGCATCAGCCGGGGACGCTGCTCGGCACGCAGCGCGAGGACTGCGATGGCCAGACAGACCGCGCCGAAGCAGATCAGGGTCAGGACGTTGAGCAGGACGGGGTCGTTCGGCATGTCGGGCACGGCCGATGGCGGCGGATTGAGGAACCCGGCGCCGAGTTGCACGGCAAGGTTCCAGACGGTGTCCGGGTCGGCCGCACGGGTGGTGTTCAGCTCGAAGAACCGCGACCAGTTGTCAGGGTAGAGCAGGGCGACCGGCGCGTTGATCGCCGCCACCGTGGCCAGCGTGCTCGCGGCGGTCACCGCCCAGTCCCGAAGCCGTCCAGCCCGCAGGCACAACAGGAACAGCGGCCCGAGGAACAACAGCGGGTAGAACTTCGCTGCGGCACCCAGCCCCAGGAGTACGCCGGCCAGCACGGGGTGCCGGCGAGACCAGGCCAGCACCCCCGCCGCGGCGAGCGACACGGCGAGAAGGTCCCAGTTGGTGAACGCGTGCACGAAGAGCAGCGGTGACAGCGCCACCATGGCCGCGTCCCAGATCCGCCGCCTCGACAGCAGGGCGGTCGTCCACGTGATCACGAGCGCGCACAGCGACAGCAGCAACGCGGTGACGATGTAGTAGCTCTGCACCCCGGGCAGGTCCGGCAGCAATCCCGATGCGGCCGACAGCTGGTTGTAGCTGCCGGCAAATGAGTTGGCGACGTACATGAACCCGCCGGTCAGCACGGGGTATTCCACCGGCGCGCTGGCGTACGGCACCAGGCCCGTGTTGAGCCCGTGGATGCCCCACAGCGGGATGGTGTCGGAGTAGCAGAAGTGGGTGTACTGCTTGGACCCGGTCCAGTCCCCGTCCAGGCAGGGCGACTGCTTGGCCCAGGCCAGCGCCAAGGTTGCCAGCGTCATCGCCAGCAGGACCCGCAGCGGCGTCCAGAACCAGTTGTGGCCGGTGTAGGCGTGCCGTCCGAGCGGGCCGCCGACGGCCGTGCTCGCCGTCCGGGCGACCGGATCGTCCCAGGTCGGGAAGACCCGGCCGCGCGGCTCCTCGACTGCGGCGGCCGAGGGCCGATCGTCGCCGGTAGCCGGGAAAGCCGGGGACCGAGCGTCGCCGGTAGCCGGCGAAGACGGTGGCCTACTGGGTTCAGCCACCCGGCCCGACCGGCTGGCTCGAACCCGGCGCCTCGGTGGTGGGCGGCGGCTCGCTGCTCGGCGGCGGCTCCGAGGTCGGCGGCGGGTCCGAGGACGGCGGCGGGTCCGAGGTGGGTGGCGGCTCGGTGGTCGTGGGCGGCGGCTCGGTGGTCGTGGGCGGTGCGCCGGTCGACCGCTCTGTCGTCGGCGGCGCGGAGGTCGTCTGCTCCTCGCCTCCGCCTCCACCTCCACCGTCCTCCGGCGGCGCCGAGCCACCCTGATCGCCCTCGATCAACGCCTCGTCCGGCAGGTCATCCTGCGGCGCGCTCGCGAGCACCGCGTTCATGTAACGGTTCCAGATGTCCGAGGGCAGCCCGGACCCGTAGACCAGCCGGTCCTCGCTGGTGCGGATCGGCTCGCTGGCGTCGGTACCGATCCACACCGCGGTGACCAGCGTCGGCACGTAGCCGACCATCCAGGCGTCCTTGTTGTCGTTGTCGTCCAGCTGCGCCGTACCGGTCTTGGCGGCCGACTCGCGCCCGCCGTCGAGTTCGTCGTCGCCGGCCGCGGCGACGTCCTCCATCGCGAACGTCACGTCGTTGGCAACCTCCGCCGCCACCGCGCGGGTCTCCTCGCCCGCGCTCCGCTCATAGAGGACGTTGCCGTTGCTGTCGGTCACCCGGGAGACGAAGAACAGATCATGGTGTACGCCACCGTTGGCGAACGTCGAGAACCCGCTGGCCTGGTCGATCGGGCGCACCTCGTACTCGCCGATCCCGATCGCCCCGCCGGTCACCCCGTCACGCTCGAGCGTGCGGGTGTCGTCGGGGCCGGCCTCGCGGATGCCGGCCCGGTGGGCGAGGTCCGCCACGTTGTTCGGTCCCACCTCGAGCGCCAACCCGTAGAACGTCGTGTTCAGCGAGCGGGTGATGGCCTCCTTGAGCGTGCAGTTCGAGCACTCCCCGCCCTCGGAGTTGCGAACCGGCTGCTCGCGGTCGGGGAACGTCTGTGGCTGTGAGCCGTCACGGCGGGCGGACACGCCGATCCCCTGCTCGAGCGCCGCCGCCAGTGTGTACGGCTTGAACGACGACCCGGGCTGGCGGTAGGCCTGCGCGTAGTCGAAGCCGGTGCCGGTCGCGCCGCCGTAGTAGGCCACCACCGCACCGTTCGCAGGATTGATCGAGACCAGCGCCGTACGCAGGTTCGCCGGCTGGTCGGCCAGCGTCTCCCGTGCCGCGGTGACCGCCTCACGCTGCGCCCCGGCGTTCACCGTCGTGGTGATCCGCAGGCCCTCGGAGTAGATCCGCGACTCGTCGAAGCCGGTGCGGGCCAGTTCCTCGGTGACCTGCCGGATGATCAGCCCTTCGGGGCCGTCGGCCTGGTTCAGTGCGACCGGGCCGCGCGGCAGCACCTTCGGGTAGGTCAGGGCGTCGCGGGCGGACTCCTCCAGCCAGCCCTCCTCGACCATTGCACCGAGGACGAAGTCCCACCGCTCCTGGGCATCTTCTGGATGCCCCTCCGGGTCGAAGAGCGCCGGGCTGGCGATGCCTGCGGCGAGCACCGCTCCCTCCTCGACGGTGAGCTCGTCGACGGGCTTGCCGAAGTACGTCTGCGCGGCCGCCTCGATGCCATGCGCTCCGCGGCCGAAATAGATCGTGTTCAGGTACCACTCCAGGATCTGGTCCTTGGAGTAGTTCTGGTCGATCTTGACCGAGAGGACGAGTTCCTTGAACTTGCGGGTCAGCGTCTGCTCGGTGGTGAGGTAGGCGTTCTTGACGTACTGCTGCGTGATCGTCGAACCGCCCTGCGTAGCGCCCCCGGTGAGGTTGTTCCAGGCCGCCCGCGCGATCCCGGACACCGAGAACCCTGGGTCGGAGTAAAAGCTGCGGTTCTCTGCGGCCAGCACTGCCTGGCGGACGTGCTCGGGAACCCGCGACAGCGGTACGTCGGTGCGGTTCTCCTCGCCGAGGCGGGCCATCTCCGTCGTGCCGTTGCTGTAGTACACGATCGACACCTGATTGGTCTTGATGTCGTCGGGCCGGGGTACATCGGTCGTGGCGTAGACGACGCCGACGAACGTCAGCGCCATCACGACGAGCAATCCGGTGCCACCGAGGATGAACCGGCGGCGGATGCGGCGTTTGCGCTTGGCCTCAGGAGTGTTGCGCCGCTCCCGCCAGGTAGCCGGTGTCGGATCGGCGTCGCTCTGCTCGCTGCTCACGATCCTCCTCCAGATGTCCCGCTCCCCGTTGCCGGACTCCCCCGGTACGCCGACCCGTCGTGCGCGGTCACTCGGTGGCGGCCCGGCGCCGAGACGAGGTCGCGGCGCTGCGACCCATGACGAACGATGCGGTCAGGTGGTTCCAGCCGCAGCTGCGACAGACCTCGACCACGTACACGTTGAACTCACGCAGCCGCTGCGCCATGTCCACCAGCTCCCGGGGCGACTTCGCCTGGCCGGACACCGCCTTGAGCGCGTCGCCGTAGACGTAGTGCACCTCGGTCAGCTGCTCCTTGCGGCAGACCGGGCACGAGACGTCCGACGGCCGGCCGTGGTACTTCGCGGCCCGCAGCAGGTAGGGGTGCGCGTCGCACACGTCGTGCAGGCTGGCCCGGCCGGCGTACACGTCGGCGAGCTTGGCGCGGCGCTGCAGCGCGTAGTCGACGACGGCCCGGCGCAACGTGGCGCTGTCGACCCCCTGCTGCCGCTCACCGGCCTGCACAGTCACGCGGGCAAGGGTACTTGTCCCGGCCCGTGTGAGCGCCGCCACGCGGGATTCCGGTGACCGAGGTGGCAGGGTCCGGCGGCATCGACGTACGCTGCGATATATCGAATCGATACACTTGCCCTGTGACATTCCCGTGAACGGGAGGTGGAGGAGATGCTCGAGATGGCGATCCTCGGCCTGCTGAACCAGGCACCGATGCACGGCTACGAACTGCGCAAGCGGGTGCTCGTGCTGCTCGGCGGGTTCAGGGCACTGAGCTACGGCTCGCTGTACCCGGCGCTGAAGCGGATGCGTGAGAACGGCTGGATCTGCGTGCCGGACCCGGCCGACGCCACCCGCGTGCTGCCGGCCGACGCGCCGCCACTGACCGGCAAGCGCGGCAAGGTCGTCTACGCGCTGACCGCGGAGGGCAAGGAGCGCTTCCAGGACCTGCTCACCGAGGGCGGCCCGGAGGCGTGGGAGGACGAGCGCTTCGGCGTACGGTTCGCGTTCTTCGCCCAGACCGAGGCCGACGTCCGGCTGCGCATCCTCGAGGGCCGGCGGCGCCGGGTCGAGGAGCGCCGGGACGGGTTGCGCGCATCGTTGGGTCGCACCCGGGAACGGCTCGACCGCTACACGCTGGAACTCCAGCAGCACGGACTGGACTCCGTCGACCGCGAGGTCCGCTGGTTGTCCGAACTGATCGACCACGAACGAGTCGACGGCTCACAGATCGACCGCAAGAAGAACAACCCACCCGCGAGCACTTCATGAAGGGGGACCCCATGGGTTCGGTACGTGTCGCCATTGTCGGGGTCGGTAACTGCGCCGCGTCGTTGGTGCAAGGCGTCGAGTACTACCGGGACGCCGACCCAGCGGCCAGCGTGCCGGGACTCATGCACGTCATGTTCGGCGACTACCACGTCCACGACATCGAGTTCGTCGCGGCCTTCGACGTGGACGCCAAGAAGGTCGGGCAGGACCTGTCCTATGCCATCGGCGCCAGCGAGAACAACACCATCAAGATCTGCGACGTACCGGAGCTCGGCGTATCAGTCCAGCGCGGCCACACCCTGGACGGGCTGGGCAAGTACTACCAGCAGATGATCACCGAGTCCGACTCCGAGGCGGTCGACGTCGTGGCGGCGCTACAGGCGGCCCGCGCCGACGTACTGGTCTGCTACCTCCCGGTCGGCTCCCAGCAGGCGGTGGAGTTCTACGCACAGTGCGCCATCGACGCGAAGGTCGCCTTCGTCAACGCGCTGCCGGTCTTCATCGCCGGTACGCCGGAGTGGGCGGCGAAGTTCGCCGCGGCCGGTGTGCCGATCGTCGGTGACGACATCAAGAGCCAGGTCGGCGCCACGATCACCCACCGGGTGCTGGCCAAGCTCTTCGAGGACCGCGGCGTCGTACTCGACCGGACGATGCAGCTCAACGTCGGCGGCAACATGGACTTCATGAACATGCTGGAGCGGGAACGGCTGGAGTCCAAGAAGATCTCCAAGACCCAGGCGGTCACGAGTAACGTGGCGCACGAGATGGGCGCCGCGAACGTTCACATCGGGCCGTCGGACTACGTGTCCTGGCTCGACGACCGCAAGTGGGCGTACGTGCGGCTCGAGGGCAGGGCGTTCGGTGACGTGCCGCTGAACCTGGAGTACAAGCTCGAGGTCTGGGATTCACCGAACTCCGCCGGAGTGATCATCGACGCGGTCCGCTGCGCGAAGATCGCCATGGACCGCGGCATCGGCGGCCCTATCCTGTCCGCGTCGTCGTACTTCATGAAGAGCCCGCCGGAGCAGTACAGCGACGACATCGCCCGGGAGAAGGTCGAGCAGTTCATCCGCGGCGAGGTCGACCGCTGACACCGCTGCGCCCCGCCTACCCTGGTGGGCATGCAGGTTCCCGGCTCCCGACTCGTCGTTGCCCTGCTGACGACGGCTCTGGTCCTCACCGGCTGCAGTGAGGACGACCCCGACGCCAACCGTGCTCCCGGAGCTGAGATCACCGTCGCCGAGGCGCAGGTGCTGGCCGAGGTCCTGCACCGCAATGTCCAGGAGGGCGGGGCCGACGTCAACGTCAGCGCCGAGTACGCCGAGGAGGCGCTGCTCACCATGACGGGCAGCATCGACTTCACCACCGGCACCGGGACCCTGGACACCCTCACCACGTACACCACCGGCCAACCCGACGAGCTGCGCACCATCTACTTCACCACCGACCGGATCGTGATCGGCAACATCCCCGGCTTCACCGACGCCATGGTGGCCGCCGGCCGCGACGGTGTCCTGTACCTGCGCACCGACCTGGATCAGCAGACCCGTCTGGTGGACAACATCGTCGGGATGCTGCTGCGGCTGGCCACCGAACAACCGGACGACCCGGAGAACCTGATCGCCGCCGGCTACACCTGGGAAGGCGCGGGTCGGATCGACACCGTGCTCACGAACACCTTCAGCACCGGCACGTCGTCGATCAGCGTCGGCGTCGAGGATGAGCTGCTGTACCAGTTCGCCGCCCCACCGCTGAACGGCAGCTTTCCGGTCCGGATCACCTTGAGCGACCACGGTCCCCGCGAGATCGACTTCCCGCCGGAGGAGCAGATAGCCGACACGTCGGCGTACCCGGAGGTAGCGAGCCAGTTCGGCTACTGACCGCTCCGGGCCGACCATGGGGGACGGGGACGGCCCCTTCCCCGGGCCGCCCCCGTCGCTGCTGTTGTACCCCTGCGGCCGGGTGCTGTCAGCCCCGACGCGCTAGTTCAGACTCGGATCTTCGGTGTACGCCGACAGCATCGCGAGCGAGCCGCCCTGCCGTCGCAGCACCGCCTGCCACAGCCCGACTCCGGTCTCGCTGACCACGTCCGCGGGTTGACTCGGCACCACTGCCCAGGCGTGCTCGGCGATCTCCGCGGTGAGCTGGCCGGGGCCCCAACCGGAGTAGCCGGCGAAGACCCGCAGCCGGTCCAGGACCGCGCCGGTCACGGCGGGATCGGCGTCGAGGTCGACCAGGTGCACCGGCTGGGCGAGCGGCCGCAGCCCCGGTACGTCCGGCGGCGGGTTCCCGACGCCGAGGCACAGCGCGGTGTCCCGCTCACACGGGCCACCGACGTGGAACGTGCGAGGTGCCGCCGCGAGCGACCACCAGCCCGGCAGGACCTCGAGCAGGTCGGTGTCGCTCGGCCGGTTCAGGACGACCCCCAACGTGCCGTGCCCTCCGTGGTCGACCACGTACACCACTGTCCGATCGAAGTTGGGATCGGTCAGCGCCGGCATCGCGACGAGCAGGTCGCCGCTGCGCACGCGGGGCATACGGTTCACTGTGCCGCATCCGGGGCCGTCAGCGCAGCGCAGCGGGTGACCCGGCATACCCTCGATCGGTGCCCGCAAACCCCCTCGACAGCGCCAGGGCGGCTGCCCGGCCGGTCGGTGCGGCGAGCCTGCGGGCCTGTCTGGCTCGGGCCGACTTCCGCCGGCTGCTCGCGGTCAGGCTCAGCGCCCAGTGGGCGGACGGGGTCTTCCAGGCGAGTCTGGCCGGCGTCGTGTTGTTCAACCCGGCCCGCGCCGCGACCGCGACGGACGTAGCCGCCGGGCTCGCCGTGCTGCTGCTGCCGTACTCGCTGCTCGGCCCGTTCGCCGGCGTGTTCCTCGACCGCTGGAGCCGTCAGCGCGTGCTGCTCGTGTCCAACCTGATCCGGTGCGCCCTGCTCGCGGTGGTGGCACTGCTCATCGCGGCCGGAGTCGGCGGCCCTCCGTTCTTCGTCGCCGCGCTGGCCGTCATCTCGGTCAACCGGTTCTTCCTCTCCGCGCTATCCGCCTCGCTGCCGCACGTCACCCCCGCCGAGCACCTGGTGTTCGCGAACGCGTTGACGACAACGGCCGGCACGGTTGCGGCGGTCCTGGGCGGCGTCTGCGGCGTAGGCCTCGGCGTACTCGTCGGAGCCGGCGACGACGGGTACGCACTGATCGCCATGAGCTCCACGGTGGGGTACGCCGTCTCGGCCTTGCTGGCCCGCGGTTTCCCACGCCTGCACCTCGGACCGGACGAGGCCGAGCGGCGCGAGCGGCCCAGCGCCGGGCACGTGCTGGCCGGGCTGGCCGCCGGTGTCCGGCACATCCGCAGCCACCGCGCCGCACTGGCCGCGCTGGCCGTCATCGGCGCCCACCGGTTCCTGCTCGGGCTGGCCACCGTCGCCACCCTGCTGCTGTACCGCAACTATTTCGACAGCTCCGGCGTCTTCCGCGCCGGGCTGGCCGGCCTGACGCAGGTAGTCGTCGCCGGCGCGATCGGAGCCGTGCTGGCCGCCGTGGCGACGCCCCCGGCGGTGCGGGCCGTCGGCAAGTCGCGCTGGATCGTCATCGCGCTGGGCGTGGCCGCCGTCAGCCAGCTCGGCCTCGTCACGCCCTACCTCAAGCCGACGGTCGTGCTGGCGGCGGGCATCATCGGCTTCGTCGGCCAGGCGGTGAAGATCTGCGTCGACACGATCGTGCAGGAGACCATCGACGACGCCTATCGCGGGCGGGTCTTCAGCGTGTACGACACCGTCTTCAACGGCGCCTTCCTCGTCGCCGCCGTCCTGGCGGCATTCGCGTTGCCGCCCAGCGGCAAGAGCTACGTCGTACTCGGCGTCGTCGTGGCCGGCTACGCACTCGGTGCCGCCGGCTACGCCCGAACCGTGTCGCCCCGCCCGCAATGATCTCAGCCCGGCGGGAGGTTCTCGTCGGCCCAGCGGCGGAGCTCGGCCTCGGCCTCGGCGCGGGACAGCTGGCCGCGCTCCAATCGCACCGCCTTGAGGTGCTGCCACGCCCGTCCGACGAGCGGACCCGGAGCCAGCCTCAGCAGCCGGATGATCTCGTTGCCGTCGAGGTCCGGCCGCACCGCGTCGAGATCCTCCCGCTCCTTGATGTCGGCGATCCGCTTCTCCAGGGCGTCGTACGTCGCCGACAGCGCCCGAGCCCGCCGTTCGTTGCGGGTGGTGCAGTCGGAGCGGACCAGCTTGTGCAGCCGGTCCAGCAACGGCCCGGCGTCGACGACGTAGCGGCGTACGGCGGAGTCGGTCCACTCCCCGCGCCCGTAGCCGTGAAAGCGCAGGTGCAGGAAGGTCAACTGCTGGACGTCGCGTACGACGTCGTTCGGGAAACGCAGCGCGCGGAGCCGCTCGCGCACCATCCGGGCGCCGACGACCTCATGGTGGTGGAAGCTGACCCGTCCCTGCGGCTCGTAACGCCGGGTCGCCGGCTTGCCGATGTCGTGCAGTAGCGCGGCCAGCCGCAGCACCAGGTCCGGACCCTCCGGACCTTCGAGTTCGATCGCCTGCTCCAGGACCGTCAACGAGTGCGTGTACACGTCCTTGTGCTGGTGGTGCTCGTCGATCTCCAGCCGCAGCGCCGACAGTTCGGGCAGCACCGATGCGGCCAGGCCGCTGTCCACCATCAGTTCCAGGCCGGCCCGCGGGTCCCCGCCGAGGATCAGCTTCGACAACTCGGCCTGCACCCGCTCCGCTGAGATCCGGGCGAGCTGGCCAGCCATTCCGGTGACCGCCGCGAGCACGTCCGCCGTCGGCACCACGCCGAGTTGGGCAACGAAACGGGCGGCGCGCAGCATCCGCAGCGGGTCGTCGGCGAAGGAGTCCTCGGGTCGCCCGGGCGTGCGCAGCCGCCGCGCCAGCAGGTCCGGCAGCCCGCCGAACGGGTCGGTGAAGGTGTTGTCCTGCACCGAGAAGGCCATCGCGTTGATCGTGAAATCCCGCCGGGCCAGGTCAGCGGCGAGTGAGTCGCCGTACACGACGTCGGGCTTGCGGCCGACCCGGTCGTAGCGGTCCGCGCGGTAGGTCGTGATCTCCAGCCGGTGGTCGCCGTACTGCACACCCACCGTGCCGAACTCGATCCCGGTGGTCCAGGTGGGCCGGTCGCCGACCAAGTCGAGGATCTGCTCCGGACGGGCGTCGGTGGTCAGGTCCAGGTCGTCGCCGGCACGCCCGAGCAGGGCGTCGCGAACCGACCCGCCGACCAGGTGCAGCTCGTGCCCGGCCGCGGCGAAGCGCTGACCCACCTCACCCAGCACCGGTGAGAGCCGCAGCAGTTCGGTCACCAGCCGCCGCTGCGCCTGCGACAGCGCTGGGGTCGCCGTCATGATGGGCCAGCCTACCGAGATCCCCGCGCTACCCTCGGGCCATGGCTCGTACGGCGGCGTCTCGCGGCCTGCGTCGGATCGAGGAGACCTCCGCGGGCGGGCTGGTCGTGGACGCCGCAGTCCATCCACCGGTCGCGGCGCTGATCGGCCGGTACGACCGGCGGGGCCGGCTGCTGTGGTCGCTGCCCAAGGGTCATCTCGAGCCCGGTGAGAGCTTCGAGCAGACAGCGATCCGGGAGGTCGCCGAGGAGACCGGCATCACCGGGTCGATCGTGGCACCACTCGGGACCATCGACTTCTGGTTCGTCGCCGAGGGCCGGCGCATCCACAAGACCGTGCACCACTTCCTGTTGCGGGCCAGCACGGGCACGCTGTCCGACGCCGACCCGGAGGTGAGCGAGGTCGCCTGGGTCCCCCTCGAGCTCTTGCCGCAGCGGCTGGCCTATGCCGACGAGCGCGAGCTGGTCGAGCGGGTGCCGGAGTTGCTCTCGGGCAGTGCGTGAGCAGCCTCATCATGAACGGCGTGCGTCGACGGTCCCCCTGGCACCTGCTGGTGGTGACGGCGCTGCTGGTCGTCGGGCTCGCACCGGCCGCCGCCGGGCAGGCGGCCCCCGGCGATGACATGCCCCTGACCATCACCGTCACCCAACTCGAGCCCCGCACGGTCACCCCGGACGCCACGATCACGGTGTCCGGGACCGTGACGAACACCGCGGATGTCGCCATCACCGACATGGTGATCCGGCTGCAGCGCGGCCAGGTCATGACCAGCCGGGATCAGCTGCAGGACAACGACGAGGACCCGTCCTCCTCGACCAGCGGCTTCGCTCCCTTCGTGGACCTGCTGTCCGACCTCGCGGCCGGGGACTCCGCGCCGTTTCGCTACCAGGCCACGGCCGAGGAGCTCGGCCTGGCCGCTCTCGGCGTGTATCCGCTGATGGTCAACGTGAACGGAACGCCCGACGGCGACGTCGAGCAGCGGGTCGGCCAGCTCGATACCTACCTCCCGTACTTCCCCGAACCGACGCCGGGCTCGACCGGCGTGTCCTGGCTGTGGCCGCTCGTGGACCGCCCACACCGGGGCCCCGACGGGGTGTTTCTCGACGACGCCCTCGCCGATGCAGTGGCCGACGGCGGTCGACTGGAGCGGCTGGTGTCCCTCGCCGAGGCCAGCCCGCAGGTGCCCCTGACCCTTGCCGTCGACCCGCTGCTGCTGGAGTCGCTGCAGGCGATGGTGGGCGGCTACCGGCTCACCGACGGCAGTGCCGGCGGCGGCGGGGCAGCGGCCGGCGCCTGGCTTGAGCGTCTCACCGCGCTGACCCGCACCCGTTCGGTGCTCGCCCTCCCCTACGCCGACGCCGACATCGTCGCCCTCACCCGAGCCGGTCTGGTCGAGCAGGCGCGCGACGCGGTGGCGCGCGGCGCGGACGTAGCCGCCGACGTCCTCGGCGCCCCACCGTCCACCGGCCTGACCTGGCCTGTGGACGGCACCCTCACCGAATCCGCGCTGTCGGTGCTGCGAGACGCCGGAACCGAGCAGGTGATCCTGGAAGCCGACGCCTTCGAGGTGACGACTGATGGGGACCGGACCGATAGCGCAGCGACGACGGTACCCGGCGGCGACACCCGGGCACTGGTCAGCGACCCGGTGCTGGACGGCATCGTCGCCTCGGCGGACAGCTGGCCGACCGGACCCCGGATGGCCGAGCAGCGCTACCTCGCCGAACTCGCCATGATCACCGCCGAGGCCCCGTCGGCCAGCCGCGACCTGCTCATCGCCCCGCCGCGCCGCTGGGACGCGCGGGCGTCGTACGCGTTGCCAATGCTCCTCGACACCGCCAGCGAGCCGTGGTTGCGCCCGGCCGCGGCCACTGACCTCCTCGGCCTGCCGGCCGTGGACCGCGGTGCACTGGTGTATCCGGAGCTGTCCGGGGCGCTGGAACTGGATCCCGCCGGCCTAGCGGTGCTCGCGGCCGGTGTCGCGTCGATCAGAGACCTGGCCTCGATGTTCGTCGTGGACTCCGCCGAGGACGAGCTGGCCGCGCAGACCGTGACCGACCCGCTGTACCGGGCCGTGCTGAGCGCCGCGTCGTCGTACCGGCGCGGTGATCCCGCCGGCCTGCTGGCCGCGGCCGGGGCGGTCGACGAGGCGATCGAGGTGCAGCGCAGGCGAGTCTTCTTGCGAGTGCCCGCCGACGGGACCTACAGCCTCGCCTCGGCCCGGGCGGCGCTGGTATTCACGGTGGAGAACCAGCTTCCCGTTCCGGTGCAGGTCCGGATCAGCGTGGACGCCAGCCTGGTGGCCGGGCTGTCGGCGGACGAGGTCGGTGCGCAGGTGCTCGCCGCGTCCGGCCGGACGCTGATCGAGGTGCCGACGACGGTCGAGCGACCTGGGCAGTTCCGGGTCACCGCGGCGATCTTCACCCCCGCCGGTGGCGCGCTCGGTGACCCGGTGCGGCTGACCGTGCGCAGCACCGTGTACGGCGGGATCGCCCTCATCATCACGATCGGCGCGGGGGTGCTGCTGATGCTGCTCTTCGGCCTGCGCCTGATCCGGCGGTTGCGCAGCGGGCAGGGTCCGCCCGACCCGGCACCGGAGCCGCTCGACCAGCAGGTGCCCTTACGGGACGGGACGTGAGTTCTGGGGAGCAGCCTCAGGTGAGTAAGCCCGCCTCACCCAGTCTGGGTCGGGCTGCCACCACCATGGCGGTGGGCACCGCCGTGTCGCGGCTGACCGGTTTCGCCCGCACCGTCGTCCTAGTCGCGGCGATCGGCCTCGGCCTGGTCGGAGACGCCTATAACACCGCTAACACCCTGCCGAACATCGTCTACGAGTTGCTGCTCGGCGGCGTGCTTACCAGCGTCATCGTGCCGCTGCTCGTGCACGCCCGGGCCCGTGACGCCGATGACGGCCTGGCCTACACCCAGCGCCTGTTGAGCCTGCTGACCGTCGTACTGCTGGTGGCTACGGCGTTGGCGATCCTGCTCGCGCCGGTGCTGACGTACGCCTACGGCATCCGCGACGATCCCGAGCAGGTCGCATTGGCGAACATGCTCGCCCGGATCCTGCTCGTTGAGATCGTGTTCTACGGCGTCGGCGCGATGTTGACCGCGATCCTCAACAGCCGGCAGGTGTTCGGCCCGCCGGCGTGGGCACCGGTGCTGAACAACCTCGTGGTCATCGCAACCGGACTCGTCTTCATCGGGCTCAATGACGCCGGCGACCTGACCACCACCACGATCTCGCCGGGGCTGGTCTGGCTGCTCGGCATCGGTACGACGCTCGGCATCGTCGTACAGGCGCTGGCCCTGCTGCCCTCGCTGCGCCGGGCCGGGGTGCGATGGGCGTGGCGTTGGGACTGGCGCAACGCCGGGCTGGGCGAGGCCGGTCGGCTCGGGCTGTGGGTGATCGGCTACGTCGCCGTCAGCCAGGTCGGTTACGTGGTGATCATGGCGTTGGCCAACGAGGCCGGGCGCGCCTCCGGGGTCGGCTCGATCGTCTACGCGAACGCGAGCCTGCTCTTCCAACTGCCGTACGGAATCATCGGTGTCGCCCTGCTGACCGCGCTGCTGCCACGGATGAGCAGGGCCGCGGCCGGGGCGGATCGCGTCGCCGTGGTGCGTGACCTGTCCCTCGGGGCGCGACTCACGGCTGTCGCGCTCATCCCGATCAGCGCCCTGCTGATCGTCCTCGGCCCGGCGATCGCGACCGTCGCGTTCGCCCGGGGCCAGGTGGACGCAGCCCAGGCCCGCACGGTCGGCGTCGTCCTGGCCGCCTCGGCCTTCGGCCTCTTCCCGTATGCGGTCACGATGCTGCAGTTGCGGGTCTTCTACGCGCTGAAGGACGCGCGTACGCCGACGCTCATCAACATGGCGATGGTCGCCGTCCGGGTGCCGTTGTGCCTACTCGTGCCGGCGCTGGTACCCACCGAGCACATCGTCACCGGCCTGGCGATCGCCAACAGCGTGTCGTTCGTGGTCGGCGCCGTCGTGGGAGAGCTGTGGCTGCGGCGGCGGATGGGCCAGCTGGAGACGCCGCGCGTCCTTCGCACGGCCGGCCTGCTCGCCCTCGCGTCGACAGTCGGTGCGCTGGCCGCGTGGGCGGTGGTGATCCAGATTGAATCGTTACTCGGGCGCGACGTGCTGGGCAGTGCCGCGGCGGTGGTGGCAGGTAGCCTGATCGGCGGTGTGGCAGTGCTCGCCGGCTGTCTCGTGCTGCCCATACCGGAGGTCAGGGATTTCGCCGCCGTCGTACGCCGACGCTTCGGCGGCAGTTCCCCCGACCGTCCGGACGGTGCCGCCCGAGCTGCCGAGCAATCGGTCAGGTCGGCCGGCGGGTTCGGCGAAGGTCGAGGAGAGAAGGCGTCGCAGGTGGAGTCCGGTAGGCCGGCGGAGGCGGCTGCAGGTCCCGGTGGAGGGCTCGACGAGTCCGCCTCGGGCGAGCCGGTCACGATCGGCGGACGCTACCGGCTGCTGAGCCGCTCCGGGGCCGACGAGGAGACCGGGGCAGGGCGGCTGTCAACCTGGCGCGCTCGCGACAACTTGCTACTGCGTGACGTCATGCTGCGCATTCATGCACCCGGTGGATCAGCCGCCCGTCCGTTCCTCGACCGGGCGCTGGGGGCGGGCGTCTTGTCGCATCCGGCACTGGCCATGGTCTACGACGCCGTGGACGAGAACCGGCGAGCGTACGTCGTCAGCGAGTGGGTCGAGGGCATCAGCCTGGCCGCGAAGTTGGGCAGCGGGCCGCTGCCCGAACCGGACGCGCGGGAGACGATCCGCCGGGTGGCCGAAGGCGTGGCGCAGGCGCACGATCTCGGTCTGGCGGTCGGCGGGCTCACCCCCGATCGGGTCATCCTCACGCGGACCGGGAGCGTCACGGTGGTCGCCATCCCCGCTCCTGTGGCCAGCAGCGACGCCGATGTCCGGGCCCTCGGTGCGCTGCTGTTCGCGACTCTGACCGGCTTCCTGCCAGTCGAGGACGACCGGGCTGCGCTCGACCGGCAGCTGCAGAACGCCGCTGCGCCAGACCTCGCCGAGGTGGCGCTGGCGGCACTCGACGGTCGGCTGCCCACGGCCGGTGAGATGGTCTCCCGCCTGCTCGCCGGGCGTCGGCGGCACGAGCACGGCTTCGCCGACAGCGGCCTGGCGTTCATCACCGATCGCTACGAGTACGACACCGATGGCCGCGGCGGCCCCCAGGTGGACGCCGGCTGGCCGACCGTTTCCGAGCCTGGGCACTCCGGCCCTGAGCAGTCCGG
>Ga0136640_10000420_pt1 | contig 16356 bp, 17 predicted proteins | sample AntDrymUQ8642106_2_FD_105498 | JGI IMG/M metagenome (GOLD analysis project Ga0136640, IMG submission 105498) | Polar desert sand microbial communities from Dry Valleys, Antarctica - metaG UQ864 (21.06) | ecosystem: Environmental > Terrestrial > Soil > Desert | place: Antarctica: Dry Valley...
GAGACCCCTCGTGCACCCGACAGAGCCCGCCTACCCTTGCTGCCTTCCGGCCCTGGGGGAGTTCGGCACGATGTCGCCGCACGAGGGGCTGCGGAGAGTCTACGGGCTTGCTGGTCGGACGACCTCGCGCGGCCCGCGCGAGGCGAGCGACGTGATTTCTGGCCAGCCGGTGGAGGCGATACCCTCGGCGGCGGAGGATTCGCATAGTGGCCTAGTGCGCACGCTTGGAAAGCGTGTTGAGTGAAAGCTCTCAGGGGTTCGAATCCCCTATCCTCCGCCACAGGCCGAGTAAATGAGCCTTACTCCAAAGCGATGCCACCGCCGCGCAACTCCGCAGACAGCTCGTCCGCGACCTTGGCTGGACCGCTCTCGAGTCGCCTTCATGAGCTGCTGGAAGCTCGAAAAGAGCATTGATCAGAACCTGTGGATGGCCTTCGGTGGGGTGACGTGAAGGAGCGCACCTTCCCGTGGATGATCTGAAGTCCATTCAGCCGTGATCAGGACCGGCGTTGGCGCGCTGGTTCGGGCAGGTACGCCCATGCTCGAGGTAGTCCATGAAGGCGCAGGGGCCAACGACAACGACGGGTCCGGTGGAGCGTCGCTGCTCGATGAGATCGTGCGGGACGGGGCCCGGCGGATGTTGGCTGCGGCGTTGCAGGCTGAGGTCGCGGCCTACGTCGAGGCGCATGCTGACCAGGTCGACGAGGAGGGTCATCGGCTGGTTGTCCGCAACGGCTCCCACGCCGAGCGGGAGGTGACCACGTCGGCGGGTGCGGTGCCGGTGCGGGCGCAGCGGGTCGACGACAGGCGCACCGGGGAGGGAAGGCGGCGCTGGCGGAGACCTACAACGCCGAAGACCGCGAGCACGCCATCGAGGCGGTGAAGGCGTTCGAGGCCGACTACGGGGCGAAGTGGCCCAAGTCGGTCGCGAAGGTCAACGACGACCCCGACGTGCTGCTGGAGTTCTACGACTATCCCGCCGAGCACTGGGTGTACCTGCGCACGACTAACCCATCGAATCGACGTTCGCCACCGTGCGCCTCCGCCAGCGCATCACCAAGGGACCCGGCTCCAGGGCCGCCGGGGTGGCGATGGCGTTCAAGCTCACGGAGTCAGCACAGACCCGGTGGCGCGCCGTCAACGCACCCCACCTGGTGCCACTCGTGCGAGCAGGAGCCACATTCCACAAGGGGCAACTCGTCGAACGACCCGACGATCAAGGAGGTGAACAGCAAGTCGCCTGAAACCTCATCCACAGGTCTTGACTATTTCTCACCATCCCTGTGGGCAGACCGATGCCGGGCCCATGGCCACCGCATTAGCTGGCGCACTTTTGCCCTGTATGGCGTCATCGTCGTCCCGATTCTGCTCACGGCATCAGTGGGGGCTCTTGCACTCACAAGCAACTGACAGGACAGCTACCCTGCAGACCACAAGCGCCGCAGCCTCGCCACGCATGTTCACTGCTGCGGAGATTGCACATCACCACCGGCCGTGACCTTCATGGCTTTCCTCGCCTATCCATCCCGGAGCCTGAGGAGAGAACTTGACTGCGTGCTGCAAGGATGGCGCTCCTTGCCTCAGGCGGTGTGGGCCAGCTTGCGACGCAACAATGCGTTTGGTTCCTGGCAGCGATACACCCATAGAACGCGCGGCTGCTTAGCCGAAGACGGCTTGCCAGGCTGCGCGCCAGGTCTCGGGCCGAGCGGCATGCTCGAGCGGGGCGTACGAGGCGTACGCCACACCTGACATCTGGTAGCGGAAGCGGATTCCCATCACCGCTCGGATGCCCCAGTGCATTCCGAAGGCGCTGACCGCCCAGACCCGGGCCAGCCGCAGGTCCAGCAGCGCCAGTGGTGCCAGCAACTCGATGGCGAGCGATCCCCCGGCCATCAGCCTCCACAGGCCCGTCTGTTGGTAGAGCCGGACTCCGAGTGGGGCGGCGCTTGACCCCAGCAGTTCCTTGCGCAGCCCGTCAGCGGCAATTTGGCTGCGCAGCGACTCGCCGCTGGCCCAGGCCCAGCCGAGGGGACCCTTGATCTTCGCGAGGCCCGCGAGCAAGTACGCCGCTGCGGTCACGGCGCTGCAGAGCCTTGCGGGCCAGCCGAAGCGCCAGTCCGGCTCCGTAGGGAGCAACCCAGCGCGGCCGTGGCGCGCCAGCGCGTCGACCGAGAGCGCATCCGCCGAGGGCGTCAGCCCGAGGACCGCCGTGTGCAGGACCATCGTGTTGTCGCTGTGGAAGACCATCGACCACGAGTTGCGGTACGACAGCGTCCACAACAGGCTCGCGGCATGCATCGGTCCTGTGACCCGATGCCAGGCTCCGATCGTAAAGAGGGCATCGGCCGCTAGCTCGGCACAGAGAAGGCAGTCGGCCACAGTAGGAGGCAGCGGGCGCCGCAGTACTCGGACCGGACCCACCGGTGCGAAGAGGTCGGGAGACGTCGTGTGGATCTTGCGCATCATCCGCACCCTCTTGCCGAGGTAGACCGCAGTGTAGGTCCCGAGCAGCACGCGGTGCACCGCCGGCCTCGTCGCGGGAGCCGGTGGCATCAGCTTGTCGAGCAGCCTCATCAAGACCCCGGAACGCTCGCGCTGGCGTGCACGGCCTCCCGCACGCAGCCGGGCTGCCCGGCAAAGAACTCGTCGTAGCGGTAGGTGCCGCTCACTACCCGCACTTCACAGACACCACGAGTGCCTCGTCGACCGACGGAATGAGCCACCGTGCGCGCGACCTGCTCGGCTCGGCCGGTGGCCACGGCCTTCCGGAGCTGACGCCGGACCTGATTCAGCCCGCCGGTGCCGGCGTGGGAGTAGTGCAGCACCCGGCGGCGGCCCGTTGCGTCGATCCCCACCAGGTGGACCACCGTCCCCGTCTGCTTCCGCTGAGCGGAAAACATTGGGTAGTACGACAGCGGGAACCCGTCGGTCCGGTGCTCCCGTGGCCGCCAGTTCTGTCGAGCCGGCCAGAGCATCGCACCTAGCAGCGCTGCGCCCATGCCGAGCGACGCCCTCTTGCTCATCGGACAGCCTCCGCCGTCCGTCTGCGCCAGCGCAGGTCGGCGAGCGCCGCCTGCGCCGCGTGGTAGCCGCACATGCCGTGAGCCCCACCGCCCGGTGGGGTCGACGATGAGCACAAGAACACGCCTGGCAGTGGGGTTGCGTAGGGAACGGCACGGGCGATGGGCCGGAAAACTTGTTGGAGTCCGTCGAGCGCACCACCACCGATGTCGCCGCCCACCAAGTTCGCGTTCCAGCGCTCGAGATCCGCCGGCGAGGTCTCGACGCGGTCGAGGATCCGGTCGCGGAAACCGGGCGCGAAGCGCTCGATCTGGGCGTCGATCCGGCGACCGATCGGCCGATCGGAGCCGTGCGGCGTGTGGGCGTAGGCCCAGAGGAGTTGGCGCCCGTCGCGCACCCGGCTGGGGTCCACCAGGCTCTGCTGGGCGACCAGCACGAAGGGCCGGCCCGGGTGGCGCCCCGCGTACACGTCCGCCTCGGCCGCGGCGATGTCGGTCATCGAGCCGCCGACGTGCACGGTTCCCGCGCCTGCCACGGCCGGGTCCGTCCAGGGCGCGGGACCGTCGAGCAGGTAGTCGACCTTGTAGGTCGCCGTGCCGTACCTCCAGCGGCCGAGAGCGCGCGCATACGAGGCCGGCAACCGCTTGCCGGCCACCGCGAGGACCTGGCGCGGGGTCAGGTCCAGCAGCACCAGATCGGCCGGCTCCACCTGGGTGAGGTCGGTCACCGTCGACCCGGTCTTCACCGAGCCCCCGTCGTTCTCGAGCAGCCCCACCAGCGCGTCAGCGATCGCCTGCGAACCGCCCTCGGCCACCGGCCAGCCGGTGGCATGCCCCGCGGCTCCGAACAGCACGCCGAATGCCGCGGTGAGCGGGCGGGTGAGCGGCAGCACGGCGTGCGCTGCGGACCCCGCGAACAGCGCCCGTGCCTGCTCCGTGCGGAACGCAGCTCGGGCCAGCGTGGTGGCCGGCCACGCTCCCCGTAGGCCGAAGCTCGCCATCGCCACCGGCGCCGTTGGCACCCGCGTGAGCGGGCCGAGGACGCCGGGCACCAGGGACTCCCAGCGGCGCACCGCGTGACCGTGCACGGCTCGCCAGGCGCGGGCATCCGGTCCGAGCGCGGCAGCAGTGTCCGGCAGGGACCGCCGCAGCGTGGCGGCCGGTCCGTGGTCGAGGGGGTGAGCGAGGGGTATGTCGGGATGTCTCCAGCGCAGGCCGTGCCGCTCCAGCGGCAGGGCGGAGAACAGCGGGCTAGCCACGCCAAAGGGATGTACGGCGGAGCCGATGTCACTCGTCAGTCCGGCGCCGAACAACTCGCGGGAAGAGGTGCCGCCGCCGACCTCGTCGTTGGCCTCGTGGACCGTGACCTCCAGTCCTGCCCGGGCCAAGACGACAGCGGCGGCGAGCCCGTTCGGGCCCGCACCGACGACCACAGCCGTGCCCCTCATGAGTGCTGCCCCAGTCCGGCGTGCGCACCAGAGCCGGTCGATTGCAGCGGTTCGGCCGATGGTTCGGATGCCTCTCGGCGATACCCCAGCAGCCGTGCCGTTGGGCCAGAACCAGCCAGCAACTCGTCAGGGGGGCCGGCCTCGACCAGATGGCCATCGTGTAGACACCAGACGACGTCCGCTCGCTCGGCCAGCTCTCGACGGTGCGTCACGATCAGCGCCGTGCCGCTGTGGTCGGCTAGCACTCGGTCAACGACGCCCGCAGCGTCGCGGTCGAGATGCGCCTCAGCCTCGTCGAGGATCAGCAGTGGCGGGCGGCCGAGCACGGCGCGGGCGACCGTCAGCCGCGCGCGTTGACCAGCAGACAGGCGGCTCCCACCCTCGCCCACGTCTGCCTTCCACCCACCGGGCAGCTCGTCGAGCAGCCCCTCCAGACCGCACAGCGCGCTCACCCGTGCCACCTCGGCCTCGTCGGCCTTCGGGACGCGGTAGCGGACGTTGCGTCCCACGCTGCCGCGCAGCAACGGCAGGTCTGGGCCGGCCACGCCGATCGCTGCACGAACCGAAGACAGCGAGCATGCGCGGATGTCCTGTCCGTCGAGCCGGACCGTCCCCCGATCGGGATCGACGAGCCGCGCCGCCACCGAGACCAGCGTGCTCTTGCCGGCACCGTTCGGACCGACCACCGCGACGACCTGGCCCGGCTCGGCGGTCACTGTCACATCGACAAGCGCGCCGTCGAGCGTGACCCCGTCGAGTTCCAGCCGACCGGCCGCTGGCCCGAGGTCGGGCAGCCCTGCCGCGTCGGGGAGCCGGGGCAGGGCCAGGAACCGGCGGACAGCGTCGCGGGCTACCACCGCTCCGGCGGCATACTCGGCAACCCGTCCGAGGTCGCGCAGGTGCCCGGCCAGGAGCCCCGCGACGGTCGCCGCGGCCACCACCGTCCCCGGGGTCGCCCGACCTGACCGCACCTCGGCGGCCCCCACGAGCAGGGCGGCGACCGTGGCGAGGCCGGCGGTTCCCTCAGCGATAGCGCGGGTCATTCCCGAGGCACGGGCCTTGTCGATCATCGCCGCCGCCACCTTGTTGCTGTGCTTGCCGACCCGGCGCCTTTCGCGGCGCTCCTGCCCGGAGGCTTGGAGCACGCCAACGTGGGACAGGCGCTCGCTGACCTCGCCGGTCAACCGAGCTCGGCGCTTGCGTGCTTCCCGCGACGTCCGTAGCAGCCGGGCACTGGTGAAGTACGTGGCAAGGGCGCCGAGAGCCAGAACGGCAGCAACCGAAACCCCCAACATCAGGTTCATGAACGACAACGCCACGACCGCAAGTCCGACGGCAATGCCGGCGACGAGCAGCCGGGCGAGTCCCAGGCTGACCCAGGAGCGCAGTGCGCTGAGGTCGCCGACGAACTTCTGCAACATGCTGCCGCGGTTCTTGTGCCCCAGGTCGCGGGCCGGCACCCGGGTCAGGTGCCGAAAGAGCACTGACCGCACCTCGAGCACGTACGCCTGGCCCAGCCGTTCGGCGGTCACCCGTTCCTGGGCCCGCATCACGGCGGTCAGTCCGACGGTCAGCGCCAGACCCCCCGCCAGCACCAGTACGACCGTCGCCGTGACGGGCGCGACCCCCGAGACAAGACGGTCAAAGGCATGCTGCACCAGCAGCCCGGTGCCAATCGCTCCGACCGCCTGCGCGATCCCGATCGCGACCAACCCAGCGAACAGCGGCCACCGCGAACGCGCCAGCGGCTTAGGCACAACCGGCTGCGACCAGGCGTCGCCGGTGGCCTCCACTGATCCCGTCGCTTTCTGCATCAGACTGCGTGCGCGGGCTGGTCGCCGGCGTCCTGCTGACTGCGGTGCGCAAACTCTCGCTCGACCCGTGGGTCCGGTGCGGAGACCGGAACTGGCGCGCGCCCGTCACGTAGTCGCGTGACCAGGTCGGTGGCGAATTGTGGGTCAGCCAGCTGCTGTAGGCCCCAGACCTCGAATCCGGTGACCGCCTCGGCCTCCCGCGTGGCCAAAGGGGACGAGGACAAGACTCCGGACAGGGCCACCGGCGCGATGCCACGCTCCTGCAGCCAGCTCAGTCCGGCGACGGCCCCGAGTGCGTCGGACGAGGCGAAGATGACGGCGTCGACGCGGTCCGCGAAGACCGGGTCGCTGATGAGCGCGGAGGTCTCCTGCTGATAGACGCCGTCGGCGATCTCGAGCACAACCGCATCACAGCCGTCGACGGTGAGCCGATCATGCAGGCTGGTGAAGATGTCGCGGACAACGTCTGCGCCCGCCTGGTAAGTGCTGGGAAGGCCGGCGAGGGTGAAGTCGTAGACCGGGTAGGCTCCCGCGTCGGTGAGCAGCCACACGTCGCCACCCGCGCCAGTACCCGTCGTCTTCGCCGCCCCCACCTGCAATCCGGCAAGCCGCAGACCGCGAGCAAGATGCGCTGCGGTCGTTGTCTTCCCCGCGTTCATACACGAACCGACCACAGCGATCGTCAACGGCCGGTTCTCGGGGCGCAACGGCTGGACCTGAGCGGGCACTCCCAGGTGCAACCCCATCCGGCGGCCATGGCCATCGGTCAGCAGGCCCACCGGCTCGAGGCACGTGGCGGGGTTCATCCTGCCGTGCGCGCTGAGCACCCGTGCCGCCACACCGCCAGCCGCAACCAGCTCGCACGGACCGAGGTCGGCGGGGATTGTCGCCTCGAATTGATCGGGGGCGTACCGGTTTCCGTAGGCCACGATGACCTCGTCACCGGGGAACAAGGCAGCGCGCCGGCCTTCCGGCAGCTCGATCTTGGTGTGGTGTCCCACCTCGGACACGGTCGCGAGAACTAGGTCCCCGTTCCGGGGCTCGACGCCGGCCATCAGATGGGTGGCGGCGTCGAGGTCAACGTGGCGGGTCGTGTAGGCGCGCTTTGCCAGGTCGATTCGGCGCTGCTCGAGCTCGGCGTTGCCACCATCTACCGGAATGGTCGCATCCATGATTCTCCATCTCGTGCTATATGGCCCATCGATGTACAGGCTCGATCGGTCACCGCCGCGGGTGGTTGTGCCGGCGCGGCGGCAGGGGCGTCACAGGTTGGCGCACCGGTCCTGTTTGCTGCCCCCCACGGTGTTCTGCCCACCCATGGGACGCGGGTTGTTCTGCTTGCAATGCAAGTTGCCGTCGATGCGGTTGAGGGTGGAGATCTGTGAGCCAGTGTTGCTGAACGACTGCACGTCCTGCCCGACACGGTTGTTCCGCAACACGGCCGACTCACCCTGGTCGAGTTGGATGCTTCCGCCGACTCGGCTGCTCCGAACCTCGACGCGGTCGTGGTCTTCTGCCTGAACTTCGCCGACAACTGGGATGTCCATGGCAAAGAGCCGGGCGTTGCGCTCGATCTTGATGGTGCCTGGACGATCGTGCCACTGAGCCGGCAGGTAGCTCCTTGGAGGACCCGGACGTTGTCTATCGTGACTGCCCCGATGGTGCCTCGGCACGTGCGCTCCTCGGCCATCGCCGGTGGCGCGAGCGCCAGCCCGGAGACCGGGAAGATGGCGACGAGTCCGGTGGTGATCATCGACTTGCGCATAGTGGCTCCTTCGCCCCGAGGGTCCCGATGACCGCCTCACGTCACCAGTGCGCCCCGGCTCGCACCCTGATGCAGGCCCGCACTGGCGGATTTCGCCGTCGACTGCGTCATTTCTAAAGTGCGTCTTATCTGGCGCGCTTACTGTGGATGGCATGTCGCCCTCCATACCTCCCGCCGCTGGGCTTCGCGAGCTGTCCCACGCCGACTTGGTGCAACGTTGCCGAGCCGGTGACGACGTGCAGGCATGGGGTGAGCTGGTCACGGCCTACGAACGACTGGTGTACTCGGTGCCGCGCAGCTACGGGCTCGACCGCGAGGATGCGGAGGACGTCACTCAGGCGACGTTTGCGCTGCTCTTCACTGGTCTAGCGTCGTTGCGCGACGACGATGCCCTCGTGCCTTGGCTGGGCACGGTCGCCAGACGCCAAACCTGGCGGGTGATCGACCGGCGGCGCCGCGAGCGGGAGATATTCGCGCCCGAGCGGCGGGACCACAACGACACCGAACTCGCCGCAGCGATTCCTGACGCGGTGGACGCCTATGACGAATGGACGCAACGGGTTTGGCTGCATCAAGGCCTCGCCAAGCTGGACCCGTTCTGCCAGGTCTTGCTTCACGCGCTCTACCTTGACGATGCGGACCAGTCGTACCAGGCGGTGGCCGCGCGCTTGGGCCGGGCAGTCGGCACGATTGGTCCCGCGCGCTCCCGCTGCCTGCAGCGGTTGCGCTCGGCGATGGACGACGAGTGAAGACGCCGCAAGAGGAGTGCATCAGAGATCGGCTCCACCGGCACTGGTCGGATGAGAGGAGCTCGCGATGACCCCAACAGATCCGGCGCCAGCATTCGGGACCGTCGTCGACTGGTTAGAAGGTCGGCTCGACGCCGACGAGTCCGCCACAATTGAGCGGCTCGTCCGAGCCAAGGTGCCGGATGTGATGGCCGACGTGGCCTGGTGGCGACGCTTCCGCGCGGCCGCGCTGTTGCCAACCGAGCCCGTACCCAACGAGCTCGCTGCTCGGCTCCGCGCGCTGGAGCCACGCTCGTCAGCCGCTGCTGTTTCCCATGACCCGACCTGGTTGGACCGTCTCGTTGGAGCCGTCCGCGCAACGCTGTCGTTCGACAGCCTCAACAATCCCGGCCTGGCCATGGCCCGTTCGTCGTCGGACGCCACCCGTCAGCTCGTCTTCTCCGGCCCGGGCCTTGACGTCGCGATCGACCTCTCCGAGCCGCGAGGCGATGAGCTCACGGCGACCGCCCAACTGTTGCCGCTCGACGACGGTGTAGACGCTGCCGACGTACTGGTGGAGACCTGGACTCGCAGCGGGCGCATTGGCGAGGCGAGATCCGACGCGCTCGGCCGTGTCGAGTTGGGCGTCCTGCCTGCCGACGTTGTCGTCATGGAAGTCGACAGCCGTGCAAGTTGGCCGGCAGTTCATGCCGAGATGGACCTCCGGCGGCCTGGTTGAGATGTCGATGGCCGAGACCTCAGTCGTCAACAGCCTGCGCGCTGTCGTGGCGACCGAGTCCAACCCGCACTCGCACGCCGCCGCACTGGACCAGTTGTGCCGGCAGTTGGCGGTCCCGCTAACCGAGGTGCTCGATCAGGTCGAAGCGATGATTCACGAGGACCCCATGACTGTCCGCGAGCTGGCTGGCGCAGTTCGCATCCTGGCCTCCGCGCCGGGAACTTCACTCGGTACTACCTCGGCGGTGGTGGCCGCGCGCGCGGGCCTGCTCGAGGGACAGGGATTAGCCATCGAAGGTCGACTGGACGAGGCGCTGCTCGCCGTCGACGCGGCCCGCGACGCCTTCGTGAAGGCCGACGAGCCATGGTTAGCGCTTCGCACTGATCTCGGCCGGATGCACATACTCAACGAGATCGGCCAGACGACCGCCGCAGTGCAGGTGGGCACCGAGCTCTTGCATGGAATCGATTCACTCGAAAGGAACGGGGAGGAGGAGCAGTCGATCGGCTTCGAGGTCGACTGGCTGCGTGCCTCATGTCTGACGAACCTCGGTGTCTGTCACACCTTCGCCGGCGACTACGCGGCCGCCGCGACGGCGGCTGCGGCCGCAGAGCGGCACCTGCTCGCTCTGGGCCGGCTCGATGAGATCGCCATTCTGCGGCAGAATCAGGCAGAGCAGTTGCTCGAGGAGGGGCAGGCATGGCGGGCCCGGGACATGTTCGCCCATGCCGTGCGCGGGTTCGCCGACGCCGGGTTGTCCCTTCTTGAGGCCCGCTGCCTTGCCGACCTCGGCCGAGCCCACGTGGCACTCGGCGAGAGCGCTCGGGCACTGTACGCATTTGGCCAGGCGGAACGGTTGTTGGGGCACCTCGATGTCGCCGCCGAGACCGAGCAGTTGCGGCTTCACACAGCTCAGGCATATCTGGGGTTGAACCTTTACGAGGAGGCGGCCCTCGTCTATGAGCAGGTCGCCGCGGTTGCTGAGGCCTCCGGACAGGCGTACTACCACGCGCTCGCGTTAGCGGGTCAAGGTGCGGCCATGGCGGCTCTGCGGCGTTGGGATGAGGCGGCTGCGGCGCTCAAGGGAGCTGCCCAGCGGCACGCTCGGGTGGGGAACGTCCCGCTCGCCACGGCTGCCCGAGTGGAGTTGGCGGCGGTGCTGGCCCATCGCGGCGAGCGCGATGCCGCCATACGCATGTTGCGGGGGTTGCTTTTGGACACCAGCGAAGACCAGCATCAAATGGCGCGTGTGTACGTCCTGCTCGGACTCGCCGACGTCACCGAGCCCAGCGAGGCCGCCGACGGCCTCGTCGAGGCCGCCGAGCTGGTACACCGGCTCGGTTTGCCGCCGCTGCGGTTTCGGGTCGACAGCCGGTTAGGTGCACTTCGTCGGCGTCAGGGTCGGCTGGACGAGGCGCGAGCGCTCCTGACGCGGGCCGCCGAGGAGGCAGAGAACCAACGGGCGCTGCTCCCCTCTCAGCTCACGCGGACCTCATTCCTGCGAGACAAGTCCCGGACTTTCGACGAGTTGGTCGCCCTCCACCTGGACCTCGAACCCGACTCTGCCGGTGCGGCCTTCCTGGCCGCCGAGCGGGCCAAGGGCCGTGTGTTGCTGGACCAGCTCAGCACTGTCACCAGCAGTGCATCGGCCGACACAGCTTGGGAGCCCGCCTCGGAGGCGACATCGCTATCAGCCGAGCTCAGCGCGGTGTACGACGAGATGCTCGGCGCGCAAACCACGAGCCCCGAGACCACGGGCCCCCCTGAGGCAAGTGGGCAACCCGCGGCTCGGCGGTCCTTCGGCGACCTGCAGCGCCAGGCGGATGATCTCCAGGCTCGCCTTTCGGTGGCACGGATCGAGCGGGACTCTGGCCAGGGCGAGCAGCTGGGTACCGGCCGCCTGCTTGACTACACGAGTCTGCGGGGGCGTCTCAACGACGCCACCGTCCTGGTCGCTTACCACGTTGTGGGTGACGAGATCATCGGCTTCCTGGGGGTGGGATCCCGACTGTTCGCGCGACGGCTAACGACTCTCGACCGGGTGCTGCCCCTCTTGGCTGCCCTGCAGCAGCACTGGCGGCGCTTTCGAGCGGGCGCTGGGTTTGTGCAGCGGCACGCGACACGGCTGGCGGTACTGGTCGAGCGCGACCTGCACTTGTTGGCATTCGAGCTGCTGGGCGAACTGCCGCTACCTGCCGCGACCGGCCGCGGCCGGCTGGCGGTGGTGCTGCCACCGGTGCTGCAGGGCCTCCCGTTTCACGCCTTGTACCTCGGTGACCGTCCCCTCGTCGCAGACTGGGAGGTCATCACGGGTCCAAGCGCATCGGTACTAGCCACTCTCCCGGGTTGGACGTATGACGCAGACCGGCGATCCCTCGCGTTCGCTAGCACCGATGTCACCATCCCGCACGCCGAGGCTGAAGTGGTTGCGCTGAGCGGGTTGCTGCCGAATGTTCGACTGCACGTCGGCAGTGATGCGACTGTGGCGATGCTGCGTCGACATGCCGCCGGCGCCGCCATCATCCACATGGCCTGCCATGGCATGTTCCGACCGGACAACGCCGTGTACTCAGGGCTGCGGTTGGCAGACGGCTGGCTCACGGCTGCTGACGTGGCGACGCTCGACGTCGAGGGCGCTCTCGTCACTTTGTCTGCCTGCGAGACGGGACGTCAGCAGGCGGTTGGGGGGGAGTCCGTCGGTCTGCCGCGGGCCTTCCTCGCGGCTGGCGCCGCGGCTGTGGTGACCAGTCTCTGGATGGCAGACGACCAGTCCACCAACACACAGATGCATGACTTGTACCGATATTTGAGGCGCGGCCTTGAGCCGACCGCGGCGCTTCGGCAGGCGCAGTTGGACAGTGCCCGGCGCGACCCTCATCCCTACTACTGGGCACCCTTCACGGTGACCAGCGCATGCTGAATACGACAGGAGTTGTCATGCCCCCACTTACGCCGCTCGTGCGCGGACGTGCATGGATCGGGACGGTCGCCCTCGGGTTGGCCCTGCTGATGCCCATTCCGCCTGCCGCCGGAGATGGGCCTAGCGACGACGGACCCAACGACGATGCCTTCACCGGTGTGACCGATGTGGTGGTCAAACTCACCGGCAGCCAGACGATCGGCGAGATCAACGCCAAGTACGGGACCACCGTCCTCGATCAAATTGCACCGACTCGCACCTACCTGCTCGATCCACCAGCGACGACGACTCCGGTGCAGCTGGTGGAGGATTTGGAGAACGACCCAGCCTTGCTGCTGGAGTGGGTGGAGCCCAACTTCGCCGACGGACAACCGGAAGGCAATCCCACCTACAAATGGGACAACGGCAAGCCGTCGATCGTCGGCAGCGACCCGACGTCGTGGCGACGTCAACGAGCACTCACCACAGTCCGTGCCCCGCAAGCGCACGAGACGACGCGCGGCGAGGGAACGGTAGTGGCAGTGCTTGACACGGGTTTCCGGCTCAGCCACCCCGGCCTCTCAGGACGCTTTACGGCCAACGGGTACGACTTCGTCGACGACGATACGGTGCCCGCGGAGAGCCAGAACCGCATTGACGACGACGCTGACGGTCGCACCGACGAAGGCTGGGGGCACGGGACCCACGTTGCTGGCGTCATCGCCGCTGTGGCGCCCGCCTCCAAGATCATGCCGCTGCGTGTCTTGGATGACGAGGGCACCGGCTTTGTTTGGACCACTGCGGAAGCGATTCGGTGGGCAAGCGATCGAAACGCCGATGTGATCAACCTCAGCCTTGGCACGGCCGCCGACTCCGAACTGCTCGAGGACGCAGTAGAGGACGCCGAGGAAGACGGAGCAATCGTGGTGGCCTCTGCGGGCAACGACAATCGATCTCAGAAGCAGTGGCCCGCAGCCGACGAGGATGCCCTTGCCGTCGCCAGCGTGACACCGACGGATGTCCGCTCCCCATTCAGCAACTTCGGCGCTTGGGTCGATGTTGCGGCTCCCGGCCAGGGCATCATCAGCTCCTTCCCGCTCAGCGTTTATGCGAAGTGGGACGGGACATCGATGGCCACGCCGTTCGTCGCCGGCCAGGCGGCGCTATTGCGCTCGCAGCGGCCAGGTGCCGACCCCGATGAGCTGATGGCGAGGATCAAGCGAACCGCCGTACCAGCAGGCGCAGGTCTCGGGGGCGGGCGCATTGACATGGCCGCGAGCCTTCTACGGCGATGACTTCTCTTAACAGGCGATGACCCAAATGCGCCAGACGTGCCCCGCCCTCAGCCTGACACCATTGGCCCGCAAAGGCATTGGCAATGCTGATCGGTCCGAAGCAGCCGACTTGCGCATCGACGTGCACGAGTGACTGGCCGGAAGAGGTGCAGCTGGATACTTCTTATCGAACTCCGCGGACGGCCTGAATCGCTTCCCACTCACTGATGGTCTCGCTGTAAGAATCCCACGCCGTACGGGCTGCAGAATCTGGCGTTACCTTGATCATGACGTTGCCGTCATCTCATTGAAGTACTGTAATGCCGTCTTAAGGAGAGACGAGGGTCCTTCCCAGTTTTTCGTGACGGGAGCAGGCAGGGGCTGTCAGTCGTAGGGTTCGCCAAGCGGCTTGGTGCCGGCTGCCTCGGCGATCCCAGAGGGTACCTGCGTGGTCTCGACGAGCTCCTCGCGGCCGCCTCCGCCGGAGACGGCGAGGGTGAGCACTGGGCCGACTTCCGGAGCGTAGAGCTTGTACTCGAGGACGTCGGGCTCGATGGTGATCGTGTCCTTGGTCAGCAAGAGGTCGTCGAAGTGCCCGGCGGGTACGTCCGCCATCTCCTCGAGGCTGAGCACCTTGCCGTTGTCTTCAGCTTTCCCTTCGTAATACTCCTGCCGATAGGCCATCCCGACTGCGGGGTCGCCAGGCATGATCACGCCCGCCATCGCCCCGTCCACGCCCGCCTCGAACGACCCCTCGCGGGTCGCCACCTGGCCGTCCTCGAACTCTGCGGTGTCCTCGCCGAGGTACCAGACCGTGCCATCGGTGTCTTGGGCGTACCAGTCGAAGGTGTCCTCCACGATCTCGCCGTTTTGGCTGACGGTGTCTCGGACGACCCGCGCCGTGACGCCGTTGGCGGTCTCCTTGGTCGCGGTCGTAACGGTGACGACGACGTGGAGCTCATCGCCTTCCTCGTCGACTTCACGGTAGACCCAGCGGGTTCCGGGCTCCATCGCCCAGTACGGGTTATCGATCTCGGTCGTGAAGTCGTCCGGGTCGAGCTCGACCGGCTCGCTGGTCTGGGGCAGGTCGTCGATGGCCGCCGGGCGCGGATCGCCGGTGCCGGCGTTCTCTTGTTCGCAGCCTCCGGCCAGGACGACGGCGCAAGCGGTCGCGATCAACCAGCCTCGGCGATGGACGCCTGGGCCGGCTGGGCGCATCAGGAGTCGTCTTCCTCGCTGTCGGTCTCGGAGCCGACGAGGTCGAAGTTCTTGTCGAGCTGTACGTCGACCTGCTCGCCGTTGTCGAGGGTGACCTCGACCTCGTACAGGCTCTCGTCATCGCCGACCTCGGTGTCGGTGACCTTGCCTCCGCCGGTCTCCGCGAGGGCGGCTCCCTTCGCTTTGTCGAGAGCGCTGCCGGGGATCGGCTTCTCCGATGCGTCGTCGTCGCTGGACGCGAGTGCCACGCCCGCCCCGGACAGCGCCAGGATCGCGGCTGCACCTGCGAGCAGGCCGATCTTTGTCTTGGTCAGTCGGATTGCCATGTCGTGCTCCTTTCGTTCGCGTGTGCTCGACTTTAGACCGCGCAGATGAGGAGACGATGAGTGCGGGGCCGGCCGTTGCTTCGTCTCCCAAGACGGCGGGCTTCTCTCATCACTGCCTCATGGTGGCTGCCTACGATGAGGAGGGTGCGGATCCTGGTCGTCGAGGACGAACCGAAGATGGCGCGACTGCTCTGGCAGAGGCGAAGGTGGGCGACTTCGACGTGGTCCTGCTCGACGTCATGTTGCCCGGCATGGACGGCTTCGATGTTTGCAGGGGTCTTCGCGCCGAGAAGGTCTGGGCGCCCGTCCTGATGCTGACCGCCCGCAATGCGGTCGCAGACCGGATCCACGGTCTGGACGCGGGGGCGGATGACTACCTCGCCAAGCCGTTCTCCTTCGAGGAGCTGCTCGCCCGGGTCCGAGCGCTTGCGCGTCGAGGCCGCGTCGAGCGCCCCGCAGTGTTGAGCGGCGGAGACCTGACCATGGATCCGGCGACACGGCAGGTGTGGCGCGATGAGCAGGAGGCAGGTACTCACCCGTGACCAGCTCCTGGACCGCGTCTGGGACGCGGCGTACGAGAACCGGTCAAACGTCGTGGACGTGTACGTCCGGTACCTGAGGGAGAAGATCGACCGACCCTTCGACCTGCACACGCTCGAGACCGTGCGTGGCATCGGGTACCGCCTAACGAGCAGTGACCGATAAGCAGCCGGCTGCCACTTCGTGTCCGGGTCGCGACCGCCTTCGCCGTCACAACAGCAGTCGCCTTGGTCGGACTTGGCGGGTTCGTCTACTACCGGGTTGAGGCGACGCTCATGGACCAGACACGCGGATCGCTTGAGACCCAGCTCGATGCCCTCATCCGCTTGCCAGCCGAAAGCCGTGGGGCGGCCGCGGCGGCGATGACCGGTGAGGCGTTCGTCCAGGTCCTGACACCAGTAGGGGACGTGGTCGGATCGTCGCCGCAGCTGACGGGTCGACTGGTCTCGCCAGACCAGCTCCCTAGCGAAGCTAGGGGTTCCAAACTCAGGCGTTCGTCTTGAGTTTTCAGGCAGCCTCCGGGAGGCGTGCGTGATTGATCCGGTTGTGGACGTGGCGGTCGATGGTGGCCAGGGCGCGTTGGAC
>Ga0136640_10000421_pt1 | contig 16346 bp, 18 predicted proteins | sample AntDrymUQ8642106_2_FD_105498 | JGI IMG/M metagenome (GOLD analysis project Ga0136640, IMG submission 105498) | Polar desert sand microbial communities from Dry Valleys, Antarctica - metaG UQ864 (21.06) | ecosystem: Environmental > Terrestrial > Soil > Desert | place: Antarctica: Dry Valley...
CGAACCGTTCAGCAACCTCGACGCCGCGCTGCGGACCTCCATCCGCACCGAGGTCCAGCGACTGCTCAAGGACCTGGCGTTGACGGCCATCTTCGTCACCCATGACCAGGAGGAGGCGTTCGTCTTGGGCGACGAGGTCGCGGTGATGCTCGACGGGGCGATCGTTCAGCAGTCGACGCCGCCGCAGATCTACGACGCGCCGGCGTCACGCTCCGTGGCCGCCTTCGTCGGCGACGCCAACTTCTTGGCCGGCAGTGCCGTGGGCGACAAGGCCGACACCGCCGTCGGCCCGGTGCCGCTGTGCGACGAACGCCACGGCGAGGTCGATGTGCTGGTGCGACCGGAGCAGCTGGCGGTAAGCGCAGGGCGTCAGGCCGTCGTGGAGCGCGTGGAGTACTACGGGCACGACGCGGTCTACCTGGTTCGGCCCGATGGCGGCCCGCTGGTGCGGGTCCGCGTCATGGCCACGCCGCGGTTCGGCGGCGGTGACCGCGTCGACGTCCGCTACGTCGGGGACGCCACCGTCGCGTACCCGGCGGCGTAGCGACACCGGCTCGGCCATGGACGCCGACGTTGTCGTGCTCGGCGCCGGTCCGGCGGGGCTCGGGGCCGCCTGGCGTGCCGCCCGCGCCGGCCACCGCGTGGTCGTCCTCGAGCGCAGCCAGGTGCCCGGAGGGGCCGCCGGCAGCTTCGTCGTCGGCGGGCAGCGGGTCGACCACGGCAGCCACCGGCTGCACCCGTCGACCGACCCGGCGATCCTGCAGGACCTGCGCGAGCTGTTGGGCGACGAGCTGCAGACGCGACGGCGCAACGGCCGCATCCGGCTCGAGGGGCGCTGGATCGGCTTTCCGCTGCGCGCCGGCGACCTGGTCCGCCGGCTGCCGCCCTCGTTCGTGGTGGCCGCAGCCAGGGACGCGGCGACCTCGCCGCTGCGCCGGCCGCGTGACGACTCCTTTGCCGAGGTCCTGCGCGCGGGCCTAGGGCCGGCGATCTGCGACCGCTTCTATCTGCCATACGCCCGCAAGATCTGGGGGGTCGCGCCGCAGCAGCTGTCCGGAGAGCAGGCTCGCCGCCGGGTGAGCGCGGGTTCACCGGCCAAACTGCTGCGCCGCATCGCCGGGGCAGCCCGGTCCGGCGGCCAGACCTTCTACTACCCGGCGGGGGGGTTTGGACGCATCGCCGAGCGCCTTGCCGACGCGGCCGTCGAGGCGGGCGCCGAGCTGCGCTACGGCCAGGCGGTCCAGAGCCTGTCCCTGCACGCCGATCGGGTGCGGATCACCACCGGCGGCGGGCTTGTCATCGCGGGACGGGCCTGGTCAACGCTCCCCCTGCCGGTCCTGGCCCGCATGGCCGCCCCCACCCCGCCGGCCGGCGTCATGGCGGCAGCTGAAGCTCTGCGCTTCCGCTCGCTGCTGCTGGTGTACCTCGTCCTCGACCGCGAGCGCTACACGCCCTACGACGCGCACTACCTGCCAGAGGCGACGACGCCGGTGAGCCGAGTGTCGGAGCCCAAGAACTACCGCGACGGCGATGACCCAGCCGGCCGCACCGTGCTGTGTGCGGAGGTGCCGTGCGACTTGGGCGACGGCCTGTGGTCCAGCGACGCGTCCGGCCTCGGGCGGCTGGTGGCGGCCGACCTGCAGGCCGTCGGGCTGCCGGTGGCGCGACCGGTCGAGGTGGTCGTGCGCCGCTTGCCGCACGCCTATCCGGTGTACCTGCGGGGCTTCGAACGTCAGCTGGCGGTGCTCGAAGGCTGGGCAGCGGCGCAGCCGCGGTTGCTGACCTTCGGCCGTCAGGGACTGTTCGCCCACGACAACACCCATCACGCACTGGCGATGGCGTGGGCAGCTGCCACTGCCCTGCGCCCGGGCGGCGGCTTCGACGACACAGCGTGGGCCACCGCTCGCGAGCACTTCTTCAGCCATGTCGTGGAGGACTGACACCATCGACGTGCCGAGAGCGATGGTACAGTTTCACCACACCATCACCCTGCATGGAGAGATGAAGCATGGCCAAGATCCGGATCGACGCCCAGGGCCGGATCGTCCTGCCCCGAGACGTGCGGCGGCGTCTGGGCATCGCTGGACACGGCGCAGACCTTGAGCTACGCGAGACAACCGATGGGCTACTGCTCGAGCTGCCCCCCGCAGCAGCCCGGGTGGCCACAGCTGACGACGGCTTGCCCGCCATCACAATCGAAGGCTTGCCTGAGCCCGTGTCGAACGACAGCGTCCTGGCCGCCATCGAACGTGAGCGTTCCGTCCGTTGATCGACACGTCGGCGCTTGTGGCGGCGCTGCTCACACAGCACCAGCATCACGCCCTCGCGCGACCGCACCTGCCGTCCGAAGGTCCGATACCGGCCATCGTCCTCGCGGAGACGTTCGCGCAGCTGCGGCGCACGTTCGGCCTCACGGCACACGCCGCAACGACGGCCCTGTCGCACTGGGCTTTGGCAGAGCGCCGGATCGCGGCGTTGCCCGCGAGCGGCTATGCCGAACTGTTCCGCGTCGCCCGCCCTTTGCAGCTCGGGGGTAACGTCCACGACGCATTGATCGCCAAGACCTGCTCGCAACTCGATCTGCCGCTGGTGACCCTGGACCGCCGTCAGCACGCCGTGGCGCTGGCACTGGGCGTCGACAGCCACTACCTACTGTCATGACCACGGCCGCAGACAACCATCCTGCAGCGGGTCGCTACACCAACGCGGGGGGCCATCCCGGTGCACCCCCATTAGGCGGCGTTGAGCTCGCGGTGGACGGCTGGGACGACGGCGCGCAGGTAACGGCCGAGACGGACGAAGGAGCGCCCGCTGGTGCGGAAGCCGTAGCCGATCGGGACCTCGGCGTAGCGGTAGCCCTTGCCGAGCAGATCCAGGGTCAGGACTTGGGCGTAGTTGAAGTCGTGGATGACCTCGGCGTTGGTGGCGGCGGCCGCTGACAAGGCGCGGTAGCCACTCTGGCCGTCGGTCAGCCGCAGCCGGGCGGCGTAGCGCAGTGCGGCCGTCAGGACCCGGTTGCCGAGGCGGCGGTGCGGCAGCATCCGGCGGATATCGCCGCTGAACCGCGACCCGACGACGTAGTCGGCACGGCCAGCCAAGATCGGGACGACGAGTCGCTCCAGTTCCTCGGGGGCGTACTCGCCGTCGGCGTCGCAGAAGGCCGCGACGGCCGCCCCTCGCTCCACCGCTTCAGCAAGACCGCGGCGCACGGCGGCGCCAAGGCCATGATTGCGCCCGAGCGACACCACCTCGGCGCCCGCCGCGGCCGCGACCTCGGCGGTGCGGTCGGTCGAGCCGTCGTCGATGACCAGGCAGCGCACCGTGCGGCCACGCACCAGTCGTGGAACCCGGCTGACGACGCCGGCAACGCTGGCCTCCTCGTTGTGCGCCGGCAGGAACAGCACGATGGGGCCATCCGGAGCGGCGACCGGCGACGCAGCGCCCGAGGGCGGCGAGGGCGGCGGCGGCGCCAGACGCAACTGACCAAGCAGGCTCGGGTCGGGAACCGCGACGGCGACGGCGCCGGCCGCCAGCGCGTAGCCGGTCTTGATCGCGTGCGCCGTCACCGCGGCGGCCAGCGCCGGCGCGGCCGGCGCACCAAGCGCCACCAGTGCGGCGGTGGCGGCTGCCTCGTAGGTGCCGACCCCTCCGGGCGCCAGGGCAACGATCTGCGCGGCGATCGTCACCGCCGTCACCAGCACGGCCTCGCCGGCCGACAGGTCCAAACCGGCCCAGCGGCTCGCCTGCCAGACCACCACGCTCTCCAGCCCCCACGCCGCCAGCGACCCGGCCAAGATGCCGGCCGCGGGCAGCCGCACGGTAAGGCGGCCTTCCGCCGACAACCGCCGAAGCCACACGAGGCCGGCGACGGCAACGAGGGCGGCTGCCGCCACTACCAGCCAGAGCCACCCGCCCGCCCGCGTGGACAACGCAACCGGACCGGCGAAGGCGGCGATGGCCGCCACCACCAGCACGTCGGCTGCCCGCAGCGTCAGCGTCGACGCGGTCGCCGCCGGCAGGCCGATAGCCGTGCGGCGCACGACGCTGGTTACCCGCAGCGCCTCCCCGAGTCGTAGCGGCAGCAAGTGGTTGCCGGCCAGGGACACGTGCAGCGCCGCCAGCGCCTGACCGAAGGAAAGGCCGGGCAGCACCCGCCGCCACAGCCCCGCCCGCACTACGAAGGCCGCCGCGTAAGCCGCCAGCGCCACGGCCAAGCCGGCCGGGCGGGCGCGCAAGGCCTCGACGGTGGCCTGCAGCGCCCGGGTATCGACTGCTTCGGCGAGCACTCCCAGGCTGACGGCCAGCAGGGCGGCGCTTGCCAGCACGAACCCCTTCCTGCGGCGCATGCCACCTCCCTGGTCGGGACCGCCCCTTGATTTGGGGGCTGCCGGCGTCTTACTATGGTAAGGGGAACCTAACATAGCTTGACCGCCGCAAGGCGATTCCGAGCCGATCCGAGCCGAGTCCAGGAGTGCCATGACCGTCGTCGTCACCGGGGCCGCGGGCTTCATCGGCGGGCACCTCGTGCGCGCTCTGGCGGGGCGCGGCTACCGGGTCGCCGGCATCGACCGCCGACCTGGTGTTCCGGCGGCGACGGCGATTGCGCTGGCTGCCGACCTGTCCGAGCCCCACGACGACGCCGACGCGCTGCTGGGCGAAGCCGAAGCCGTGTTCCACCTGGCGGCTCGATCGGGTGTGCGGGACGCTGACGTGCAGGCCGAGGCCCACCGCCGCCGTGACAACATCGAGGCCACCCGCCGGGTGCTCCACGCGGTGCCGCTGGGCGTTCCGCTAGTGGTCACGTCTTCGTCCTCGGTGTACGGGGGCACCCGCGGCCGCCCCTGCGTCGAGACTGATCCCCTCCGCCCGATCGGCGGCTACGCCCACTCCAAGGTCGACGTGGAGCGCCTGTGCGCCAAACGCGTGTCACACGGCGGTCTGCTCGCGGTGGCGCGACCCTTCACGGTCGCCGGCGAGGGTCAGCGCCCCGACATGGCCGTGGCTCGTTGGTTGAGCGACGCGCGCGCCCGCCGCCCGCTGCGCATCCTCGGCTCGCCGTCGCGCACGCGCGACCTCACCGACGTGCGCGGCGTCGTCGAGGGTCTGATCCGCATGGCCGAGCGGGGAGTCCGCTCGACGATCAATCTGGGCACCGGGCGGGCGCACAGCCTGGGCGCGATTGCCGCGGCGGTGTGCGACGCGGTCGGTGTCGATCCCGGGCGCATGGTCCGCCCCGCCGGTCCCCATGAGGTCAGCGCGACGCTGGCCGACACCCGCCGTTGCGCGCAGCTGCTGGGTTTCGTTCCCACCACCGACCTGGCAGCGTTGCTGTGCCGCCAGGCCGCCGCAACCACCACCGACCGCGAGGCAACCACCGCCACCGTCGGCGACCTCGCCGCTACCGCCGCCGACCGCGGCGCAACCACGGCCGACCCCACCTCGACGGGGCCGGCCCGTCCTCACAGGGCGCTCGTGAGAGGGCAATCTTGATGATCCGCCCCGCCATCCTGCTGCTCCTGCTCATCGCGTTGCCGGCTTGCGGCATTGCCGAGGGCAGGGAACGGCTGACGATCTACTCGGGTCGCAGCCAGGACCTGGTCGAGCCGCTGTTGGAGCGGTTCAACGAGGACACCGGCATTCCCATCGACGTGCGCTACGGCGACTCCGGGGATCTCGCGCTGCTGATCGCCACCGAAGGTAACCGCTCCCCCGCCGACGTCTTCTTCTCGCAAAGCCCGGGCACGGTCGGGTTCCTGGCCTCCAAGGACCTGCTGGCCACGTTGCCCGACGCGGCGCTGGAACGCGTCGCGCCGCGGTACCGCAACACCGAGGGACGCTGGGTTGGCGTCACCGGACGACAGCGGGTGCTGGTCTACAACGCAGAGCTCGTCGACGAGGCCGGCCTGCCGGACTCGGTGCTGGACGTGACCGACGAGCCCTACGCCGGACGGGTGGCGGTGGCACCCTCCAACGCGTCGTTCCAGGACTTTGTCACCGCGATGCGCCAGCAGCTCGGCGAAGACGAGGCGCTGGCCTGGTTGCAGGCCTTGGCCGCCAACGACGCGCCGGTCTACGCCAACAACAACGCGATCGTGGAGGCCGTCGGGCGGGGTGAGGTCGAGATGGGCTTGGTCAACCACTACTACAACGAGCGGTTCCTGGCCGAGGACCCGAGCCTGCCGAGTCGCAATCACATCTTCGCCGACGGCGACATCGGCGCCTTGGTCATCGAGGCGTCGGCCAGCGTGCTGGCGTCCAGTGACCAGCCCGACGACGCGGAGCGCTTCATCGAATACCTGCTGACCGACCAAGCCCAGCGCTACTTCGCTGAGGAGACGTTCGAGTACCCGTTGGTCGACGGGATCCAGCCCGCCACCGAGCTGCCGCCGCTGGCCTCGTTGAACCCGCCCGACGTTGACGTGGACGCCCTGGGACCCACCTTCGCCGAGACCGTCGAGCTGATCGACCGCAGTGGCATCAACGGCTGAGCTCACCGCGGGGCTCGAACCCGCCGCAGCATCGCCGCGCGGGGCGGCCGCACCGATCTGGCTGCGCCTGCTGGCGCTGCTGATCGCCGCCGGGTTCGCGGTGCCGCTGCTGTGGCTGGTCCTGCGCAACCTCGGTGGTGAGGGGGTTGTGGCGGCGTTGCGCGGCTCCGGCGCGCTGGCGCCACTGGGGCGCAGCGTCCTGCTGGCCGGCTGCACCGCGGTCGCGACCGCCGTCGTCGGGACGGCTGCGGCGTGGCTGACGATGCGCACCGATCTGCCCCTGGCGAGGGTGTGGCGGGTACTGCTGTGTTTGCCCCTGGTGGTGCCTTCATTCATCGGCGCCTTCACCCTGCTGGCCGCCTTCGCGCGAGGTGGGCTGCTCGACCGGCTGCTGCCCGCCGGGATCAGCCCTGGGCGCATCGTCGGCTTCTGGGGAGCCTTCGGGGTGCTGACCCTGCTCACCTACCCGTACGTGCTGTTGCCGGTGTCGGCGCGGCTGCGCCAACTGCCCGCGTCGCTGGAGGAGTCGGCACGGCTGCTGGGCCGCGGTGGCTGGTCGGTGTTCACCGCCGTCGTGCTGCCCCAGACCAGCGGCGCGATCCTCGCAGGCTCGCTGCTGGTGTTCCTGTACACCATCAGCGACTTCGGCGCCGTGCAGCTGTTGCGCTACGACACGCTCACCCGCGCGATCTACGCCTCGCGGCTTGACCAGCCGACCTCGCTGGCCTACAGCCTGCAGCTCGGCGTGCTGGCCATCGCGGTCGTCGCCGCCGAGCGCGCACTGCTGCGCGGCCCCAGTCGGGTCGTCGGCAGCCGCGACAGCCGGGCGCTGCGGGTGGCGCTCGGCCGCTGGCGGGTCGCCGCCACCGCCGGCGTCGCAGGGCTGGCGGTCTTCGCTTTGGCGGCGCCCGTGACGGTGCTGGCGTACTGGTCGGCCAGGGGCATGCTGCGCGGGTCGTCGCGCGCCACCGCCGTCACCACCGACCCGGCCTCCCTGCTCGCCCCGATGCTGAACACAGCCCGCGCGAGCGTGCTGACCGCGGTGGTGGCGGTGGTGGCCGTCCTGCCGCTGGCCTACTGGACGGTGCGCTACCGCAGCCGGCTGGCGGGCGTAGCCAACGCCGTGGTGGTGGGCGGCTTCGCGTTGCCCGGCCTCGTCGTCGCACTTGCGCTGGTGTCGTTCGCCCTTCGGGGGCCCTTGCTGGTGGCGTCGCTGTACCAGACGTTGCCGCTGCTGGTCTTCGCCTACACCGTGCATTTCGGGGCGCAGTCGCTGCGCGCCGCCCAGGTCGCCGTCGCCGGTGTCCCGCCACGGGTCGGCGACGCCGCACGCATGCTGGGCGCGTCGGGGGTACGGCGCTTCACCGAGATCGAGCTGCCGCTGATGCTGCCCGGTCTGCTGGCCGGCGGCGGGCTGGTGGGGCTGTCGGTCGCCAAGGAGCTGCCCGCCACGCTGTTGCTGGCGCCCGCAGGCTTCCAGACCCTTGCGACACGCGTGTGGAACGCCACCGAAGACGCCTTCTGGGCCGACGCGAGCCTGGCCTCCCTGGTGCTGATCGCCCTTTCCGGCGTGCTGACGTGGCTGCTGGTGATCCGCCGCTTCGATGCGCTCGATTAGCAGGTTGGGAGAACCTGCGCGGAGGCGGCCGGCGCTGGCGCGGACGGCGCGAGTCGTATCCGGAGGGTGCGGCATGACCGGGGTGCCGCGAGCCTCAACGGTGCGCGTGGTCGTCGCCGCGGTCGCGGTCGCGGCCTCGGTAGCGGCGGCCGCGGGCATCGGCGTGCGCTCCACGCGGGGCGCCCAGGTCGGCGTCGACGAGCCGCAGTACCTGCTGTCGGCGATCAGCCTCGCCAGCGACGGCGACCTGGACATCGCCGACGAGCTCGACACCCAAGCCTGGCGGCCGTTCCACGAGTCCGAGTTGCCGCAGCAAACCCGCCTCCTGCTGGACGGCCGGCGGGTGAGCCCGCACGACCCGCTGCTGGCGCTGCTGCTGGTCCCTGGCGTGGTGGTGGCGAGCTGGGTCGGGGCGAAGCTGACGTTGGCGCTGCTGGCCGGCGTGCTCGCCGGGCTGTCGACGTGGACGGCGGTGCGGCGCCTGGAGGTCGGCGTGCCGGTGGCGGCCGGGGTTGTCGGCGTCTTCGCGCTGTCGGCGCCGCTGGCGGTCTACGGCAATCAGCTCTACCCCGAGCTGCCCGCCGCCCTGGCCGTCACGGTCGCCATCGCCGCGCTCAGCGGCCGGTTGTCGCGAGCGGCCGCCTGGGCGGTGGTTGCGGCGGTCGTCGCGCTGCCGTGGCTGTCGGTCAAGTACGCACCGGTGGCGGCGACCTTGGCTGGGATCGCGTTGGCGCGATTGTGGCGCACTCACCAGCGGCGCCCTGCGGTCACGATGGCGATCACCCTGGTCGCGGCCGGCTGCGTGTTCGCCGCGGTGCACCTCGCCGTCTACAGCGGCCTCACCCCATACGCGGCCGGCGACCACTTCACCGGTGGCGAGCTGACCGTGGCCGGCACCACGCCGGACTTTTTCGGTCGCTCCCAGCGGCTGCTCGGTCTGCTAGTGGATCGTGAGTTCGGCCTCGCCGCCTGGCAGCCGGCGTGGCTGCTGCTGGTGCCGGCGGTGGTGTGGCTGCTGCGGTCGCGCCATCCGCAGTGGCCGGTGCTGGTAGCGCCACTGGCGGTGGGCTGGCTCAACGCCACCTTCGTCGCGCTGACGATGCACGGCTACTGGTTCCCCGGCCGCCAGCTGGTGGTGGTGCTGCCCGCGGCGGTTCTGGCCGTCGCGGTCTGGGCGCAGCAGTGGCGCCCTGCGAGGGCGATGGCGGCGGTGCTGGGGATGCTCGGCGTCTCCAGTTATGTGTGGTTGGTGGTCGACGGCCTACGAGGCCGCATCACCTGGGTGACCGACTTCTGGCTGGTGGCCGACCCCTGGTACCAGACCTGGTCCGCGCTGCTGCCCGCCTACCTGCGCCCGACCTGGCTCACCTGGCTGCAGCACGGCCTGTGGCTGGTCGCCGCCGCGGGGGCCACCGGTTGGGCGTGGCACGCGGCTGGGCGCCAGGCCTCGGCCTCGGCAGCGCCCATCACGTATCAGCAACCACGGGCGGACGCGGCTGTGACGCGCCACGGGTGAGCCACGCCGTCAAAGCGAGGGCGAGGGCGAAGACGGCGAAGCAGCTGTAGACGAACAGGAACACCCACACTGCCAGCGCTCCCTGCGCGTCGGGGTCCCACCAGAGGCCGAGCATAGGACCCAGGGTGACGACCAGGGCAGTCGTTGCGAGCACGCCCATGACGAGCGCACCCAGCCACGCCAGCACACGCCACACCCTCCGCGGCACGCCCAAGGTGCGAGGGCGGCGGTGAAGCAGACCGAGCAGCACAACCGCTCCCACGGCGTCGAGCAGGACGGTCCCCCAGAACGCCAGAAACCGCTCGACGCTGGTCAGGGCGGCCAGGGCGGCTCGCCAGGCCGCCACGTCGGTGACTCCGAGCGTGCCGCCCAGCGCCCAGTGCGCCTTCAGACTCGCGTAGCCGAGCAGCGCGACGCAGCCCACCACTGCGGCGGCCTTGGCACGACCGGCGGTTCGGTCGGCTGCTGCCGGGAGGCGCGCAGCAGCCCGTCCTGCGGAAGCCGAACCGTCCCGGCGTGAGGTCGCCACGACCGGGACGGTAGCGGTCTAGGACTCCGACTCGCTGCCCGAACCGGAGCCGCTGCCGGACCCGGAGCCGGAGCCACTGCCCGAGCCCGAGCTCGAGTCAGACGCAGATCCCGAGCCCGAGCCGCCTTCCTCCAGCGTCCGGACCCCCGCGCCGTCGTCGCTCCCGCAGGCCACGGCCGTCAAGGCCAGAGTTGTCGCCATCGCCGCTACGCGCATCCGGGTTCGCATCCTCGCCAGGTCCTATCCTCAGAAGGTAAGGGCAGCCTAACCTTCCTAGCCGCCGAAGCGCAAGCACGAGATGCCCCCACGGCTACCATGGTGGCCGATGCGCGAGCCGCTGGTCAACCACTACGACGCCCTCGAATCGCAGCGGGGAGCCGACCCCGAGCAGTTGCGCGCGGCGTACCTGCGGCTCATGCGGCACAACCATCCTGACCTGCGCCCCGGCGACCCCGTCGCCGCCGAAACGGCGCGCCGCGTGAACCAGGCCTGGGCCGTGCTGAAGGATGCCGAGCAACGCGCGGCCTACGACCGGCTGCTGGCCAGCAGTGTCTCGCCCCCGGAGCGGATCCAGCGCGCCAACCGCGTAACCGCCCCCGGCTACATCAGCGCTGTCCCCCCGCAGGTCGTGCGGCAGCCGGCCTACTCCCCCGTCGGCGAGGCCTACCGCCGGGACTTCCACAGCGCCTGCCTGCGGGTGGCCGGCGCCGTCTTCGCGGTCGGCCTGCTGCTGCTGACCGCGGTCGGCTGATCACCCCACGGCGAAGGAGTCAGGTGGCGCGGCCGCGTCGGCAGCGTGCTGTAACGGCGACAGGAACGGCAGCGCGACCGGCAACAGCTCCTCGGCGGCCGTAAAGTCGCCGAGCCCGTCGTCGCGCAGCGGCGCGGCTGTGACCCGGGCGCCGTGGCCGCGGGCCCCGTAGGCGACGAGCAGAACGTCCAGCGGACCGTCGTCGCTGTCGGCCACCCCCTCGGCGACGAAGCCAAAGCACGGTGCCTGCGCCGGTCGCATGACGTCGGTGGCGAACCGGCCGAGCAGATCGAAACGGGCCGGATCCTCGTCCGGCCACTCGGGCAGGGACAGCACCCGGGTGGCCGCCGGCAGGGGCAGGATGACCGTCGCGGGCACCGGACGTTGCGGCTGTTCCGCCAGCGTTCGCGCCGCCTGCTGGCACACCAGCTCCAACTCCTCCATCCTCATTCCCGCGCCTCGGCGATGGCATCGATGGCGACGCTGAACGCCCCGGTCCAGTCGTTGCGAGCGGCGATGGGCGGCACCAGCTGCTCGGCGATGCGCTCACGGACACCGCCCGGCACCAGCTCGGCGTCGCGAGGGCGCACCCCGAGGCAGCGTTGCCGAGGGGCGGCCTCGGCGGCGAAGTCGCCCGGCTCGGCCACCGCCACGACCGCGACGTCGACGTCCCAGAGCTGCACGATCTCACCCCCGGCGCGGAAGGCCTCCCCGCAGCCGGCCTGCTCGGACTCGTAGGTCAGGGCCACCACGTCAAGGCCGCCGTCGCGGAGTCCTTCCAGCCGCTCGGCGATGTCGGCGCCGTCGAGGATCCCGGCCTGGTCCAGCACCTGCTGGCCCTGCTCGCGCGGCGGGAGGCTGACGTCGACCGCCGGCTCACCGCAGCCGGCGAACAGTACGACGGCGACGAGCAGCAGGGTGGCTCTACGCATCGAGCGCCTCGCGCAGCCGGCGGATCGGGCCTTCGAGGTTGTGCTGTTCAGCCAGCTCGTCCAACCGCGTGTCGTCGCGTTTGCCGCGGCTGCGCTGCACCGCGACGTCGGTGCGGACCGGCACGACCTGTTGCATCGCGACGAGATAGGCCAGCGAGTTGCGCAGCGCCCCGGCTAGCCGCGGCGGGTGCGCAGACGCGTCACCAACCATCGCGTGCAGATCAGGATAGGCGTTGACCAGGGCGCGGGCCGTCTTCTCACCCACGCCCTTGACGCCCGGCAGGCCGTCGGACGGGTCGCCACGTAGGGTCGCAAAGTCGATATAGCGCGAGGCGGGGACCCCGTACTTGGCCTGCACCGCGGCCTCGTCGAACCGCGCCAGGTCACTGACTCCTCGGACGGTGAACAGCACCCGCACCACCGCACCGCCCGAGCCGTCCCCATCGCGGACGAGCTGCAGCAGGTCCCGGTCGCCGGTGACCACGTCGATCGCCTCGCCTGCGGCGGCGTGCTCGCAGATCGCGCCGATCGCGTCGTCGGCCTCCCAGCCCTGCGCGATCACGCACTCCTGACCGAGGGTGGCCAGGACCGTGCGCAGCACGTCGAACTGGCCTGGCAGATCCTCGGGGTCGTCACGGCGGGTGGACTTGTAGCCGGCGTAGGCCTCGACGCGGGGGGCGGGACGCCAGTCGTCGTCGAACACGTGCACCACCTGGTCGGGGTGCAGGTCGGTGACCAGCCTGGCGGTCATGTCCAGGTAGCCGCGCACCGCGTTGACCGGCGTGCCGTTGGGGTCCTTGATCGAGGTGGGCAGCGCGAAGTAGGCGCGGTAGGTCAGCGACGAGGTGTCCAGCAGCAGGCGGTGAGGCATCGCCGCCAGGGTATGGGTCCCCGGCTGGGGGCGCGGCACCGGCGAGGGCTGCCAGGCGCCGGAGGCGCGCGCGGCAGCGACGCCGGCAGGTGGCAGCGACGCCGGCAGGCATGCCGTCTTCGGTAGCGTGTGGCCATGGCTGACACGCTGGTGTGGGTGACGGGAGGCTCGGCGGGTATCGGGGCGGCGCTTATTGAGGCGGTGCCGTTCGATGACGCCCGGGTCTTCGACATCTCCCGCTCTGGCGGGACGGCCGGCGCGGAGCATGTCGCGGCCGACCTGTCGGACCCTTCCTCGTGGGAGATCGTCGCCGACCACTTCACGGCGCAGCTCGACGGCTTCGACGGTCGCAGGGTCGTGCTAATCCACAACGCCGGCACGCTGGAGCCGCTCGGTTTCGCCGGTGAAGTCGACTCGCAGGTCTACCGGCACAGCGTCGTACTCAACGCCGCAGCGCCACAGGCGATCGGTGACGCGTTCCTCGCGGCGGTGGCGACCGCTGGCTTCGCGGGGCAGGTCTTCGTGGTACAGCTGTCCTCGGGTGCGGCGACCACGCCGTCACCAGGCTGGTCGTCCTACTGCGCCGGCAAGGCGGCGCTGCAGATGTGGGTCCGCTGCGTCGGTCAGGAACAGCAGCGGCGCGGGTCACGCGTCACGGTGGTCGCGGTCGCGCCGGGTGTTGTGGAGACGGCGATGCAGCAGCGCATCCGGGCGGCGTCGCCCGAGGACTTTCCCAACGTGGAACGCTTCCAGCGGATGCACGAACGCGACGAGTTGCGCGATCCGAAAGCTGTGGCGCGCGACCTGTGGGCACTGCTGGACACCGACCTAGAGACCGGGTCGGTCATCGACCTGCGGAGCCGTTAGATGGCGACCTCACTTTGGCCGTTCCCGCCGCCGATCACGCCGATGGAGGCCAAGGTCCGCACGGAGCTGCCAGCGCCGCCCGGCTGGGCCTACGAGCCCAAGTGGGACGGCTTCCGCTGCCTGGCCTGGGGCGGGAAAACCGCATCAGGGGCACCGGAGGCGGTCACGGCGCGCTTGGACAGCCGCAACACCAGACCCTTGCTGCGCTACTTCCCCGAATTGCTGCCGGCGCTGGCGCAGCTGCCGGTCGACGCCGTCGTCGACGGTGAGGTGGTACTGGTCACCGACGGCAGGACCGACTTCGACGCGCTGCAACAGCGCATCCATCCCGCCGAGTCGCGGATCACGATGCTGGCGCGCGAGACGCCCGCCGAGCTGGTGGCCTTCGACCTGCTGGCACTGGGCGGCGACGATCTGCGGGCTGCGGGCTTCTCGGAGCGCCGCCGGCGGCTCACCGAGCTGCTCGAAGGCCTCGAACAACCCTGGCACCTGACCCCCTCGACGACCGACGTCCAGGTCGGTGCCCGCTGGTTCGACGAGTTCGAGTCCGCCGGCTGCGACGGAATCGTCGCCAAGCAACTGGACGGTCGCTACGTCGAGGGCGAGCGCGCGATGGTCAAGGTCAAGCACCGCCGGACGGCCGACACCGTCATCGGTGGCTACCGGCTGCACAAGGAGGGCGACCGCATCGGTTCGCTGCTACTCGGCCTGTTCAACTCCGCTGGCGAGCTGCACTTCATCGGGCACTGTTCAGGGTTCGGCAACGCCGACCGTGTCACTCTGCTGGAGCGGCTGCGCCGCTACGAGGTCGACACCTCGTTCGGCGAGGACGCCCGCCGGCCTGGCGAACCCAGCCGCTGGAGTGCCGGCAAGGATCTGGCCTGGGTGGCGGTCCGCCCCGAGCTGGTGTGCGAGGTCAGCTACGACCAGCTGACCGGGGACCGCTTCCGCCACGCAACCCGCTTCGAGCGCTGGCGCCCCGACAAGGAACCGTCCGAGTGCCTGCTCGACCAGCTCGAGCGCCCGCAGGGGTCGGACTTTGGCGACGTCGTCGTCTCGTGACATCGGCACATCGGCGCTTCCCGTTGCCGGACGAGGCGCCTCGGAAAGAAGGGTTGGTCACGACATCGTGACCAACCCTTCCTTTTGTTGGGCCGTCGCCTCCACGTGAGCCTGGTGCGGGGTCAGCGGTGAGGTTGTCTCGCCCCCGCGTCCCAGGCGGGACGGATGGCCTCGGCGAAGTTGGGGGCCAGCCACTCCGGCAGGACGGCCGGGTCGCGGCGGCGGATCGTCAACCATGCCGCGTCGACGCTTGGCACCGGCCGGAACACGCGGCGGTCGACGCGCTCGCCGAGCTCGAACGACCACCATGGCGACCACCCGGCCGAGCGCAGCGACGTCGGCGGCTGCGCTGCGCGTTTGCGGGCGACCTGTATCTGCAGCAGGAGGTCGGCGCGCCACGGACCGCCGGAAGGATCGTCCAGCAGCCGCGAAAGCAGGGCGGTGGTCAGCCCGAACGGTGGGTTGGCCACGACCCGGTAGGGCGCCTGCGGCCAGCGAACCCGCCGCAGGTCTGCCGCCTGGACCGTCACACGCGTCGCCACGCCTGCCCGCGAGATCGCTTGACGCAACTCACGCTGCATCGCCGGGTCGCGCTCCACGGCGACCACACGTGCACCCGCGAGCGCCAATGGCACGGTCAGCGCGCCGGCACCAGCTCCCACCTCGACCACGAGCTCGCCGGGGCGCAGGTCCAGCCGCGACAGCAGCCGCTCGACGACCCCGCGGTTAGCGAGGAGATTCTGGCCGTACTCGCGACGTCGTTGATCGCGCGGTATCCGCCGTCGCGCGGACACGGACACGCACCGTCAGGATGCTCATGATGGCGACAGCGTAGCCGCTCTCCGCTTGGCGGCCAGCGTCCGGCTCATCGCACTGCGGTGGCCTGGACGGCGGGGAAGGTGTTGGCCGGGTCGAGTTGGCGCAGCGCTGCCCGGCAGATCGCCTCGAGTTGGCGGACCTGCTCGGGGCTGAGCTGATCGAACAAGTGCTCTCGGACGGCTCGGACGTGGCCCGGTGCCGCCTCGGCGAGCACCGCCAACCCCGCATCGGTCAAGACGGCGACGAGCCCTCGCCGGTCGTGTGGGCATTGCTCCCGCCGCACCCAGCCGGCCTCCTCCAGCCGCGCCACGGCGTGGGAGATGCGGCTCTGCGAGGAGTTGGTGGCCTCGGCCAGCTGACTCATCCGCAGCGCGCGTCCCGGCGACTCCGACAGCATGGCCAGGACCATGTAGTAGGCGTGCGGGATGCCAGCCTCACGTTGCAGCTGACGGTCCAGCGCGGCGTGCAACAACGCCGAGGTCGCCAGGAAGGCGCGCCACGCCTGCTGCTCGTGGGAGTCCAGCCAGCGGTCGTCACTCATCGGGCCACTGTAACGAAGACAACCTTGAACGCTCATCCGTCCTGCGGTACCATGCGGTTTAGTTGAACGCTCAACTTCAGTCGTGAGGAACATCGCATGCCGGTCCACCGCCTCAACCACGCCGTGCTGTACGTCCGCGACGTCGAGCGCAGCGTCACCTTCTACGCCGGTGCCCTGGGCTTTCGCCCCGTCCCACTCGCGGACGGCTTGCGCGGCGCGGCCTTCCTGCAGGCGCCCGCCTCGAGCAACGACCACGACCTGGGGCTGTTCGAGGTCGGACAGCAGGCCGGCGCCTCGACGGCGGGGCGGGGCACCGTCGGCCTGTACCACCTGGCCTGGGAGGTGGAGACGC
>Ga0136640_10000422_pt1 | contig 16314 bp, 11 predicted proteins | sample AntDrymUQ8642106_2_FD_105498 | JGI IMG/M metagenome (GOLD analysis project Ga0136640, IMG submission 105498) | Polar desert sand microbial communities from Dry Valleys, Antarctica - metaG UQ864 (21.06) | ecosystem: Environmental > Terrestrial > Soil > Desert | place: Antarctica: Dry Valley...
ACCTCCAACCGCCGGAACCTGATCCGGGAGAGCTTCTCCGACCGGGAGGACGGCGTCGGGCCTGATGGCGACGATGTACACGCCAGGGACACCATGCAGGAGAAACTCTCCCTATCCGCCCGGTTCGGTCTGAGGCTTACCTTTGCGTCCCCCAACCAGAGGGAGTACCTCGAGATCGTGGCCGGACTCGCCAGGGAGAGGGGCCTCGAAGTGCCCGAAGAGAAGCTGCGGGAGCGGGCGCTTCTCTGGGACCGCTGGCACGCCGGACGCTCCGGGCGCACCGCGCGCCAGTTCGTGGACGAATTGGAGGCGGGGCTCTCGTAAACCGCTGACGATCGGCACCGCAATCCCAGCCAGACTGCACCAAATGAACCGGGAATCGTCCACCCCGGAGAAGACGGCGCCGATGCCCCCGGGCGAAACGCGTTCGCGGGATACGCTATCGGGTTCGTTCGCGGCCCGGACGTTCCGAGAAAAGAAGTGCTTCTGCTTCTATCGGGCGTCACACTATTTGACTTTGCATAACGTTGATCCGGCGATCTTGACGCTTCGTACCAAGTCAAAGGTCCGAGCCGGGTAGGAGGAGTACCGGCCAAAAACGCATGGTAACGCAGGCGTGCGCGTCGCCGTCCTCGGCGGTTGCCAGGACCGTCCTTTGCGCGGCGCTTGTGCCTAACTTGAAACGCCTTGTGAGTAGTTTTAGGTCTAAAATGAGGTGCCGGAGATGTCTTTTCGGGACCTCTGGTAGCCTGTTTGAGGCCGATCTGCTTTGCTGCACCGAGAGTGGTGGAGAACCACGGAACCGAAGTAATCCCACACCACGCGGGAAACCGGCTTCTGATCAGGGTGGCCGAGCGCATCGCTCCGCATTTGCGTCCCGGAGATAAGTTCGCGCGCTTCGGTGGGGACGAGTTCGCCGTATTGCTCAATGAGGCCGACGCTGCTTCACTCACCAAGTTGCTTCCGTAACCCGGACTTCGCGGCGAGATGTGTCGCTAGAGCGGGGCGCGGAGCGCACAACGAGTTTGTCCGGCACGCTTACCTTCGCCCATTCGTGCTCGGACTTTTCGAATTTTCCCCTTTCCTGACACGGATGAGGCAAAATGGGGTCATCAGGGCCACAGGCCTTGATGATGTTGGAGCTACCGCAATCGAGGGGGTGAACCGAAACATGTTGATGACCCGCAAGTGCTGGTAGAGGCCGACAGGGTTCTTAGGATACCGCTATTCAGGGAGGTGAACGCAAGATGACCCGTAAGTGCTGGTAGTAAACGTCACACAAAAACAAAGCGGTCCGGTGGCGTAGACTGCCGGGCCGCGTTCCAATAGAATGGTCCCCTATGGGAGACGAGGGGACTACCAGAAGGGTCGGCACGGGGCGTGGGGAGTAGCATTGGTTTCTAGGCCTCCACGCAGGCTCTTTGCGCGGGCCTATGTGGCCTGCATTATCGTTCTGGCGGTCGCCGCCTTGGCGGCCTGGTCGGTACGGTTTGGCTTCTTCTTTACGCCGTCGGTGCTCGCTCTGGGCCTCGGGCTGGGCCTCCTGTGCGCCGCGGAGCGCGCCTTCCCAGTGAGCCTCGGCGTAGGAAAGGTGTCCTTTGAGTTCGGGGGGGCGCCGATACTATTCGCCCTCGTGCTCGGTGGGCCGGTGTGCGCCTTCGTGGCGGCCCTGCCCTCGGCGGCCTACCGCGACCCTTCGCGGACGGCCTTTCAAGGTTCTGTGCACGTGGCGCAGGTGCTAGCGGGTTGGCTGGTCTTCTCGCTCCTTTACCCGTCGCCTCTGCTGGTATCTCTGTCGACGACTCCTGCTACGGAGCCCACGTCGTGGGCGTCGCTCGGACTGGGGACCCTCGCGGCCGGGCTAGTCTTCTACGGGTTGGACGCCCTCATCGGGCCGACGCTCGTACGCTTCAAGTACGGCCTGTCGTGGTGCGAGGTCCTCATGAAGGTTGTCGTTCCCGCCCTGCCGGCGGACGCCCTGGCCGTGGCGACCGTGCTCGTGGCGGTCCCGATCGCCACCATTCGCGGCCCCCTGGCGGCCGTGGTCCTGTTGGGCGGCACCTACCTCTCGTCGGTCGCGATGGTCCGCATTAGGGAGCACCGCAAGCGGGCGTTGCGGCTCGAAGAGGAGAACGCCGCCCTCAAAGAAGCGCTGCGGGACTCCAACGCGGAGCTCGCCTCCCGGCTGGTCGGCCGTCTGGATTCCCGGGACGGGTACACGGCAGCCCATGCTGCCACCTCTGCCGTCTACGCCTGCGACGTGGCGAGAGAGATGGGCCTCGGCGAAGATCGCTCCAGGGAGGTGCGGCTTGCCGCGCTGCTGATGGACGTGGGGCTTTTGTGGGTACCGGATGATGTCCTACTCACGCCTCCTGAAAAGCTCAACTCCCTGGGCAGCATGCGCTTGGAAGAGCATCCGAAGGCCGGCGAGGAGGTCCTCTCCTCGGTCCCCGGCCTCGAAGAGGTGGCCAAGTGGGTCAGATGGCACCACGAGAGGCCCGACGGCACAGGGTACCCGGATCGCCTGCGCGACGAGTGGACCCCGACGGAGGCCAAGATCCTCGCGGCCTGTTCCCTCTACGCCTCGCTCGTGCTGCACGGTCCCCACACGCCGGGGCTCTCCCTGAGCGAGGCGCGGCGGACGTTGGTCGGCGGGATGGGCGCCGCGGTGGACGGAGAGGTCGCAAGATCGTTGCTGAGGATACTCTCGTTGGAGGGTCCCGCTTACGCCTCTGCCTCGGACGACCGCTTTTCGTTCCCGGCGCGAGAGCGGAGGGCGAGCGTAACTCCGTCTCCTTAACGGCAAAGTCAGGACACATACTCTGGGTTTTGTCGGAAGCTTGTTGACCACTCCACCAGTAGGTCCCCGCCGAGATCGCACACACCGTGACCACGAACGACCGCGTGAGCCCGCGCGCTACTGCCACCGCGCTCTCGAGAGCCCGTAGCCGTTTGAGGCAGGCCTTCTGTTCGAAGGGGGCCCCACCGGCGGCGCGGTACGAATGTCGCGACACGTCGGGTAGGAGGCGCGGCGTTATCGGTGGCTCCGCGTTGCTCGCGGTAGCGACCGGGACCGTCGTTCCTCCTGCGCTCGGGACCAGACTACCGACGTCGGACGCACCCACCGTGAGCGTGGTCCCGCCCCCGCATCTCCCCAGCCAGTCTCATTCCGTTGGGGCGCCCTTCGTCCCATCGCGCAGGGCACGTAGGGGGTGAGCACCGACTCTGCAGTGGTGCCGGCTCCTTTCCGAGGTTCGGCGAGGTCCTTGTAGCGCCAGACGATGCGGCGGCTCACACCGAGCTTTCTTGGCCATATCCCGGACGCCCGCTCGTGCCGCTTGCAATCGACGGGTGTCGCGTCGAACTCTTCGTCCGCAGAGACCTTCTGGATAGCGGTAAACCGACCCCTGTTCGCTCCGACCGTCGCATTGGTGAGCAACTTGTCTAGGACTCCAGGACCTTGGCGAGGTTGTGGACGAGGTGCCAGAGGTCGGCGACCTGGGTGGCCCGCGTAGTGTACCGGCCGAGAAGGCGTCGGCGTATGCTGGAGCCTCTCAAGCGAGACTGGCCTTGGCACGGACGACCACGGAGTCGCCGTCGTCGCCGGGACGCCAGCAGCCGTCTTGAAAGTCAAGGGTAAGAAGCGTGGGTGGACCTCCACGAGACGCGGTCCCTCATCATGGCGTTCAGGATCGAGAGCAGCCTCCACATGCACGCCACCAGGGCCACCTTCTTGGGGGCTTGCCGGCGACCACCAAGCGCTCATAGAACTCCCGGATGGCCGGGTTGTGGCGCGAGGCGACCAGGGCGCCCATGTAGAGGGCGGTTCTCACCCTCGCCCTGCCGCCCCACACCTCCCGCTTGCCCCGCGTTTTCCCGGAATCGTGGGCGAAGGGGGCGACGCCCACCAGGGTGGAGAGGCACCTGTGGGCGAGGGCCCCGAGCTCGGGAAGCTCGGCCAAGAGGGCGCAGGCGAGGGGCGGTCCGCAGCAGGGCCTCGTTCTCGCGCCACTCGGGACTTGCCTCGACGGCCTCCTCGAGTTCGCGGTCGGTGTGGGAGATCTCCTTCTCGAGCCAGTGGGTGTGAGAGCGGATGCGCCGTCTCACCGGCGTGGAGACGACGGCCGAGAGGTGGTTTTTCTTCGCGACGAGCATGACGACGAGTTGCCTGCGCCTGTCCAGGATCTCGCCCAGGAGCAGGGCTTCCTCGTTCGGTAGGGCCCTCGGCTCGGGCCTGACGGCCTCGGCGAAGCGGGTGAGGGCCTCCGCGTCGATCTTGTCGGTCTTGGCGAGGCGACCCGTGGACTTGGCGAAGTCCCTCGCCTGGCGGGGGTTGACCACAGCAACGGGGATGTCCGCGGCAGCCATCGCCGCAGCGGCGGGACGCTCGTAGCCGCCGGTGGACTCAAGGACCACCAGCTCGGCGCCCGCCTCCCCAAGCCGCCCGACCAGCGCGTCGACGCCCTCCGGGTCGTTGGCGACTGAGAAGCGCTCGACAGGCGTCCCACGCCGGAGCGCCGCCACGTCCAGGCGCCCCTTTGATACGTCCACCCCAGCGTAGCGTCCCTCGACCGGATCGTTCATCTCGTTCTCCTCCTTCTCGCGGTGGGCCCGACCTCGCGGATACGGGCTCGGCGCACTCGAGCGCGGCCCAGGCAACCGTTCGGGCTCCTCCTCCCAAAAAGGGCGCGACGACCCAAGCTGTCCAGCGGTCTCGCTCAAAGCTCTCGGACCAGGGTAGAGAACAGTCTATCGCGCCCGCATCGGCCGCAGTTTACGACCGCAACGACAAGATACGAGGTAGAGACCCCGGTGCGCACGGCCGGATCTTCAGCCAGGTCGTGGCCGATCTCGGCGGCGAGCGAATGGGCGTGTTCGTCGTCGACCTCCGGGACCACCAACCCCAAGCGCCGGCCGCCGTAGCGGCAGGCTGTACCGCCTCGTCGCCGGCCGCGTAGCCCTCTCGACTGTTCAGCCGGACGATCTCCGTCAGCTCCACAAGGATCACGGTAAACGGGCGCCCCCATTCTTCCGCCCGCCACGCCTCGGCCTGCGCCGTCTCGTGGAGGTACCGGCAGGTGTAGAGGAGGGTGAGGTTGTCCGTCAGTGCGAGCGAACCGTGACCTAGTACTGGCTCGTTGCCCTCCCCCAAGAGTTGGAGCTCGGAATCGTCGAGCGCGGCCTCAAGCTCGTGGAACTGGCCCTGGTCGGGCGGATTTTCCGCACCTCCTCGACGAAGACGCGCACGATCTCGGGGTCGAACTGAGTGCCGGCGTGGCGTTCGAGCTCGTCGCAGGCCTCCGCCAGGGACGTTCGGCGGTCATCGCGCTGAAGGCGTCCGCCACGCAGATGATCCGGGCCTTGAAGGGGATCTCCTCACCGCGAAGCCGGGCGGGTAGCCGTGGCCGTCGAATCGCTCGTGGTGGTGGAGGATGCCCATCGCTATGGGGTCCAAGGCGGGCACCTGTTGCACTATATGGTAGCCGATGCGGGGATGCATCTTGACGACGTTGAGCTCCTCGGGGGTGAGGGCGGTCGGCTTGAGCAGGATACGCTCGGCCTCTGCGTTGATGTAGGCGAAGCGCCAGTCTCTATCCAGGACAAAGAAAGGGTCGGTGATGATCCCCAGAATCTCGGCAAAGTCTTGGCCTCGAGACGGAGCAAAACCTGCGGCGGGCGCTGGAACGCGGGGAGTTCGGACTCTACTATTAGCCGAAGGTCGCGCCGAAGACCGGCGAGGTGGCCGTGATGTAGGCCCTGCTGCGCTGGGAACACCCAGAAAGCGGCCTGCTCGTCCCGGACGACTTTCTCGCGGTCGCGGGGCAGACGGGTCTCATCGCGGCCATCGACGACTGGGTGCTCGGGGAGGCGTGCCGGCAGGGCGGCGCGTGGCAGAGGGCGCGAGTCGGCTGACCAATCGTAAAGGTGAGCGCGAACGTCTCAGCGAACATCCCGCGCGGGATGACTTGATCGAGAGGGTGGCGGGGACCATCTGAAAGAGTGGGCTGCGCGCCGAGAACCTCTGCTTGGAGGTAAAAGAGGGCGTTCTCATGGCGGATCCCGAGGCGTCCGTCGCCAAGCTGACGGCACTCAGAGGCCTCGGGGTCGGCGTCGCGCTGGACGACTTCGGAGCGGCGTACTCTTCGCTCACGCAACTCGGGCGCTTGCCGCTAGACTTGCTGCAGTTGAACCACTCCCTCGTCGCCCGCCTCGGCAACGAGCCCGAAGACGACGCCGTAGTCGCGGCGATGATCGACCTCTCGCACGCCGTGGGCTGGAAGGTAGTAGGTCAGGGCGTGGAAGGGCCGAACCAAGTCGCCAAGCTCGGTTGCGACCTGCTCCAAGGGCGCCACCTTGCGGTGCCCGGCGCTACGCAAGAGGCCGCGCAGATCGTCGTGGCGAAAACCCGAGCGCCATGACCGGCCGCCGCAAACCTCGGGGCTCGTTGGTGTTCCCCCGTCGCCGCCGGTCCCGCGTAGCGGCGCCGCTACGTGGGACCGGCGGCGCGTAACAGGGGCGCCTTGGTTCGTCGCCTACCGTGCCAAGAACTCCGGCACCTCTTCGGGGAGCAGCGGCTTGGCGAGGTGGTAGCCTTGGGCCATGTCGCAGCCCATCTCGCGTAGGCTCGCCGCCTGCTCCTCACTCTCCACGCCCTCGGCCACGACCTCCATCCCGAGAGTGTGGGCAAGCTCGATCACCATCCGCACGATCGCCATATCCTCTATGTCCCCCCCGACGCCCGCGACGAACGACTTATCTATCTTCAAGACATCGGCTGGCAGGCGCTTGAGGTAGGAGAGCGATGAGTAACCCACCCCGAAATCGTCTATGGAGAGGCGCACCCCTGCCTTCTTTAGCCCGTCCAGCGCGGTGGTGTTGCCCTCCAGCACCTTGATGTAGACGGTCTCCGTCACGTCAAGGGTCAAGCAGCTCGCTCCCAGTCCGGTCTTTTGTAAGATTTGCTCCACGGTCGCGGCCAGTTCGGGGCGCCGGAGTTGCTTAGCCGAGAGGTTCACGGACAAGACGAGCGGGGGCATGCGGGGGTGGCTATCCTGCCACTCTTTCGTCCGGCGGCACGCCTCCTCCAGCACCCTATTTCCCATTGGGGTTATGAGGCCGCTTTCCTCGGCGACCGGCACAAACGCGGAGGGGTCGAGCAGGCCCCGCCGAGGGTGCTCCCACCTGACAAGTGCTTCCACGCCCCACGTCTCGCCGGTTTCGAGGCGCACTATCGGCTGGTAGTGTACGGTGAATTCACCTGACTCTACGGCCCTTCTGAGATCGTTTTCGAGCTCCAAGCGCTGGACGGCGCGCTCGTACATCTCTGGGTCGAACATACAATAATCCAAGCCTTCATCCTTGGACCGGTACATGGCCGTGTCCGCATCCCTAAGCAACTCCTCCGGGTCCTTCGTGGCGGACTCCCCAAGAGCGATACCGACGCTCGCGGAGGCGAAAAGTTCCCTACCCTTCAGGGCAAAAGGCCTCCGGAACTCTGCCGTGACCCGTTCGGCCACCTGGATGGCGTCCGCAGGGTCGTAGACGTCTTCGACAAGCACAGTGAACTCGTCACCTCCGAAGCGGGCCAGGGTGTCCCCCGGGCGCAAAGACCGCCGCATACGCTCGGCCAAGATCACGAGCAGTGAATCGCCCACCTCGTGACCCAGGGAGTCGTTGACGACCTTGAAATTGTCCAGGTCGACGAACAGCACCGCGACCTTGCGACCTCGTTGACGCCGGGTGCGCCTGAGGGCCTGGCCGAGGCGGTCGACGAAGAGCGTGCGGTTGGGCAGGTCGGTCAGCGGATCGTGGAGGACCCGGTACTCAAGTTGCCCCTCCAACGCCTTGCGCTCGGTGACATCGTGGACGGTGCCCACCATCCGTAAGGGCTCGCCCGCCTCGCTCCTGATGGTTTCCGCCCGACGGTGCAACCAACGCACCTCCCCGTCTGGCCTGACGATGCGATGCTCCACGTCGTATGGTTTGTGGCCGCCAAGGGCGCCGTTTATAATCTCAGCGAGCGTCTCCCTGTCCTCCGGGTGCACGATCTCTATAAACTTTCCAAAGCTCGGTACGAACTCTTGGGGCGTGAGGCCGTAGATGCGGTAGACCTCGTCCGACCAGGAGATCTCTCCCGTCCGCACGTCCCACTCCCACCCGCCCAGGTGCGCCAGGCGCTGCGCCTCCGCCAGGCGTGCCTCGCTCCTTCGTACGATCTCCTCACTTTCCTTGCGCTCCGTCATGTCGAAAAGGACGCCCTGCCAGTGAAGGGGTTCCCCGGCTTCGTCCTTTACAAGCACCGCCCGCTCGCGCACCCAAACCACAGACCCGTCCCTGGCCAGCAGTCGATACTCCTCGTCGAAGCGCTCGTCTCCCGCCTCGAAGCGCTCGTCGGCGGCCAGAACCCGCTCCCGGTCCTCGGGGTGCAGCCGCTGCGGCCACAACCTGCCGGACATCCACTCTTCCGGCGTGTAGCCGAGCATCCCTTCTATCTGCGGGCTGGTGTAAAGCGGCGTGTCGGAGCCGTCGGCCCGGTCTATGTAGCTCACTGCCGGGATCTGTTCCACCAGGGTGCGGTAGCGCTCCTCGGCCTGCTTGCGTTCGGTTACGTCCCTGCCGTTGAGCACCACTGCCCCCACGTTCGGGTCGTCGAGCAGGTTGGTGCCCACGACCTCAAGGTGCCGCCAGGAGCCGTCGCGGTGCCGCGCTCGCACCTCTATCGACACTGGTACGTTCGGTCTGCGCAGAGTTTTGGCGAACGTTTTCCTAGCCCGGACGACATCGTCGGGATGGATCAGCTCGAACGAATTGGCGCCTATCCTTTCTTCAGGGTCGTATCCCAATACCCGTTCGAGAGCCGGGCTGGCGTACCGGATGGTCCCGTCTGCCTCGTAGAGGGTGACGATATCCGAGGCGTTCCGGATTAGGGAGCGGAAATGCTCTTCGCTCCCCTTCAGCGCCTCTTCGGTCTTCCTGCGCGCGGTGACGTCGGTGAAGGTCACCACGGCCCCGGTTACCTCGCTGCCCTCCCGTATAGGGGTGCTAGTGTACTCTACGGGAAAGCCGGTGCCGTCCTTGCGCCAGAAGACCTCGTCGTCCACGCGGTGGACCTCACCGTCCATGAGCGCCGCGTAGATCGGGCACTTCCCTTCGGGGTACGGAGTCCCATCGGGTCGGGAGTGGTGGATGGCGGCGTGGAGGGATTGTCCGATCAGCTCCCCAGGACCAAACCCGGTTAACCTGGCCGCCGCCGGGTTGACGAAGGTCGCGCGGCCTTCACGGTCGAGGCCGCATATCCCTTCCCCCGCCGAGTCGAGGATGAGCTCGTTGCGGCGGGCGAGCCGCTCGATGGTTTGTTCGGCCCGCTTGCGCTCGGTTATATCCACCATCACGCCGAACAGTTGCGTGGGGACGCCGTCTTCGAGGCCCACACGCACGATGTCCCGCAACCACACCACGCCGCCGTCGGCGGAGATCATACGGTACTCGAAGCGGTGGTCCTTCTTCTCCGTCACCGCCTTGCGGCAGAAAGAGACCGTCCACTCACGGTCCTCGGGGTGGATATGATCCTGCCAGAACGAAGGCTCCTGCGTCCAGCGTCGCGCCGGGTAGCCGAGGATGGCCTCTGCCTGGTCGCTTACGAAGGTAAAGCGCAGCGTCCGGGCCTCCCCCTTCCAGATGATCGCTTCGACGGAGCCGAGGAGTTCTTCGTACTCCCGCCGCAGAGCGTATAGTTCTCCCTCGGCTTCCTTGCGCTCGGTAATATCACGGGAACTTACAACAACGCCGCCTACCGCCGGATCGTCGAGAAGGTAGGTGCCCACGCTCTCCATCCACCGCCAGGAGCCGTCTTTGTGCCGGAAGCGGTACTCGGCCTTGTTCCTGGCAACTCCCTCCTCCGATAAGGCTTTCCCGGTCTCTTCGAGGACGCGGGGAAGGTCGTCGGGGTGCACGTAGTCGAGGACGTTCATACCGACCACCTCCTCGGGATCGTAGCCCAAGACCCGCCCCCAAGCGGGGTTGGCGTAGCGCAGGTAGCCGTCCGGGTCGACGGTGCTTACGATCTCCGAAGTGTTCTCCAGGACCGAGCGCAACCACCGGTTGTCCTCCTCCGGCGCATTGAATGCACGCTCGGGTTCGTGGACTCCACCGGACGCACCATACGTGAGGTCTTCTCGGTCCTGCTTTGAGGGATCCAATTCTTCCTTTCCGACACCCGTTCTACGAGCGGCAAGTATACATCTCGTCGGCCCGCCTCTCTCGCGTCCCCGGGGCTAAGGACCAAAGATGCTTCCATCGAACTCCCGCGACCTGCCGGGGCCACGCGGAAGCCGCGTCCCACGTTTCCTACTCTTCGAGATCTGGTTACATTGCATGCTACGAGAGAGACCCGCTACCGGATCGGCCCGGCTCCTCCCAAGATACTACGCGTACTTGATCTGGCCTTCCGTAAAGACTACCGCCTACGGCCCCTGCCAAGATGCTTTACGACGACTTTTCCCGAGGGACCGTGTCCAACGCGACCTCCGCCGCTTCTCACCGAACGTCCCGTAGGCGTTTCGCTCACACGGCGAGATCATCTGCGCGCAGGTCGTCGGGGCTGGAGGTCGCCCGGGACAGCGCCTCCGCGACCCTCGGGTCGAACTGGGTACCGGCTTGGCGCATGATCTCCTCCAGAGCCGCCTCGGCGGACTTTCGGCTGACGTACGGTCGCTCGCGCGTCATCGAGTCAAAGGCGTCGGCTACGGCGACCACCCGCGCGACGAGCGGGATCTCTTCGGCACGCAGACCGTTGGGGTAACCTAGGCCGTCGAAGCGCTCGTGGTGGTGCCGGATCGCGGGCAACGCGGGCGAAAGCTCGGAGGTAGATGCCACTATCTCGGCGCCGATAGTAGGGTGCCGCTTTATAACGGCGTATTCTTCCTCTGTCAATCCACCCGGCTTGTGCAGGATACGGTCGGGCACGCCGATCTTGCCGACGTCGTGGAGCAGGGCCCCGAGCGCGAGGGTGTCGAGTTGTTCCTGGGGAAGCGACAGGGCTCGGCCGATGCGGCCGGAAACGCGCGAAACGCCCGCCGAGTGTCCCGCTAGATACGAATCGCGCGCCACCATGGCTTTCACCAATCCCTGGACGTACGGCGAGCTTGCGTCTGCGGGGCCTCTCTCTGAGGATTCCCGGGCTCCTACAACGGCACCGGCGATCTTCGCTTCCTTACCTCGTGCATCGTTCAGCGCGAGAAGCGCCATCGACACGAGCGTATCGGGGTTTTCCGCTAGTGGCCCCGGTAAAGCGAACCCGACCGCCGCCTTCACGCCGGTTTCGACGAGGCCTTTAGATTCCTCGTCGAGAACCCGCATCAGCGAACGAGCCTTTCCCACCGCTTGGGCCTCTTTGTCGACTTGTGCCAGGATGACAAGGGTATCCTCCGCGTACCGGAAGGCCCGCAGCCCGCCACCCCCGAGCCTCTTTCCAAGGCGACCGAGCAGACCTTCCACCGAGGAAGGGGCCACATCTCCCAGTCTTACGGCAAGCACCGTCGGCGCAGCGCCGGTGGAGATCTCCCGACGCAGGACGCGGGAGAGCGAGACCACGTTCGGCAGCCCCGACGACAGGTCGAGTCCGCCCGCGGCGTCTGGGCGTCGCTCCAGCGTAGGCTGCACGTCGGCGGCGAGCCGCAACAGTTCGCGCTCCTCTTCCGCTCCCATGCGACCGCCCCCGACTACTATGGCCCCCCACTTCTCCTCGCCGGGTGTGCCCACCGGCACCGCGAGGAAACCTCTCACACCGTGGACCGTATCGTCCAGCCGCACGGCGCCGCCCTCACGGCAACTCCAGAGCACGAGGCGCTGCACGGAAGGGTGCCACCAACTCGGACAGGCGTCGAACTCACCCCGCATGACCGTGCGGTGCAGGTCGCCCCTAAGCGACGCCACGTGCCCATAGGAGGCTCCAGCGACGGCGCACGCGGCCTCCGCAGAATAGGCGAGGGTCGACTCGATGTCCAACGCGCTGAGGGCCGGAACCAGGACGTCTCTTTGTGCGGCGGCCCTCCCGGTGCGTTCCCTCTCCACCGCGGCGGTGGCCGAAAGCCCGGTCGCACGCGCCCGAAGCGCGTGTATTTCAGAGCCCATGAAGAGTGCCGCGGCGCAGAAGAGCAACAGGAGTGCCATTCTCAAGGCGAACGGGGGTGAGATCGGCCCGTACCATCCCTCCGCGGCGAGCGTTGCGAGCAGATAACCCCCAATAAGTACCGCTGCCCCGCCGACGCCTTCGGCCCGCGCCTGGCCGCGGCCCTCAGCACGACCTGTGACATCCACCAGAGAGAGCACCGCCGGGAAATACAAGGGGAAGAAGACGGAGGCGCCACCGCCGGTGCCGGCGACGAGCACGCTTGCGGCGAAGGCGTCCGCCATGGCTTGCACGATCCTCCGTTGGTAAAGAAGCCCCGGCCGGACGGTCACAAGTAGGCCGAAGACCGCCGCGAAGAGCGCCGCCAGGTAAGCCCACGGGGCATCCCGAAAAGCCCACGATCCGCCCAAGAACAAGAGGACCACCGTCGCGAGCGCCACGCGGATCGGACCCTCCCAGGGTCTGTGCCCGGAGCGTGCGTCCGGACGCTTGTCGCTCACCGGGGTACCGCCTCGCGACCGCCGTCCCACCGAAACTTTGGCTGTCCCCCGTTTTCCAAGCTCGGAAAGGCGAACCGGTGGTCGTCGGCCATCCTGTAACCCTCGGATTCGGTGTCCAAGGTCCTCAGAAACGCCCGTACCACCACCCCGTCGAACTGCGTGTCTACGCCCTTGCCGAGCTCCTGACGCGCGTCGGCGGGACTCATGCCCGGGCGCCGAGGCCCATCCAGTACCATGGCGGCATAGGCCTGGGCCACGGCAAGTATCTTCGCCTCCACGGGTATCCACGGGCCCCTCAGCTTGTCCGGATATCCTCGGCCGTCTGGCCTCTCGTGGTGCCAGCGGATCCAGGAGGCCACCTCTCCGTATTCCGGAACGGCTCCCAGCATCTTCTCCCCACGGATCGGGTGCTCGGCGACCTGGTACTGGGCGACGGAATTGAGCTTACCTGCGTTCAACAACAACTCTTCGGGCAACCCGAACATGCCTATGTTGTGCAGTAGCCCGGCCAGCCGCAGGCGTTCGACGCAAGCGTCTACCAGCTTCATCTCGCACGCAAGGTCTGCAGCATACACGGCGGTCGCCGCCGCATGCCGGTGCGTGTAGCCGTCCTTGCGGCCCAACTCTTGCATCATCATGGTGCCGAACGTCGCGTTCGAGAACACGAGGGCCGTCTCGAGAGACTCCACGCGCTCCTGAAACTCACCTATCCTCACCTTCTGGCGCCGCGAGTGGTGGACGAGCGTCTGGCTTCCCAGGGAGCCCGCGAACACCACCAGGATGCCAAGCGGTCCATGGGCCGTCAGGGCCAATAGCCCGAAGCTCGCCGTCAGGACGTCGACACCGTTGGAAAGTAGGTAAGGTTGCGTGTTCTCCTGCCAGCTCCGGTGAAAAGCTTGGCCATACTTGACCTTGAGCAAGATGCCGTCCAAAGTCACGTTGGCCGCTATTAGCGTCGTCCCGGCCACCAGCGTCCCGTAAAGGAGCTCTACAGAGGGTTTCGGGTCACCAACCAGCAAAGGGTCGGCGACAAACGAGAAGACCGTGCCCGACAGGAAGATGATGACAACGGTGTGGCTTACTTCGTATACTGTCCGAAGCCAGCTCCGCCTCCCGATGAGAAGATCAGCGGGGAGAGCCGCTAGGAGCGCCCACACGGGACCCAGCAAGGCAACCGCCGCTATGAGACCTATGTCCGAGGCGCTTATGGTCAAGCGCTCGTGGACACGCGCCGAGAGCACCTCCCCTACCAGCAAGAAGCCGCCGAAGATCGCCGCCCCCGCGAGCAGACGTGGGTCGAACTCTAACCCGTGGACATAGAGCCACGATGCACAGAGCGCTGCGGCGAAGACGGCCAAAGCCCCCAGAAAATCCCCAAAGCGTGCCCCGTTCAAGCTCTCACGTCCAGCGTAGTTGGCGTCGTTATCCACCGTATTTTGGCAAGATCGGGCAGACCCCCACTAGGGGCATCTGTAATTATATAGTATTTTTACTAAGGCTACCAGCTTCTGTGACGGAAGATCATTGTCTTTCTCACCCCCTTCGTCCGTGTCGACCCGCCTGGACGCACTACCGTTCGGCTACCAGCTCCTGTGTCGGAAAAGCACGATGATTCCACCTCCTTTCAGCTCCCTGCGCCAGAGGAAATCACCTTACCCCCATACGCCGCGGACTGCTACCAGCTCCCGCGTGTCCTTGCACCTTCGCGGCCTCTACCGTATGCCGCAGGCGTGGCTCGGGGTTTGGTTCGGGGACGTAGACGGGAGTCAATCACCAGGGTTGGTCGGTCTATCCTCTGGCGCGCTCTTATTGGACCGCGCCAGAAGTGCCGGCGTCAAGAAGAGCAGGATGAGGACGCCGGCCCCGGCGGTGGCAAAGCCCGAGACAATGTAGGTGGGGCGAGGCCCGAAGGCATCTACGAAGAGCCCACCCAAAGGGTAAGCTAGCGTCTCTGCGGCGCTGTAGCCTGTGAATCGTACGGAGAATACGCGTCCAAGAAGGGCCTCGGGGACGCGCTTTTGCAAGACCGTATCTGTAACGACGTTGTCTATGCCGTTGGCGACACCGGCTACGGCCAGCGCGCCCAGTACCGCGGCGAAGGCCGGTGAGATCCCCGTCCCCACGAAGGCGAGGGCCCATGCGAAGAGGCCAACGAAGTAAACCGGCAGCAGGGGCACCCGGTCACCGAGCACGCCCATACACGCGCTGCCAATCACCATACCGGCACCCCAGACGCCAACGAGCAGGCCGTAGCCGGTGTCGCCGGTCCCGAATGTTTGCTTGGCAAGGAATACCTCAGCGGGGGTCGCGAGGTCGGTTGCCAGTACTGTAAGAAAAGCACCAGCGACCATGGCCAGAGGGACGCGTGCGCGTGCGAGGTAGCCGAGTCCGGCCCTGAGCTCGGTGAAAAATCCTTCGCCGGACTCCGACTCTGCACGCGGGAGCGGTATACGATAGAGGAGCGCGGCGGAAAACAGGAACGTCGCGGCGTCCAGCAGGAAAGCGGCACGCACGCCTATACCCGCCACGAGGAGGCCGCCCAGCGCGGGCCCGACAGTTATGGAGACGCTGAAGGTGGCGCTGATGAGGGAGTTTGCCCGCGTCAGGTCCCCCCCACCCACTACGCTCGGGAACGCCGCGCGTACGGTAGGGTTGAAAAGCGCGCGGGCGGCTCCCATGAGGAAGATCAGGACGTAGAGGACGGCGAGGTCTCGGGCAAAGACCAGTCCTACGGCCAGGAGCGCGCGTGCGAGGTCGCTCGCCACCAGGATGGCCCGCCTGTCGAGCCGGTCCGCCAGGACACCTAAGAAAGGACTGGCGAGCGTCGGCAGGAGGCGCGCAACGAGCGCCCCCCCCACCGCCGAGGCGCTTCCGGTGATCTGGACGATCAGAACTACGAGCGCAACCATCGACACGGCGTCGCCGACGAATGAGGCGGCCTGGCCGATCCAGAGTTGCACGAAACGGCTGTTCGATAGCAATGGGCCATTCAACGCTGTTCTCCCTCCTCCAACGGGCCGTAACAGCGGCCTTCGGGGACCGCACCACAGCGGGTCGACCTGCTGCGCGCGGCAGCCCGCACGCAACCGGTCGGCGCAACTGGGTTGACTCTAGCCCCCTTCGACCCCTTCCTCCTCCGGCGGCCGCTCTTGAAGGTCCCTTTGCGCTGTCTCCTCGATTGATCCTGCAGACGCACCCAACCCGCTGAAGACGGCGGCCTGGGAGCCGTCCGGCCTTATCAAGAACACGAAGTCGGGCTGACCCTCGTCAAGCCGGTACCCCCGCGGCAGTCTCGGTTCGTCCTTTCCGTTCATCGGATGCCCCCCTCGTTTTTTGGGCGCCATAGTACACGGTTCGTGGGGAGCCTCTCGACCTGGGCTTCCCCCGCTCCAGGGCTCATCGCTGCTTTTGGTGCAACGAAAGGTCAATGAAGCGGCTCTCTGAGCTGCGCGGCATCAAGCGGCCCCCAGAACGCGCTGGCGCAGCATCTCGAAGCTCCCTCTCCCATACATCTGCCTCTTGATCAGCTTCAACCTGTTGATCTGGCCCTCTGTCTGCCCGTTGCTGTAGGGTAGAGTCAGCGCGGCCTCCACGCCGGACTGCTCTCGTTTGAGCCCCGTGGCGAAGGTCTCGAAGTCCTTGACGCCGCTGGTGAGGGCCGCTCCGAGCCAGTTGTCTAATCTC
>Ga0136640_10000423_pt1 | contig 16286 bp, 17 predicted proteins | sample AntDrymUQ8642106_2_FD_105498 | JGI IMG/M metagenome (GOLD analysis project Ga0136640, IMG submission 105498) | Polar desert sand microbial communities from Dry Valleys, Antarctica - metaG UQ864 (21.06) | ecosystem: Environmental > Terrestrial > Soil > Desert | place: Antarctica: Dry Valley...
GACGCCCCCTTTCCCTGCTGACGGTTCTGGGTGGTCTCGCACTGGGCGAACAGACCGCGGCTGCACATCCAGCACGATCCGCAGGAGATGTTGAACGGGATCACGACCCGGTCGCCAGGGGCGATGTGGGTCACGTCGCTGCCGACCTCCTCGACTATGCCCATGGTCTCGTGGCCGAGCACGTCGCCGGGCGTCAGGAAGGGGCCAAGCACCTCGTAAAGATGCAGGTCAGAGCCGCAGATGGCCGTCGATGTCACCTTGATGACGGCGTCGGTGGGTTGCTCGACCTTGGGGTCGGGGACGTCCTCGACGCGCACGTCACGCTTGCCATGCCAGGTCAGTGCCTTCACGGGTCTCCCTCGTCAGATTTGCACATGCGGATGCGGTCTGGTGGCGGCTCTTGCACACCTGAGGAGCGCACACCGGTTTCGGTGCGATGGCGCAAGCTGGGCCGCAGTCATACGGTTACGTACGCAGGCGCACACCGCCACTCGAGCAACCGACCGGAAGGGGCCGCAGTGGCCAAGGAGATCGTCCGTGTCGTCGCGGCGCCGAGCGAAGCGGTGTGGGCGGTGCTTGCCGACGGTTGGCTCTATGCGAACTGGGTGGTGGGCGCCTCCAGAGTGCGGCAGGTCGACGCTGACTGGCCGGCTCCGGGCAGCTGCATCCACCACTCGTTCGGAGCCTGGCCGGCGGTGGTCGATGACACCACCGAGGTGCTCGACAGCACAACCGAGCAGAGCCTCGAGCTGTCGGCTCGTGGCTGGCCGCTCGGCGAAGCACGGGTGCGCCTGGGCCTGCAATCGGACGGGCCGCACACCGAGGTCACCTTGGTCGAGGACGTGGTGGCGGGTCCTGGACGGCTCTTTCCCAAGCCGCTGCGGCAACTGGCCATCGCGCCGCGCAACACCGAGACGCTGCAGCGGCTGGCACTGCTGGCCGAGGGACGCTACCGGGAGCGGTTGGACGCCTGAGCGCTGTTCGCGGGCAGGTGTCTTTGGGCAGGGGTGCCTCAGCGGGGCACCAGGAGCCGGTCCCACACCGTCCGCGAGAGCTTGCGACGCAGCGGGCCGGTGCGACTGTTCGCACGCATTGCGGCGAGAGCAGCGTTCCAGCCACACGCACCATGCACCCCACCGCCGGGATGGGCTGCGGCGCTGGCCAGGAACAGCCCCTCGACGGGTGTCTCCGGACGGCCGGTGCCAGGGGTGGGACGCATGAACAACTGTTGATGGACCATGGCGGTGCCACCGTTGACGGCCCCGCCGATCAAGTTGGCGTTGGCTCGCTCCAGGTCGATCGGGGACTGGACCTGACGCGCAAGAACGGTCGCGCCGAAGCCCGGCGCGAGCCGCTCGACCGTGTCCTCGATGCGGCGCACGTGCTCGTCCAGCATCGGCCCGGTCCAGTCCAGCTCGCGCGGCACGTGGGTGTACGCCCAGGCCGACTCGGTACCCGCCGGCGAGCGGGTGGGGTCGGCGGTGGTCATCTGCCCGAACAGCAGGAAGGGGTTGACCGGCACCCGGCCGACCGACAGATCGGCGGCGAAATCGACGAAACCGTCCACGTCCACGCCCAGGTGCACGGTGCCAGCGCCACGAGCACCCGCGGCCTGCCACGGCACCGGCTTCTCTAGCGCCCAGTTGACCTTGATCGTGGCGTGGTCCCACTGGAAGCGGTCCAGATCGCGCGCCATCTGCAGCGGCAATTGCTGCAGACCGACCAGGTCACGAAAGAGGGTCGTGGCAGCGACGTCGGCCAGCACCCCCTTGCGGGCACCGATCAGGGTGCCGTCCTCCAGACGTACCCCGACCGCCCGGCCGTTGTGCACCTCGACCGCAGTGACCTTGGCCGACGTACGCACCTGCCCGCCGCCGTCGGTGATGCGGGCTGTCAACGCGTCGGCGAGCCGCTGGGCACCTCCCCGCGGCACCGGGAAGCCGACGTCTTGGCCGAGCATTGCCAGCAACCAGCCGAACATCGCGCTGCCGGCCGCATCGGGCGGGATGTCGCTGTGCAAAGCGTTGCCGGTCAGCAGCAAGGCGGCACCGTCACCGCCGAAACGCTCAGCCGCGAGCCGACGCACCGGCATCGCCCCCAGCCGGGCCAGGTCGATGGCACCGGCGACGCCCAGCCGGCGCAACAGCCGGCTGGCTGCGGCGACCGGTGGGAACGGCGTGAACAGGGCATCCAGAAGCGGGTCGCGGATGGCCTGCCAGTGCGTGAACATCTCTCGCCAGGCGTCGCCGTCGCCCGGTGCGAAGGTCTCCAGACTGGCCGCGGTGTCGTCCACCGAGTCGGCCAGGGTGGCACATTGGCCGCCGTCCAGCGGGTGCGCCAGCACGCTGGGTGATCGCACCCACTCGAGCCCGTGGTGGTGCAGGTCTAGACCCTGTATCACCGGGGAGGCCGCGGCCAGCGGATAGAAGGCGCTGAACAGGTCATTGGCGAAGCCCGGCGCGGTCACCTCGGCTGTCCGGACTGCGCCACCGGTCTCGGCGTTGGCCTCGCAGACGACGACATCCCAGCCGGCGTCGACGAGGGCGTTGGCGGCCACCAGGCCGTTGGGCCCGCCGCCGATCACGATCGCATCGGCGGTCTGGTCGGCGATGTCAAGCGCGGCAGCCACACCTGTTCATACCCGAACGGCCAGAGGGTGAAACGCCCGGGTCCGCACAATGCCAGACTGAGGGCATGCTGGTCGCCGGGATCGACTCCTCCACCCAGTCGTGCAAGGTCGTGGTCCGTGACGCCGACGATGGCCGTCTGGTGCGGGAGGGGCGTGCCCCGCACCCGGACGGCACCGAGGTCGATCCGGAGCACTGGTGGCAGGCGCTGCAGGAAGCGGCAGCAGACGCGGGCGGGCTTGACGACGTCGCAGCCATGGCGGTCGGTGCCCAGCAGCATGGGCTGGTAGCCCTGGATGGGGATGGGACTCCGGTCCGCGACGCCCTGCTGTGGAACGACACCCGCTCGGCGGGTGCCGCCCGCGACCTGATCGCCGAGCTGGGCGACGGCGACGAGTCGACCGGGCGCCAGCGTTGGGCCGATGCCACCGGGGTGGTACCGGTGGCATCGTTCACGGTGGCCAAGCTGCGCTGGCTGGCCGACAACGAACCGGCCAACGCGAAGCGCACCGAGGCCGTTGCGCTGCCGCATGACTGGCTCACCGCCCGGCTGCGTGCCGGCGGCGGGGCGGCAGTGCTGGCGGACCTCACCACCGACGCGGGCGACGCCAGCGGGACGGGCTACTACGACGCAGGCAGTGGGAAGTACCGCGACGAGCTGCTGCGGATGGCGCTGGAGTCCGGACCGGCGCTGCCGCGGGTCGCCGGCCCCGGTGAGGGTGTCGGTCACGCCACCGAGCTGGCCGATGGGGCGGTGCTCAGCGCCGGGACGGGTGACAACGCCGCCGCTGCCTTCGGGCTCGACATCGGCTCCGGCGACGTCGTCGTCTCGATCGGCACGTCGGGAGTGGTGTCCGCGCTGGCGGACAGCGTCACCCCCGACCCGACCGGCACCGTCGCTGGCTTTGCCGACGCCTCCGGGCGCCGGCTGCCCTTGGTCTGCACGCTGAACGGATCCCGGGTGCTCAGCACCACCGCACAGCTGCTCGGCGTGGAGCTCGCCGATCTGTCCGACCTCGCACTCTCGGCGCCCTCCGGCGCCGAGGGGATCGTGATGGTGCCGTACCTCGAGGGTGAGCGCACCCCCGACCGCCCCGGCGCCTCGGGCGCGGTGCACGGGCTGCGCGTGCACAACGCCCGGCCCGCCAACATCGCCCGGGCCGCGGTCGAGGGGCTGCTGTGCGGGCTCGCCGACGGCATCGAGGCGCTGCGTGAGCAGGGCCTGCCGGTGGAGCGGGTGCTGCTGATCGGTGGTGCCGCCAAGTCTCGCGCGGTTCAGGACATGGCACCGCAGGTGCTGGGGTGTGACGTGGTCGTGCCGGCGCCGGACGAGTACGTCGCGAACGGCGCGGCTCGCCAGGCCGCTTGGGCGCTGAGCGGTGACGATCAGCCACCCGCGTGGGAGGTGCCGCTCAGCGAGTCGCTGCATGCCGACCCGGAGCCGCACGTGCACGAGCGCTACCGCGAGGTCCGCGAGCTCACCGAGAGCTGACCCCGACCACAGTTGTCGGTCAGGTGGGGTGGGAGCGCTGCGCGAGCCAGGTGTTGGTTGAGGTCAGCTGGCGCTGCGTACGGTCGGTCAGCTCGGCGACGCTCGGATCATCGAGCCGGTCGCAGATCCAATCCCAGTGCAGCGCCACCTGGTGGCCCGGCTTGAGCTCGCGAACGAAGGCATGCCGCCCGCGGGTCCAGCGGCAGGTCTCGGCCCGCTCCGCGCCCAGACCGAGGCTGGTGCCGTCCCAGGTCAACGGCCGAGACACCACCCGCGCCTTCTCGTCGCCGACAGACTCGACGGTGCCCCAACGAACCCGGCAACTGTCCAATACCGAGCGAGGCACGTCGCTGCCAGGTCCCAGCAGCCCGACCCAGGGATAGACGACGAAGACGTGAAAGCCGTGGCTTGCCCCCGCACCGGCGGTGAGCGCGTCGGGCGTGTCAGCAAGCCTCTCGGCAACTCCTGGCTGGCCCCGAAAACCCCGCTTCACCGTCGCTCGCAGCGCCACCGGGTCGACAGCGTCGAGCAGCTCACCGCCCAGCCAGTACGCCGACACCACCTCGGCGGCGAGCACATCACCGAGTCCCGCGGTGGCGGCCAACAACTGCAGATACGGCCAGGCGCCATCGAACTGCGGCACTCGGGCGCGCACCTCAGGGTCCCCTGCTGCGTCCCCGGCTGCGTCCGCACGGACAGCGGCACCACTCGCCAGCAGTTGCTCGGATCCCGGCGGGCCGCAGTGCCCGAGGTCGTTGGGTGGGAAGGCGAACCGGGCGAACATCGCCGCACCAGAGCGGCCCTCATGCGGCCCCGCCTCGCCCGAGCTGGCTGGCTGGCGCACTCAGCAGATCCGCGGCAGCTGCTCGCCCAGCGGCAGGTCGACGACCCGGGTGCCGCCGAGCCCGGTCTTGGTCACGACAATGCCGGGATGCTCGGCGACACAGCGGCCGACCGCGACCGCGCCCTTCCCGTGCTCATGAGCGCGCATAGCGGCCAACACGCCGTCGGCGTCCTCGGGCGGGACGAAGGCCACCAGCTTGCCCTCGTTGGCGACGAACAGCGGGTCGAGACCCAGCAACCCGCAGGCGTCGGCGACCGGCTGCGGCACCGGCAGGTCGCGCTCAACCAGCTCGACGCCGACCCGCGAGGAGCCGGCGATCTCGTTCAGCGTGGCAGCCAACCCACCACGGGTGGGGTCGCGAAGCACGTGCACCTGCCCGCCGGTGGCGAGCATCGCCGCGACCAGACCATTGAGCGGCGCACTGTCGCTCTCGACCTCTGTGCCGAACTCCAGCCCCTCACGGCAGCTCATCACCGCGATGCCGTGTACACCGACGTCACCGCTGACGATGACCACGTCACCGGGACGGGCCTGGGTGGGCCCGATCCGGACGCCGTCCGGGATCACCCCAACACCGGCGGTGTTGACGTACACCCGGTCACCGTGACCGGCGTCTACAACCTTGGTGTCGCCGGTGACCAGCCGTACCCCGGCGACCGACGCCGCCCGGCCCATCGCCTCCGCAACCCGGCCGATGTCGGCCAGCGCGGTGCCCTCCTCCAAGATGAAGGCGGTGGACAGTGCCACCGGCTGTGCCCCGGACATGGCAAGGTCGTTAACGGTGCCGTTGACCGCCAGGTCACCGATGGACCCGCCGGGGAAGAACATCGGCCGCACCACGTACGAGTCGGTGGAGAAGGCCAGCTGCGCACCGCCGACGTCCAGCACGGCGGAGTCACCGAGCTCTGGCGCGGCTGCGGCGCCGAACGCCGGCAGGAACAGGTGCTCCACCAGCTCGGCCGACATCGCCCCGCCGCCACCGTGGCCCATCACGATGGTCGGGCTGTCACGCAGCGGCAGCGGGCACACCCACCCGTCGAAGTCCGGTCGCTCGAGATCTGATCCGCTCACGACCGGCTCACCGACCGACCGAGGCGGGCTCGGGGGCACGTTCGGCCGCCGGGGCATGCTCGAGACGCCGGTACAGGTAGTACGCGGCGCACGCGCCCTCCGAGGACACCATCGTGGCGCCGAGCGGGTTGCGCGGGGTGCACTCCTTGCCGAACGCAGCGCACTCGTGTGGCTTGATCAGCCCCTGCAGCACCTCGCCGGACCGGCAGATCGACGACTCCTCGGTACGGATACCGCCGACGTCGAAGCGCACCTCCGCGTCGTAGTCGCGGTACTTGTCCGCCAGCCGCCAGCCGCTCGCCGGGATCATGCCGATGCCTCGCCAGGCCCGGTCAGTGACCGCGAAGACGTCGGCCAGCATGGCCTTGGCCGCCGGGTTGCCGTCGGGCGGGACAACCCGCGGGTACGCGTTCTCGAGCTCTGCACGGCCCTGCTCGAGCTGCAGCACCGTACGCCGGATCCCCTCCAGGATGTCCAGCGGCTCGAAGCCGGTGACCACGATCGGCACCCCGTACCTGTCGACGAGCGGCGGGTACTCCGCGGTGCCCATCACGCTGCAGACGTGCCCGGCAGCGAGGAACCCCTGCACCCGGCAGGTCGGCGACTCCATGATCGCCGCGATCGCCGGTGGCACCAGCACATGCGACACGAGCAGCGAGAAGTTGTCGATGCCCAGCCGCTGCGCCTGATAGACCGTCATCGCGTTGGCCGGCGCGGTGGTCTCGAAGCCGATGCCGAAGAACACGACCTGCCGGTCGGGGTTGGCGCGCGCCAGGTTGAGCGCGTCCAGCGGGGAGTAGACGACGCGGACGTCGCCGCCGGCGCTCTTGACGCGGAACAGGTCGGAGCTGCTGCCGGGCACCCGCAACATGTCCCCGAACGAGCAGAAGATCACACCGGGACGGGCTGCCACCTCCAGCGCCTTGTCGATGATCTCGAGCGGGGTGACGCACACCGGGCAGCCGGGGCCGTGGATCATCTCGACAGCGTCGGGCAGCAGCTGGTCGATGCCGTGCCGGATGATCGAGTGCGTCTGCCCGCCGCAGACCTCCATGATCGCCCACGGTCTGGTGGCCGCGGACCGGATCTGGTCGAGCAGGTGCCGGGCCAGGTCGGGGTTGCTGAACTCGTCCAGGTACTTCATCGCGCTGTCCTTCCGTTCTCGGGGTCGTCGAGACCCGCCTGCCGCGCGGCCAGCGCGAACTGGTCGCCAAACTCCTCCTCGAGGATGCCCATCTGCTCGAACTCCGCCAGCGTGTTCAGCGCCGACTCCTCGTCGAGGCGCTGGATGGCGAACCCGACGTGCACGATCACGTAGTCACCGCTGGCGACGTCGGGGATGTACTCGCAGCAGACGTCCTTGCGGACACCGCCGAAGTCGACCTCGGCCATCCGGGTGTGGTCACGGTCCTCGACCGACACCACCTGTCCTGGCACTGCCAAACACATCGCACTCCCCTACCTCTCGGTCACTATGTCGCCGACGCCACGAGCAGTTGCCCGAGCGCGATCCCGCCGTCGTTGGGTGGCAGCCGGCGCGGGGCGAGCACCGTGAACCCGGCCGCCGTCAGTTGCCGCCGCGCGCTGCTCAGCAGCAGTGCGTTCTGAAAGACCCCGCCGCCCAGCACCACCGTGTCCAGACCGGTCTCGGTCCTGGCCGCGACCGCGGTCTGCACCGTCAGCTCGGCGACTGCGGCGTGGAAGCCGGCGGCGACGACGCCGGTGTCCACGCCGGCGCGCACGTCGTCGACAACCGCCCGGATGACCGGGGCGGCGTCCGCCACGACCGGCTTACCGGTGCCGCCCGGCCGCAGCTCGAAACGGTAGGCCGGTGAACCGTGTCCGTCGCCGTGCCAGCCAGTGCCCAGCGCACGGTGCGCCAACCCCTCGAGCTCGATTGCTGCCTCCGCCTCGTACTCGGCGACCTGGCGTACGCCGGCCAACGCGGACACCGCGTCGAACAGCCGGCCCATGCTGGACGTCTGCACGCAGCCGAGCCCGGTGTCCAGCTGGTGGGCCAACACAGCGAGCTCGCCGGGGCGACAGGCAGCCACCGGGGCAAGGTCGTCGGTCCAGGCCACCCCGGCGGCGCGCAGGTGCGACAGCGCCATCCGGTACGGCCGGTCGACCGCCGCGTCACCGCCGGGCAGCGGGACGTAGGCCAGGTGCGCGAAGCGGCGGAAGCCGCGGTAGTCGGCGATCAACACCTCGCCACCCCAGATGGCGCCGTCGGTGCCGTAGCCGGTGCCGTCGAACGCGACCCCGATCACCGGCCGCTCGCCGTCGTGACCGTACTCGCCCATGACGGCTGCGATGTGCGCATGGTGGTGCTGCACGCGCTGCACCACCGGGCTGCCGACAAGGCCACCTGCGTGCTCCTCGGCCCATCTGCGGGACCGGTAGCCGGGATGCGCGTCGGCGATGATCCTCCCCGGCCGCACAGCGGTGAGCCGTTCGAGGTGCTGTTCGGTGCCCGCGAACGCCCGCAAGGTCGCCAGGTCGTCCATGTCACCGACGTGTTGGCTGAGCCAGGCGTAGCGGTCGTCGGCGACCGCGCAGGTGTTCTTGAGGTCTGCGCCGACGGCCAGCGTCGGCGGCACCGGCCGCGGCAGGGCGACCGGCAGCGGCGCGTAGCCGCGCGCGCGGCGCAGCGGCAGCTCCTCGCCGTCGACCACCCGCACGACGGAGTCGTCGCAGGGCACCGCGATCGGGCGGTCGTGGGTGAGGAAGGCATCCACAAGCGGGGCCAGGCGCGTCCGGGCGTCGTCGTCGGTGTAGGCGATCGGCTCGCCGCCGAGGTTGCCCGACGTCATCACCAGCAGCCGGGGGTGGTCCGCGATGGCCGTGCCCGTGGCCTCGGGGTCCAACAGCAGTGCGTGCAGACCGGTGTACGGCAGCAGCATCCCCAGGTGCGGCTTGCGCGGGGCAACCGACGGGGCCACCAACGGGGCAGACGGCTCGACGCCAGCCGACGCCCATCCGCTCCCCTCCCGGCGCTCCAGCAGCACGATCGGGCGGCTCCGGCCGGCCAGCAGGGCCTCTTCGGCGGGTGAGGTGTGCGTGAGCGCGCGGACCACGTCAAGGTCGGCGGCCATCACCGCGAACGGCTTGTCGCCGCGCCGCTTGCGCCGGCGCAGCTCGGCGACGGCGGGCTCCGAGCCGGCATCGCAGACGAGGTGGTAGCCACCGAGGCCCTTGACAGCCAAGATCGCTCCGGCGGCCAGCAGGTCGCGGGCCGCGGGCACCGCTGCCCGGCCGTGGATCGGCGGCTGTCCCGGCCGCTCCAGGCTCAGTTGTGGGCCGCAGTCGTGGCAGGCGATGGTCTGGGCGTGGAAGCGCCGGTCGCGCGGGTCCGCATACTCGACGGCGCAGGCGTCGCAGAGCGCGAAGCCCGCCATCGTGGTGGTGTCCCGGTCGTACGGCAGCGCGGTGATCACCGTGAAGCGGGGCCCACAGTTGGTGCAGGAGATGAACGGGTGGCCGAAGCGCCGGTCGGCGGGGTCGGCCAGCTCCGCTAGGCAGTCGTCGCAGGTGGCGACGTCCGGCCCGGCGAGGGTGCGCCCCGGGGTCGAGGTCTGGGTGGCGACGATGCTGAACTGCGTGCCTCCGCGCGCAGGCAGTTCGCTGGCGAGCACCCGTTCGACGCGGGCGAGTGGTGGCACATCGGCACGGAGCCGCTCGGCGAACTCCGCAACGTCGCCGGGCGCACCCTCGACCTCGACGATCACACCGGCGGCGTCGTTGGAAACCTCGCCGGTCAGCGACAGCGAGGTGGCCGTGACGTACACGAACGGGCGGAACCCCACACCCTGCACCACCCCGGCCACCCGGAAACGCCGCCGCACCCGCGGGGTGTGGCGTTGGCCGGACACCGAGCCGGCCAGCCGGTCCACTGAACCGCTCACGGGCCCGCCCCGCTGTCGGCCCGGGGCCTGCCCATCAACTCCAGTCCGGACATGGCCTTCTCGGCGCCCGCGGCATCGATCCGCTCGACAGCGAAGCCCATATGGATCAGCACCCACTCCCCGGGCACCATCTGCTGGTCGTCGAGCATCCCGATGTTGATCCGCTGCTGGGCGCCGACCACGTCCACAAGGGCGAGTTGGTCGCCGTAGCCGGGCACCATCCCTACCACCTGACCGGGGATTCCCAGGCACATGTCAGGTCTCCGCTCGCCCCGGCGGGTCGGCCGACACGACAGCGTCGACCAGCCGCAGCACGGTCTCGGCGGCGGGCCCGACCGCCGCGCTGACCGGCGGTGACAAGCCGATGCCCTCACCGACGTCCAGCGGCTGACACCCCACCACCAGGGTGCGCGGCAGCGTGCCGCCGAGGGAGTCGAGGCTGGCGAGCACGGCGACGGGGTCCATCCCATGAGCGTCGAGCTCACCGCTGCCGAGGTCATCCGGCCCGACCTCCAGCACGCGCAGGTCGCCGGGCTCGCTCGTGTCTCGAGCCGGCACCGCGTCGACCAGCACCAGCGCGTCGTAGCCGTCGAGCAGGTCGAAGGCCAGATGCATCCCCGAGATTCCGTAGTCGACCACCCGGACACCGCCGGGCAGCGGTTGCCCGGCGAGGCGGCGGGCAACCTCGGAGCCGAAACCGTCGTCACCGAGGAAGATGTTGCCCACACCGGCGACCAGGACCCGTGCGGCCATCTAGCCCGAGTCCTTGGTCTTGTCCTCGCCCCGGCCCGTGCCCTCCTGGTGAGCCGGACCGAGCCTGTCGGGGTCCAGGTCGGTCTCGGGCATGTCACTCGCCGGCTGCTCGTCCGCCGGCGACGCCTCGGCCCCGCGCGGTGTGTCCTCCTTGGGAGTCGACTTCGTCTCGTCGTCCTCGACCGGACCGGTCGCTCCCGCCACGTTGGCGCCGTCGACGTTGGTGTCGTCGGACTCGTCCATGTCGGCGCTCTCGCGGCGACCCTCGTACGGAGGCACCGGGCGGTTCGTGGGGCCGCCCACATTGTCCGGATCGCTCATGTCGTGCTCCTCACTCATCGCGGCTCAGCCGCCCTGGTCGCCCGCCGGCATGTCCGGCATGTCGTCGTCGGTCGCGCCCTTGGAGTCGACCGAGGTGTCACTCTCCTCGTCGGAGGCGCCGGCCGGCCGGTCGGTCGGGCCGCCGGCAGGCTCGTCGGCGCCGGTGTCGCGGGAGCCGGGGGCTCCACGCGCCTGCTGCGGCTCCTCCTCCAGGTGCCCGCCTGGGGTGTCGGTCATCTTCGTTCCTCTCGGCTGGTGACGCTCACATGTTGCGCATCTTCAGGTACCGCTGGACATCGGGGATGGATCGCACCCCGACGCCCACGGCGACTACCGCGGCGCTGGCCAGCAGCACAGCGGTGAACTTTCCCAGGGTTCTCACAATCGACTCTCCTTTCGGTGATCAGGGCCCGCGTCTGCCGTCTGGGCAGCTGCGAGTGGCTCCAGCTCGTCCGGGGCGAAGTACAGGTAACGGCCGTACCAGTCGTGCAGGTCCGCCGCCGGGTCGTCGACCAGGACGACGGCGACGTGCACGTTGCCGTCGACGTCGCTGTGCACCGCGGTGACTCGCGCGGTCTGGTCGGTGAAGAAGAGGTCTTGGGCGTCGGCTCGCCGCGAGGGGTGCAGCCGCACCAGGCTGCCGCGCGAGACTGCGACACCGTCGACCCGGACGACGTCGGCGTCGGGCCGGACGCTGGCGTCGGCCTCGGGGTCCCACCAGGGGACGTCCCCGGTCTGGAAGGTCGGCGGGTCGAGGTTGCGCACGTCGGGTGCGTCGGCGAGATCCGGCAGACCGGTGGCGTCGGACACCCCGCCGGCTATGCCGGCGTGCGGGTCGCGCAGAACGCCGTGCAGCCGCGCCAGGGCCGCTGGCGACATGTTCTCGCAGCGGTCGATGATCTCGGCGGCCCGTGGGTCGGTGGCACGGGCCTCGGCCTTCTCCTCATCGGTGAGCGTCATGATCCGCAAGGTGAGGATCTCGTCGATCTCGGTGGAGTCGAACAGCGCGCCCGCGCTCTCGTCGGCGACCTCGGGATAGTCGTAGACGATGATCGGGCTCACCAGCACCACGTCGGTGTCGCCCGGCGAGCCGGCCAGCACCGGCCAGCAGCGGTGCTGGGCGCACGCGGCAGCGGCCTCACGTGCCTCGTCCGGCGGGTCGAGCAGGGACACGAAGGCGGCGTCGGTGACCTGCACCAGCAGGTGGGCGCCGAGCAGCGAGGACCGGCTCGCCTCGTCCTTGTCAGCGATCGACCCGGGCACGATGTTGTCGACCTGCAGGCTGAGCTGCACCACCTCGCCGATCGTGCGGGCGCTCAGCGACACCACTGCCTGCAGTGGCCACCGCCGCCGGACCAGTCGGCCCCGGACATCGCCGTCGTCATCGGTGAGGAGCTCGACGTCGGTTCCACCGTCGATGTTGACCGCCAACCTGCACCCGGTGGCGGTCAGCGCCGCGAGCAGGCACTCGTCCAGCTCGACCTCGTGGTCGAGCGCCTCGTCCCAACGCAGCCAGGAACGCGCGCCGACGCTGAGCTCGTCGACCGCCTCGAAGCCACCCGGTGACTCGGTGGCACGCTCGACGCCGCGTGCCTGCAGCTGCAGGAACCGCAGGTGCACCCGCACCGTGGCATCCGGGCCGCTGCGCAGCAGGCACTGCGCCGACATCGACGGCTCCTCGCCGACACCAGCGTCAGCCGCGCCGCGGGGGCCGAGGACGCCGAACTGCCAGCGCACCTGATTCTTGCGCGAGGTCGCGCGATAGGGGTAGAGCAGGTAACCCTCGAACAGGATCGCGTCGGCGACCGTACGAGCCTGGGCCAGGCTCATGACCCCACCCCGTCCCTGGCGAGCAACGACTCGACCGTGGCATCCCACGTGGTCAGCCCGCGAACGGCCTTGTAGTGAGCCAGCGACTCGATCGTGTCACGGCTGAGCCGCAGCCAGCCGGAGTTGGGGAAGTAGTGGTCGATCATGTCCCGCCACACCGACACAGGGATCTCGTAGCGCGCCTCGCGGTCCCACGGCACCTGCTCGACGCCGAAGCCGTTGACGCCGCGGGTGAAGACGGTCCCGGAGAAGAGAAACACGACCGGAACGGTGTCGTCGCGCAGCGCGTGCAGGTACTTGGACCAGGTCACCTCGAAGTCGTAGGTGCAGGGCATCGCCAGGTCGACCTCGGTGATCGTGGTGAAGCCCTGGACCATGGCGCTGCACTGCATCCACATGAACGGCTTGAGGGTGTCGAACCACCGGTCGCGGGTGCCGAACATGTCCAGCAGCCCGCTCTCCTCGTCGGCGCTGTACGCCCGTCGTTGCGGCTCGATGCGCACCTGGCAGCGCAGCGCCATCGCGTGGATGACCTCCGCGGTGGCCTCGGTGATGCGCAGCCGCGCCGTCAGCTGCGGCGCCGCCGCGTACTCCTCGACAAAGACGTCGACGATGGCGAAGTCGAGCTCGCTCATCGCCGCGCCCCGTCGGTGACCAGCGGTGCCGGGCGGCTGCGGTGCGCCACGGTATCGAAGAACCTGTCCATCGCCTGGTGGGCTTCCTGGCCGCCGTCGAATCCGCGCCACAGCTGGCGCAGCTGCCCGACCAGCTCATAGCAGGCATCGATGGGCACAACGTGGCAGGTGAAGGCGTTGCCACCCTTGCCGTCGCGATGAGTCGGCGCCCGGACCAGCAGCGCTTCCACGTCGGGCTGCAGCGTCCCGAGCTCGGGGTTGGCGGCGACGAAGGAGTCCCAGGCCGCCAGCGGAAGCTCCGACTCCGTGGCCCCGGCCGGTCCGGGATAGAACGCGATGGTCCGCCGCTGCACAGAGTTGCGGAACAAGAAGGCCAGACCAACGGGGATCTCCAACGCGTCCCACTGCCCGGGGCCCAGGGCGAAGTCGGGGAAGGACAGGTAGCGGTCGGGCACGGCCCGGTAGCGCAGCTCGGCACCGTCAGCGGTGAACAGCAGGTAACAACCCCGGCAGGTGCACATCAGCACCCGGCTCTCGAGGTTGACCACGTGCTGGTGGGCCTCGGCGATGGACTCCGCGCACATCTCGCATCGCTCCCAGGTGACCGGTGCCGGCCGGGTCCTGGTGATGCGGCGCAGCACCGCCAGGGCCTCGCCGGCGGCCGGTGGCGGGCTCATGCCGTGACCGATGCCGGGACGGCGACCGATACGAGGCCGCCGGTGCTCAGCAGCGGCAACGGGTCGAGGTGCACGACGGGGTCGTCGAGGCTGACCCCGGCCCGGCGTACGTCGTAGTGACCGTGGCACGTTTCGCACCGCAGCACGGCGTCGCCGGCGTCGCCGCCGAGGCGACGGGCGAGCGTGGCCCCGGCCATCGGGCTGTCGCAGTGCGCACACACGTCGCGGAAGGCGAACAGGTCCGAGCCGACCCTGCACGCCACGACCGGCGTGCCCGCCACCGACAGCGTGCTCACCGCCCCGGCGGACAGCTCGCCCAGCTCGGCGACCGGCTCCCACGAGGCACCTGCACCGGGGGCCGGGTCGGCGAGCCGGGTGCGCAGCGCGTCGACGGGAATCAGCGGTCCGGCATCGGCAGCCGCCTCCGCCTCCACCTCGATCGCGGTGACCTCCGGCGCGGCGGTCTCCACGGCCCCCTCGACGGCCAGCGTGAGCGTCACCGAGGACGAGGGGCAGCCGTCACAGCTGCCGAGCAGCCGCAGCCGTACGACACCGTCCGCGGTGACGTCGAGCAGCTCGACGTCACCGCCGTGCGAGCCGAGGTAGGGCCGCACGCTGTCCAGCGCCTGCTCCACCCGAGTGGTGACGTCGTAGGGGTGCAGGCCGTGGACGAGCAGCAGGCTGGAGACCAGTCCGTCGCCGGCCAGCGCGCTCAGCGCTTCCTCGTCGAGCCGGCCGAGGTCGTGCATGAGGTCGAGCACCCGTTCCAGCCCTGCGCCGTAGAGGTCTGCGACGAGGCGCACCAACTCCTCGGCACGTTCCCGCGCCACCGCACCTCCAGAGGCGCTGGCATCAAGCAGCACCTCGATCCGCTCACCGGTTGCCTGCAGGTCGGGCGCTGCGCCGTCGGTCTGCCCCGAATCGGCCACGGCTACTCGCCGGTGACGGACTGGGTGGGCGAGTGCACCTTGTCCAGGGTCTTGCCGTTGCCGAGGTACATGTGCACGCCGCACGGCAGGCAGGGGTCGAAGCTGCGGACCGTCCGCATGATGTCGATGCCCTTGAAGTGCTCCCGGTCGTTCTCCTCGAAGATCGGCTGGCCCTGCACCGCGTCCTCGTACGGGCCGGGTGTTCCGGATGAGTCGCGGGGACTGGCGTTCCACGGCGTCGGTGGGTAGGGGTGGTAGTTGGCGATCTTGCCGTCGCGGATCACCATGTGGTGCGAGAGCACCCCGCGTACCGCCTCGGTGAAGCCGCAGCCGACGCCCTCGTCGGGGACCTCGAAGGGCTCCCAGGTCTTGGTGTGCCCCGCGCGGATCTCGACGAGCGCCTTCTCGGCGAAGTGCAAGGCAGCCGCCGCGGCGTAGGCCTGGAAGTAGGTACGGGCGCGGTTGCGCTCGATGGTGTTGCTCCACTGGGGAATCTTCCACTCCAGCTCGACCGGCCCCTTCAACGCCGTCTTGGGCAGGTTGATCTTCACGCTGCTGCCCGTCGCCTGGACGTACCCGATGTCGACCAGACCCGCCAGCGCTGTCGTCCACAGCCGGGCCAGCGGTCCACCACCGGTGTCCAGCGCCAGATTGTCCTTGCCGTCGAACCAGCGCGGCGACATGACCCAGCTGTACTTGTCGTCGAAGTCACGCTTTTGCGGCCGGGGGTTGGTCGACTGGTTCCACGGGTGCCGCCGGTCGACGGGATTGCCCAGCGGATCGTTCCTGACGAACATCTCCTGGTCCTGCCAGTCGTCGTAGTACGACGAGCCGAGCATGATCCGGATCCCGAGGTTGATGTCCACGAGGTCGGTCGTGACCAGCTTGCCGTCCACGACGACACCCGGGGTCACGAACATCTTGCGGCCCCAGTTGGTCATGTCCTTGTACTCGAAGTTGCAGTGCTCGGGGTCCTGGAAGGAGCCCCAGCAGCCGAGCAGGGTACGGCGCAGACCGGACTGCTCGTAGCCAGGCAGCGCCTCGTAGAAGAAGTCGAAAAGGTCGTCGTGCATCGGCACGACCTTCTTCATGAACTCGATGTAGCGCATCAGCCGGGTCATGTAGTCGGTCATCAGCTGGATCGTCGCCACCGTGCCCACGCCGCCCGGGTAGAGCGTCGAGGGGTGTACGTGGCGACCCTC
>Ga0136640_10000426_pt1 | contig 16226 bp, 14 predicted proteins | sample AntDrymUQ8642106_2_FD_105498 | JGI IMG/M metagenome (GOLD analysis project Ga0136640, IMG submission 105498) | Polar desert sand microbial communities from Dry Valleys, Antarctica - metaG UQ864 (21.06) | ecosystem: Environmental > Terrestrial > Soil > Desert | place: Antarctica: Dry Valley...
ACCCGCGCAAGGCGCAGCAGCTGTACGAGGTCGTGAAGCGCAACGCCGGCGGCGAGCTGCCCTACTACGAGGGCCTGCAGACGCGAACGTGAGGGGGCCCCTCGCGGGGCCCCCTCACGTCGTCCTCGTGTTGCCGGGCTTCTTGTGGTGCTAGCCCTTTTCCAGCTCGTCCTCGTCCGGGGACTCCGTCTTGTTCTCCTCTTCGTCCGACTCGGCTACCGTCCGCGTGACCTTCTCGCACGATCCGTTCGGGTTCTCCCGGGTGGCATCGGCGATCACGTCGTAGATGTCCAGGATCGCCCGGTCTTCGCCGGCGCCGCAGTCGACTGTGTCGACCTCGCCGTCGAACGTGTGAAAGCGGTCCCGACCGTCGCCGCCGGAGAGGCTGTCTCCGGCTGCGTCGCCCTGGGCCACCACGTCCTTGCGCGACAGCGCCCACAGGTCGTCGTTGCCCTCGCCGCCGATCACCTGGTCCACGCCCTGGTTGGCGAAGACGCGGTCGTTGCCGGCGTTGCCGGTGAGCACGTCGTTGTCGAACCCGCCGGAGATGAAGTCCCGGCCGACGTTGCCGTTCACCGTGTCATTGCCTTGACCGCCGTGTAGGCGGTCGCCGAAGTTGCGACCCCGGCCTCGGCCGCGTCGCGCCGGTGCGACGCCCGGCCCGCCGGTCACCTCGTCGTCGCCCTTGCCGGCAAAGACGCGATCACGGCCGCCGCCGCCGCGCAGCACGTCGTTGCCGGCATTGCCGGTGATGAAATCAGACCCGCGGCCACCGAGCACCGAGTCGTTGCCGGCGTTGCCGTGAATCCGGTCGGCGCGGCGTCCGGGAGTGCCTTCCGCGCCGCCGCGAAGGTCATCGTCGCCGAGCCCTCCCCGGATGCGGTCAGGGCCCTGCTGACCGTCAATCAGGTCGTTGTCGGCGCCGCCGAACAGCCGATCCGGGCCAAACCCGCCAAGAATCGTGTCGTTCCCGGCAGCGCCCCGAACGAAGTCAGCTCCGAGGCCGGCGTCGACGACATCGTCGCCTGCCCGAGCGAGCACTTGGTCGTTGCCGGCGAGTGCATTGATGCTGTCGGCGTTCGGGGAGCCGACGAGCCTGTCGTCGCCGGGGGTGCCGACGATCGTGGCCGCTACGGCCGTTGCGGCGAACACGCACGACAACGCTGCCGCGAGCGCGAATATGAAGCGAGACCTTCCGCTAATCTGATTCATCAGGGGCATCCTCCTGTGGTTGGGTGGGTGCCCCGTAAACCGTTTCAGGCACGGCAAGTTGCGGTCGAGCCTCCCGCCCTCCTATCGGCCGCGCCGGCGAATCGTCAAACTTTTCGGTGCTCGGGAACCCACGATCCGTCCTCGAGCCTTTCGAAGTCCTGGAAGAGGTTGGGTGCTTCGTCACACATGATCTGGGCGACCTCGTCGAACACGAGGCGCAGCTCCTCTTCCGCCCCGGGCGCGGTCCGCATCTCGATGACGTGGCGGAGCGTGCGCACGTTCGCGGTCCAGAGGATGTCGGTGCTCAACCCTATGGGCGCCAGGCGGCGAAGCGCCGAGGTGATCTCTTTCTTGACCGAGAACGGCACGCCTTCGTCGTCGAGCCCGAGTGCGTCGGAGGCCGAGATCTGGAAGTCCTCCAGCTGCTCGACCAAAGTCACGACCTGATCGCGAATCGGTTCCAGAGCCGAAGGAACCCGAAAGCCGATGTCCGTCAGCCGCACGTATCGGAGGCTCTCCTGGCTGAAGGCTGACCCCGCGCGGTGGCGCACGAGCTCGTGGGTGAACACTCGCGAGACGCTGCGGAAGGCAAACGAGTAGTTCGCGTGCTCGAAGACGCTTCCGTGCAAGCTGCGAAGCAGGTTGCCGAAGTACTCGCCTTTGTCCTCCCGAACCCGCGTGACGTTTGCGTTCAGCCCCGGTTCCCAACTGCGGTAGCACATCCGCCCGCCGAACTCCGCCAAGAGCTCGGCCTCGCTGGCCGATCCTTCGTCCTCCTCCAGACGACGTTCCAGCCATGAAGCACCACCGACGCTCTCCAGGTAGCCGCGCATGCCGTCGGTGTCCACGGACGGTCGAGCGACCAGGAAGACGGAGGGTGTGGTTTCCCGCATAGCGGAAGTACTGATGTCGGAATCGGGCAGTGTGCTCGTGGGGTTCATGCAGGCTAGTCCTGTCCTCGAAGCTGGGGGATAGGTGCCGCGGCATCGTCTCCGAAGCCCCGGACGGCTCCCGTCGCGGTCAGGCCAGCCGGTGGGAGAAGACGCACTCCAGTCGCGGCTCGGCACCCCCGGCGGAGCCGTCGCCGTCGGGCACCGCCTTGTCGATCTCGAAGCTCATCCGGCGTCCGTCCACGTGCAGCGTGGCCACCTGGTTGTCGAACCAGGGGGCGTCTCCGACCATGCGCCAGCGCACCGGCTCGGAGTCCACGCCCGCGGCGAGCGAGAGCGCCCGGCCCACGGCGTAGCCGAAGTCCGAGACGGCGGCCCTGATCACCCGTCGCTCCTTCGCGTCGAGCGGATTGCGCAGCGGAGAGCACACCGCCTGGTAGACGTTGCTCTTCACCCCCGAGCCCCGCCGGAAGGCGACCTCGCTCAGGTAGGCGTGGTGCACGTCGCCGGAGAGGGTCACGATCGACCCTGGGGCCTCGCCGCGCTCGCCCGCGCCGACCGCGCGCTGCAGCTCGGCCAGCCGGTCGAAGGAGTCGTTGAACGCGGCCCAGTGCTCGAGGTCGAGGCCCTGGCGGATCTTCTCGCCGACCTTGGCCGCCAGCCCGCCCCACGCGCCGCCGCACACGGCCTCGTTCCAGGCCTCGAGATGATGCATGCCCGGCGCCAGCAGCCAGGGCAGCGAGGTGGCCAGCAGCAGGTGGTCGAACCCGCCGGTGGCGTGGTCCTCGATCCACGTCCACTCGTCCTCGTCGAGCATGGAGCGCCTGCCCTCCTCGAGCACGCGACCGCAGCGGGAGTCGATTACCACCAGCCGCGTGTCGCCGAGGTCGCGGTAGTAGGACCAGCGGGTGCCCTCGACCTCCCGGTCGGCGCGCAGCGCGAACTCGCGCAGGATCGGCCCGCCGTCCTCCACCTCCTGCACACGCTCCAGCAGGTCCAGCTGCTCTTGCTCGTCCGGGCTGAGGTTGCCCAGGTGCTGGTAGACCCAGTAGGACATCAGCGCCCCGACGATGTGCTCGTCCCACCAGTCGGTCGTGCGCGCCTTGTCCAGCCACGCCTGCGACGTGTTCCAGTCGTCGTGAACGTCGTGGTCGTCGAAGATCATCGCCGTCGACACCGTCGAGAACAGCCAACGGATCACGGGCTCAGCCCACGACTCACGATAGAGGCGGGTGTACTCCTCGAAGTCCAGCGCCAGGGGGCCTGGCTCGGTGTCCATGTCGCGTCGCGAGCGCACGAACTCCTCGGTCTGCGGGGACACCTCGTCGGCGTACACCTGATCTCCCAGCAGCAGGAGGATGTCGGGCCACTCGTCGAAGGGCTGGTCGCGCATCCGCAGGGCCAGGCCGCGCAGCGCGTCGAGCTCGCGGCCGCGGTCGTCCTGGTCCTTGCTGAGGGTGTATGGAGGCTCGTTGGGCACCGCCACGCGGCACGAGCCGAAGGCGACCTGCAGCGCCTCCTTCTTCGGGTAGGTCCGAAACCGGCTGGGCGGGAACCCGGCGTCCTCGAGCGGCCAGCGGCGCTCGCCGTCGAGCTCGACGGTGTACTCGTAGGCCTCTCCGCACTCGAGGTCCTCCACGCGCACCAGGGCGAAGTGATGGCCCTCGACCTGCCAGGTCCGAGCGCTGGTGGAGAGCACGGTGACCTCGCAGGGGCCGTCGGTCTCTACCCAGAAGACGGCGCACTTCTCTCCCACGTAGCGCAGGAGGGGTCCCAGGATCAGCTCGGCCATGTGCGTATTCCTACCGGAAAGGGCTCCGTGTTGCGCTCCATCGTTCGTCTACTGGCGGCAGACCAGAGGAGTAGCGTTGCCCGCGATGTCGCACCGCGAGGAGTTGCTGACACGGGTCGGACGTGATCTGCACGCCGCTCTGCCCGGCGCCTCGCGCCACCCGGTCAAGGCGCTGGACGCGAAGGGGATGGAGCTGGCCTCCCGCGACGCGGAGCTGCGCGCCGCCCTCTTCCGGCTGGTCGACGTGACGCCGGCCTGCCGCTCGCTCGACGACCTGGCACGTCACTTGGCGGAGTACCTCGACGAGGTCGACGAGCGCCCGCAGGCGCTGCAGGCCGCGATGCGCCTTGCGCACACCGCGGCGGGCCGGCGGGCCCTCGGGGCGGCGGCCGCGACCGCGGTCCGCCACATGGCGCACCGCTTCATCGTCGGCGAGTCGCCACGGGCCGCGCTCGGGGTGCTCGAGGACCTCTGGAGGGGCGGGGCGGCGTGTTCGGTCGACCTGCTCGGAGAGGCCACCGTGACCGGTGAGGAGGCCGACCGCTACGCCGCCCGCTGCGCCGACGCGCTCGAGGTGCTCAGCGCCGCCTGCGGCGCATGGCCGCCGCGGCCGCTGCTCGAGGCCGACTCCGCCGGGCCTCTGGCGAGGGTCAACCTGTCGGTCAAGGTCTCGGCGCTCACGCCGCTGATGCGACCCGACGCGCCGCACATAGGGCGCGAGGACGCCGCGGGGAGGCTGCGCCCGCTGCTGCGCCGTGCCCGGGATCTCGACGCTCACCTGCACATCGACATGGAGTCCCTCGACGCGCTGGAGACTACGATGGAGCTGGTCTTCGAGCTGCTCGACGAACGCGAGTTCAGCGACGGTCCGTCGGCCGGGGTGGTGCTGCAGGCCTACCTGCGCGACTCGCCGCAGCAGCTCGACCGGCTGCTCGAGTGGGCCCGCGCAAGCAGCCGCCGGCCGCCGCTGACCGTTCGCCTGGTCAAGGGCGCCTACTGGGACCACGAGGTGGTCGAGGCCCGCCAGCACGGCTGGGCGCCGCCGGTGTTCGAGGTCAAGGCGGACTCGGACCGCAACTTCGAGGAGCTGACCCGCCGACTGCTGGATGAACGACCCCTGAAGGATTCGGCAGGGACGCCGGATCCTTCGGATCCCGTGAAGGATTTGGCAGGGACGCCGGATCCTTCGGATCCCGTGAAGGATTTGGCAGGGACGCCGGATCCTTCGGATCCTCTCCTTCGCGTCGCGATCGCCTCCCACAACATCCGCTCGCTGGCGCACGGCATCGCGCACAACCGGGCCACGGGCGGGGAGGACCGCGACCTCGAGCTTCAGGTGCTGCGCGGGTTGGGAGACGAGCTGGGGGCGGCCATCGCCGCTTCCGGGCTCCGGGTGCGGTCCTACTGCCCGGTCGGCGACCTCGTGGCCGGGATGGCCTACCTGGTGCGGCGGCTGCTGGAGAACACCTCCAACGACTCTTTCCTCGGCGAGCAGCAGCGGGGGGCTTCGATCGACGAGCTGCTGGCGGCGCCATGAGCGAGCTTTTGGCATTCGCCAACGAGCCGGTGCTCGAGCTGCGCCGGGCCCCCGTGCGCGAGTCGCTCGTGTCGGCTCTCGACGAGCTCGATGCGCGACTGCCGCTGCGGGTACCCGTGCTGGTGGGCGGCGAGCGCGTCGCGCGCGACGAGTTCGACTCCACCGATCCGGCCGATCCGGAGCGCGTGGTGGCCCGGGCGGCGCGCGCTGCCGAGGCCGACGCGTCCGATGCGGTGGCCGCGGCGGCACGCGGCCTTCGCGAGTGGCGCACACGCAGCGCCACCGAGCGCGCCGGCGTCCTGGTGCGCGCGGGCGCGCAGCTGCGCGAGCGCCGGCTCGAGCTGGCCGCGCTGATGGTGCGCGAGTGCGCCAAGCCCTGGCCCGAGGCCGACGCCGACGTGTGCGAGGCGATCGACTTCCTGGAGTACTACGCCCGCGCGGCGGTGGCGCTCGAGCAAGGCCCCGAGCTGCTGCAGGTGCCGGGCGAGCGCAACACCATGCGCTACGTGCCGCGTGGCGTGGTGGCCGTGATCTCGCCCTGGAACTTCCCGCTGGCCATCCCGACCGGCATGGTCGCCGCGGGCCTCGCCACCGGCAACGCCGTGGTGCTCAAGCCCGCGGAGCAGTCACCCGGCTGCGCGCTCGCCCTCGCCGAGGCCCTGTACGGCGCGGGCCTGCCGCCGGAGGCGTTCTCGCTGCTGCCTGGCTTCGGGGAGGTGGGTGCGGCGCTGGTGCACGACCCGGGTGTCCACACGATCGCCTTCACGGGCTCGGGTGCGGTGGGCCTCGACATCGTGCGCGCCGCCGCGCAGACACCCGATGGCCAGAGGCACGTGAAGCGCGTGGTGGCGGAGATGGGCGGCAAGAACTGCGTGATCGTGGACTCCGACGCCGACTTGGACGAGGTGGTGCCGGCACTGGTGGGATCGGCGTTCGGCTTCGCGGGCCAGAAGTGCTCGGCCGCCTCGCGCGTGCTGGTGCACGAGGCGGTTCACGAGGGGCTGCTCGAGCGCCTGGCAGGCGCGGTCGAGGTGCTGACCGTAGGCCCCGCCGAGGCCTTCGGCACCGACGTGCCGCCGGTGATCGAGCGCGAAGCGATGCAGCGGGTGACCGGCTACGCGGAGGCGGCCGCTCGATCAGGCCGCGTCGCCGCCCAGGGCCAGGCTCCGGCCGGCGGCTGGTACTGCCCACCCACCGTGGCCTGCGACCTCGATCCCGGGGCGCCCGTGCTGTCCGAGGAGGTCTTCGGCCCCCTGCTGACGGTGGAGCGCACGAGCGGCGTGGACGCCGCCTGCGACACGATCGAGGAGCTGCCCTTTGCCCTCACCGGAGGGCTGTTCTCCCGCAGCCCGGCCATGGTGGAGCGGGTGGTCGCGCGCTCGCCGGTGGGCAACCTGTACGTGAACCGTGGCATCACGGGCGCGATGGTGGGCCGCCAGCCCTTCGGGGGCAACCGGCGCTCGGGCATCGGCGCAAAGGCCGGAGGGCCTGGCTACCTGCTCCAGTTCACCGAACCCCGCGTGGTCACCGAGAACACGATGCGCCACGGGCTGGTCGTCGAATGAGGAAGGGCCCCCGATGCGTGCTCACCGGCGGCTGGGGCTGGAGGGCCGGCACGGCAGTGGGCGTGTGGTGGTCGTGCGGCGGATGCTCGGCGCCGTCGCCGGCCGTGCCACCTGAGCCCTGCGTAGCATCCGGGGCCGACCACGAAGGGAGGGTCGGCAGATGAGGATGCGCGCGGCCGTGCTCGAGGAGTTCGGCAAGCCGCTCGAGGTGCAGGAGGTGGAGCTGGCCGACCCCAGGGCGGGCGAGGTGCTCGTGCGCCTGGAGGCCTGCGGGGTCTGCCACACCGACCTGTACACGGCCTCGGGAGCCGATCCCTCCGGCTACGCGCCGGCGGTGCTCGGCCACGAGGGCTGTGGGATCGTGGAGCGCGCCGGCGAGGGCGTGTCGCTGGTCAAGGAGGGCGATCGCGTCGTCACGCTCTTCTCGCCCCAGTGCGGCGAGTGCGAGCACTGCCTCAGCCCCCGCACGAACCTCTGCATGGCGATCCGCGCGGAGCAGAACAAGGGCCACCTGCCCGACGGAACCGTGCGCCTGTCGCGCGGCGGCGAGGGCATCCGCGGCGGCGAGGAGATTCGCCACTTCATGGGCACCTCGACCTTCGCCGAGTACACGGTGATGCCGGAGATCGCCCTCGCCGTGGTCAGTCCCGACGCCGCTGCGGACCACGCCTGCGTGTTCGCCTGCGGCCTGTCCACGGGCCTCGGGGCGGCGATGTACACCGCCCGGGTCGAGACGGGATCGACGTGCGTGGTGTTCGGGGCCGGCCTGGTCGGCCTCGGCGCCGTGGCCGGCGCGCGCCTGCAGGGAGCCGAGCGGATCGTGTGCATCGACCTGTCCGAAGAGCGTCTCGAGCTCGCCCGCGGGCAGGGTGCTACGGACACCATGATCGGCGGTGAGGGCACCGTAGAGAGCATCCTCGAGATGACCGGCGGGATGGGAGCGGACTACACCTTCGAGGCCACCGGCATCGTGGGAGTCATGCGTCAGGCGGTGGAGTCCGCGCGGATGGGCTGGGGACTGGCCACGATGGCCGGCGTGGCGGGCAAGGGCGAGACGCTCGACATCGTTCCGCGACTGCTGATCACCGGACGCCGGGTGGCCGGCTCCTCCTTCGGTGGCGTGAAGGGCCGCGACCAGGTGCCGCAGCTGGTGGAGCGATATCTGCAGGGCGAGATCGACGTGGCGCCGTTGATCTCACACCACCTCAGCCTCGACGAGGTCGACCGCGGCTTCGAGCTGATGGAGGCTCAGGACGGCATCCGGAGCGTGATCACCTACGGCTGACTCAGCCGCCGTCGGCGCCGGCCTCCACCTCGGACGGCACCTCGATCTCGCGCTTGAGGATCTTGCCGGTCGGTCCCTTGGGCAGCTCGTCGAGGAACCACACCTTGCGCGGGTACTTGTAGGCAGCCACCTGGTCCTTGACGTAGGCCCTGAGGTCGTCGGCGGAGAGCTCCTCGCCCTCCTTGAGCACCACCGCGGCGCCCACCTCCTCCCCCAGCTCCTCGTGCTTGACGCCCACCACGGCGGCCTCCTGTATCGCGGGATGCTCGTAGAGCACCTCCTCGACCTCGCGGGGGTAGACGTTGTAGCCCCCGCGGATGATTAGGTCCTTCTTTCGGTCGACGATGAAGAAGTAGCCGTCCTCGTCCACCTTGGCCATGTCGCCGGAGTGAAACCAGCCCTCCTTGATCGCCTCCTGAGTGGCTTCCTCTCGGTTCCAGTAGCCCTTCATGATGTTGTGGCCCTTGATCACGATCTCGCCGACCTCCCCCTGGTCGACCTCGTTGCCGTCATCATCGACCACCTTCATCTCCACGCCCTCGATTGGGGTGCCGATCGAGCCGGGCTTGTTCTCATCGTCGGGGTGGTTGAACGAGGCAACTGGCGAGGTCTCCGAGAGGCCGTAGCCCTCGAGCACCTTGCAGCCGAACTTGTCCTCGAACTTGCGCATCACCTCCTCGGGCATCGCCGAGCCGCCGGACATGCACAGGCGCAGCGTGGAGGTGTCGGCGGTGTCCGCGCTCTCGCAGGCCAGCATCGCGTTGTACATCGTCGGCACGCCCTGAAAGAGGGTGATCTTGTCGCGCGCGATAATCTCGAGCGCCTTGTCGGGGTCGAAGCGGGGGATCATGGAGATCATCGCCCGGCCGTGGATTCCGGCGTTCAGCGTGCACGTCTGCCCGAACGAGTGAAACAGCGGCAGCGCGCCCAGCAGGCGGTCCTCGTCGGTGATCTGGCCCAGCTTGTCGGCCGCGACGGTGCAGTTCTCGAGCAGGTTGGAGTGGGTGAGCTCCGCTCCCTTGGGCTTCCCGGTGGTGCCGGATGTGTAGAGGATCACCGCGGTGTCCTCGCCGCTGCGGTCGGACAGGTCGTGGTCGGCTTCCTGGTCGGCCATCAGCTTCTCGAACTCGCCCGGCTTTACGAGGATGCAGTCCGCGCCCGCGTCCGTGGCGCCCTCCTCGGCGGCCTCCGCGAAATCGCCCCAGGCAATCAGCACCTCGGCGCCTGAGTCCTCGAGGTAGAACCCGACCTCGCGGCCCTTGAGCAGTACGTTCATCGGCACGACCACGCCGCCCGCACGCAGCACGCCGTAGTAGGCGATGGGGAAGTAGGGCACGTTGGGGAGCATCACCCCGACCCGGTCGCCGGGCTCTACGCCCTTCTCCTTCAGCAGCCCGGCCATTCGGGCGCTGCCCTCGTTGAGCAGACCGTAGGAGACCTCGGTGTCGTCGAGCTTGATCGCGATGTCGTCCGCGCTCTGCTCGGCCGCCGCGGTCAGGATCCCCGCCAGGTTGTCGCTCATCTGCACTCCCCCTCGAAGTTGACGCTCCGTAACCCATACCCGCTCTGGCGGCGCCCAAGCACCGTGCCATGCTGCCGCGGTGACCGGGACCTTCCTCAACGTGGGCACCGTACTCACCGGCACGCTGCTGGGAACGCTGGCCGGCAGCCGGCTGCCTCAGGGCATCCAGCAGCGGGTGCTCGCGGGGCTCGGGCTCGTCACGCTCGTGATCGGCGTGGACAGTGCGCTGGCCTGGAAGGACAGCAACCCGCTGTACGTGATGGGCGGCGTTCTCGCCGGCGGGGTCGTGGGCGAGGCGATCGGGATCGAGCGCCGCCTGGAGGCGCTCGGGGACCGCATCCAGACGGCGGTCTCCCGGGGTGGGCCATCGCGCGTGTCGGAGGGCTTCGTGACCGCGAGCCTGCTCTTCTGCGTGGGACCGCTCACGGTGCTCGGCTCGATCGAGGACGGCCTGACCGACCAGTACACCCAGCTGGCCACCAAGGCGGTGCTCGACGGGTTCGCCTCGATCGCTTTGGCCGCGGCGCTGGGGTGGGGGGTGGGCCTGGCCGCGGTCAGCGTCCTGGTGATCCAAGGCGCGATCACGCTCGGCGCGGGGGCGTTCGACTCGGTGCTGGAGGGGGAGACCCTCGACGTGCTCACCAGCGCGGGCGGGGTCCTGATCATCGGGATCTCGCTCAAGCTGCTCGGCCTGAAGGACGTGAGGGTGGGCAACTTCCTGCCCGCGCTCGTCCTAGCGCCCGCGATCTACGGCCTGGCATCGCTGGTCTAAAGGTTGATTTCTTACTCCAGTAGCCATGGACGACCCGCGAACGCGGAGGGGGCGCCGGTAGGCGCCCCCTCTTGCGCCGGTAGACGCCCCTCTTGCTCTGGACGCCGGTAAGGCGCCCTTCTCACTCCAGTGAGTCGGTCTCCCTATTCGGTGACCTCGACGTAGAAGCGGCGCGTCTGCGACGTTCCGTCGCTGTTGTCGGCCAGCGAACGCACGACCAGCACGTTCTCCACGTTCGTCCCGGCGGGCACGCAGTTGATCGCCGCGGTGGCGCAGCGGCCCACGGCGACATCGCCGGCGAAGGCGGGGTCGGGGTCCGCGGTCCCGCCCCGGTTGAGCAGGTTCTGGATCGCGGTGCTCACCGACAGGCCCTTGCCCACCAGCGAAACGCCGGCGTTGATGTAGATGTTCGGGTTGGCGGCCGGTTGAGCGTTGATGCCGGGCTTCGACAGCACGGTGAAACCGCCCGACTGCTCCTCGATGTCGCCGTTCTCGTTCACGAGCGCCCAACGCACCGAGCTCGCCGGGATCTTCCCGATCTTGTCGAGCTCGAGCACTTCCTCCTTCACGGCGTTGCCGCCGACGCGGTCGATCTTGATATCGGTGCCGTCGAGCGAGCGCCGCTTGATCTCGCGCTCGGTGATGCTGCTGGGGCGCAGGTCCGCGCCACGGATGGTGCTGTCCTTGATCTCACGGCTGTCGATGGAGCCGGTGGCCACGGCGTAGGAGACGCCGCCCAGCGAGGTGAACAGTGCAATGCAGGCAATTACGAAGGCCGGTGACGGCCGGGAGCTGAGGATGCGCTTCACGGTAGGGTCGCTTTCTGTCGGGTGCGCTTTGAAGGGGTTTCACATGACCGGACCTTTTGGTTCAGTCCACCCGCTCAAGGCACGCAAACGCGCGTGCCGCCGTAGAGTTGCGCTCCTGGGAAGCGGCTGGCGCGGGGGCGTCAGCCGAGCAGCGACGCGAACACGTCGTCGACCTGCCGCCAGCCTATGCTCATCAGGAACTGCGAGTTGCGCCCGTATGACTTGGCGCCGAGGATGAAGAAGCCGGGCTCGGGGTTGAGGAGGGTCTGGGGCCCGTGGCTGGTCTGAGCGAGGCAGTCGCCTCCTAAGCCAGCGGCCAGCAGCGTGGCGGCCAGCTTCATCGGTCCGCAGGTGGCATAGCACTCGTGCACCTGCAGCTGGCGGTAGATCGAGTGGTCGCCGACGCCGCCGTTGAGCGCAAGGATGCGGTCGACGTCCACCCGCTCGACGCCGCCGTTGCGCAGAGAGACGGCGATCCGCTCGCCGCTGGGCTGTAGCGCCTCGGTCACCCGGCCGGGCCGCACCTCCACCGCCGGGGAGGCGCCACGCCGCAGCTCCTCCGCGGCGTGGCTGAGCGAGGCGCGCTGGGGCAGCGGGTCGTCCTCGACCGTGCCCCAGTCGGGACGCGGATGGCGCACGGCCCAGATCACCCTGGTGCCGGGCGCCTGGCGGGCGAACCGCGCGAGCGCGAGGGCGGCGGTCTGGGCCGAGTGCCCGGAGCCCGTGAGCAGGACGGTGCGCCCCGCCCACTCCTCGTGGCGCTCTTCGAGCTGGGGCAGGAAGCGCTCGATGCGGTCCTCGAACGCGCGCTCGCCGGGGGCATCGATGCCGCCGTCGCCGAGCCGGTTCGGGTGCCCGTAGGTGCCCGAGCAGTCGATCACGGCGTCGGCGTGCTCGATCGACTCGTTGCCGTCCGGTCCGGATACCAGCAGCCGGAACGGCCGACCGGCGCGCTCGCCGGAGCCGATCGCCTCGTGCTTGAGCAGGCCCTCGCGTCCCACCGCGCGCACTCGCGTGCCAAGCCGCAGCCGGCCCGCCAGCGCCGGGCCGGCGGCGAGCGGATCGAGCAGCCGCTCGGCCAGCTCCTCACCGGTAGGGAGCCCGCCGCCGGCCGGGGCCTGCTCGCCGAGCGCCGCGCGGGCACGCTCGGACACGTTCATCTCCCACGGCGTGAACAGGTGCACGTGTCCCCAGCGGCGCACGTAGCCTCCGGGTGCGGCGCCGGCCTCGTACACGGTGAAGTCCAGGTTGCGCGCGGCGGCGGCGAGGGCAGTCTCCAGGCCGATCGGACCAGCACCGATGATGGCGACTCGCGTGGGAGGTCGGGTCATGGAATCTCTCGCATCATCTCGCCTTCCTCTTTCGCACCGGCGGCCCGAACGGATCGTAGGAGCCTGCGCTGCACGGGACCCTAAGATGGCGCTCACCCGTGCGCATCGCGGCCTTCGGAGGCGCATACGCCAACCCCTACGCCTTGCGCGCGATGCTCGAGGACGCGCGCGCCCGCGGCTGTGAGCGGATCCTCAACCTGGGCGACCTGGGCGGCTTCGGCGCCGAGTGCGACGCGGTCTGGCCGCTGCTGGAGGAGTTCGGCGTGGAGTCGATCGCGGGCAACTACGACATCGCGATCGGGCGCGGGGACGAGGACTGCGGCTGCGGCTACTCCTCCGAGCGCGACAACGAGTTCGCGCAGCTGATGTACGACCACACGCGCGCGGCCACGAGCGCCGGCTTCGCCGGCTGGATGAGCGGCCTGCCGGGCGAGCTGCGCGAGGAGATCGAGGGGGTGGACGTGCACGCCGTGCACGGCTCGCCGCTGGCGGTCAACGACTTCCTCTGGGAGTCGCTCGACGAGGAGGAGCTGGGGCTGCGCGTGCGCGAGTCGGGCGCGGACGTGCTCCTATGCACGCATACCGGCATTCCGTGGCAGCGCCGGATCGAGGGCACGCTGGTGGTCAACGTCGGCGCGGTCGGCCGCCCGGCCAACGAGGGCCGCTGCGAGACCTCATACGCCGTCCTCGACCTCCAGGACGGCCTCACGCACGCCGAGCTGGTGCCCGTCTCCTACGACTGGCGCGCCCAGGCGGCGTCGATGCGCGCGGCGGGGCTGCCGGAGGCCTTCGTGGAGACGATCGAGACCGGCTGGTGGACCACCTGCCTGGAGGTCGTGCCCCCGCGGGAGCGGGCGCGCGGTCGCTACCAGGTGTACCGCGACGCGGTTCCGGGCGGCTTCGCGGCCGGCGACGGCGCCGGATGGGCGGAGGCGCCGCCATATGAGGACCGCGGCCGGCCGGTGGTCTCGATGTTCGGCACCGAGGCCTTCCCGGCGCGGCTGTGGATCTACTCGAACTTCCACTGCAACCTTGCCTGCGGCTACTGCGTGGTGGCGTCCTCGCCGCGGGCACGCAGGCGCGAGATCCCCGCCGAGCGCTTCCGGGCGCTGGTCGACGAGGCCCTCGAGGAGGGCTTCCGCGAGCTGTACGTGACCGGAGGGGAGCCCTTCGTGCACCCTCAGATCATCGAGATGATCGAGTACGCGAGCGACCGACTCCCCACCGTCGTGTTGACCAACGCGATGCTCTTCACGGGCCGCCGGGCGCGCGAGCTGGAGCGCCTGGCGGGGCGCGAGCGGCTCGTGCTGCAGAGCTCTGTGGACGGCGCGCGGCCGGAGACGCACGACCGCTGGCGCGGCGCCGGATCGTGGGCGCGCGCGATGGAGGGCATCCGCTTCGCCCGCGAGCTGGGCCTCCCGCTGCGCGTGGCGATGACCGAGACGCCCGAGAACCGCGCCGAGGTGTCACAGCTCGCCGGCCTGCTGGCCGGCCTGGGGATCGAAGGCGCCGACTTCGCAGTGCGTCCGTTGGTGCAGCGCGGATTCGCCGCGGGCGTGGAGCACGGCATCGAGGTCTCCGAGGGAGTGATGGCGCCCGAGCTGACGGTGACTGCCGACGGCGTGCACTGGCACCCGGTGGGCGCCGACCTGGAGTCGAGCCCGGACTTCCTCGTGGCGCGCGGCCAGGTCCCGCTCGCCGAAGCCAAGCGGGCGGTGATCGAGCGCTTCCTTGAGCTGCGCCTGGAGGACGGGACGCTGCCGGCGGCGTTTCGCTGCGCGGTGTGAGCCTCGCGGTCCTGGTGATGGCCAAGGCGCCGCGGCCGGGCCTCGTGAAGACGCGGCTGGAGCCGCTGCTGGGGCCCGAGGGATGCGCGGCGTTGCAGCGCGAGCTGATCGCCTCGGCCTCTCGGTGGGCCGAGAAGGTCGCCCCGGGCTCTGCGTACCTGGCCTATGGGCCCGACGGCGCCCGCGAGGACGAGCTGCGCCCGCACGTGGCGCAGGGAGTGCAGGCGTTCCCCGACGGCGAGGGCGACCTCGGCGATCGCCTGGCCTTCGCGACTCAGACCGTGCTGGCCGGGGAGCCGGGGCCGCTGCTCGTGGTGGGCACCGATATGCCGCTCCTCAACCCCACGCACGCACGCGAGGCCGAGCATGCGCTCGTGCGGTGCGACCTCTGCTTCGGCCCCGCGCCCGACGGCGGCTACTGGCTCGTGGGGATGTCCAGGCCGTGTCCCGAGATCTTCGCGCTCGGCGATGCGTGGGGAGGGCCGGAGGTGCTCACCCGCTCGCTCGACCTGGCCCGGCGGAAGGGGTTGACCACCGCGCTCATCCGCCCCGAGCGCGACCTCGACGATGCCGAGGACGCCCGCGCACTGCTCGCCGAGCCGAGCTTGCCGGCGGACATCGCCGCGCTGCTGGCCGCGTCCGCGGCGTGAGCGGGCCGCTCGTGAGCGTTGTGGTGCCGGTGCTCGACGAGGGCCTCGAGCTGCCGCGCGTGCTCGCGCACCTGGAGTCCCTCGAGGGCGACTGGGAGGTGCTGGTGGCCGAGGGGGTGGGCCGTGCCGCGCGCATGAACGAGGCAGCGCGGACGGCGCGCGGCGAGCTGGTGTTGTTCCTGCACGCGGACTCGCGCCTGCCGGCCGGCGCCTACGCGTCACTGGCCAGAGCCGCCGCCGATCCCGGGGTGGTGGGCGGCAACTTCGCGCTGCGCTTCGACGGCGGGGACCGCTTCGCCGCAGCGCTCACCGCCGTCTACGCGCTGCAGCGTCGCTTCGGCTTCTACTACGGCGACTCATCGGTGTGGGTGCGCCGGTCGGTGTTCGAGCAGCTCGGCGGCTATAAAGCGCTGCCGATCATGGACGACTACGACTTCGTACGGCGTCTCGAGGCCGTGGGCCGCACGGAGTGCCTGCCCGGTCCCGCCCGCACCTCCGACCGCCGCTGGCGGACGATGGGCGTGCCGCGCACTCTCTTCTCCTGGTGGGCGATCCGCTGGCTGTATCTGGCGGGCGTGCCTGCCGAGCGGCTCGCCAGGCTCTACCGCCGAATCCGTTGAGGGGACGAGAAGCAGGCGGTCGAACCCTTGCACGTGCAATGGGCCGCGGGTTTACCATTGCCGCGATGGAAGTCGCCGAGCGCATGACGGCCGACGAGTACCTGGCGATGGACGACGAACGGCGGGGCGTGCAGCTGATCGCTGGGGAGGTCGTCGTGTCGGAACCGCTGATGTCCCACCAACGGGTGGTCGGCGCTCTGTATGTCGCGCTGGTCATGTGGGTTCAAGCGGCCGGCCGTCGCGGCGAGGTGGTGCTGCCGCTGGACGTGAAGCTCGACGAGGACAACGTGTTCGCTCCGGACCTGCTCTTCTACGCGCCTTCGAACGTGCTGGAGAACCCAGGCAGGCGTCCGTACCCGATGCCCGACCTGGCGATCGAGGTGCGTTCCCCCTCGACCTGGCGCTATGACCTGGGCATCAAGAAGTCGAAGTACGAGGCCGCCGGCCTGCGCGA
>Ga0136640_10000427_pt1 | contig 16217 bp, 11 predicted proteins | sample AntDrymUQ8642106_2_FD_105498 | JGI IMG/M metagenome (GOLD analysis project Ga0136640, IMG submission 105498) | Polar desert sand microbial communities from Dry Valleys, Antarctica - metaG UQ864 (21.06) | ecosystem: Environmental > Terrestrial > Soil > Desert | place: Antarctica: Dry Valley...
ATTGATTTCGGGTAATCAACAATGAATGTCGGTTGGATTAAATCTTTTTCACAGAGAAATTCAAATATCTCTTCAATTCTTCTCGCCGATTCACTCTCTTCAAGGACACTTTCATTTGCGACCTCAACCGTTTTTGCTATTTCGACAAAATCAAGTGATGCTAAAAATTCAATAATTCTTTCATCCGAAACTTCCTCAGAGGAATCAAGATTCATTGTTTCTCTCGGAATTTTCTGCGCTGAAATCATCATTCCGTGAATAGCGAAAATCGTTTCAGGATTATCAAGGATTTCAACTGAATCTCCTTTATTTAACCGATTGGCAATAGCTTGTTTCATCGAAAGTCTTTCAAATTTTGAAAAATCAATCTCACTCTCGCCGTATTTCACCTGCAAACTGCCCGCCGCTTTCTGCACCGATTCCTTAATCATCGCTTCGGCGAAATCCATCATTCCGTTCACGTCCATATAGGCGCAGTAAAATTCGAGCATCGTGAATTCGGGATTGTGTTTTTGGGATAAACCTTCGTTGCGGAAATTGCGGTTTAATTCATAAACCTTTTCAAAACCGCCGACGGTCAGGCGTTTCAGATAAAGTTCCGGCGCGATGCGGGCGTAGAGTTCGATGTCGAGCGCGTTGTGATGCGTCTTAAAAGGTTTCGCCGCCGCGCCCGTCGCTTTCGGCGTGAGCATTGGCGTTTCGACTTCGATAAATCCGGCATCGTCCAAAAACCGGCGCATTCCGCTGATGAGTTTGGCGCGACGTTCAAAAACTTCTCTGGTCGTCAAACCTTCGTGTTCGATTTGCAGACTCGACGCAATCAAATCGGCGTAACGATAACGCCTCTGCAATTCCGGGTCGCTGATACCGTGCATTTTGTCGGGCATCGGCACGAGCGCTTTCGATAAAAACTGCAACGCTTCGACGTGAACGCTCAATTCGCCCGTGTTCGTCAAAAACAAGTAACCTTCCGTGCCGATAAAATCGCCATGGTCGAGCAATTTAAATAATTCCCAAGCCGCGCCTACCGCTTCAATCACCTTTCCCGTGTCGTTGTTAATCGCCACTGCATCCTGTTTGCGAACGTAAATCTGCAAACGATTCACTCCGTCGCTCAAATGCACGAACGCCGCTTTGCCCATCACGCGCGGCGGAACAGCTAATCTGCCCGAAATTCTGACATTTCCGAATTCCTTTAATTGCGCGTTTAATGTTTCCTTTAATTCCGGCGCGTGCTTCTCGCCTTCGCCGAGTGTTGAAATATGCGCTTTGATTTCTTTGACGACTTCCGCAATCGGTTCAAAAGCCAGAATGTTTGAAATTGTATCTTCCTCACCGGAAATTTTTGTGCGTTCAAACTTATTCGGATAAACATTGCCGATCAAATCTCGCAGTTTATCGAGATGCTCTCGGCGAGCTTCAGTCTGGTCATTCGGTTCAATAATTTCGTCAAATTCAGGAATGTTCATAGTCGCTTTATCGAATCTAAAACTTCTGTTGCTTAATTAATCAGTTGTCTTCGATTCATTTAGATAAATGATAATTGCTGATGATAGCATTATCAACAATATCTCTCATCTTTTCTCTTTATCCAGTAAATTGTGATAAATTTTTTAGAATGAGTTTTCCGGCACAAACAAAAACTGAGCTTTCCCGCCTGAAAGATGAAATAAAAAGCGGCGCGAGAATTATTTCGCTGAGTGGTTTAACGTCAATTGCCTCAAAAGCTTACGTTCTCACCCGGCTGCAGGCGGAAACAAAAAAAACCTTCGCTATCGTAACCGATTCAAATAAGGAAATCGAAACCTGGGAATGCGATTTGGAGTTTTGGCAAAACTCAGTTCAAAGTTCGGAAGATACTCAACTTCTAAGTTTGCCTTCGAGCGAATCGGATGTTTACGCCGGTGTTTCGCCGCACGCCGAAACTTTAGAGCGTCGCGCGCTGACACTCTGGACTTTAGCTAATTCAGAAACAAATTTTGTGGTAATCTCTGCGAAATCCCTGATTACGCGGACGGTTTCCGCAGATGAAATAACAAATCTTGGCGCGGTTCTGAAACGCGATGCGGATTTCGCTCCTGAAAAATTAATCGAAAAACTTTTTGCGAGCGGGTTTGTGCGTGAAGAACCTCTGAAAAACATCGGCGAATTCAGCGTTCGCGGCGGAATTGTTGACGTTTGGTCGCCGTCTGCGGAAATGCCTGTGCGGATTGAGTTTTTTGGCGATACTGTTGATTCAATTCGTGAGTTTGACGCTGAAACGCAGCTTTCAACTGAACAATTAAAAGAAACTTCAATTGCGCCGATGCGCGAATTTTCGGCAACCGCGCAGGATTTTAAGGATTGGGCTTTTTTTGCGCGGGAGAAGTTTACAGACGAAAAATTTGCCCGCGCCATTCTTGACCGAACGCAATTTGCCGACGAAGGAGAAAGTTTTTCAGGCTGGGAATTTATGTTGCCACTCATCAGCCCGCGCTCTTCAAGCGTTTTTGATTATTTAAAAGATTACGTTTTTGTGATTGACGAACCCGGTTTGATTGAACTTAATCTTTCAGGCTTTTATGAAAATCTAGACAGACACTTTGCCGAAATTACCGAAGCTGGAGAAATTGGTTTAGAGCCGCACGAATTATTTTTAAGCGTTGAACAACTGCGCGAAAAATTTGAATCGCTGCAGAGACTCGAACTGAGAAGTTTAGGACGAACGGCGGCGCAGACGGATGAAGAATTTCAAATTACAGAATCGGCAACAGATGCGCTGCAAATTAGGAACGCGGGTCAAAACGAAAAATCCAAAAATCCTCTGTTTCTGTTTTCAACCGCCGAAAAATCAACTGAAATCGAACTCGGTTCGCGCTCCACACGCAAGTTTCACGGCAATATCAGAGATTTCGCGCAGCAAATGAAGCAAAAGAATTCTGTCGCCAAAACGCAAAGTTTGACTAATGAAACACCGAATACCGTTTTCGTTCTGCAAACGCACGGGCTTGCCGACCGGCTTAATGAAATCTTATCGGAATATGATGTTTTAATTCCCGCCGATTCGCTTTTGATCGGCGACCTAAGCGCGGGTTTTGAAATTCCCGCGTTTGATTTTTCCGTTAATACGGAAGCTGAGATTTTCGGTGAGACGCGAGAAGTTCAAAGTCCAAAGTCCAAGGTCCAAAGCCAAACAACAAAAAGCAAAACTTCAGTATTTATTTCTGATTTTAGAGATCTGAAAGCGGGCGATTTTGTCGTTCACGTTGACCACGGAATCGGACGTTTTGAAGGTTTGCAGACACTCGAAACCGGCGGTGTTTCGCGTGAATTTATGTTGGTTATCTACGCCGAAAACGCCAAGCTTTTTGTTCCGGTTGAAAGATTAGACCTTGTTTCTCATTATTCCTCAGGCGAAGCCGCGCAACCGACGCTTGACCGATTGGGAAGTATCGGCTGGCAGAAAACAAAGGCGAAAGCCAAACGAGCGATGCGAGATATGGCAGATGAACTTCTGCGTCTTTATGCTGAAAGAAAGCTCGTCGAAGGTTTCGCTTTTTCAGAAGATACGCCGTGGCAGATCGAATTTGAAGACGCATTTCCGTATCAGTTGACGGTTGATCAAGCCGCGACAATTGAAGATATGAAAGAAGATATGCAGACTGCTACACCCATGGACAGACTCGTGGTTGGGGATGTCGGTTACGGAAAAACAGAAGTGGCAATGCGCGGCGCGTTTAAGGCAATAATGGACAACAAACAGGTTGCCGTTTTAACGCCGACCACCGTTCTGGCGTATCAGCACTTTGAATCTTTTAAACAAAGATTCGCCGCCTTCCCTGCCAAAATTGAGCTTCTTTCCCGCTTTCGTTCAAAGAAAGAGCAGAAGGAAGTAGTCGAAAAAGCTGAAAAGGGCGAAGTTGATATTTTAATCGGGACGCACCGGATTTTATCGAACGATGTTAAATTGCCGAAACTCGGTTTGGTGGTCGTTGACGAAGAACAGCGTTTCGGAGTCGGGCATAAAGAAAAACTCAAACATCTCAAAAAGAAAGTTGATGTTCTGACGCTTTCCGCCACGCCGATTCCGCGCACTCTGAATATGTCCCTGCTCGGAATGCGCGATATGTCTGTGATTGAAACTCCGCCGCGCGATCGTCTGGCGATTAATACGCAGGTTGTGCAGTTTAGCGAGAACGTTATTAAATCGGCAATCGAACTTGAACTGGCTCGAAACGGTCAAATCTTTTTTATTCACAACCGCGTCGAAACGATTTACACGATTGCCGCGCATATCCAAAAAATTGTGCCGAACGCGCGGATTGTCGTTGCGCACGGACAGATGAACGAAAAAGAGATGGAACAGGCAATGCTCGATTTTATCGCTTTCAAGTTCGATATTTTGGTGGCGACAACGATTATTGAAAACGGCATCGATATTCCGCGCGCCAATACGATTATTATCGACCGCGCCGACAATTACGGACTTTCACAGCTTTATCAGCTTCGCGGACGGGTCGGGCGCTCAAACCGCCGCGCTTATTCGTATCTTTTGATTCCATCGGAACAGGAATTAACGCCGATTGCCAAACGCCGTCTGAGCGCGATTCGGGAATTTTCCGATCTCGGCGCGGGCTTTCGCATCGCGGCTCTGGATTTAGAGCTGCGCGGGGCGGGCAACATTCTCGGCGGTCAGCAATCCGGGCAACTCGACGCGCTCGGTTTTGACCTTTACACAAAAATGCTCGAACGCACCATTCAGGAACTCAAAGGTGAGGAAATCGAAGACGAGACGAGCGTTTCCCTTAATCTCGGCGCGGACGTTTCGATTCCGAATGATTACATCAACGAAACCGCCCAACGCCTGCGGACTTATAAGCGTATTTCGTCAGCCGGAACCGAAGAAGATTTGCGAAATATTTTCGCGGAATTACAAGATCGCTACGGTAAATTGCCCGAATCGGTAGAAAATTTATTTGAATACGCGCGTCTCAGGCGGATTGCCGAAAAAATGCACGTTCTCTCGGTTGACAAAACAAGTGACGGATTTGCCGTCAAGCTCGACCAGAACGCCAAAGTCTCGCCCGACAAATTGACAGATTTTCTAGCAAGCAATCCAAGCGCGAATTTTTCTCCGAGCGGAGTTTTAAAAATATCTACCAGCGAAGAAAATTTGATCGAAAAAGCGCGGCAAGTTTTAGAGGAATTACGAATAACAAATTAAAAATTGCGAGTTAAATTAAATAAATGCTTTGCGTGACTTTGCGAATCTCTGTGCTATTAACTTGAAATAAAATAGTAACGCAAAGAACATAAATACTTTCGCAAAGGACACATTGAAACTCCAGATTTTCAATGTGTCCTTATTATCAATTAATATTTGTGTTCAAATTATCCACGCCAATCCCGAATCTAAAATTCCTCTAAGATTCTTTTTGCTTCACGCCTTCATTGCGTATTTCGCTCGAAGCAGGCGAACTTTGTTTTGGTTTTTCTGTCGGTTTAACTGCTGGTGTCTTTTCTGTTTTGGGAGCGACAGCGGCTGGTGTCGGTTTTGTTTCAGGCACGGTAGTTTTCACGGTATTCGCGGCAGTGTTCGCCGGCGAGGACTGCGCGATATTGGCATTTGTCGAAGGTTTTCCGCCTTTCGGAGAAGTTGTCGTCCCAGGCGAAGTGTTTGTGTTAGTGTTTGAATTTGCCGGAACAGGAATCTGCTGATAAATCACACCGTTTCCATCCTGCATAAAAATACTGTTTGGATTGTTCGGATCAATCATTTGCCCGCCCGGCGGAATAAACTGCGGCGGAGCGCCTGAAGGCGGAGCGCCGCCACGAGCCCACGGATTATAACCGTCGCCGAAACCGTCGCCATTCGGCATACTTTGCTGAAGAACTGTGCCTGCCGCCGCCGCATCGCTCATCATACCGGTGGTCGGCGCCACCGGAAATTGTGCCATATTCGCCAAACCCTGTTCGTTCAATCCGGTTGCCGGGTTGAGCGGCTGGACAGGCTGACCGTTGGCATCGGTTTGCATCTGCGTGGTGGGCGGATCAGTTTGTTTGACCGAAGTTGCGTAAATCATCCCGATCGCCAGAAGTGAAATTCCTGCCAATACGACAAACGCCGTTTTCCATAAATTGTTGTTTGTGTTCTCGGTTGCGTTTAAGTTTTGCGGAACAATTACCGTCTGTTCAACAAAGTTGCCCGAAACATTATTTAAATCTCTGACTAATTCACCGGCAGTTTGATACCGCATTTCAGGATTTCCGGCGAGAGCTTTGAGAACTACCGATTCCAGGTTAAAGGGCAGATCAGAGCGGAATGCCGAAAGCGGAGGAGGCGGATTCTCCGCTTGCTTCTTCATCAATTCAAAGGGCGTTGCGGCAGTAAAAGGCATTTCGCCCGCCAGCATTTCATACAAAATTACGCCCAGAGAATAAATATCAGAGCGTTCATCAATCTCCGCGCCCGAAGTGTTCTGTTCGGGCGATGAATAATTGAAATTTTCAGCAGAGACGACGGCAGTCGATTCGTCAAAAAGGTTGTTTTCTTCGGCTGAAGTAGCGCCGATTTCCATTACTTTGACCAATTCCGGTTCATTTCCCGTGTGTTTTAGTAAAATGTTTTCACTGCTCAAATGTCTGTGAATTATACCGCTGGCGTGAGCGGCGGAAAGCGCGACCGCAATTTGACCGGTAATTTTTATCGCTCGCCCGACCTGAAATTTCCCTTCGCGGGCAAGCGTCTCTTTTAGTGTTTCGCCCGCCGCATCTTCCAAAACGAGATAGACCGCACCGTTTTTGTCCGCTCCGAAATCCGTTACATTTAAGATGTTCGGATGCGAAATGCGCGAAATTGTCCGCGCTTCGGACGAAAACTGTTTGACGATGTTTTCGTCTGCCGCGAAAGTCGGCGAAAGAATCTTGACGGTGACGGGTTTCTCCATGGAAAGGTGCGTTCCACGATAGATTTTGCCCAAATCTACTTCCCGCATCACTTCTTCAATCTGATATTTGTCCGCTAAAGTCTGCCCGATAAATTTGTCTGACATTTTCTTATTCCAAGAGAAAAATCTCTTTTTCCTGTATTTATTTTTGTTAATCTTACACGTCTTAAAAAACGATTCGATTCAAAAATCTTGCACCAAGTTGTAATATAAGCCGTTTAAGTTTTTGAAACAAATAAAATGCGGACCAAGCCGAAGCTTCGTCCGCATAATTCCGTGTTTTCGGCAAAAATTAAAGTTTGGCAAAAACGATCACGAGCGCGAGAAGCACCAGCGATTCGATCAGCGCCAAACCGATAATCATCATCGTTTGGACAGTTCCCGCCGCGCCCGGATTGCGAGCCGCGCCCTCAACTGCCGCCGCGCCGATTCTGCCTTGTCCCAAACCACCGAGTCCGGCGGCGATGCCGAAACCAATTCCGGCGGCAATCGCTTTATAAGCCGCAACGGTCGAATCATTGTCTGCTCCACCCGCTGCTCCCGCGCCGGTTTGCGCCAGTGCCGGAAGCGCCATCACAAATAATGCGAGGGCTGAAAAGAAAATATATTTTAATTTGTTCATCTTTCTGTATCTCCTAAATTTTATTTTTATTTTATTTAAGAAGACCGTTTATCAAATATTTCTGCAAAACCGCCGGTCGGTTATAATTTCGCCTCACTTCCGGTATGCGCTCGATTTCTACTCTCTATGGAGTCGAGGCTCCTGTTGCGTGCGGGCATATCTGCTATGAATTGCAATTTTGCAAAATAAACTTAACTTTTTTAGTCTTCAAAAAACTTTTTTAACTCAAGTTTTATATTCCCTGTTTTAATCTTTGGAATTCTTGAATTTGAAATCTTAAATCTTTATGCAAATTCAACCTGCGGCTTTTCTCCGTGATCTCCGTGCGGATGCGCTTCGTCGTGCGCGTGATCGTGCGGCGTGTGCGAAACTTCGCTGATATAAATTGTTGAAAGCAACGTGAAAACAAGTGTCTGGACGAGTGCGACAAATAACGCCAGCGGCAGCAAAATCACCGGCACGAGAAACTGCGTGAAAGGCGGAAATAAGCCGGAAATAATTAAGGCAATCTGCTCGTCAGCGAACATATTGGCAAATAGCCGTATGCCGAGCGTCATCGGGCGAATCATGTTACTGAACAGCTCAATCAAAAAAATCAGAGGCGTGATCAAAATCATTAACAAAAGCGGCAGTCTTGGTCCTGTAAGATGCCCAAGATGCGCGACAATGCCATTTTCCCTGATACCGACGTAGTTATAATAAATAAATGAAGCGATGCCGAGCGCGAAAGTGACGCTGACGTGCGCCGTCGGCGACATGAATAAAGGGAAAAGCCCCATTAAATTAGAAATTAAAATCAAAACCGCAAAGGTGGCGATAACCGGAAGATATTTGAACCCGTGTTCGCCGACCACGCTGGCAACCATATCCTTAATAGCTAAAAATCCGGCTTCGAGCGTCAATTGCCCCGGTGTCGGATCGTCCTGAGAAAGTTTTCCCTTAAAAATCCAGATGACAACCACGGTCAAAAGACAGGCAATAAAAAACATCACCGTATACCACGGAATCGCGGTTTCCGGTGAATAAACACCAAAGATGGCTTCGGGCGTAGTTTCCACGCCGAGTTTTTCAAAAATCCATTGCCACGCCGGATAAGTGTAAGCCAGCTGGAATTTATAGAGCGGCTCGCCCAAATGATGATTGACAAATTCGACGATAAGCGGCGTGTGATGACCGCCGCCTTCTGCAAATAAAAACATTCTTAAATTTCCTTCTTAAAAATGGGTAAAATTAAACGTATCAAAGCTTCAATAATAATTGCTAAAGCAAAACTTGCCAGTCCCAAAAGAACGCTGACCACCGGTAAAATTTCGTCGGTTAAATAAACAATTGTTAAAATTACGCCAAATGAAACGTAGCGCAAAAAATACCGCGTCGCTAAAAATTTCGGTTTATCGCCCGTCAAAGCTTTATCAAAAATTCTTTTGAGCGACTTCTTTAGCCAGTAGTAATTGACTAAAGATAAAATTCCGCCAAGCAGAAAACCTAAACCGAATTTGGGTGAAACAAATATAAAACTCGCTAAACTGCCCAAGACCGCGACGATTCCCATAAGCAATAAAATTCGTTTATGCGAAAGCGGAGCAGTCGTTTCCTGTCCGGCGATAGATGATTCTGAGTTTTCACTCATTTTTCACTCAATGCGAAACAACGATTTTACAAAGAAAATGCGAATTTTTCAAAACGTGAAAAGCTGTTTGTGCATTTTTTCTCAAATTACTCTTTATTTTTGAGAATTTGTGAGGTCAATCTGAAAAATTGATAAAAGCCAATTACCGAACCTAAAATTATTCCGCTGACGATTCCCCACGGGGAACTACCTAAAAACGAATCAACGCCCCAGCCAATGAGCAACATAACTACAATCGCGCCAACCAGCGTAATTCCCGCCGCATAAGCTAAACCGCTTTTCCGAACAGTTTCAGATGGAGATTCGGGCTGAAAATCACTCTGAAAAATCTTTTCATTTTTAACTTCAGATTGATCAGAACGCAATGAATAAGCATCCGCAATTTTCGGCTCAAACGGTTGAACAGACCAAATTTCTTCGTCTGATTCCGCCGCAGACGACCGCGCTTGAGATTTAGATTTGCTTTCGCCTCTATGATTTTCATCTTCGTCGAGCAGACTTTTTTTCATATCTTTCCCTGACGTCAAAAATGTGCAAGCGTTTTTTCAAACTCGCTGAGAAGATTGCCGTTCCCGCGCGTTTTTAATCATTACCCATTATAATGACAGTTTCAGAAGTTGATTTCAATTCGTATAAAGTACCGCGCCATTTAATTTTGCGCGAAAAAGCGGCGCACAGACAATTGTAAAAAAAGATAATGGGCGTTAAAGTCCAGAGCGTTATTTGCGGGAAGAATTGGCAATTCAGTTCATCCGCGTAATTTTTCAAAATTAATTTCACGGCGTTTAGACGAATCCACGCTTTGCAGGCTCCGAGCGCGAAAATCAGAATTACAAAGAAAAATATCAGCCAGAATTTCCAGCCTGTGAGAAAAAATAACAGACCCGCGCCCGTCCAAAAAATCGACAAAAAAAGAATTGAACCGACAAATGAAATTTTCCACAGACGCGGGGCGTAAACTCGCGTAATTTTCATTTGGCGGGTCGTAAATTCGAGTAGTTCGCCCCAAGTGCAATCTATAAATGAAGCAGTTACACACTGCGGCACAAAGTAAACGCTCAAATTCGCGTCCTTCACTGCCCCGGTCAGCACGTAATCATCGGAGAGCGTTCCGCGCCATTGTTCACGAATATTCAATTTTTCAAATGTTTCGCGCCGAATCGCCATCGAGCCGCCCCAGCAAAAATTATTTTTCAAATTCGCGCCGAGTGCCGATGCAATCGAGGCGTTCCAGACCGATTGCAGATGTGAGAAAATTCTGCCGCGCCTGGCAATAAACCAACGATAACCGGTCGTGCATCCGGCGGTTTCATTATGCAAAGGCGCTACCAGATTTCTCAACCAATCGGCGCCCGGTCGCGCATCCGAATCAATGAATGCGAAAATTTCGCTTGCCTGATTTACTTCTAAAACTGCTTGCCGCAAATTGTGAACTTTTTGACTTGAATTGATTGCTTTTCCTGCAATTACAAGTGATGACAATGGACAATCGACAAATTGAGATTTCCCATTTTCTATTTTCAGTTTTCCAATTCCCCGCGCTTCCGCCTCGCGCCCGCCCATTAAACTTTTGATAATCGAAACAGATTCATCCGCCGTGTCATCAACAACAAAGATTATTTCGTAATTTGGATAATCCTGCGTAAAAAGAGCGGAAAGATTAATTGATAAATCTTCTTCAACTCCGCGACACGGCGCGATTATTGAAACAAACGGCGTAAAGTTTGATTTAGGCTTGGCAAGTTCGCGCTTAAAAAAGTTGAAATAATCGATTCCGCCGCACAAAGACTGCCAACCGAGAAAAACTAAAATTGCCGCGAAAAAGAAGAAAATAAAAATCATTTTTTGTCTGGATTTTTTAGAAGCGACTTGAGCAGCTCGACGGTTTTGGCGGTGGCGCCGCGATTTTTTTCCATTACGGCGAAAGCGTTTCCGGCTAATTTCTCGCGTATTTTCGTGTCCTGCAAAAGATATAAAAATGTCTCATAAAGTTTGCCTGAGATTTCGTTTTCATTGAGTTGCGGCATCTGAACAAGCGCGTTTTGGTCTAAAAACTCTTTTGTCGCGGCTTCAAAATTCATCGTGTAAAACCCTGTAACGATTGCTTTTCGCACCAATGCCGGTTCCAAAATGCTTTGTCCGCCGTGCGGTATCAAACTTCCGCCGACGAAAACAATTTCCGCCAAATGATACGTCGCTCGAAGTTCGCCGATGCTATCGAGCAAAATTACTTCCGCCGAATAATCCGCTTCAGACATTTTTTGCGAACGCCGCGCTACTGTAAAACCGGCTTCTTTAAAGAGTTTGGCGACTTCCTCGAATCTTTCCGGGTGTCTCGGCGCAATCAAAAGACGCGGCGGATTTTTTCGCAAACTTTGCCGAACATCCGTGAAAGCCTGCAAAATCCATTTTTCTTCCGGCGCGTGGGTGCTTGCCGCAACGATTAGGGGTATGGCTTCTGAAATACGAAATCGTTCCCGAAGTTGGTGGGTTAAATCGTTTTCGGCTTCGTCAAATTTTTGGTCAAACTTGATATTACCTGTTACCCGGACTTTTTTGTGGTCGATTCCAAGTTCAATCAACCGTTTCGCGTCCCCATTTCCCTGCATCAAAGCCAAATCAACAAAACTTAAAGCGCACCCGATAAATTTTCTGACATAAAGATAACGCGCCGCTGACCTTTCTGATAATCTGCCGTTGACGAGAGCGATTTTTGTGCCGCTCATGCCTGCTTCGCGCAAAAAATTAAACCATAGCTCCGTTTCCATCAACAAAACAATTGACGGATTGATAATTTTTAACGCGCGCCGCACGGAAAATTGCCAGTCAAAAGGAAAATAAAAAATAAAATCAGCTTTGTTGGCGAAAACTTCGCGAGCAAGTTTTTGTCCTGTTTTGGTAGTGGTCGAAACGACGATTTGAAACTGCGGAAAATTTTGGATTATTTCTGAAACGAGCGGACGGGCGGCGTTAGTTTCGCCGACGGAAACGCAGTGAATCCACAACACGGCTTTTTCATTCGGAACAAATCCTGGTAAAAATCCGAGCCTCTGCCAAAACCCGGCAGCGTATTTGCCTTTGCGAACAGCATCAAAAAGAAAACGCGGCAGCAGAATAACGAAGCCGATTGTTAAAATAAAACTGTAGAGAAAAAACATAGCTCAAGGTTGAAGGTTCAAAGTTCAAAGCTTCAAAACAGATATAATCTTGCGCATTCAACTCTAAACTTTGAACCTTCAACTTGAAACTTTTGTTATTTAACCCTTTCCATATATTTCGATTCGGTTGGATTGACGCGAATGCGCTCGCCTTCGACAATAAACGGCGGAACGGTCACCGTCACTCCGTTTTCGAGTTTTGCCGGTTTGTTTGAATTTGAAACAGTCGCGCCTTTGAGAACCGGGTCGGTTTCCGTGACCGTCAAATCAAGCGAAGCCGGAAGTTCGACTCCAATAGGATCGCCGTTATAAAATTCTACTTTGATCTTCAAACCCGCCATCAGCCATTGTGCGGCATCGCCTAAATCGTCTTCGCTGATGGCGAATTGCTCGTAACTTTCAGTGTTCATAAAGTGATGCCCAGAACCGTCTGAATAAAGATATTCCATATCGTGCTGTTCTAAAGTCGCGCGTTCCACCAATTCGTTAGAACGAAAACGATGGTCGAAAGAGCTTCCCGTAATCAAATTTCTGACGCGGGTTTGCACGACCGCATTTCCCTTGCCGGGCGTGATGTGGCGAAACTCCATCACTTTGCACGGCGCGTTTTCAACAATAATGACCATTCCTTTACGAACCGCAGTAGCTGTTACATTCATAAAATGTTTTTTAATCTCCGTATATTGAAATTTTGTGTGAATTTGCAAAGTTTTAAGTTTAGTTTTTGCCGTACAACTTTGTCTAGTGGCGAAAAAATTTGGAAGGTAATAATGCGCAAGCATATATTCAACCTTTCAGATCTTCTAAGATTGTTTATTAAACGGCAGCGGTGGCGGCTCTTCGCCTTCTTTCGGCGGTTGACGATTGATTGATTGAAAGATTCGTATTATTTCATCGTGCATTTTTTTGGCGGCTTGATCGTTTGGATTCAGCTTCAAACCTTTCCGGAAATCACCGAGCGCGGCGCGATACTGCGCTGCTTCGGTTAAAACAAATGCCCGCGCGAAATGAGTTTTTGCTAAATTGTCTTTCGCCTTTTCATTTTTCTGATTGGCACTGAATTCTTTTTCAGCTTTTTCGATGCCGGCGGTCATTTCCGCGACATCAATCGGTTTTGCCATCGGCGAAGAATCCATAGCCGCGCCACCGGCTGAACTCGACTTCGGAGGCGCGGCGGATAGTGTATTCTCAGCAGTTTGCGAGTGGCTGGAAACAATCGCCGCGTCATTTGATTTCTGTGCCGCAGCATTAACATTGGCATTTGAAGTAATTTGCGTCTGATTGTTTTGATCACACGCCACCGCAAACAAAGCTAGAAAACTGAGAGTTATTATTTTTTTCATTTTATTGTTTTTCAAAGTAGGGTCGCGATTGAAGAATATAAATTTTCCCGTTCATAATCCCCCATTCGATATCCTGTTCTTTTTTATTACCGAAAACACGCTTGATCGTCGAAGCGGTTTTGACTAATTCACGCACGTTTTTATCGTTTAGAACACGGCGTTCAACAGTTTGATCGGTTTCGATCAAATCACCGTTTTCGCCGAATTTCAAAACGCTGTTTTGCTGCGAAAGCGTTAAAATCTGCACGGCATTTGATTTTGGGTTAAAAAGTAATTGTTCGGGAACAAATTTATTGCCCGTCACAGGGTCGTTATGTCCCCACACCGCGCTGATGTAAACCGCCTTTTCATTTTCCGGATCAAACGGGTCTTTGGTAATCAGAACGCCGCCGCTGTCCATATTAATCCCGACCTGAATAAGCGCGGACATATAAACTTCGCGCTGATTGATATAATTTCGCACCCTTGCTTCATAAGCTTCAAAATTCCAGAGCGATGCCCAGACAGTTTTTAAGGCTTCAATCAGTTTTGCTTCAGTCTTCACATTCGGCACACTAGAATAAAGTCCGGCGCCGGAAAAATTCGGTAAATCTTCGGAATTGGAAGAACTGCGCACAAAAACGCCTTTTCCAAGAAGTTCGGTTTTCCATTTTTTGATAACTTCCGCTCTTAAAAATTTATCAACTTTGCCCTTTTCTATTTGCCCGCGAAATTCTTCCAGCTTTTGACGACGGTAACGCGGGTTGTGGACAAAATTATTATCGTCGAGAAATTCTTCGATCATTTTATCAAAACCGTTGTCCTTCATAAACTTATCGCCATAGTAAAACGGCACAGTAAAACCAGCCGGCACGACGACATTGGGAATTTTTGCGTTGATCATTTCGCCCAGGTTGGCGGATTTTGAACCATAAACGATGCTGTCTTTTTTTCGCATTTCATAAAGCGATGCAATTTTTTTGACGGTTAGATTTGAAGGCGCGACCGTTTCTTCCGTGACTGGAATTTCTTTCAGTTGTTCAATATTGGCACGTTTGATCTTCGGCTCGGTCAGTGTCGCTTCAAAGGAAACCCAGAAAGTATCGAGTTCTTTAAAAAGTTTATCAGCATCTTTGATATAAACATTCGGAATTCCCCAACCCTTCGCTAAAATATTGACGTGTGAAAGCGGAGTCGAGGGTTTCGCCACGATAATTCCGCGTACTGGCGGCAGACTGATCGGAAGTTCTTTGAGAATTAAAATTTCGTTGGCACCGATTTCAACCGTATCGTCGAGTTTGTCAATGATGTGAATGCGTCCGACAGTTTTTCCGGTATTGAGCGCGAGATATTCCTGATTTTTTGTAATTTCATCCGCCGAAATACGCCTTATTCCGAGTGTTGCCGTAGCGTTATCCTGTCTGGTCGAATTTGGTTTGTAAGCGACTTCATCAAAAAAAGTTGCGTTAATCGTTTCATAGGCGAGCTTGATCAGTTCAGCCGAAGCCATATCGCCTTCCCAAAGTTCAAATGTAAATTTTTCGACCGGTTTTTGAAACGCTATTGTTCCGACGATAAAGCGGCGGTTTTCATTAATATAAATTGGCGTGAAAACATCTTCACCGCGAGCGACCAGATAATTTGCCAGCAGAAAATCTTTGTGAAAACGATATTTTTGCGAGTTAACGTAATAAATTTTGTTTTTACTCCGGCGATCGATGACAAACATCGCGTGCGGTAGAGCGAACGGCGTATCCTGATGATAAACCCGCGCCATCGAATCAAATTCTTTGCGCGTGTTTACTTTGTCTAAAGAGCGCTGTGCCGAATCCGGCGTTTTTGATATCGCGACTTCCCGCTCGCGCATCGGCGAAGGCTTAGGCGACATCTGCCCAATACTTAACGAATTAGCACAAACGATTGTCAAAAGTATCAAACAAATATAACCGGCATATTTTTTCATAAAACTCATCTTCCTCAAATTCTTAACGCTTCTTTTGCTTCGTTCCCGAAATGTTTTACGAAAATAGTTTTCTCAAAACTCTTAGTTCAGATTTATTTTCCAGACAAATATCCAAATCCCGAATAATGCCGTCGTGCAGATCGTAAATCCAGCCGTGAACCGACAAACTCTGTTCGCGCGCCCAGGCATCGCGCACAATTGTTGTCTGCCCAACATTCAGAACCTGTTCGACGACGTTTAGCTCACAGAGTTTGTCTATCCTTTTGTTTTTGTCTTCAATCTGCATCAAAAGTTCGTCATAAAGAATCGCGGTGTCTTGAATGTGCCGCAGCCAATTGTCAATTAAACCGTTTTGACCGTCTTCGAGCGCGGCTTTCACGCCGCAGCAACCATAATGTCCGCAGACAATTATATGTTTCACCCTAAGCACTTCGACGGCAAATTGCAGCACCGACAAACAATTCATATCGGTGTGTATAACCAGATTTGCGATATTACGATGGACAAAAATTTCGCCCGGCATCAAACCGACAATTGTGTTTGCCGAAACGCGGCTGTCTGAACAGCCAATCCACACATATTCAGGATTTTGCTGC
>Ga0136640_10000428_pt1 | contig 16214 bp, 11 predicted proteins | sample AntDrymUQ8642106_2_FD_105498 | JGI IMG/M metagenome (GOLD analysis project Ga0136640, IMG submission 105498) | Polar desert sand microbial communities from Dry Valleys, Antarctica - metaG UQ864 (21.06) | ecosystem: Environmental > Terrestrial > Soil > Desert | place: Antarctica: Dry Valley...
CGAGTCGCGATGACCACGCCGATCACGACGATGACGACTGCGGCGACAGCGAGGAGCGCCCTGCGCGACGTACGACTCAACTCGGTGCACCGCTCGTGGGAGCAAGGACCGCCGGCACGTCGACCGCGGCGCACCTGGCGCCCTCCGCTGCCGCCAGTCGCGTCGGGCGGCCGCCGACAACGTCGGCACCCGCATGGATTCGCCCAGTAGCGATGACGGCCTTGCCGGTGACGCGAACCGGTGATCGCATTCGTCTCGGTCCTCCTCGTGTGGTCCGTTCGACCCTGCCGCGAGCATACTACGCAAGTAATGTGTGGTGGCGGGGCGCGGCGACAGACACGCTGCGAACGTGCCCCGCACGAGCACCATCAATGACGCGCTCGCCGACGTCATCCGCCTACGCCGCACCGACCTCGGCCTCAGCCAAGAGAAGCTCGCCGACAAGGCCAACCTGCACCGCAACTACGTCAGCGGCATCGAACGCGGCGCCTACAACATCGGCGTCAGCAACCTCGTCGCGATCGCCCAGGCGCTCCAGACCTCCGCCTCAGCACTCCTCGCCCAAGCCGAAGCACGATCGCCACCGACCACCTCGACGTAACCTCGGGCGATGCGGCACACGTGACACGGCGCGTTGGCGCAGGAACACCAATCCATCCGAAGTCTGCAGGTACGAACCGCCTGGCTACTGGACGACGACGGCGGCGGACGCCATCGGCCAAGTTCCGCGCCGAGGGTTCGGTGAGCGCTGCGATGGACGAGACCAGCAGCGTTGGTGTGTGATCATCAGCGGTAGCTGGGCGCGACAGCCGCCTTTTTCCGTCGGCCCGTCAAGTGCACGCAGGCGCGACACTCCATGAGCACACCTGAGAGGAGTTAGAACCCCCGTGCCCACCGTGCCGGCGAACCGCCTGAGCGAGATCCGCAACCACGCAAACCTCATCTGGGGCATCGCTGAGCTGCTCCGCGGCGACTACAAGCAGGCCGACTACGGAAAGGTCATCCTTCCGCTGGTCGTCATGCGGCGCCTCGACCAGGTCATGGAGCCCACCCGCGACCAGGTCATCGCCCGCGGCAAACAGCTTGAGGCTGCCGGGGTCGAGAATCTGGAGCTCGCGCTGCGTTCGGTCGCCGGCGGCCAGCAGTTCTTCAACCGCTACCGCCTGCGCTTCCACCAGCTGCTCGACGATCCCGGCAACATTGCCGACCACCTGCGTTCCTACATCGACGGCTACTCGGCGCTCGCTCGTCAGGTCGTCGACAAGTTCGAGTTCGACAGCCACATCGACCGGCTGAAGAACGCCAACCTGCTCTACAAGGTCATCGCGCGCATCTGCGACGTCGACCTGCATCCCGCCCGTGTCTCAAACGCCGAAATGGGCGCGATATTCGAGGAGCTGATTCGCCGCTTCGCAGAGACCTCCAATGAAACGGCCGGCGAGCACTTCACCCCGCGCGAGGTCGTCAAGCTGATGGTCAACCTCCTGCTCGACGGCGACGAGCAGGTGCTGCGCGAGCCCGGAGCCATCCGCACCGTCTTCGACTGTGCCTGCGGCACAGGCGGCATGCTCTCCGAGGCGGAAGACCAGATCCACCGCTTCAACAGCCAGGCCGTCGTGCGCCTCTACGGCCAGGAACTCAACCCCGAGTCCTACGCCATCTGCCTGGCCGACATGCTGGTCAAGGGTCAGGACGCCACCCACATCGTCTACGGCAACTCGCTCTCCGAGGACGGCCACAAGGGCGAGCGCTTCCACTACTGCATCGCCAATCCGCCGTTCGGCGTGGACTGGAGCAAGGTAGAAGAGGCGGTTCGTTCCGAGCACGAGACGCGGGGGTTTGACGGCCGCTTCGGTCCCGGTCTCCCGCGCAAGTCCGACGGCCAACTGCTCTTCCTCATGCACCTGGTCAGCAAGATGCGGTCAGCGGAGGAGGGGGGCGGCCGCATCGCCATCGTCCACAACGGCTCGCCGCTGTTTACCGGCGCGGCCGGCTCGGGCGAGTCGAATATCCGCAAGTGGCTCATGGAGAACGATCTGCTCGAAGCCATCGTCGCCCTGCCCGAGCAGCTCTTCTACAACACCGGCATCGCGAGCTACGTCTGGTTGCTGTCGAACCGCAAGAGCAAGGAACGCCGAGGCAAGGTGCAGCTCATCGACGCCCGCGGTTTGTGGAGCAAGATGCGCAAGAGCCTCGGCGAAAAGCGGCGCTACCTCAACGAAGAGCAGGTCGCCGAGGTCACGCGTCTACACGGATCCCTCGCGGAGGGCGACCTGGTCAAGGTCGTCACCGTTGAACAGTTCGGCTACCGCACGATCACGGTCGAGCAGCCGCTCCGCGCACGCTGGGAGTTCGGACCGACGACGTGGGATGGCCTCGCCGACGACAAGGTGCTCGCGAAGCTCGACGAGAACACGCGGGCGGCCGTCATCGAGAGCCTCAAGGCGACCGCGCATCGCGTCTTCCCGGAGGAAACCGGCTGCCGCGACATTCTCAAGGAGATCCTGGCCGCGAGTGGCGTCGGGAAACCCGGGACGCCGATGTTGAAGGCGCTCGTGGCCCGCTGCATGGTCCGGGACCCGGCGGCAGAGGCTGTGCGCGACCGCAGCGGGGAAGTGGTCGCCGATCCGGACCTGCGCGACACGGAAACCGTCCCCCTTTCCGAGCGTGTGGCCGAGTACGTATCCCGCGAGGTCCACCCGCATGTGCCGGACGCGTGGGTGGATGACCAGACTGGCAAGGTCGGCTACGACATTCCCTTCACCCGCCTGTTCTACAAGTACACGCCGCCGCGTCCGAGCGAAGAGATTAAGGCCGAGCTCCGCGAACGTGAGGCTCGCATACGGCGTCTACTGGAGGATGTGCTGGTGTGATTGCCGAAGCGGCACCGCTCGTACCGCTTCGCTATGGCCGGGAGCATCGCGGCCCGCTATCCGAGCGAGCCGCCTGAGTCTCGGTGGCGTCAAACGGACCGGCGTCGGGCAGCGCGCGCAGTAGCGGCCGCTCGAACGCGAGCAGCTCGGAGACCGACCCGGGACGCCCTTGGATGCGGCGGCCGAGGTCCTGCTCGCACGCGTCGCGCAGCAGCTCGTTGAGCTGCGCGATCGAGCCGACCGCCGGAACAGGAACGAGATGGTTGCGGCGCAGCCGGCCGACCTCGCCCTCGACGCCGCCCTTCTCGTGAGCGCCCGTGATCCCGACGGTCGTGAAGATCGACTCGTAGAGGTAGTGCGAGCGCATCGAGACGAACCGATCAGACTCGATGCGGCGGCGGCCCTTCAGGACCTTCTTGACGGCCGATCCAAGGTTGTCGTAGCGGACCTCCTCGAACACCCCATCGAACCACTCGAACGCGTGCGCGTGACCCTCGAGGAACGCCTGCTGCGTCTCGACCGGTGATGCCATCGAGAACGCGGCGCCCGAGAACGAGGAGCGCATGAAGAACAGATGCACCCGCGTCCGGGTCCCCGCGAGATCGACGTCGGCCTCACCCCAATCAACCTCCGCCGTCTGGCCGGGCGCATGGATCTGCGGCACGAACACCTCCCGCGGCGCGAGGCCAAGCTCGCGGCGGCGCTTGCGCACGTGATCACGCACCGTCGTCTCCGCGACATCAGCGCCGTGCTCGTCGACGAGACGCCGCCAGATCCGCTTGGACGTATGACGCTGCTTGCGCGGCGCATGCACGTCGGCGGCGAGCCACTCATCGATCAGCTCGCGATACGCACCGAGCTTCGGCGCTGGCCGGCCCACCGGCACCCGCTTGGCCGGCGGCAGCGACGACGCGAGCGCCTCACGAACCGCCCGGCGATGCACCCCGTGACGCTCCGCGAGCGCCCGAATCGACAGCCCCTCCCGATCTCTGTCCCGTCTGATCTGCTCGAACTGCTCCACTCTTGAATCCACTCCCTGCCGACCCCCGCCCCATGCTCGAAGAGCACCAGACAGTCAGCCCGCCGTCGGACAAGGTGGGGCCACTTCAAGCCGTCGCAGTGGGGCCAGATGAGACCGTCGTTCCTAGACTGCACGCTTTGTGTGGGCACCGAAGGCGATGCCGTCAACGTTCATCGCGGCTATGGGCTCTCGGGTGCTCCGAGTTCACGGATCTTGCGCACCCATCCTCGTGGGTTGGGTATGCCAGGACTGCGGGGTGGCCACTACCGGGTGCCTTGCCCGCGGCTACCGCAGCCACGTCGTTTCGGTTCGTTCTGGTTTGGGACGCTCGATGATGCTCGCTCACGCCTCGCAGGTCGTGGGAGACCTCATGGCCCGCCATCCGTTCTGGATCGCGGCGGAGTCCACCCGATGGCGTCGGCTCGTCGCGAGCGTGGCCCGAACTCCCGCTACGGTGTCGGCCGAGTTCACGCCTGGCGCGTTGGAACAGACGAGCTAATCAGCGTCGCCCACGCGCCGCAGGCGCACGGAAGACTCGGGTGTTGCACCCCGAACGCGAGTGCGACCGGCCGCGGCGAGATTGCCCACCCTCACCCGCGATACGTCTCGGGGCGCTCCGCGATGCGCCCGGACCGGCGCACCCCCATTACCTGGGCGCGGTGCAACCCCAGACCGGAGCGCGCGCCCCGCCTCGCTGACGCAAGCCAGGCAACTGGCGGCCTCTGCAGCCGTTCGGGGCTCAGATGTCCCTCGAGCGCCGAAGAGCCCCCGTGTCAGCGGGGGCCCCCCGAGTTCAAATAGCCATCAGGACCGCGATCCAAGCGCAAGCAAAGTCGCGGCCCGTCACCCGTAGGAGAGACCCCATGGGCGCGTTCAAGCGTACCGCAGCACCCTGCCAGACACCAGGTATCCCGTCCTTCGGCGAGGCGCGACCGCACCGAGGCGGCGACCCGTTCTCCACGATCGTTGAGGGCGGCGGCGTGGTGCGCCTCGCCGACCGTGAGTACCACGCCGCCGCTCTGGCTCGCTATGACGGCCGCCGTGTCCACGTTCGCCCGACCGCGGCCGTGGCGGTGCTCGAGGTACGCATCGACGGCAGGCTCCTCTGTCACGCCAGCCTAATCGGGCCCGGCGACGACGACACCGGATCGGTGCCGGCGTGCGTACCTCGATCACCCCGCGGTGGCGGTGAGAGCGCACGGCTGCGGCTGCCATCTGACGCTGCCTCGCGGCGGCTTGGATCGGCCAGGTCCGAGGTGTACGCCGCAGCTGCGCTCGCGACAGTCAGCCAGCATCACGAGCCGCGGCGATCCCGATCAGCCCAACACCTCCTCGGACACCCGAGGCCGTCCAACGAGCAGGAGACCCCGACCGTCAGGACCGGCGGAGGCTCAGCGCGGCGCCGAACTCCTCATGTCCTCACCGCGCCGGCGCGCGGGCCACCCCGCGCTGCCCGTGCCACAGACGGCCACTGGCGCCGCCACGCGGCAGAACCGCAGCGATGCGAGGCCTGTCGTTGACGCCCCGCCGCCCAGACATCACGCCCGAACCAAACCGGGCGCCTCATTCAATCCGGAATTGCGGCCCCGGCCGCGCCCGGCAGCTCAGCAGACCCGAAGGGAACCCTCATGCCCAGCAACACCCGCACCGACCAGCACGACGATCACGGCGCACTCAACGACGCGCTGATCGTCCAAGACCACCGCGAGCGCCCGCCTGGTAGCACGTGCCGGCCCGGGCGCGTCCGCGTCCACAAGGCGCAGATCAGCGACCGGCTCGCCCGCCGGTCCCCGAACCTGACCGCGTGCGAGCATGACGCCGAGGTCGAGCGGCTCCCCGCCGAACAGAACCACACGTCGCCGGCGGTGCAGCGCAAGCTCAAGAAGCTCAAGCCGACATCCCGAAGCGTCACGCGCGGGAACATCGTCCCTGAGATCGAGGTCGCAGCCGCAAACCGTCTGCCTACGATGGCGTGGCTGTACGAGCAGCTTCACAACTGCGTCCCCGGCCGCAACGCCGACCGGCGGTTTGCCGTCGCCGTGCTGGTGTACATGACAACGCTCAGCCTCCGGCCCGAGGTGAGGTTCTCCGCCCGGATGCTGCGCCAGTCGCCGCTGGCGATGTGGGTGTTCGATCACCCCGCCACCGCGGCGAGAACCAGCGTATACGACCACATCAAGGGGATCTGCGCCCGCAACTCGACCGACCTCGCCGTCCACGCCAACGTCGAACTGATCCGGCAGCTCGCCGAGCTGCTCGGCGCGGACGGCAAGCCCTTGCATCCCGACATCGGAAAGATCGGCCTCGTCGACGGGTCGCTGCTGCAGGCGCAGCTCCCCCAGCGCAAACCCAACGGGCCCGCCGAGCGTGCTGCGATGCTCAACGGCCGCTGGCACAACGTCGGCTACATCGTGTACACGGACTCGAACGGCAACGTGACCGCGCGCTGCCACGGCCACAAAGTCGTCGCGATCTGCGACCTGGCGTCAACCCGTCCGATCGTCTGGACGAACGTCCCGGCCTCGATGGGCGAACGCGACGCCTGCCGGCAGCTGCTCAAGACCCTGTTCGAGCTGTGGCCGGACTGCCCGATGCACACGCTCATCGGCGACAGCCTGTTCGACAAGGAGGAGGCCTTCGCAACGGAGCTCGAGTTCGACTGGGGCCTGCACACCTGCTTTCCCCGCGGGGGGAAGGTTTCTCGCGCGTACCCGCACGTCGAGAACGAGGGCGTGCCGTCGTGCGCGCACGGCCTCATGCACCGTGACAAGCACGACGGCTTCCCCAACCACAAGTGGCGCCAGACGAACGGCATTCCGCGCGGCGAGCGCGCCCGCGAGGACGACGCCCGAATCCGCTGGAACTGCCCTGTCAAGGATCCCGGCTGCCGCAAAGTGACGACGCGGCCGCGGGACAATCCTCGCCTCTACACCTTCTACCCCCTCGCCGGAGACAGTCGCCTCGCGATCGAACGCAAGGCCCTTCTCAACCGTCGCAACAGCGTCGAGTGCGTCTACTCCACCCTCGAGGGCCGCGGCGTCGGCGGCGAAGGCCACCACCGCCTGAAGCTCATCGGCGACAGCCCCGCCGACTGGATCATCAGCCTCGCAGCCCTGCACCTCACCGCAGCCCGCGTCGCACATGAAACCGGCGCCTACGCCGACGCGTACGCCGCCGCGGAGCACCTCGGCTACCTCGCCGAGCCGACCGCCGAAGCGCCGTTCCCCTACCCGACGATCGACGAGGCCCGCCGCATCACGGCGAGCGACCCGGCGCCGCTCGCTATCGCCCCGCGCTCGCTGCGCCGCCCCACGTAGACCGGCGCGGACCGAGGTCCGCGCCCACCGCCTCACCCCGCTCGGCCGCCTCGATTCTCGAGGCGGCCGAGCGTTCTTGTGCCAGCTTGCAGGCCGCATTCCCGGACCGCTGAGACCCCCTCTTGGGCAAATCCATGCGAAAATCGCCGCGAATTCCCGGACGGCCCGGAGCGACCCCCGAAACCCCAGCATTCATCGGACCTTTCGAGACCCCCACTTCCCGGACCCAATCCCGGATCGTCCCCAGATCACATAAGCCAAACCCGAATGATGGTTGCACAGTGCCTTGACACGGCGCGGTCACGGACGTACGTTCACGGCTATGACTGATGATCACGCCGCGATCGAGCAGGATCAGCGAGTAACGGCAAAAACCTTGAACCATGACTCGCTGGGCACCCCCCGAAGGCAGCGCGGATGGTGCGCCTGAGCGTCACACGTCTTTTGATCGGCGTCCTGACGCTCATGACGATCGCGATGTCCAACGCCGGAACCGCCGCCGCGGCGGAGAGGTCGGCCATCTTCGCCGTGACGTGCACGGACTCCCACCGGCTCATGGACGATCCGATCGTCCATCCTGGCCGGCCGGGAGTGGCACACATGCACGAGTTCACCGGTTCGTGGTCGACCGATGCGTTCTCGACGGTCGACAGCATGAGGCGGTCGGGCATGAGCTGCCATGTGGCCGGCGACACCGCCGGCTACTGGACACCGACGATGTATGGTGCCGACGGAAAGCTCATCAAGAAGGGCTTCTCGACCGCGTACTTCAGCGGCAACCACAAGGACCGCACGAAGATCGTGCCCTACCCAGCGGGTCTCAAGGTGATCGCTGACATGGGGGATCCGGCGGCGATCGCGCGTGAAGCCGGCTGGCATTGCGGCAACGGCGTCACGCCGGGCGGCGGGAAGCCCGATCCGGCGGCGATTCCCGACTGCGCAGGGTTGGACGACGGTCCCGGCGGCATCTTTCCCGACGACACCCGCGTCGAGGCGAAGGTCGTCTTCCCCGACTGCTGGGACGGCGTGAACCTCGACAGCCCAGACCATCGCAGCCACATGTCGTGGGCGGACCTCAGGACGGGCGCGTGCCCGCCAAGCCACCCGGTCTCGGTGCCCCGGCTGCACCTGAAGAGCATCTACAACACCTTTGGAGGCCCTGGTATCACGCTCTCATCGGGTGACCCCAGCACGATGCACGCGGACTTCTGGAACACCTGGGATCAGACCAGGCTCGCGAACATGGTCAAGACGTGCATCAATCAATCGGGCACCGCGGCACTGTGCGAAGGCAACGCCGACGTGCGTCTGGAGAACCCGCGCTATCCGTACCCCACAGCGCCGGGCGCGGCACCGTTCACGTTCCCGCCGCCCGGCGACACGGCAAAGCCCGTGGTGACGATGAACGAGCTGCGCCTGAACACCAAGACCTTCACGGGCACGATGGCGCTCAACGCGGCGGCCAAGGACAACGTGGCCGTTTCGAGGGTCGAGTACCTGATCGATGGAGAAGAGCAGTACATCGATAACACGAGTCCCTACAGCTATAGCTGGGATACCCGTACCGTGGTCGACGGCTGTCATACCATCCAGGCCAGGGCCGTCGATCACATCGGCAAGACCTCGCTGACCCCGGTCTTTACCGTCAACACCAGCAACAGCAGCGTATCGCCGCTTGCGGACACCACCCGTCCGACCATCTGTCTCACCGCACCCGCCGCGGATGCCACCGTAAAGGGTACGGCTGTCGTGGTGTCAGCCGCAGCGGGCGACGACCTCGGGGTGAAGGGCGTGCAGTTCAGGCTAGACGGGGTCAACTTGGGCAGCGTAGACACGACCAGCGCCTACAAGGTGAGCTGGAACAGCACCACGGCAGCAAACGGCACCCACACGCTGAGTGCAGTGGCGCGCGACGCGTCCGGCAACATCCAGACGGTCTCCCGAACCGTGAGCGTTGCCAACGGAACGACCCCGGCTGACACCACCGGACCGACGGTCGCCATCACGGCGCCAGCCGGCGGTTCGACGATCTCCGGCGTCGTGACGGAAACGGCGACGGCGGTCGATCCGCCGGCGACGGCCAACGGGACGAACATCGCCAAGGTCGAGTTCGTGCACGACGGCGCGCTGACGCTGACCGACACGGTCGCGCCGTACAGCTGCATACTCGACACGCGGACGCTGGGCAACGGCCCCCACACGCTGACCGTAAGAGCCTATGACAAGGCGGGCTCGGTCAACAGCACATCGGCGAGCGTCACGTTCACCGTGAGTAATACCGGAGACACGACGCCGCCGAGTGTACCCACTGGCCTCACCGCTGCGCCGGCGAGTTCCACCTCCGTCAACCTGGCCTGGGACGCGAGCACGGACAGCGAAATGGGCGTTGCCGGGTACAACGTGCTGAGGGATGGGATCGTCGTCGCGACCCCGACCGGCAGGACCTACACCGACCTCGGTCGCGCGGCGAGCACAACCTACAGCTATACGGTGCAGGCCATCGACGGCGCTCAGAACACGAGCGCGAGCTCGGCCGCGGTCAGCGCAACCACCCTCGGCGGTGCGGACACATCCGCGCCGAGCGCACCCACCGACGTAACCGCGACCGTCGTGTCGGCAAACCAGATCGACGTCAGATGGAACTCCAGCACCGACGCCGGTGGCTCCGGGCTGCGCGGCTACAACGTTTACAAGAACGGCAGCTTCAAGTCGCTTGTCGCGGGCACGTCCTACCAGGACGCCGCAATCGTGGCGTCAACAACCTACAAGTACGCGATCGAGGCAGTCGACAACGCCGGCAACAGGAGTGCCAAGGGCCTCGTCTACGTGACGACCCCCGGCGGCTGAAGCAGACCGCCTGGCACCGCGAGGCGGTCTGCCGCCGCGGCCTCGTCGATCGTGAGCAGGTGCGCGAGGGCGAGCAGCATCGGGGCAACGACCCAGCGCATGTGCGTCGCGCGATTGCGCAACAGGCGGCCGCGCTGAAAGTAGAACAGCCCGTCGCGGCGGCGCAGCCGGGCCATGACGAAGTCAAAGACCCTCCACGCATCGACCGCAAAGGACGGATCGTGTGCCGCGGCGATCGAGAACGTCTGGATCGCCTGCGCGGCCGACTGGCAGTCGATCGGGTAGGTCGAGCCGGCCGAGTACCGCGGCGTGCCGTCGGCGAGAAAGAGGTTCTCGCGGTAGAAGTCCAGGCCGCGAAGCCATGCCCCCTCGGCCGCGTCGCGCTGCACGCCGGCATCCGCGACCTGGCGCAGGGAGTCCAGCACGTAGCCGGTGTGAAAGCCGTCGGTCCAGTTCAGGTTCTCGCGCTCCCCGTACGGCCAGGACCCATCCCGGCGCTGGTGTGCGAGCGCGTAGGCGAGGCCGCTGCGGGCCGGCGCGGCGAACTGCTCGCCGTCGTCGACGAACGCCGACAGGCGCGCGAGGAAGCCCACCACGTGCATGTTGGAGTTGTGGATTGGGGAGCGGTCGCCGGGCGCGTAGCCGAAGTAGGCCCCGTCGCCGGCCTGCGTCTGCGGGATGTGGCGGAGAAAGAACCGCCCGGTCCCCTCCGCCAGCTCGAGCAGCCGCTCGTCGGCGGTGCGCTCGTAGGCATCGAGCAGCGCGATCCCCGCATAGGCGCTGGCAATCGTGTTCGGGGAGTGGCGGGGCATGTACAGGACCCGCGACTGGTAGTCGAAGTGATAGCCCCAGCACGGCTCGTCGTAGCCGGGGGATGCCATCGAGCACAGCAGCGCGACCGTGCGCTCCAGCTTGTCCGCCGAAGCCTCAGGCGACGAGAAGCCGCCGCGCGCGTACGCGGAGACGATCCACGAGACGCTGGCCGCATTGGGCTGCGACGCGATGCCCAGCAGCGGCCGCAGGTCCAGCGGCGAGCGCTTGACCGCCTGGGTGAGGATCCGCCGACCGAGGGTGCTGTCGAGCAGGCGTCCCGTGAAGCGCGTGGCGTTCAGGCCCTCGTAGGGGTCCGTGCCCTCCCAGGCGCGCGCCGAGGCCCAATCGTCGAGCTGGCCTGCGACACTTCGAGCGCGGGTGAGCCGGAGGGTGCTGTTGTGCCGCGCGGGCTCGGTGGACATCGAGCCATAGGATAGGACCGGAGCCTGGGCGAGGAACCGACCGATGCGCGCGACCACCGACACCACACGCACTTCGCCCGCAGAGAGGGTCGGACGGGTCGCCCAGCTGACGTGGATGACGGCTCGCGACACGATCTCCGACACCGTCGACCCGTTGCTGCCGGCCACCTACGGCCTCCGTCCGGACGCGCTCGAGCGCGCGATCGGCTGGCTGCGCCAGACGCACGACGTGACCGGCAGGCACGGCTCGTCGAAGGGGTTCTCCCTGCTCTTCGGCTGGTATCCGCCGTTTCCCGAGACGACCGGCTACATCATCGGGACGCTGCTGGAGCACGGGCGCCGGACGGGCGACCTCGACCTGGACGCCCGCGCCCGGGAGATGGGCCAGTGGGAGCTCGAGGTGCAGTCGCCCGACGGCGGGATCATGGAGGGGCTGCTCGACGGCGAGCGCAAGCCTTCGGAGGCGTTCAACACCGGGATGGTCATGCACGGGTGGCTCGACCTGCACGCGAGTACCGGCGACGTGAGCTACCTGGAGGCCGCCGAGCGTGCCGGCGACTTTCTCGTGCGCGTCCAGGACGCCGACGGGGCGTGGCGCGGCGCGCACTCCTACCACGGGCTTGCGCACACCTACATGTCCAGGGTGGCCTGGGCGCAACTGCGCCTGGCGCTCGCGTGCGGAGACGATGCCCACGCCGAGAGCGCCCACCGCCATCTCGGCTGGGTGCTCTCGATGCAGCGCGACAACGGCTGGTTCGACGCGTGCATCTTCAAGACGGGGACCCATCCCAACACCCATGCGATGGCGTACACGCTGCGCGGCCTGCTGGAGAGCTTCGCCCTGACTCACAACGAGGACTACCTGGCGGCCGTCACGAGCTGCAGCGAGGTCCTGATCCGCAAGCTCGAGGTGCTCGGCGCGCTGCCCGCGTCCTTCGACTCGAGCTGGACCCCGCGGGCCAACTACGTCTGCCTCACGGGCCTCGTGCAGCTCGGCGGCGTCTGGCTGCGCCTCTACCAGACGACCGGCGACGCGCGCTTTCTCAACGCGGGGTGCAAGGCCGTCGATCTCGCCGCCGCCCACCAGCACACGGGCTCCTGGCAGCCGGCGCGCGGAGCGCTGCCCGGCTCGTTTCCGATCTACGGGCGCTACGCGCCGCTGCAGTTTCCGAACTGGGCGACGAAGTTCCTCGCCGACTCGCTGATGCTCCGCGCAGACTGCCTGCCGTCCACGTGAGGGTCGTCCTGCTCAGCCGTTACCCGCGTGTCGACACCGCGGCGTGGAAGCGGCAGGTCGCAAGCGAGTTGCACGACGACGGCGTGCAGCTGACCGTCGTCTACAGCCGCTCGAGCCTGGCCGACCAGGTGCGCGCGGGCGTCGCCGAGTTCGGGCCGAACGTCGCCGCGAGGTACATCAAGGCGCGGCGCGGATCGGGCACGGCGAACGCGGAGCCGGCGACCTCGCTGGCCGCCTGGGCAGGCGAGCGCGACATCGAGGTCGCGCTGCACGACCGCCTCGGCGATCCGCAGTGCCTTGCCGCGCTGCGGCGGGCCGATCCCGACCTCGTCATCCTCGCTGGGGCGGACATCATCCCCCGCGCCGTGCTGGAGATCCCGCGGTTGGGGACGCTGAACGCGCACTACGGCCTGCTGCCGCGCTACCGCGGCATGAACGTCACGCAATGGAGCGTGTACCACGACGACCCCCTCGGGGTGAGCGTGCACTGGGTCGATCCGGGCATCGACACCGGTGCCATCGTGGGCCGCGAGACGATCCCGGTCGCGGCCGGCGAGACGCTCGCCGACCTGCGCCCCAAGCACCAGCAGGCCGCGGCACGCCAGCTCGTGGAGGCCGGCCGGCGTGCCCTCGGCGACACCGTGGACGCCATCGAGCAGGGGCCCGAGGACGGGCGCCAGTACTACCGGATGCACCCGGAGCTGCTCGGCGCCGTCGAGCGAAAGCTCGCAAGCGGCGCGTATCGCTGGACCGGAGCCTCGTGCGAGGAGCTCGACATGCAGCTCGGCCTCGGGTCCGGCGCCGCGTCCGCGGCGCGCCCCCGGACGGCGGGCTGAGCAGCGCATGTGCGGCATCGGGGTCACCTTCGACACGCGCGGCGAGGGCCGCGGCGAGGCGTGGGCGCGGCCGATCATGCGCCACCGCGGCCCCGACGGGGAGGACATGCTCGCGCTGCACGACGGACAGCTCGTGCTCGAGCACTGCCGCCTGGCGATCATCGCCCCCGAGAACCCGGAGGCCGACCAGCCCTTCAGCGACCCCGAGGGGCGCTACGCGCTCGTCTACAACGGCGAGATCTTCAACTTCCGCGAGCTGCGCGCGGATCTCGAGCGCCGCGGCGTCGCCTTTCGCACGAACTCCGACACCGAGGTCGTGCTGCAGACGTTCATGCTCGACGGGGAGCAGGGCTTGCGCCGCCTGCGCGGCATGTTCGCCTTCGTGATCTGGGATCGCGAGCTCGACGTGCTGACCGCCGTGCGCGACCAGATCGGGGTCAAGCCGCTGTACTGGGCGCTCGCCGACGGGGTCTTCATCGCCGCCAGCGAGATGCGCACGATCATGCGCCATCCACGGCTGCGCCCGCGGCTGGACCCCGCGGGCGTCGTCGAGTACCTCGCCTTCGGCTACACCTCCGGCCAGCTCACGCTGATCGAGGGGATCCGCCAGCTGCCGGCCGGGCATCTGCTGCGCATCCGCGGCGGCAAGCTCGAGCTCGAGGAGTACTGGGACGTGCTGCCGGCCGAGGACCCGCCCGACGACGCGTCGCTGCAGCGCGAGCTCGTCGACCTGCTCGACGAGTCGGTCGGCGCCGCGCTCGTCTCGGACGTTCCGGTCAGCCTGATGCTCTCCGGGGGCCTGGACTCCTCGACGATCGCGGCGCTCGCCGTCCGCCACGTCGACTCGGCGGACCTGACCGCCTACTCGGTGTCCTTCGGACTGCCCAACGACGAGTCGGCCGTGGCGGCGCGGCTGGCGGGCGACCTCGGCATGCGCCACCGCGAGATCCTCATGACCGAGGGCGGCCTGCAGGGCGAGTTCGACGAGTGGCTGGGCGGGATGGACGTGCCGTCCGCCAACCCGACCTGGATCGCGGTCTCGCACATCGCGCGGGCAGTCAAGGAGGACGGCGGCAAGGTGCTGCTGGGCGGCGACGGCGCCGACGAGCTGTTCGGCGGCTACTCGCGCTGGATGCGCTACCTGCGCTTCCACGACCAGGTCTGGCGGCGCACGCCGCGCGGGGTGCGGCGGCTCGCCGGGGTCGGCGCGCGGCCGTTCGTCGGGGGCCTCGCCGGCGACATCGCGCGGCGCGCGCGCGACGGCGGCGACCTGTTCGTCGGCAGCCGCCCGTTTCACGACGACGACCTCACGCCGATCCTCGGCGCGGCGGGGCGCGACGCGGTCGCCGCGCTGCCCGTCGAGCACGCGCTGGTCGACCTGCGCAGGCGCTTCGACGAGCGCTGTCCGGGCGGCGACTACCTCGCCTGGATGTGCTACTCGTCGGTCAAGGGCAAGCTCGTCGAGGACTTCCTCGCCCGGCTGGACAAGATGGGCATGCGCCACTCCGTCGAGGGCCGCGTGCCGCTGCTCGATCCGAAGCTCGCGCGCTGGGCGTTTCGCCTGCGCCAGGGGCAGAAGGTGCCCGGCTTCGAGCAGAAGGCGCTGTTTCGCCGCTCGGTCACGCCACTGCTGCCCGACTACATCATCCGCCGCCCCAAGCAGGGCTTCTGCCCGCCCGTGGCCTCCTGGGCCGAGGCGCTGCTCGCCGAGCGGCTGAGCGCCCGCGCGATCTCCGACGGCGGCTCGCTGCTCGTCGAGCAGCAGCTGCTCGCGCCCGAGGGCCTGGCGCGGCTGCGCGAGGACGACTCGACCGGCGCGTCCTTCGCCCTCTGGACGCTCGGCACCCTGATCGCCTGGTGTGAGCAGAACCTCTAGCCGGCTGCCGCGCTCCTATACTCTGCCGCCGTTTGCGAGTCTTGGTCACAGGAGGGGCGGGGTTCATCGGATCGCACCTCGTCGCCGCGCTGCTGCGCCGGGGCGACGAGGTCCGGGTGCTCGACAACTTCTCGACCGGCTTTCGCAGCAACCTCGCCGCGGTCGATGGCGAGTTCGAGACGCTCGAGGGGGACCTGCGCTCCTACGAGCGCGTCCATGCCGCGGTGCGCGGCTGCGACGCGGTGTTGCACCAGGGCGCGCTGCCGTCGGTGCCGCGCTCGGTCCAGGATCCGCTGACGTCCAGCGAGATCAACATCGGCGGGACCCTCAACGTCCTGCTGACCGCGCGTGACGAGGGCGTTCGGCGCGTCGTCGTCGCCTCGTCGTCCTCGGTCTACGGCGACACGCCCGGGCTGCCGCGCGTCGAGACGATGGCGACCAGCCCGCTCGCGCCCTACGCGGTGGCCAAGCTGGCCGCCGAGCAATATGCCTTGAGCTTCAACCGGGTCTACGGCCTCGAAGCCGTCGCGCTGCGCTACTTCAACGTGTTCGGCCCGCGTCAGGATCCGCTGTCGCAGTACAGCGCGGTGATCCCGAAGTTCATCGTCGCCCTGCAGCACGGGCAGGCTCCGATGATCTTCGGCGACGGCGAGCAGTCGCGTGACTTCACGTTCATCGACGACGTCGTGCAGGCCAACCTGCTGGCGATCGACGCGCCCGAGGCCGCCGGCCGCGCCTTCAACGTCGCATGCGGTCAGCAGCGCTCGCTCAACGACCTCGTCCGGATCCTCAACCGCCTGCTGGGCACCGACGTCGAAGCCGTGCACGGCCCGCCGCGCCCCGGTGACGTGGTGCACTCGCTCGCCGACATCACGCTCGCCCGCCGCTACCTGGGCTACGAGCCCGCCGTCGACTTCGAGGACGGGCTGCAGCTCACCGCCGAGAACTACTCGGTCGCGCCGGCCTGACGCG
>Ga0136640_10000429_pt1 | contig 16164 bp, 19 predicted proteins | sample AntDrymUQ8642106_2_FD_105498 | JGI IMG/M metagenome (GOLD analysis project Ga0136640, IMG submission 105498) | Polar desert sand microbial communities from Dry Valleys, Antarctica - metaG UQ864 (21.06) | ecosystem: Environmental > Terrestrial > Soil > Desert | place: Antarctica: Dry Valley...
AAGAAGCGCGACCTCGAGGAGCAGTGGCGCTCGGGCGAGTCCGGCGAGCGGCCGGAGATCGGCGAGGAGGAGATCGCCGACATCGTCTCGATGTGGACCGGCATCCCAGTGTTCAAGCTCACCGAGGCGGAGACGCAGAAGCTGATGCGCATGGAGGAGGAGCTCCACAAGCGGGTGATCGGCCAGCACGCGGCCATCGAGGCCGTCTCGAAGGCGATCCGCCGCTCGCGCGCCGGGCTCAAGGACCCCAAGCGCCCCACCGGCTCCTTCATCTTCCTCGGCCCGTCGGGCGTGGGCAAGACCGAGCTGGGCCGCACGCTGGCCGAGTTCCTCTTCGGCGACGAGGAGGCGATGGTCCGCATCGACATGTCGGAGTACATGGAGAAGCACTCCGTGTCGCGGCTGGTGGGCTCACCCCCCGGCTACATCGGCTACGACGAGGGCGGACAGCTCACCGAGGCCGTGCGGCGCAAGCCCTACAGCGTGCTCCTGCTCGACGAGATCGAGAAGGCCCACCCGGATGTGTTCAACATCCTCCTGCAGATCCTGGAAGACGGCCGGCTCACCGACAGCCAGGGCCGCACTGTCGACTTCCGCAACGCGATCGTGATCATGACCTCGAACATCGGGGCGTCGGAGATCGCCAGGAACACCGGCATCGGCTTCACCGTCGGTGACGATGAGACCGGCGTCAACTACGACGACATGAAGAAGGGGATCATGGGCGAGCTGAAGAAGGTCTTCCGCCCGGAGTTCCTCAACCGCATCGACGAGGTCATCGTCTTCCACAAGCTGGCCAAGGACGAGATCAAGGAGATCGTCGAGCTGCTGCTCAAGCGCATCCGCGAGTCGCTTGCCGAGCGCGAGCTCACGATGAACCTGTCCGAGGACGCGGCCGACCTGCTGGTCGAGAAGGGCTGGGATCCCTCCATGGGCGCTCGCCCCCTGCGTCGCGCGATCCAGCGCTACATCGAGGATCCGCTGGCCGACGAGGTGCTCGCCCAGAGCATGCCGGCCGGCTCGACCGTGGAGGTCGAGAAGGCGCCGGAGGGCGACGAGCGCGAGGTCACGATCACGATCACCGCGCCCGTGCGCACGCGCGAGAAGGTGGGAGTGGGCGCCGAGGGTGGCGAGCTGGCCGAGGAGACGGGCGAGGGCCCGGCCCCGGACGGCGCCGATAGCGCCGACCTGCCCGACGAGACCGATGTCCTGCCCGACGTCCCGGACGCCCCGCCGGCGCCCGACGCCGGCGGCGGCGACTCAGACGCCGGGCGCTGACCTCCTCCCAGCAGCGCCGGGTCCGCGCTACCAGCCTGGGGCGTCGTTGCCGTCGCCCCCGCCGCGCCCGGCGCTATCCGCCTGGGGGGTCGCTCCCGCCGCCGGCGCAGCGGTAGAAGGCGCTCGCCGGGAGGTCGCCTGTGACCAGGCCGAGCGGAGAAACGCCGGCCACACCGGGGTCGTAGGAGAAGGGGATCCGCAGCCGGCCGCCGTCGGCCTCGGGCTCTTCGAAGCGCACGCCGCGCGTCAGGGGGCGCTCGACCTCCTGGCCGCCGCCCAGCGGGGTGGCGCCCGGGTCTGCCTTCCCCTTCACGCGCATGATCAGCTCGCCTCCTGGTGGGTCGAGCCGATCGCCGCCACCCAGGCCGCGAAGGCAGCCCGAGCCAGTGGCCGACGCGGCTACACGCACCGTCCCCTCGAGCTCGTCGAGCAAGTCGCGCGCGGGGCCGGCGCCGCCGTCCTCGGCGTTCAGCCCCTTGCGCACGGCTTTGGCGCTGCCTCCCAGCAGCAGCACGCCGTTGCGCTCGGCCGCGGCGGCGTAGACGACCTTGAAGAGGCTCTCGTCGGTCCTCACCAGGTCCCCATCGCGCTTGTAGCCTTCCCTCTCGAGCGCCTCCAGCACCTCGTCCGCGGACTGCTCGGTCCGCACCACCGTCAACTGCCCCTCATCCCGCAGCCCCGCCGTGACCGCCGCCTCGATCCGCTCCGCGTCCAGCGCCTCGGAGATGGGCAGGTCGGACTCCGGCCGCTGGAGGTGTGGCAGGACGAGGCCGGCCGCGAACAGCAGCCGCAGATCCTCACTCCCGGCGTCACCCTGGGGCGCGGTGGGGTCGGCGTCGGTCTCCAGGCCGAGCCGCTCCTTGGCCGCGGTGAGATCCACCGTCGCAAGCAGAGGTGGGTCGGGGGGGAGTGGGACGAGCAGCTCGTCGGTGCCGGCGGAGCCCCCGCAGCCGGCCGCGGCGGCGGCGGTCAACGCGATGAAGAGGAGTATGCGCACGGTCGCCGACACTACGCCCCCGGGCGGTTACGTTACACGCCGGACGTATAGTTCTCGCTTCACCGGGGAGAGGAAGACGAATGCCAGAGATCGAGATCAAGGTCCGTGAGAATGGGCCCTACCTGGTCACCGGGCCGGTGACCGTGGTGGACGCGGACGGCAACTCCTATCAGCAGGGCGAGGAGGGCCAGCCGATCGCGCTGTGTCGCTGCGGCGGCTCGACTACGAAGCCCTTCTGCGACGGCACCCACTCCAAGGCCGGCTTCGAGGCGGCCGAGCGGGCCGTGGCCCAGGAGAGCTAGTGGCCTGAGGCGGAAGTTCCGCTTCAGCTTCCCGAGTGGCCAGACGCCGGGAAGGGTGCGCGCGGACTGACGACTCCAGGTCACTGGGCGGCGGCGGGGGTGGCGGTTGCCCGGACACGGACGAGCCAGCGTTCGAGCAGCCTTTCGTCGGCCGCCCGGGTCAGGGCAAGCCAGGGCGGCTCATGCTCGGCGATCCAGGCGGACACGATCCGTACCTCGTCGACCTGGTCGGGCCGCACCGCCGCCGCGGCTGCGCTCGCGCCGGCCAGGGCGATGGCGTTGCGCCGCGCCAGCTCGCCGAGGTCGTCGGGCAGCGGACCCCAGTCGGCTACCCGGCCGCCCACGATCCAGAGCACGTCATGGCGGGCCTTGGCAGGGTGGCGGGCCAGCACCAGCCGCGGATCGCCGTGTACAGCCCGGAGCACGCCGCCCAGGCGGTCGAGCAGACCGGACAGGCGCTCCCGGCGCCGCAGGAGCGCTGCCGCGCGTTCATAGCGGCGATCTGCCGAAGCCGCTGCGATGCGCGCGTCGATCTCCGCCAGCAGGGCCGGCCCGGCGCCGTTCGGGCGCTCGAATAGGGCGAGCGCCCTGTCCACCTGGCCGCGGTAGGCGTTGGGGTCGAGGTCGCCGAGGCACGGCGAGCAGCAACGGCCCATTTGGCCGTAGATCGATGGGTGCTCGCGGAGGCGCATCTTGCGGCCGCAGTGGCGCAGGCGATATAGGGATGTGAGGTGGTCGGCAAGCTCGCTCGCGAGGCGCTTGCCGCGCAGCGGGCCGATGCTCACGGCATGGCCGGCGGCGGGCTCGGAGGACACTTCGAGCACGGGGTATGGGATGTCGAGCCGGCAGCGTAGGTAGGCCCAGCGGTCGGTGCGCTTGAGCGCGGTGTTGCCCGCGGGGCGCCACTCCTTGATCAGCCTGTTCTCGAGTACGAGCGCGCCAAGCTCGGAGTTGGTGGGCCTGTAGTCCACGATCTCGGCGCGCTCGGTCCACCCCGCGGGCGCGCAGAAGTGCGAGCGCGCGCGGGTACGCAGCGATACCGACTTGCCCACGTAGAGGGGGCGGCCGCGCTCGTCGCGGAAGATGTAGACGCCGGGATCGTCGGGCAGGCTAGATAGGTCGGGACGATCGGCGGGCGGGCGCCGGCGCGCTTCGGGGCGCGGCGGACGGCGCCGCGACTTCGGTCCGAGCAGCGCCACCGCATCACCGACGGTCGAGGCGTGGGCACACAGCTTTCCGAACAGAGCGCACAGCACGCGGGAGCATGTGAGCGCGTCGGGCAGCGCCCGGTGGGATATCTCGACTTCGATCCCGAGGGCGTCCGCCAGCAGCTCAAGCCGCCGCTGGCGCACCAGCGGCGCGAAGCGGCGGGCGAGTGAGACCGTGCACAGCACCGGCGGGGCGGGCCAGTCGAGGCCGGCCCGCTCGAAGGCCTGCCGGAGCACCCGCCGGTCAAACGAAGCATTGTGGGCCACCATCACCCGGCCGTCCAGCAGGCGCGCCAGCTCCGTCAGCACCGGCGCGGGAGCGGGGGCGGTGTCCACCATCGCCTGGGTGATCCCGGTGAAGCGCTCGATCCCCCGCGACAGCGGCCGCTCCACCCTCACCAGGGACTCCCAGGTGTCGTGCGGCTCGCCACCGCCCACCAGCACCGCGCCCACCTCGGTCAGCTCGCACAGGTCCCCACCGCGGCCGTTGGTCTCGGTATCGACGGCCAGGAGCTCGGTGCTCGCCAGGGGAAGCTCAAGCAGATCCACGGCCGGGCATGCAAGCGCGGCCGGCGGATGTAGCGGGCGAAAGCTTGCGCGAGCGGGCCGGGCCCGATCCGATGCGAAGGGGGGCGAGAGACGTCCACCGCCCCCCTTAGGTTCATGGGATGCCCCGTTCGCCCAGCCTCTTCGTCTGCTCCTCCTGCGCCCACGAGTCGGCGAAGTGGCACGGGCGCTGCCCGGGGTGCGAGCAGTGGGACACGCTGGTGGAGGAAACCCGCCCGACCGCGGCGGCGTCGGCAAGGGGTGGCCGCCGTGGCGGCGGCCGCGGTCCCCGCCCGCTCACCCCGGTGGTGCTAGGCGAGGTGCAGGCGCCGCACGTGCCGCGCCTCTCCACAGGCATCGGTGAGCTGGATCGCGTCCTCGGGGGCGGCATCGTGCCCGGTTCACTCGTGCTGCTCGGGGGCTCCCCGGGCATCGGCAAGTCCACCATCACGGCCAGTGCGCTCGGCAACCTGGCGGCGGCCGGCCATCGCGTGCTCTACGTGTCGGGCGAGGAGTCCGCGGCGCAGGTGCGGCTCAGAGCGCAACGGCTGGGGGCGGGCGCGCTGGCCGTGCCGATCGTGGCGGAGACCGACCTCGACACGGTGCTGGCCACGGTGGAGGCCGAGCGGCCAGACGTGTGCGTCGTGGACTCGGTCCAGGTACTCCACGCGGCGTCGCTCACCGGCGCACCGGGCTCGGTGGGCCAGGTCCGGGAAGTGGCGGGACGGCTCATGCGCGTGGCCAAGGAGCGGGGCATCGCCGTCGTGCTCGTGGGCCACGTGACCAAGGAGGGCGCACTGGCGGGCCCACGGGTTCTGGAGCACCTGGTGGACTGCGTCCTGAGCTTCGAGGGCGAGCGCGAGCGCACCTACCGCACGCTGCGCGCGCTCAAGAACCGCTTCGGCTCCACCAACGAGGCCGGCGTGTTCGAGATGCGCGACGAGGGCCTCGTCGAGGTCGAGGACGCCTCGGCGAGGTTCGTCGCCGAGGCCACCCGGGCTCCGGGCTCAGTGGTGCTCTGCGCGATGGAAGGCTCACGCCCCCTGCTCGTGGAGGTGCAGGCGCTGGTGGCCCCCACCGAGCTGGTGCCGCCCAGGCGGATGGCCAACGGAGTCGACCGCAACCGGCTCGCGCTGGTGCTCGCGGTCCTCGCCCGCCACGCGGGGGTCGCGGTGGGCTCGGCCGACGTCTTCGTATCCCTCGCGGGCGGCGTGCGGGTCGACGAGCCCGGCGCCGACCTTGCGGTGGCGCTTGCCGTGGCCTCCGCCGTGCGCGGTGTCGCGCTCGGGGACGGCGCCCGGCCGCTGGCGGCCTTCGGCGAGCTGGGGCTCACCGGTGAGCTGCGCCACGCCGCGCATCCGGACCGGCGGCTTGCCGAGGCCGGCAAGTTCGGGTTGGGGAGAGTGCTCTGCCCCGGTGAGCGTCTGCCCAACCTACGCACGGCGCTGCGCACCGCCCTCGGGGAGGCGGGCGGTCAAGCGCGCAGGGCCGCCTGAGCGCACCTCAATCCGGGACGCACCGCAACCGCAGCGCCCCGGACGGGTTTTACCTTGACGGGCACCACGCCTGGCTGCATAGTTCTTGGCCTATTGATCAAGGAGGATCCGTGAAGCTACCGTTTTCCCGCCGCCACGTCGCCGCTCTCTGCGTGCTTGGCGCCCTGCTTGGGCTCTGCCTGCCCGCGCTCGCCGGCGCCGGCCCGTCGCCCGAGGCACGCGCCAGTGCCAAGTGCGGCACGGTCAAGACCCGCAACGGGGGCAAGGCCGAGTTCGTGAACACCGTGAAAGCCAACTGCAGGACGGCCCGCCGCGTGGCCAGGAGGGCCAACGGCAAGCGCTACCGCTTCCGCGGCTTTGACTGCAAGCCCCAGCAGAAGCGCAACCTCCCCGGCAAGCTCTACGGCTGCGGCAGGTTCAAGAACGGCCGGGGGCAGGGGATCGGCTTCATCTACAAGGCGCGCTAGAGCCTGGCGCCTCTGTCTTTCCCTTTTCCCATCGCAAAGCCAAAAGGCGGACGATTCTGCGCGCGTTTGCCGTACAATTGGTGCAGATGGCCTACGCAGGGGACGATGTGACCGAGTTCGAAGCTCGACAGGAACCCCGGTTGGTGAGGGCCCTCGAGATGATCGCTCCCGGCACCGCGGTGCGCGAGGGAGTCGACGCCATAGTGCAGGCCCGCACGGGCGCGCTCATCTGCATCGGCGACAGCGAGGACCTCTCGTTCCTCTATTCCGGCGGGCTTAAGCTCGAGGTCGACTACACCCCGGCGCTGCTCTTTCAGCTGGCGAAGATGGACGGTGCGATCATCCTGTCCTCCAACGGCACGAAGATCGGCTGGGCCAACGTCCAGCTGATGCCCGATCCCACGATCCTCTCGCTCGAGACGGGCACCCGCCACCGCACGGCCGAGCGCGTCTCCAAGCAGACGGACGCCCTGGTGATCGCCGTGTCGCAAGCCCGCAGCGTGGTCTCGCTCTACCTCGACGGCGCCAAGTACATCCTCGAGGACATCACGGTGGTGCTGGCCAAGGCCAATCAGGCGCTGGCCACCCTCGACAAGTACCGCAGCCGGCTCGATCAGGTCTCCACGCGGCTTACCGCGCTCGAGTTCGAGGACGGCGTGACCCTGCACGACGTGCTCACCGTGCTGCAGCGCTCCGAGCTCGTGACCCGCATGGCGATGGAGATCGAGCGCTACATCGTCGAGCTCGGCGCCGAGGGGCGACTGATCGAGATGCAGCTCGAGGAGACCACCGTGGGGGTGGCGGCCGACAAGGCGGCCCTCGTGCACGACTACATCTCCGAGCCCTCGGAGGAGAACTTCGCGAGCGCGCTTGACTCGCTCGCGCGGCTGCCACACCAGGATCTCCTGGACTTCGGCAGGCTGGCCGAGTTGCTTGGCCACGATCGCAAGCTCAACACCCTCGACCACCCGGCCTCACCCCGGGGGCACCGCATCCTGGGGCGCATCCCGCGTCTGCCGAAGCCTGTCGTGCAGGGCATCATCGATGACCTCGGCGGCCTCGACGAGATCCTTTCGGCGAGCGACGGCGAGCTCGAGTCGGTCGATGGAGTGGGAGACATGCGAGCAAAGGACATCCGCGAGGGGCTCCGCAGGCTTCAGGAGATCAACCTCGTGGACCGGTATCTGCAAACCTGATCACAGGACCCTGCGGGCAGCGACGCCCGGGGGCTTTACGACCTAGGAGGGACGTCATTTCCGAGACGGCGCTGGAGCACGACATCGAGGATCTCGAGATCACTCGGGAGATGCCCCATATCGAATATGAGATCGGGGACCATGTGGTCTACCCGCATCACGGGGCAGGCAAGGTCTGCAAGAAGGAGCAGAAGGAAGTTCTCGGCGAGAAGCGCGAGTACCTCACCATCAAGATCCTGCACAACGACATGACCGTGATGGTCCCGTGTGAGAACGCGGGTCGCGCGGGACTCCGGCGCGTGATCGGGGAGGAGGCCGTGACCAAGGTCCTGGCCGTCCTTCGCGACGACGTCAGCCAGATGCCCAAGAACTGGAACCGGCGCTTCAAGCACAACCGGGAGAAGATCAAGACCGGCGACGTGTACGAGTTGGCCGAGGTGGTCCGCAACCTCGCGATCCGCGAGTCCGAGAAGGGTCTCTCGACCGGCGAGAAGCAGATGTACACCCGCGCGAAGAAGATCCTCGCCTCCGAGCTGATGTACGCGCTCGAGATGGAGGAGGACGAGGCCGAGGGCCACCTCGATTCGCTGATCGAGGACGCGCACAACGGCCGCAACGGCGCGGAAGCCGCCGCCGCAACGGTTTAGACAGAGAGCAGTGTCCATCGTCGGGATCGTCCCGGCCGGTGGAAGCGGCGAACGCCTTGGAGCCGACCGGCCCAAGGCGTTCGTCGCTCTGGGCGGCCGTGCCATGCTCGACTGGAGCGTCGAGGTGCTGTCCGGCGCCTGCGATCGGGTGGTGGTGGCCGTGCCCCCCGGCCACGAGTGCGAGCCCGACCGGGTGACGGGCGGCGCTTCGCGCTCGGCTTCGGTGCGCAACGCCCTCGCCGCCGCGCCCGGCGCGGAGCTCGTGGTCATCCACGACGCAGCTCGCCCCCTCCTCACTCCCGATCTGGTGCAGCGCTGCATCGCCGCCGCGCGAGAGGCCGACGGCGCGATCGCCGCGGCCCCGATCACCGACACCGTGAAGGAGGCCGACCCTTCGGGACGCATCGTGCGCACGCTGGATCGAACGTCGCTGTGGTCGATCCAGACGCCGCAGGTGTTCGGCGCCGACATCCTGCGCCGAGCGCTCGCCGTGGACGATGCGACCCTGGCCGCGGCCACTGATGACGCCTCGCTCGTAGAGGCGGCCGGGGGCACGGTGGTGGTGGTCCAGGCCCCGGCGGAGAACCTCAAGGTCACCACGGCGGGCGACCTGCGGCGGGCGGAGGGCATACTGGCGGACCGATGCTGACCGACTATCACGTTCACCTGCGCCCCGACGACCGGGACACTCCGGCGTCCGAGTACTTCACGTCCGCCAACGCCGAGCGCTACCGCGAAGTGGCCTCGGAGCGCGGAATCGCGGAGTTGGGCGTCGCTGAGCACGTGCACCGCTTCGCCCAGGCGCTGGAGGTCTGGACGCATCCGTGGTGGCGCGAGAACGCCCACGACGACATCGATGCCTACTGCGAGTTCGTCAGCGAGGAGACCGATCTGCGGCTCGGGATCGAGGCCGACTTCGTGGCCGGGCGCGAGGACAAGATGGCGAGTCTCCTCGACGCCCGGGAATGGGACTACGTGGTTGGCTCGGTGCACTTCCTCCGCGACGAGGCGGTGGACATGCGCGGCAGCGACTGGGACATCTGGCGCTCGACGGATCCGGACAAGGTGTGGCGGCGCTACTTCGAGACGCTCGGCGAGGCCGCCCGCACGGGGATGTTCGACATCCTCGCCCACCCGGACCTGGTCAAGGTGTGGGGCAACGGAGCCCCCTCTCCCGGAGGTGACCTGCGCCGCTTCTACGACCTGGCGATGGACGGGATCGCGGAGTCCGGCGTGGCGATCGAGGTCTCCACGGCTGGGCTGCGCAAGCCGGTCGGCGAGGTCTACCCCGACCGTGCCTTCCTCGAGATGTGCCTGGAGGCCGGCTGTCCGGTGGCTTTGTCCAGCGACGCCCACATACCCGAGGACATCGGTCACGACTACGAGCCCACGCTCGAGTGGCTCTCGGAGGTCGGGGTGTCCGAGCTGGCGGTGTTCGAGCGCCGCAGCCGGCGCCTGGAGCCGATGGGTTGAGCGTCCGCTCGGGCATCGGCTATGACTCACACCGCTTCGGGGAGGGCCGGCGGCTGGTCCTCGGGGGGGTCGAGGTGCCCGAGGCCGAGAGGGGGCTCGCGGGCCACTCGGACGCCGACGTGCTCACCCACGCCGCGATCGACGCGCTGCTGGGTGCCGCGGGCCTCGGGGACATCGGCCAGCACTACCCCGACACCGACGAGCGCTGGCACGACGCCGACTCGCTGGATCTGCTGCGAGAGGTCTGCCGGTTCCTGTCCGAGCACGGATGGACCGTGGGTCACCTCGACGCGACCGTGATCTGCGAGGCCCCCAAGCTCGGCGCGCACCGAGACTCGATGCGTGCCCGGCTCTCGGAGGCGGTGGGACTGGTGCCGCTGGAGGTCAACGTCAAGTTCACCACCAACGAAGGCATGGGCTTTACCGGACGCGGGGAGGGCATCGCAGCCCTGGCCGTAGCCACGGTGGAGAGGAAAAGGCAATCGACACAGGGGCACGCCCCCGTTGAAACGCGAGAGGAGGCCTGATGTCGTCAGCCGCGCCCGCAGCACCGGACGCCCCGGCCGCCGACCACGGCCCCTCGCGCGCGTTCTGGGCGGTCGCGCTTGTCCTGCTCCCCCTGCTCAACTTTGGCCTCATCCTGGCTACTTCCTATCTGGCTGGATTTGCGGGCATGGTCCTCCTCGCGATCCTCGAGCTGGCCGGCATCCGCTGGTACCTGCGCCGTCAGGGGTTCGGCGCGGGGTGGGTTGTGCTTGCCGGCGCTCTCTCGATCGCGATCTCGTTCGCGGTCGTGGTCGTCGGGGTGTTGCTGCTGTTCTCGTACGGCTGCGACGGCGGCCCCTGCCTGAGCTGACCCGGCCGATGGGAGGCACCGCGAGCCCTTGGCGTAGCCTCCGGTTCCGTGCGCGAGATATGCCTTCACGACACGCTGAGCGGCTCGGTCAAGGCGCTCGAGCCGCGTGAGCCCGGCCAGGTGGGGATCTACGTCTGTGGGCCCACCGTCTACGGGCGCGCACACGTCGGAAACGCACGGCCGTTCGTGGTCTTCGCCCTGCTCAAGCGCTTCCTCGAGCACGAGGGCTACGAGGTGACGCTGGTCGAGAACGTGACCGACGTGAACGACAAGATCTACGACGCGGCGCGCGCGATGGGGATCGGCAGCGAGGAGCTGGCCGCACAGATGACCGCGCACTACGAGCAGGACACAGACCGCCTCGGCTTGGGGCGCCCCGACCACGAGCCGAAGGCGGCGAGCTCCGTGGACGGGATCGTCGAGCTGATCCAGGCGTTGATCGACTCCGGGAACGCCTATGCGGCAGGCGGCGACGTGTACTTCCGCGTCGCAAGCTACGAGGGCTACGGCAAGCTCTCCAACCGCCCGGGGGACGAGATGCAGCAGGGCGACGGCGACGACGCCGCGGACCGCAAGGGGAGTCCCCGCGACTTCGCCCTCTGGAAGGCTCACAAGGAGGAGGAGGACACGGCTTGGCCCACCCCCTGGGGAGAAGGGCGCCCCGGCTGGCACATCGAGTGCTCGGCGATGGCAGAACAGCTGCTGGGCACCGACTTCGAGATCCACGGCGGCGGATCGGACCTGGTGTTCCCCCACCACGAGAACGAGATCGCGCAGACCGAGGCGGCTCGCGGGCGGCCCCTCGCACGGATCTGGATGCACAACGGCATGGTGCAGATGGGCGCGGAGAAGATGGCGAAGTCGGAGGGCAACATCCGGGCCCTGCACGGCGCGCTCGACGAGCACGGCCGGGACGCACTGATCATGTACTTCGTAGCCGGGCACTACCGCCAGCCGATCGCCTTCTCAGTGGAGGCGCTCGAGGAGGCGGGGCGAGCGGTGGACCGCGTGCGCGAGCTCTGCCGGCGCCTCGAGCCCGGCGGCGAGCAGCTCGAGGCGCTCGACGAGCACGCCGAGCGCTTCTTCGACGCGCTGGCCGACGACTTCAACACCGCGGCGGCCCGCGCCGTTTTGTTCGAGTGGGTCTCGGAGGCCAACCGCCGGCTCGCCGCCGGTGAGCGACCGGCCCCGGGGCGATTCGCGGAGATGCTCTACGCGCTTGGGTTGGAGGGATTGCTCGAGGGCGCGGCGGAGGAGGCCGATCCGGAGGCCGAGCGTCTGCTCGCGGAACGCGAGCAGGCGCGGGACGCGCGCGACTTCGCGCGTGCCGACCGCCTCCGCGACGAGCTGGGCTCGCGCGGCTATGAGGTGCGCGACACCGCCGACGGCGCCCGGCTCGTGCGGGGGTTGCAAGGGGGGGCGGTGCCCCCCCTTGATGCCGGGGGGTTGCAAAGGGGGGCGGTGCCCCCCCTTGATGAACTCCGATGATCGTCTACGGGCGCAACGCCGTGCGCGAGGCGCTGCGGGGCAAGCGCACCGTGAGGGCCGTCTGGGCTACCCGGAGAACCGCACGGGAGGAGTGGCTGCGGGATATCGAAGTGAGCGAGGTGGCACTGCCGGAGCTCGAGCGCCTCTGCGAGTCCACCGAGCACCAGGGCGTGTGCGCCGAGGCGGGGCCTTACCCCTACGCCGATCCCGGCCGGCTGCTGGAGTCCGACGGGGCCCTGGTGATCGGCCTCGACGAGGTGCAGGACCCCCACAACCTCGGAGCGGTGTGCCGGGTCGCGGAGTCGGCGGGTGCGACCGGTGTTGTGATCCCCGAGCGCCGATCGGCCGAGGTGACGCCCGCGGCCTGCAAGGCCTCCGCGGGGGCCGTCGAGCACCTGGCGGTGGCGCGCGCGGGCAACCTCGCCAACTGGCTGGGCGAGGCCAAGCAAGCCGGCGCCTGGGTCTACGGCGCTGACAACTCCTCCGAAGCCGTGCCCTACGACACGCCGGATTACCGCGGCAGCGTTGTCCTGGTTCTCGGCTCGGAGGGCCGCGGGCTGCGCCCGCGCGTAGCCGGGGCGTGTGACCAGCTCGTGCGGCTCCCGCAGCGCGGTCGGGTGGACTCGCTCAATGTCGCTACTGCCGCGTCGGCCCTCGTGTACGGAATCTTGCACTTTCGCGCAGAGGCCCTTGACAGGGACACATAACGTGGACATACTCGCGGCTAGATAAGGCTGGAGTCGAGCTTTAGGGCTCGACGACCAGAGAGCGCGGCGCCAGGGGAGGTAACGCGCAGCTGAGCTTCAGGACCTCTCGCGGGAGGCCCGGAAGGAGCAACCATGGCTGCACCAGTGTCCCAGGCGGCATCGGGTAGATCTCAAGCTCAGGTCGAACCTGAGGATAACTACCTGATAGCGCTTGCCAAGCAGGGTCGACCGGATGCGTATGACCGCATCCTGAAGCGCTACCACGGCTTCGTCCGTCTCAAGGCCAGCTCGTACTTCCTGATCGGCGGGGACTCGGACGACCTGATCCAGGAGGGCATGGTCGGTCTGTACAAGGCGGTGCGGGACTTCCGCACCGACCGCGAGTCGAGCTTTCGCAACTTCGCGGAGCTGTGCATCACCCGCCAGATCATCACGGCGGTGAAGACCTCGACCCGCAACAAGCACACCCCCCTGAACGCGTACATCTCGTTCTCCGCCACCCCGGCCGCCTCGGGGAGCGACGGTGACCCCACCCTCGACGAGCTGCTTCCCGGACCCACCGCCCACGATCCCGCCAACCAGGTGATCTCGACCGAGGAGCTGCACAGCCTGGTCGAATGCCTGTCGAGCGTGCTGTCTGAGCTGGAGAGCTCCGTTCTGTCGCTTTACCTCGACGGCTACTCCTACGAGACGGTCGCCGAGCGCTTGGAGTGCGACACCAAGACGGTCGACAACGCTCTTCAGCGCGTGAAGCGAAAGGTGGGCGCGCACCTCGACTCAAGGGCTGTTCTCGCGTGAGCGTGGTTTGGGCTCTCACCCCGGGGGTAACCCCTACTCACCCTACGGAGGAGAGGTACCAATGAGCATCATCGGTCTCATCATCACGATCATCGTCGCCGCCTTGGTCTACGCGCTCTGTGTGGCGGTTGGCCTGCCGTCCCTCGTGGCCATAGTGGCCGCCATCCTGGTCCTGCTGGCCGGCGTGCCCAGCGGCGGATTCGGCCTCGGAGGCCGCTTCGGAGGCCGGGGCACCGCCCGCTGAGGCTCGACGCTCGGCGCCTCCGCGGCCTCGAGCACCCCCATTACAGTCCGGGGGGATGCCCGCCTAGCTCAATTGGCAGAGCACTTCATTTGTAATGAAGGGGTTCTCGGTTCGAGTCCGAGGGCGGGCTATCTAGGCTCCGCGCTGAGCGCTTCAGGCCGTGCCGACTGCCACTTCGATGTTCCCATGTCCGTTCGAGGACACGGGGACTTCCGGGGGCTCGTCGGCCCCCTCGACGTTGAGGCGGCGCTCGATCTCGCCGAGCACCAGGCCGAACAGCAGGTGGCGCCAGGTGGCCTGAGCAAAGGCCCGGCGGTTGCCCCAGAGGGGGGCCAGCTCCTTGCGGGCCGGATGGAAGCGGTCGGATACCCGGCCTAGCGGGTACAGCGCCAGGTGCTCGGCCATGGCCATCGTGACGGCCCTGACTACGAGTGGGCCGGGAAGGAAGGGCCGCAGCTGCGCGTAGGTGGCCCCGAAGGTGGCACCGTTGGCCAGGTGGACGGCGAGCCCGGCGGCCGGCCAGGCGTCCCCGCGGGTGACGAGCTTGCCGAGCAGCTCGACATCGTCGTAGGCGCTGCCGAAGGCGCGCTTGTCGGCGGGCTGCTGGGCGGCCCAGACCGCCGCGGCCACCCCGCCCGCTATCGCCCCGTTCACGCTGCGCTTGAGATCCACCGCCTCGCAGCGTAACGCCCATGCGCGGTGCGGGTAGCACGGGCATGTCGATCGAGGTCGAGCAGCTCCGATCCAGCTCTGGCTTGGCGTCGAGCGCCGCGCGGGGCGAGCGCGCGCCCGGAGTAGGCTGGCTCGTGCGTGGACGAGGTCGCGGACAAGAGGAAGCTCGACCGCGAATTCACCGACCTCTACCGGGACCACCTGCGCGACGTCTACAGCTACGCGTACTACCGGATCGGCAACCATCACGACGCCGAGGACATCACCGAGCAGACCTTCCTGCAGGCCTACCGCCACTTCGAGCGCGCGCAGCGGGAGTCCGAGGGCAGGCCTCTGCGGCCGTGGCTGATCCGGATCGCCCACAACCTGGCCGCCAACTACTACCGCGACAGGTCGCGCCGGCCCCAGACCCAGCTCGAGGACGCCGCCGTGGTCTCCGCGCTGCACGACACCGAGGACCTGGTGGAGGGCCGCCAGGAGCTCCAGGACGTGCTGGAGGGGGTGGCAAGGCTTCCGGAGGCCCGGCGGGAGGCGCTGATCATGCGCTTCTCGCTGGGCATGGACAACAGGGAGATCGCTCGGGCGCTGGACCGCACCGAAGGCGCCACCAAGGTGTTGATCCACAGAGCGATCAAGCAGTTGGAGCAGGGATTGAAGGAGGAAGGCGATGAGCGAGATCGGTGATGTGGAGGCGCTGCTGCGCTCGGCCCTGACCCCGGTCGAGCCGGCCGAGGGGCTCAGCGACCGCCTGGAGAGGGGCCTCTCCGAGATCACCGACGCCGCCGCGGAGGAACTGGCCGATTGGGAGCTCTCTGCCATGAGAAACCCCAGCAACTGGGGCCGCCCGGTGGCCGCGGCCGTGGTCGGCGGGACCGCCACCGGAGCGCTCGTACTGGTGCGCGCGCGCCAGCTTCAGAAGAAGCGGCAGGCCAGGGGAGTGCATGCCATCGAGAAGGGCCTGCAGGATCTGGCCAACGGGGTGCGCCGGCGCCTCGGCGGCTGACGCCTCATACCGAAGTTGGCTGCCACCACTGATCCGTTCGGTGCCGGCGCTGCGAAGAGTGCGTTAGGACGTGAGCCACACCGACGACATAGCGAGCCTCGCCGACGAAGAGGTCATGCACCTCGTGCGGGACGGCAACCCGCGCGCGTTCGAGCTGCTCTATGACCGCCACGGCGGCGCCGGGTTCTCGCTCGCGTACCGGATGGTCGGCGACAGGGTTACCGCGGAGGACATCTCCCAGGAGGCGTTTCTCTCGATCTGGCGCAGCCGCCACCGGTACCAGGCGGATCGCGGCAGCGTTCGCACCTGGGTGCTGGGGATCGTGCACCACCGGGCCATCGACGCCCTGAGGCGCAACCTCGTGCACGACCGCCGGCGCAGCAGCGCCGAGGGCATCGAGGAGCGCCACGAGGCGCCGGAGCGAGAGCGCACCGACGTCGAAGCGGCCCGCCGGGAGGAGGCGGCGCACGTTCGCTCCGCCCTCGGTGAGCTCCCCGACGAGCAGTGTCGCGTGATCGAGCTGGCCTACTTCGGCGGCTTCAGCCACAGCCAGATCGCGGAGATGCTGGAGATGCCGATAGGCACGGTCAAGGGCCGCATACGGCTCGGACTCGACAAGCTGAGAAAAGGGCTCAAGGAGAAGGTCGGATGAGCGTCGAGCGCCATCAGATGCACGAAGAGGACGTCGGGGCGTACCTCCTGCGCGCCCTCTCCGACGTGGAGCACCGGCGCTTCGAGGCTCATCTCGAGGAATGCCCCGTCTGCCAGGACGAGGTCTCGCGCCTG
>Ga0136640_10000430_pt1 | contig 16163 bp, 16 predicted proteins | sample AntDrymUQ8642106_2_FD_105498 | JGI IMG/M metagenome (GOLD analysis project Ga0136640, IMG submission 105498) | Polar desert sand microbial communities from Dry Valleys, Antarctica - metaG UQ864 (21.06) | ecosystem: Environmental > Terrestrial > Soil > Desert | place: Antarctica: Dry Valley...
CCACTGACCTACTTCCGCTCCGCCCGCCCCATAGACCGCCGGTATCCATAGAAGAAGGATAGTTAGTAAAAATAAATTATTGAAACGAATGTAAATGGAGTTTGCTGAAATCATATTGTCCTTTTTATAGTTTACTGATATTACGCAAGAGGCAGTAAAAGTAATAAAATCAACCTACTATGAACGATTTCGTTACTAAACTACCGCTTGCGATGCAATGTTACTTGATTGGCTTGATTTACCGCAACAGTCGGATGAGTTGCTTGTGTTTAGCGGAGTTGGTGCAAGTGACGCACGACCGGCTTTATCGGGTTTTGTATTTGTCATTTCCATATTCAAGACGGTTATGGGAATGGCTGGCGGCAAACCTGGTGATGGCAGGTGGTTACTTGATAATTGATGACACGACGTGGACGAGATTCGGCAAAAAGCTGGAAGGCGCCTCTTTCGTGTGGGATTCGACGCTTGGCAAAAGAGTGTTCGGAATGCAGGTCGTCGTGCTGATTTGGACCGACGGCAGATGGCGGATTCCGCTCGGTCTAAGAATCTGGCTCAAAGGCGGCAAATCAAAGTTAAAATTGGCGGAGGAAATGTTGTGCGAAGCCCGCCGGCGTGGGCTAACTCCAATGAAAGTGTTATTTGACAGTTGGTATTCAGGTGCGAGTTTGCTGCATTTACTTGATTCGTTTGGCTGGCAATATATTACGAAAGCCAAGCGCAATCGGCTTTTTGACAAGCTGCGGCTGGACAAAACCTTTCGTCATCGCTACGGCAGACGAGCGGGAAACTTGAAACGCATTCGGCACGCAGTATTGATTGTCAAAGACGGCAGGAAATACTATTTGACGAATGATTTAAGTTTAAGTTCGGCTCAGGTGAAACGATTTTATCGAGTTCGTCAGCAAATCGAAGAAGTCTTTCGGCTCTTGAAACAAGAGTTTGGTTGGGGACGCTGCCGGGCGGCGACAATCCAAGCACAAAAGGCGCATCTGCATTTAGGATTGTATGCTTTTTGTCTAACCCAAACTAAAGCAATTGAAAAAAAGCAGACGATAGACGCTTTCAAACAAGACTTATTTCGACAGCAAATACCGACGCAAAGACAATTCGTACAATGCTTTACAGCTTTTGCGTAATATCAGCAATAAATAATGGACTTTTAACAGATCATCAGGCGACTGTTTACCGTTCGTCAAATCTTATAAATTTCTCATCATTATTTCGCTGTTTCTCACATTGATCGGCGCAGGTTAACCCGATTGTTTTGCGCTATACGATTGACTCGATTGAACAATTGTTTAAAGAAGGAAAAATGCGCAGACAAAGCACATTCAAAAACTTTTGAAATAGAAAACACTTTTGACACAAATTTAATACAACCTGAAACTTTTTAAATTTTGCCTACAGATTTTTGGTTTTTACTTTCCGATACAAAACGTTGAAAAGATTTGAGTTAGCACATCTTCGTTCGTCGTTTCACCGGTAATCTCACCTAAGAAACGGAGCCCGTTGTGCAGACCGATAAGAATAATTTCTTCGCTGGCTTGTTCATCGATTAAATGGATGGATGCTTCAATTTCCAAAATCGAACGTCGAAGCAAGTCAAAATGACGTGCATCGGATATTAAAAATCCGGTGTTTTCTAAGTTATTTGTTGCGAAAGGCTCAATGATAGCATTTTGTAGTTCATCTAACCCTTCGCCGGTTTTTGCAGAAATAGGTAGCAGTTTAACTTTTTGGTCAAGTTTGATTTTTGTCTGTTCTAAATCGCTTTTATTTATTGCAATCAAATAGTTTAAGTCTTTAACTTGATCAAATATATCTGTATCCTCAATCGTTAAATTTTCTGAACCGTCAAGTAAAACAACGATCAGATCGGCATCTGCCATCGTTCGCTTGGAGCGTTCGACACCGATGCTTTCAACTGTGTCTGAGGTTTCACGAAGCCCGGCGGTGTCGATCAAGGAAATTGGTATATTTTTGATCGTAAATTTTTCGCGGAGCTGATCGCGTGTGGTGCCAGCGATAGCAGTCACGATGGCGCGTTCGTGTCCAAGTAAAGCATTGAAAAGACTTGACTTTCCGACGTTTGGGCGACCGACGAGCGCAACTCTTAAACCTTCGCGCAAAAGTTTCCCTGCTTGAAAAGTTGAAGCCTTTTTTTCAAGTTTGGCGATGATTTTCACAAGTTTTTCTTTAATATTTCGCGCCTGAATTGCGGGCAAATCATCTTCGACAAATTCAAGCGAAGATTCTAGAACCACGATAACATCAAGTAAATTATCTTTTAAAGGCTGCAATTCATTAGACAATTCGCCGCGAAGTTGACGAATTGACTGGCGTGCGGAAGCAGCGGATTGAGCATCAATCAAATCACGAATCGCTTCAGCCTGGCTCAGATTCAAACGCCCATTTGCCAGCGCGCGCAGTGAAAATTCTCCGGCTTCAGCCATTCGAGCATTTAACTTTAAGCATGAATCGATAATTTGGCGCAGGATTACCGGTGAACCGTGACCGCTTATTTCGATGATATCTTCTCCTGTAAATGATTGTGGAGATTGAAAATATGTAATAACTGCTTCGTCCAAAATTTCATTTGTTTCGAGGTCGTAAATATTTTTGAGCGCAACAAAACGCGGTTTGGGATTAAAATTTTTATCGCGGACAAGTTTGCGAATAGTAGGGAGCGAATCTTCGCCGCTTAAGCGAATTACGCCGATTCCGCTGCGTCCGAGAGGTGTGGCGAGAGCAATGATTGTGTCTTTCATAGTTCGAAGTTTCCAGTGCTGTAAGTTCCAAATTTGTGTTTGAATTGAAACTTAAAACTTGGAACATTGAACTTATTTGAAGCGAACCTGCAGTCGTCTATCTTTGCCGACACCGATTGATTCTGTCAGCAAATCAGCTTCTTTTTGCAAAATAAGGTGGATGATGCGGCGTTCCGCCGCGTTCAAAGCGCCGAATGTAAAAGGCATCTCGTTTTTTCTGACATTTTGCGCGGCGAAACGCGCCATTGCCTGGAGTTCGGCTTTGCGTGTCTGCCGAAACCCGTCGGCATCACAAATAATGCGGTGTTCGCGCTCCAGCCCCCGACCAAATATTTGAAACAGCAATGTTTCAAACGAATCGAGCATTTCGCCGTTTTCAGACAGCAAAAAATGTGTATCCTTGCCCTTTAAGTTTAATAGACAGCCTTCTTCGTCACTCCATTCCGCTGAAATGATTAAATCGAACTTTAAGTCAGAAATAATTTCGGCTAAAAATCCCTGTGCTTTCTGGCAAACTTCATTCATAAAAATAATGTGAGAAAGTGAAAATTTGAGAAGCAAACAATTGTTAGAAATAATCTAACTCATTCATTTTTTTCACTTTAACTTCTTCACTTTCAGGATGTTGAGAGTTTTGGTTTCACTTTTTTAGCGTTTTTCGGAACGCTCTGAACAATTTCGGTGGTTGGCGTTTCATCGGTTTTGTTCATTCGATTAATAATTATTTGCTGCACAAAACTTACAATGTTACTGAAAAACCAATAAAGAAGCAGTCCAGCGGGCGCGCTCCACATAATCCAGAGCATCATTACCGGCATCAGATACGTCATCATTTTTTGCTGCATTTGCTGCTCGGGCGACAAAACGGCGGCTTGCGGCGTAAATTTCATCGCTAGAATCATCGAGAAAGCAAAACCAAATTCAAGCAGATGCCAGGGGTCACCAGCGGAAAGGTCTGGAAGCCACAAAAACGATGCTTGACGAAAACCGATAGAAATCGTAACTGCTGTATAGAGAGCAATTAGCAAAGGAAATTGGAGAACCATCGGCAGACAGCCGCCAATCGGCAGCGCGTCTTTCGTCATTCTCAATTGATCCATCTGCAATTCGCGCATTCGCGGGTCGTCTGCCGGAATGCCCTTGCTCTGCATTTCCTTCAATTTGTCCTGCAACTCCTTCATTTTAGGCGCGTTACCCGAAGCCTTTTTGAAGGATTTGGATTGATACCAGCGCATCGGAAAAAGCAGAGAATAAAAGAAAAAGGTAAAGATAATAATTGCCAGTCCGTAATTATTTGTAAATGAATTTAAGTATGTTAAAGCGTGCAGAATCGGAACCGTAACCGGTTTGGTAATCGCTCTGAACCAAGAATAACTGCTGAAGTTTACAAAATTTTCAAGATCGATCGGTCTGCCAACCGCGCCGGTCAAAGCGTCGTTATATTGATTAAGAACAAAATAATCTTTTGTGCCGGTATATATTTTATTAGTCGAGCCGTCGGCATTGATCGGAACAAAAGCCGTCAGAAGATGCCGCGTTTCCTTGACAGTCGCTTGGCGCGTAATCCAGCTGAAAATTCCATCATAGAAAGGCTCGGTCGCCACTTCATATTTCGAGGTGTGATATTCAAGCCCGCTTGTTTGCTGCGCTGGAATCGCCGCCATCGCAAAATACGCGTCGCCTACCCCCGCCCAGTCCATCGTTCCGTTGATCGCCAATTGTCCCGAATCTCCGCTTGAAATGAGCGAGGAGGGAACGTGCCGCTCGGTATCGCCATTAACAAACGCGACAGCTTCCGACTCTATGTGATAATAATTGTGATGATTAATACCGTGGTCGCCGATGCTCGCGCCGATCAGAAGTTTCGTATTTGGAAGAATTTGACCGTTCTTTGTTAATTTAACCTGTAAGTCGGAGACATAACTGTCGGCATTGAAAATAAAAATTTTGGTCACTTCCAAACCGCTCGCTTCATCTCGCAAAACATAGTCAATTTGCTTTGTCTGACCTTCACCGAGTTCGACGTTTTCTTCATTTACGGAAACATTATAATTGCGCTCATTAATGAAGTTATCAGTATTCGGGTCGCCGGTTGCCAAGCGAAAAGGAACTTCGCGAGGGCTACGGTTGAGTGATTCAGGCGCAATGAGTTCGAGCGGTTTTTGTACGCCTTCGCTCGCGCCGTCGGCAAAAAGAAGTTTTTCGCCTTTCGGAGACTTATTTTTGATCAAAATCCAACTTGTCGCCACTGCGCCTTTTGAATCAAGCTTCACTTGATAAAGCGGTGTTTTAATGGTGATTTCTTTGTTCGGCGTTTCGTCTGAAGTTGAGGCGACTGAAGGTGCCTGGGAGGTTTGATTTTGAATTATTTCAGGCGCGGGCGTTGCATTAGCAACAACTTGCGCCGTATTTGTGTTTGTTTGGTCTGTTCTTTTGGTCGGGAAAAAATATGTCCAACCGAAAAGAAACGCCATCGAAAGCATCGCGGCAAGAATAAATCGAAATTGTGTTTGTTGTTTAGAATCCGCCATTTTCAATATTTATTTTACAGGATCGTGACCGCCCTCACAAAAAGGCTGGCATCTCAGGACGCGTTTTAAAGCTAGCCAAATTCCTTGCAAAGCGCCATATTTTTCAACTGCCTGCAATGCATATTCCGAACAGGTTGGTGAAAAACGACACGAAGGCGGCAGAAAAGGCGAGAGAAACGTCTTGTAAAGTTGCAAAAAATCTAAAATCAAATACTTCACTTTGCTGCACTTACGAGATTTCTTTCGCCTTTGTTCAATTTAAGTTCGTTGTTTTTGACCTTCTCGACAATTAAACGAAATTCGTCCAACGGTTGATTAAGTTTAACGCGCAGTAAATTTCTCCGCGCATTTAAAACCCAATCATATCTGCCGTCCAACTCATTTAACTGCGGTTTGCTGAGGCGAAACGATTCACGAAGCAGACGTTTCGCCCGATTTCTTTGAACCGCATTGCCGATCGCTTTTTTTGAAGCCGTAATCCCGAGACGCTGAAATAAAGTTTCCGACGGCAGTATGAAAACCGTCACAAAACGCCCTTCAAAACGCCTGCCGCGTTCATAAACTCGGCGAAACTCGCTTGGCTTCCGCAAACGGTTTTCTTTCGGTAAAGAAAAGTCTAATAATGTTGAACCGTTAATCGTTTGCGTCCTTTCGCCCGACGGCGTTTGATTACATTGCGACCGTTTTTGGTCGCCATTCTCGCGCGAAAACCGTGCTTCTTGGCGCGACGGCGGTTATTTGGTTGAAATGTTCTTTTTGGCATAATTATTCATCTCCTCACTAAAGTGAAAACTTAGAGTTTAAGCGCTGTGGACAATTATGTCAAAACTACAAGCAAAATGTTCTTTCTATTATTTGAATCGCTCTAGTCAACGTATAAAACCTTCCTTCCGACGATCTTAATCTTTTTTTCAACAATTCGTTTGATTGATTCAACATAAAGCGTGTGTTCGCGCGGCAAAATCCTTGCGGATAGCGTTTCAGCCGTATCGTCGTCTCTCACTTCAACAACTTTTTGGGCGATAATTGCGCCGTGGTCTAAATTTTCGTCAACAAAATGGACGGTGCAGCCCGAAACTTTCACGCCGTATTTAATTGCCTGTCGCTGCGCGTCCAAGCCTTTAAAACTTGGGAGCAAACTCGGATGAATATTCACAATTCGTTCGGGAAACGCTTGGACAAATCCTTTCGACACCAAACGCATATAGCCCGCCAGACAAACTATTTTAACATTGCGCTTTTTAAGTTCGGCAACGATTTCAGCATCGTGTTCTTCGCGTGTTCGTCCGTTTCGGGTGATGGAAAGTGTTTCAATTCCGCGTTCTTTGGCTTTTATTAATCCTTCTGCGCCCGTTTTATCGCTGACCACGACAGTTACCTCGGAATTAGGAATGAAACCGCTCTGAACGGCTTTAATAATCGCCGACATATTTGAGCCGCGCCCAGAAATTAAAATGCCGATTTTCATTTCAAAAAATTTATACTTCTTATCATTTTTTGCGCTTCCACATTGTTTATCAAATCTTTAAGTAATTGAAACCTCTTTATTTCCTTCAGTAACCCGACCGACCTCAAAACATTTTTCGCCTAAACCTTCAAGGTGAGTTTTAATTTTTTGTTTATCTTTTTCCGCGCAAACGATTACCATTCCGACGCCCATGTTAAAAGTGCGGAACATTTCCGTCTCTTTGACGTTTCCGAGTTTTTGCATCAGGCTGAAAATTGGAAGTTCGTCCCACGTTCCGCGTTTAATTTCGACTGAAACTTCTTTTGGTAAAATGCGCGGAATATTCTCCAGAAGCCCACCGCCGGTTATGTGCGCCAAGCCTTTGATCACGTTTGAATCAAGCAAATCTTTGAGCAGAGGCAGATAACTTTTATGCGGTTTAAGTAAAGTCTCGCCAACAGTTTCACCAGTTTCTTTCAAAATCGTATCAACTTTGTATCTTCCGACGTAAAAAAGTAATTTTCTGGCGAGCGAGAAACCGTTAGTGTGCAAACCGCTCGAAGGCAAAGCCAGAACCGCGTCGCCCGATTTAATGTTTTTGCCGTCAATAACTTTTGCCTTATCAACAATTCCGACAATAAAACCTGCCAGATCATATTCTCCGGCAACATAAAAACCGGGCATTTCCGCCGTTTCGCCGCCGAGCAAAACGCAACCGTTTTCTTTGCAGGCGATTGAAATTCCTTCGATAACCGAAGCCGTCACATTTGGATTTAATTTTCCGGTCGCGAAATAATCGAGAAAAAACAAAGGTCGCGCGCCCTGCACCAAAATATCGTCAACGCAATGGTTTACAAGATCTTGTCCAATTGTATTGTGCGTATTGGTAAGAAACGCTATTTTGAGCTTTGTGCCGACACCGTCAGCCGAAGCAACAAGAATTGGTTCTTTCATTTCCGGGAAGGCTGCCGAAAACATCCCGCCGAAACTGCCGATTTCGGTTAAAGTTCGGTCATTAAAAGTTGTTTTGGCAAAATCTTTGATTTTTGCCAATGCTAAATTCGCGTTGTCGATTGAAACGCCCGCGTCCGTGTATGAAATTGATTTGCTCATAAAAAAGCGATTATAACTTTTTCTTGGCAAAAGTTCATTGACTCAAATCAGGTTTAGCGTTTAGCATTTTGCAGGGAGTCAAAAAAGAAAAATTATGAGTTTTACATTAATGGATTTAGGCTCGGAAAGTTTTGAGCTGCGGGCAAACGTCTGGAACTGGAAGCCGGCGGTGGAAATAATCAAGAGTTTTGATATTGTGGACGAAGGAAAACTGAGACAAATGAACTACAACGCGACCGGCGCTCAATTTTCGCACGAAGAGGCGCAAACTATCGGCGAAAAAATCCGAGATGAAATTCTGCCGCGTCTTGCCCCGAATAAACGTATGCTTCTGGATTTAAGCATCACTGACAAGCCGGACGACGGCACTCTTTACCGCGATGAAGACGAACAATGGAGAAATTACAGCGTAAGCTACGACTGGTTAAAAGATTTTTCCGAATTTTGTCTTAAATCAAAAGGTTTTCAGGTTTTTTAAATAGTCTAAAGTCCAAAGACTAAAGTTAAAGAGACGCGCTGATATTGAATATTTAACTTTGGGCATTAGTCTTTGAACTTATTACCGCTAATGGAATTTTTTCAAATTATCGAAGCGTTTTTCAAACTTCTGTGGGTGCAAGTCGCACTCCTTGTAGTTTTTGCGACGGTTCACGGTTATGTCGGCGCGTGGCTAGCGGTGCGGATGCTTTTTAGTCCGCGTAACCCGGTGAAGATATTAGGCTTAACGGTTTTTCCGCAGGGAATGATTCCGCGCCATCGCGGTCGTCTGGCGGAAGCGATTGGTAAAGCGGTCGGTGAAGAATTAGTTTCGCAGGAAACAATTGTTGAAGAACTTTTCGGGAAGGAATTTCTCCGCAAAAAAATTCAGAGTGTTGTTGATTCTTATACCGTCGAATTGATTTCACAAGATTACCCGTCGCTCATCGAAGCTCTGCCTTTGAAGATTCGGGAACCGGTTCTCGACGCGGTCTCTACTCTGCAATCAAAAATTTCGACACATATCGAAAGCGTTCTCAAAAACGAAGAAACCGCTCAATCAATTCACGGATTTGTCGGGCGCAGAGTAGATGATGTTTTGTCGCGCAGAATTTCTGAAACTATTGATGATGCAATGTTTACAAAGATTTTAAGTTTTCTCGAAAAGCGGATTCGCAATGTGATTGCAGAGCCTGTTTTTGAGCAAAAAATAAGAGACTTTATCAATCGGCGCGTTGATGATTTAGCGAGTACGCAAACTTCTCTGGGCGAAATGTTTACACCGGATGCCATTGCGATTCTCAAGGAAAAAGCGAGCGGACAAATCGAGCCGATTGTTCATCAACTAGCCGAAATTGCGACTGCTGAGCGAACCCGCAATCAAATCGGCACGCTGATAAAAAGTGAAGTCCATGGCTATTACGAGCAGCTACCGTTTTTCAAAAAAATGTTTGTTTCGCGCGACAATCTTCTGCGGGAAGTTGATGATTTAGTTAATGAAAGTTTGCCGAGGCGCGTGGAAGATATGCTGCGCGGTGAATTTTTTGCCGAAGAAGCCGGGAATTTTCTTGACCGAACGATTGACGGAGCGCTAGCGAGACCGCTACCGGAAATCATCGGAAATATTGCCCCCGAACAGCTTGAACGGCTTAAATCTCAAATCTCAAAAAGAATAGTTTCTCTTTTGCAGAGCGATGAAATGATGACTTCCGTTTCTGCGTATTTAACTGATACTTTGCAGAAACTTCGTCCGCATAGCCTCGGCGCGATTTTGCAGACCGCCCACCCGGAAGCTGAAGAAAAACTCAAAATAATGTTGTCGAGAACCTTACTGAATGTCCTCAATCGGGAAGAAACCTTAAAAATCATCAACAAAGTTTTGTCGGGTCAATTCGAAAGATTGCTTGCCGCGCCAATCGGGAAACTTTCCGACCATGTTTCCGAAGAAAACCTGCGTCAGGCAGGGAAGTCTTTGACCGAAACAATCATCGCGGCAGCAAAAGAGAAACTTCCCGAAGCGATCAGAGAATTTGACATCGGCAGCGTCGTGCGCGACAAAATTAATAAATATCCGGTCGAAAAATTAGAATCGCTCGTTCTCTCGATTGCCAAAGAACATCTGCGGACAATCGAACTTTTCGGCGCGCTTTTTGGTTTGATAATCGGAATCGTGCAGGCTTTTCTTTCATACTGGGCTTTTGCGAAATAACTTTTATTGAACTTTAATAAAACGATTTTCGTTTCATTTGCAAGTTCGTGGAAAAATATTTTTTGGAGGTCGGTTATGAAAAAAGTAGACTTAATTGTTTTTGCGGCGGCTTCGTTAATCGGTTTAACTTTTGCTAACGGCTGTGGTTTTGGCGGATTGAATGATATTGGCGGAGTTCAAGGTTCGGGAGCGGTGAAAAGCGAGCAGAGGAGTGTTTCAGGATTCAGCAAAGTTGACGCAGGTGGCGCTTTGAACATTGAACTAGCCGCGCAAAAAGATTTTAGTGTGGTAATTGAAGCCGACGACAATCTTTTGCAATACATCAAAACCGAAGTAAGCGGCGACACTCTGAAAATTTATACGGAAGGCAAAATTTCAATGCAAAAGAAAGCCTCCGTCAAAATTTCGATGCCGGAAGTTAAAGCTTTAAATATTTCAGGAGCGTCAACCGCCTCTATTTCAAACGTCAAAGCCGACGCGCTCAATCTGAACGCGAGCGGCGCGTCGAAGATAACAATTGACGGCGAAGCAAATGATTTGACAGTTGAAGCGAGCGGCGCAAGCGGAATTAACGCAGAAGCCCTAAAAGTCGTGAATGCCGATGTTGAAGCGAGCGGCGCGAGTAGCGCGACAATTTCCGCGGCAAACGAAGTAAAAGCCGATGCCTCCGGCGCGAGCAGCATTTATTACACGGGCGAACCAAAAAATGTCATGCCAAAGTCTTCGGGCGCCAGCTCTATTAAGAAAAAATAATTCTTTAGTGATAAATGGTAAGTGGTATGTGAAAACTGAAAGTCTCAAAAATAATTTCCACTTACCTTTTAGCACTTTTCGTTGATCTAAGTTTCAACAGCTTTCGTCTTTGTTCCTGCCAGATTGTTTTTGCCGTCAAGCCCAACGACATAAATTTCCAATTCAATTTGCCCGACTTTAAAAACTTTTAAGTCTTTCAAATTTTGCTCGAGAAATTCTTTTAAACGAGCGAATTTCTGCGCGATTTCCGTTTCTTCCTCGCCATACCAATCTTGTATTTCTGTCAGATGTGAAAAAAATTTAGTAAAAACTATTTCAACAACCGGGGTGTCCGCAGCGCTTTTTGTTTGATTTAAAATTTCAACTTTTGTCAGAGATGTCGTTTTATCACCAATAAACGCTTCGATCGCGGCGTCAATCTCACTCGTGTAGGACAAACCGTCAGTCAAATTCGTCAAATGCTCTAAAAAAGTATTTTCAATTGGCGTTGTTTTTAACAATGTTTTTGGAGGTTGAGCAATTTTCTTTTGTCTTGTTTTTTTTCGCTTTGCCGGCATAATTTTTACTTCAAAATTTAAAATTAGACAAGTTTAACACAATCGAAATCACTGCCAAGTCGCTGTTAAAAAAAGACTTTGTAAGCCTTGAAAAAAATTTTACAAACCTGTGGATTTTATCTTGCATTTACGTGTTTTATCTGATAGTCTTTCATCCGTTTTAGGTGGTTTTGAGTTTTGTAAATTATTGAAAATAAAAGGCTTAAGGTTTTACATTAGCTTTTAAGCAACTTTCCACAAGGCTGTGGAAAAACCTGTGGAAAACTTTTCAAAACACGTCTAAATAAACCTTAAAAGTGACCAACTTATAATGGTTTGTAAGTGATACTCAAGAAAGTTTCGTAACCTGCTTCAGAAAATCTTGTAAATGGGAAGGTGCTTAAAAGTTTTCTCAAAGATTTAAGAAAAGTTTGTGGAGAAAAGAGATGGAATATTTGGCAGAAAACAAAAACGTGTGGAATAACATTCTTGAATCGGTGGAAAAGCGTTTAATGAACAGACAAGTTTTTGATGCGTGGTTTCGCCCGATTCAATTTGACGGCTGTGACGAGCAGGATAAAGTTCTGCATCTTCGCGCCAGTCAGGTCACAAAACAATGGATTGATACATATTATGCGGATGTTATCGCGCAAACATTAAAAGATCTGGATTTAACTCAGTATCAAGTGGATTGGGAAGTCGCCGAATCGGAAATGCAGGAGGAGAGTTTTGCAGAGGACGACGACGACGCGCAGTTTTTCCCAGTAAAGCAAACCGCAATCGCCGCCGCCCCGCGCATCACAAACAGTTTTGGTCAGAGAGAAAATTTAAATTCAGACGTTTTAGTAAAAAACAGTTCGACAAATTTTGTTGACATCGAACCGATCGAAAATTCTCTGAACCGCAAATATACATTTCCGACATTTGTCGTCGGTTCGTGTAACCAATTTGCACACGCCGCGGCTCTCGCGGTCGCCGAATCGCCGGGTAAAACTTATAATCCGATGTATATCTACGGCGGAGTCGGGCTTGGGAAAACGCATCTGATGCACGCCGCCGGTCACGCGATTAAAGAACGGAACCGACATTTACGCGTCGCGTATATTTCCGCCGAAAAATTTATGAACGAATTGATTAATGCGATTCGTTATGACAAAACGCAGACCTTCCGCGAAAAATATCGTTCGATTGACGTGCTTTTGATGGATGACGTACAATTTATGGCAGGAAAAGAACGCACGCAAGAAGAATTTTTCCATACATTTAATGCGCTTCATAACGATCAGAAACAAATCGTCATCACGTCCGATTGCCCGCCGAGAGAAATTCCGACGCTTGAAGAACGTCTTCATTCTAGATTTGAATGGGGCTTGATTGCCGACATCGAACCGCCGGATTTGGAAACGAAAGTGGCGATCCTCAAACGGAAAGCAGATTTGGACGGCGTGCTTCTGCCGGATGAAATCGCGTTTTATATTGCCAGCAAAGTTAAAAGTAACATTCGAGAGCTGGAAGGCTCGCTCGTGCGTCTGATTGCGATTTCGTCTCTGCGCGGTCTGCCGATTTCAAAAATGCTGGCGCAGGACGCGATGCGCAATATTATTGACAGCGAACAACCGGAAGGCGTGTCGATGGACAGAATTGCAAAAACCGTCGCGTCGCATTATAAATTAACTGTTGACGAATTAAAGTCGAAAAATAACGCCCGGCAAATCGCTGTTCCCAGACAAGTGGCGATGTATCTGTGCAAGCGTCTGACGAAACATAGTTTTCCGGAAATTGGACGTGAGTATGGAGGAAAACATCACACGACAGTTATTCATTCAGTCGAGAAAATTGGCTCGGCAATCAAGGATGACAGAAATTTCCACAGGGTTGTCAGCGAGCTAATAGATAATCTCTGTAGTTAGTTACAGTCTTTTTTACCGCGATTCTCCGCAAAGTTTTCCACAGTTTAGTCGATAACACTGTTTACGTATCAGTTTTGTTTGCAACATTTAAGTAAAAGTTTTCCACATTTCCACAGGCGACGGAAAATCTGCCCTGTGGAAAAAGCGAAAAAATTGTTTTTCATCAATTTTTTCCACAGGTTGAAAAGTTTTGCACAGGATTTCCACAACCCCCTGTGGAAAACATCTTATTTGTTGATAACAGTTTAAATGGGTTTTCCACATTTCCACAGCCCCTACTACTACTACTAGATAAATATAATAATTTTTAAACTATTAGAATTAGTAAAAGGCGCGAGTTTTAAAAGTGTAAATTGGAGTATAATAATAAAAATTTTTAGGAGCATAAAGAGATGGAATTCGTAATCAAGCAAAACGTTCTCAAAGACGAACTTGGATTTGTGCAGGGAATTGTTGAAAAGAAAAGCACAATTCCTGTTCTATCAAATATTTTAATCGAATCAATTGGCGAAAATACGATTCGAATTGTCGGAACTGATTTAGATGTCACGATTCGCTGTGAAGCCGCTGCCGATATTAAACAAGCCGGTTCGATGTGCATTCAGGCGCGCAAACTTTTTGACATTGTTCGGCTTCTGCCCGATGCTGACGTACATTTTATAAAAGATGAAAACGAATGGGTAAAACTGACGTGTAACAAATCAAATTTCAGATTGGCAGGCGTAGCGCGCGAGCAGTTTCCCGAAGTTCCGAGTTTTAAAAGCGCACCGATGAAGCTCTCCGCCGATATTTTTAATCACTTTATCCAGAACACAGCTTTTGCCATTACGAACGAACAATCGAGATTCACACTTTCAGGCGCGAAATTTATGATCGAAAACGGCGCTGCGCGGATGGTAACGACCGACGGGCATCGTCTTGCCTTTATCGAAAAAAAGATGACGACAGGGGCTGCAGAGGCAATGGATGCGCTGATTCCGCGAAAGGCTCTAATGGAATTAACGAAGATCGCGCGTGATTCAAAAGGAGAAGTGAGTTTTGGGGAAGACGCGAACCATATCTATTTTGAAGTTGACGGGCGGCTTCTGATTACACGCAAATTGTCCGGAACATTTCCGAATTATGAAATGGTAATTCCGAAAGACAATGACAAAACCGTTACATTTGACGCCGAGGAAATGAAGAATGCGATACGGCGCGTCAGTTTGATGGCTGATGAAAGAACTCGTTCAGTCAGAATCACCATCAGACCGAACGAGATTGAAATCGGAGCGCAATCTTCAGAAGAAGGCGAAGCAAGCGAAAAAGTGCTTGCCGAATACACGGGCGAGGAAGTCCAGATCGGCTTTAACGCGCAGTATCTACAAGAATTTCTAAACGTCGTCGGCGCCGGTGAAACTGAGTCCGGCGAAACGACTGAAAAAGAAACGGACGGAGAAACGGTGCGGGTCAGGGAAAGCGCCAATCGTCTGCGTATCGCTTTTGAATTTAAAGACGGCAATGCCCAAACGCAGATGAATATTGCCGGCGACACAAATTACAATTATAAATATATCGTGATGCCTTTGAGAATTTGAGGCAGATTATTAAAATTTAAAGATCAGCCGGGCATCTTGAATTTGAGATACCTGAGATTTCTTCAGTAAGCTATTGAATGAGTCAAATTCAATATTTAATTGCCGGTGCTAGAAATTTGTGCTAGTATCCTTAAAAATAAACGCGCAACATTAGTCTTATCCTCTCCAATAAGCCTGAGCAGTCTGTTGTATTTATGCTTCAAGACAGCCAATCAAAGAGATAATCTATGCTTGATACCCCCGCAAAAAAACCAATAAGAATACTTCTGGTAGATGACCATCGTTCCTTTATGGACGGTCTGCAGATGGTCATTGATACGCAAAAGCCTCTAATGGAAATCGTCGGCACTGCAACGACGCCTGATGAAGCAATCGACAAGGCTCTGCGTCTGAAGCCGGATGTCGTTTTGCTGGATTTAGATTTTGGCGATGCTTCGGGCTTGGATATTCTGCCCGCTCTCGTTGAGAAAACCGATACCAAGATTTTGATTTTGACCGGCGTGCGCGATCCGGAAATACACGACGCGACCATTATGAAAGGGGCGCACGGAGTTCTTTTCAAAGGCGAATCGGTCAAAGTGATGATCAAAGCAATTGAGAGAGTACACACCGGCGGAATGTGGGTAGATAATGCGATGCTCGGACGAGTGATGGGACAGAATTCGGCAAGTAAAACAATGTCGAGCAACGATCCGGAAGCGCGGAAGATAGCAACTTTAACGCCGCGCGAGCGCGAGATAATCACGGCGCTGCTCAAATTTGAAAGCTCGACCAACGATGAAATTGCGAGCCATTTGTTTATCAGCAAACACACGCTCAAGAATAATCTGACAGTAATTTACAATAAATTAGAGACCAAGAACCGCGTTCAATTAATGAAATATGCGCTCAATCATAAACTCGCCCATTTGGAATAATCTTTTAATAAAACATTCATAAGCTTGCCTTGAAGATTTTACTGCAATAAAATATCTAATATGCATTTGCTGAGCAACGGTAAGGATTCCGCGCAAAATTCACCGATGCCCTGTTGTCATTTACAAGGGAAAAATACTTGAAAAACACTGCCGATTCTGACATTTCTATTCCTGATTGCAAAGATATCGAAGATGCTCTGCTGGAAAGTAAGCGCGCCATTTCAACTTTGATGAGCAACCTGCCAGGAATGGTTTATCGCTGTCTTAATGATGAATATTGGACAATGGAATTTGTCAGTAACGGCTGCCTGGAGCTAACCGGCTATTCACCTGCTGAATTAATTCGCAACAATGTAAATTCATTTTCACAAATGACTCATCCTGATGACCAAATTTCAGTACGGAGCAATGTCGAGTCCGCTCTGC